>Ga0181530_10000179_pt1 | contig 78463 bp, 61 predicted proteins | sample PEATcosm2014_Bin_42_FD_119769 | JGI IMG/M metagenome (GOLD analysis project Ga0181530, IMG submission 119769) | Peatland microbial communities from MTU Mesocosm Facility, Houghton, MI, USA - PEATcosm2014_Bin10_60_metaG | ecosystem: Environmental > Terrestrial > Soil > Wetlands > Peat | place...
ATCTACACGACCATCTTGTCGGTGACGGCCCTGCTGGTTGCATTCAGTAGGAAACTGCTGCCGGTTGCCGCTGTGCGGGTTGTGCTGGTCCCGTTGGCAGCGGCGGTTCTTTTCATTTTTGCCGACAACTCACTTCGCGCAGCGGCCGCACTAATGGCGTTAGACGAACAGACCCGCCTTAGGAGATTCCTATCGTTCCGGGTCTTCTGGAAGCTGGTTAGGGCGATGCCGGTTCTGGTAGTGACGCAGGCCCGGTCTCTGTGGTTCTTCGGGCCCGGTTGGGTGATCGGCGATTGCCTGTGGCCGGTGATTTGCGTGGTTGAAAAGCTATCGGGGAAGGCGGCCATTCAGCGCTCGCGCGATCTGATGACCGGCTTGCGGTCCGCCGGACGTGCCCTGGCGATCCGCCATTTGGCACTGGCGGCATTCGCGATTGCAGACGTGGTCAAATCTATCGGTTTCCTTTGGCACAGTGGGCGGATCGCTCAGGCGAATGTGGTCATCACCGCATCCTGGTTTCCTGTGTTTGCCCTCTTTGCGGGGGCCCCACTGTTTCTGTACGACCGGACGGCCGCCAATGAAAGGGGTCCGTTGCTACAGTTAGACCGCACGCCAGAGGTGCGAATCACCGCGCGAACGTTCTCCACCAGCTCGATGATCTGGTTAGCGGCTGGGGCGATCTACCTGGTGTATCAGCCGATCAAGCTATGGCTGTTCGGCGCGCGCTGAGAGCGCCAGGAGGTTTGGAAAGCAGTTCGCCATCGCGATATTTGGACGGCAAACGCGAAAGGGTCGCCCCGGCACCGAGACGGAGCCATGGAACGCAAAGTTCGTGCGGGTGATTGACCCTTTTGGGAATCGGATTCGATTCAACGAATACCTGCAATACCCTAGTTCCCGCGCGTTATTTGGTTATATCGGCGGTTGGTCTGTCGGGCGGTGACGCCCGGTGGCGCTCGAGTGTGATACCTTCGGCCTCATTATGCACCGCCGAACGTTCCTCTCCGCCCCGATCTTCGCCGCCAGGTGCGCAGAGGTCGCAACGCCGCTCTGAAGGCTTGTGCTGGCATTCGCGCCTTGCTTTCAACCTGGATCTGACCAGTTGCCCAGACGCCTCATTGGTCGCGGAGCGCGGCCATCGGCTCCACACGAGCGGCGCGATGGGCAGGAATGAAGCAGGCGAGCAGCGCCACCGCCATCAGCACCCCCGAGACGCCGGCGAAGGTGATCGGATCGTGCGCCGACACGCCTACCAGCAGACTCGCTAACAGCCGGCTCACGCCCAGTGCGGCGGCTACTCCCAGGGCGATGCCGAGGCCCAGCAGCAGAACGGCTTGGCTGATAACCAGCCGGAAGATGGTGCCGCGCTGCGCACCCAGCGCCATGCGAATTCCGATCTCGTGCCGGCGCCGGCCGGCCGAGTAAGAAACCACGCCGTAGACACCCACCACCGCCAGCAGCAAGCCTAGGCCGCCCAGCGCGCCGGCGAAAGACGCGCCCACCTTGAAGAGGAGGAATCCGTTGGCGCCTTCGAGAGACTTCTCCATGCTCATGACCTCGTAAACCGGCAAGTTCGGATCGAGTTCTCGCAGCAGGCCCTCGACGGCTGGCGCGAGGGACTCCGGCGGCACAGCCGTCCGCACCTGGAGGACGTGGATCGACTGGTAATGCTGCGTCTGTGGCACGTAGAAGCACATGCCCGGCGCATCGAGAAGGCTGGTGATCTTGGCGTCGTGCACCACGCCCACCACGGTAACGAAGGGCCCGGAGGCGGCTGTGTAGCTGAAGCGTTTCCCAACGGCATCCCGGTGAGGCCAGAGCCGCTCGGCCATCGTCTGATTGACGATGGCGACCGGCTCGGCAGCGGCGGTATCGGCATCCGTGAAGGCGCGGCCTTCGAGAATGCGCATACGCATGGTGGTGAAATAATCCGGGCTGACGGCGTTGAGACCCGCGCCCGGTATGTGTTGCGACGGCGAAGGGGCCTGTGCCTCGGCGTAAACCGGCGCACCGTTGTTGTAGTAGCCGAGCGGAATTGAGAAGGCGATGCTGGCCGACCGCACATCGGGCAGCGTTTGGGTGCGGCGCAGCAGCTCGCGGCAAAGGGCCTCCGCGCGCGGCTGACTGTACCCCTGCAAGCCCGGGTCGAGACTCACGTTCAAAACGTTGTGCGGGTCGAAGCCGAGATCGATCGACTCTGCACGGGTGAGGCTGCGAATGAACAAGCCCGCGGCCACCAGCAGGATCAGCGAACCCGCGACCTGCGCAATCACCAGGCCGTTGCGGAGCCAGTGCCGTCCGCTTTCCCCGATCAGGCCGCGCCCGCTTTCGCGCAGGGTCAGGTTCAAATCGGTGCGGGAGACGCGCAAGGCCGGGGCGAGGCCGGCGAGGATTCCAGCCAGCAGGGCCACGCCCGCGACGTAAGTGAACACGCGCCAGTCAAAGGCAAACGCGAGCCGCAGGGGGAAGTCGCCCAGCGGCCGCAGACCGTTCAACAAATGACCCACCCAATTGCCGAGGATGGCGCCGCCCACCGCGCCGCCCACCGCCAGCAGCATGCTCTCGGTGAGCAGTTGGCGCAGCAGGCGCCTTCGGCCAGCCCCAATGGCGGCGCGAATCGCGAATTCCTTTTCCCGCGCCGCCGCCCGCCCCAGCAGCAGATTGGCGACGTTCAGGCAGGCCACCATGAGCACCAGCCCCACCATCATCAGAAACACTGTGGCCACCAGCGGCTTCGAGTCGGCGGCGGCGGGCTCGGGCCGGGCAGTGCGCTCCGAAAACACGCGGACTCGCTGCCCCTGGTCTGCGTGGGGGTACTCCAGCGCCAGCCGCTGGCCGACCACGTTGAGCGCTGCCTGCGCCTGCGGGATGCCGACGCCGGGCTTCAATGTGGCCAGCACGCGCACTTCGTGATCTTCGCGCGAGGTGAAGAAATCGGCGTTGGAGCCGAAGCCCATCATCCCGATGGGCGCGTAACCGTCCATCTCCACCAGGTTGTAGGGGCCGACAAACTCCTTGGGTACCACACCGATGACGGTGACCGCCGTGCCGTCGAGGCTGGCAGTGTGGCCGATCACGTTCGGGTCGCCACCGAATCGCTTCTCCCAATAGCTGTGGCCGAGAACGACGACAGGCCCGCTCTTTGGGGCGTCGCCCTCACCCGGTTCGATCACGCGGCCGAGCGCCGGGCGAATGCCCAGCATCGAGAAGAAGTTGCTCGGCACGTAGCTTAGGATCAGCCGGTCCGCGTGGCCCTGGTAACCGAGCCCAACGATACTGATGGCATAACCCGTCATGCCAGTGAAGACGGCGGATGAGTGCGCCCGGTAATCGAGATAATCGGGATAGGAAACCTGATCGGGATCGGAGTCGGCCTTGCTCTGGACCGCCACCACGGTCAGGCGATCGGCGTCCTTCACCGGCAGCGGGCGAAACAGAAAGACGTTGCCCAGGCTGAACACGGCTGTGTTGGCGCCTATGCCCAAAGCGAGAATCAGCAGGGCGGCGGTGGTGAAGGCTGCGTCGCGGCGCAGTGTTCGCAGTTCGTAGCGAATGTCCTGGAGCATCGAGTCGAGCCACGGCAATCCACGTGCGTCGCGATGATGCTCCCTAGCGGCCTCCACACCTCCAAAGCGGATGAGCGCGTCGCGCCGGGCCTCCTCGGGGGATAGGCCGCGGCGGATGTTGTCTTCCGTGGCGAGGTTAAGGTGCACGGCGAGTTCCTGGTCGAGATCGCGATCCAGCTCGCGCTTTCGGAAGAAGGCCGTTATGTGCGCAAGCAGTGTCCTCATCGCGTTTCGCCTCCCGGAGACATGGCGAGCATGCGGCCCATGACGTCGGCGAGGCGCTGCCAGTGGGCTGCATCGGCTGTGAGTTGCTTGCGCCCGTTCCGGGTAATCGAATAAAACTTCGCCTTCCGATTGTTGTCGGAGGCGCCCCATTCGGCCGCGATCCATCCACGCTGCTGCAGACGCACCAGGGATGCGTAGATGGTTCCCTGGTTGAGAAGCACCTGATTGCCGCTGATTTGTTCGATGCGGCGGGCGATGCCATAGCCATGAAGGGGGCCAATGGCACGCAGCGTTTGGAGGACCATCACGTCCAGGGTGCCTTGGAGGAGGTCCAGCTTTGGATTTGCCATAAAGATTCCTGTGTCGCGACCACATAAAGCGTATCACGTCTCATGTGGCTGCACCACAGGCGCGAGCGGCGCGACCCGATCAGGCGGCTAGAGCTCTCCTCTTAAGCCCACCGCGCAACCAGTTACCCAAACTGGGTCTTGCCAGAACAAATGGCTTCCGATATTGAATATTAACGGGCCAACCAATGTGCTGACGATGCCGCCGCGTGCCATGCTGGATGTTCTATGCGAGACCCGGAGATCATCGAAACTGAGCTGATGGAAATCAGCACCATCGCTGAGGACACCGTCAAGATCGAGCGCATCGTTGCCTGGTCGCAAAGCAGCCAATCGGTCGCTGCGCACGGGCCGGCAGCGAAAGGCTGCTGATAACCCGAAATAACGCACCCACATGCGAGCGTAAACGCCGCGCCAATCAGGCCTTGTGCTGTGAGGCGAGCCGGCGTAGAATCACCAGAGACGCAGGCAGTGTCATGCAGGCCGGCGAAACGGGAAGGAGCGAGATGGGAAAAATCAACCTGGGCCGGGTGATTCTTGGCGGACTCGTCGCGGGGGTGATCATCAACGTGGTCGATGGTGTTTTGAACGGCGTGATTCTCCAATCGCAGTGGAGTGAAGCGGCCAAGGCGATTGGGCGGCCCGCCGCAATGTCGATAAAGCAGATCGTGGCGTTCAACATATGGGGATTCGCCGCCGGGATTCTCGCGGTTTGGCTGTATGCTGCGATGCGCCCGCGATTCGGAGCCGGTCCCAGGACGGCGATGACGGCGGGCGCGGCCCTGTGGCTGTTGGCCTACGCGATGTCAGACGCGATGATGGCCTTCCTGCACGTATTTCCGCTCGGCCTGCTGTTGATTGGCACTGCTGTCGGCCTGGTGGAAGTGCTGATAGCGACAACGGCGGGCGCGTATTTCTATAGGGAGGCGTGAGGAGATCCCGGACTGCGTCTCCGCATCCGCAAATCGCCCAAGCAGTCGGAGCCTCCGACCTGGTCTCGAAAGGACAGCTGCCGCTAACACCACATCACGCTCGCGTGGAACCGGCGTCGCCCGCGACCTCCTGTGCACGGAAGGTCCCGTGGCTAGTTGCTCGCGAGCGTCTGCGCGAATACGTCGGTGTCCACATTTCCGCCGGATAGGATTACCGCCGCTCGCCGGCCCTGCATTCGCTCCCGTTCCTGGAGCAGCGCCGCAAGCGCCGCCGCGCCGGCACCTTCGGCGACGTTGTGGGTATCGGAGAACAGGTGCCGCATGGAACTCCGGATCTCGTCTTCCTTCACTGTGACGATGCGACTGACACCGCCGAGAATGATTTCGATTGCCGCCGGGTCCGGCACACGGCAAGCCATGCCGTCGGCAATAGTCTGCCCGACATCGGCAGTGATCGGGCGGCCGGCGGCGAATGACTGGGCATAAGCACTGGCCCGAGCGGCCACCACGCCGACGACTTCGGTTCGCAACCCCAGCGCATTGCGCGCGGCTACGGCCGCGCAGATCCCGGAACCCATGCCAATCGGGACATACACAGTATCCAGGCCCGCAACGGCGTCGAACAATTCGAGCGCATAGCTCGCCACGCCGGCAATCAGCATGCTGTCGAAGGAGCGGACCAGGTGCAGTTTCTCAGCCTCCGCCAGTTTGGCCGAATGCTCGTAGGCTTCCTGAAAGTCTTCGCCGTATTCGATCAGTTCCGCGCCCAGCGCACGCATCGCGGCGTTTTTTTCGCGACTGTTGCCGCACGGAACCACGATGACCGAGCGCAATCCCATGCGGCTCGCCGCGAACGCCACACTCTGGCCGTGGTTTCCACGAGTCGCCGCGATCACCCCGTTCACGTTGGGTTCGCGCCGGCGGAGCGAGTCCATGTAGACCAGACCGCCGCGCACCTTGAACGCTCCCACGGGAGAGTGGTTCTCGTGCTTCACCCAGGTTTCCGCTCCGACACGGGCGCAGAGCAATGGCCACCGGATCTGTGGGGTCGGTGGCATGACGCGATGGACAAGTTCCGCCGCGGCCTGGAGCGAAGCGAGGGAAGGCAGCGTCATAGGAGCATGCTTCTAACGACTCTAAACAATGCCCACACCGAAGCCACAGTGGGATACAGGTCGGACGACTGGCTTCACAGTTCTTTACTTCGCCCGCGTCGCCACGAACTCTTCGGTCGCCACGTCGCCCACTTGGCGCGTGAACTTGATCTCCTCGCCAGAGACCTTGCCCTTGTATGTGATGCGCAGCGGCTGGCCCTGGAAGTCCAGATTCTCCACGAAGGAGATTTCGCCGCCCTTCACCGTCCCTTCGGTGATCGCGGTATCGCCGAATTGCGACTTCGCCCGGCCGGTCAGCTTGTCGCCGTCCACCTTGAAGTCGTACGTGTAGTTCTGGATGCCGATCTGCGTATCAATCGCAGCGGTCCATTTGCCTGTAACGTCGGCCAACGCCGGAACTAGCAGAAGGACCGCCAACGCGGCCCCACGCAGCAGTCTGCGACCTCTCATCGTCAACCTCCTGTGTTCGATGATTTCAGTCAAATACTGTACCGCGTCGCGGGTCCCGGTGGTGAGGGCGTGGCCGTATGTGCACCGGTGTGTCTAATGGAACTCTATTATTGACGCCCTGAGGCAGCACCAGTACACTAGCTTATTATTTGCACTTGGAGGGAGAGCAGGTGAGTCAGCTAATGATGCGTACCTTTACCTGCCTAACAGGGCTTCTTTCCGTCTGTGTCAATTTGCCGGCGCAGTCCGATGGCGCCGATGCGCTGCACATTGGCTCAGTCACTGTCTCGGGATCAATTCGCGAGCGCTACGAAAATTGGGATTTCTTCCAGGCGAAAGGCGAAAACTCGTATGGATACTCCGGCTCGCTCTTGCGTCTGATGCTGAGCCAGAACGAACAGAGCTATGACTGGGGCTTTGAACTGGCCGCACCGATCTTGCTGGGGATACCGAATCAGGCGGTCCAACCCGCGCCGCTGGGTCAGCTCGGCTTGGGCGCAAGCTATTACGCGGCGAATCACAATGATCAAAACGCCGCCAGTGTTTTCATGAAGCAGGCCTTTCTACACCTGAAAGGTGTGCATTCGAACGTCCGGTTCGGCCGCTTTGAATTCACCGACGGCGGTGAAGTCACGCCTACGGATGAAACACTCGCTGTCGTCAAACGGGATGGCATCTCCCAGCGGCTGATTGGTACTTTCGGGTTCTCCGACGTGCAGCGCAGCTTCGATGGCGCTCAGTATAACTACACCAACGGCTCCTGGAACTTGACAGCCTTCAGCGCCGTGCCCGACCGGGGCGTCTTCCAGGTAGATGGCTGGGGATGGGTCAAGACCCCGGTGACCTACGCGGCACTTACCAAGCAAGCCAGTTTCGGCCCCAGTAACGCCGAGTGGCGCGTCTTCGGCATCTATTACAACGACGACCGCGGCGTGATCAAAACGGACAACCGTTCCGCGGCCGTCCGCGCCAACGACCGGGGAGGGATCGATATTGGCACCTTTGGCGGCCACTATATCCAGGCGATTTCCACCGTCGCCGGGACATTCGACCTGCTGGGCTGGGGTGCCTTGCAGACCGGGCGTTGGGGTTTGCTCACGCAACGGTCGGGAGCGGGCGCCGTGGAGGGTGGCTTCCAGCCTGCGATTGTCAAAGCCGTGCGGCCCTGGCTGCGCTGCGGCTACTTCTATTCGAGCGGCGACAACAATCCTAACGACAACATTCACGGCACCTTCTTCGCCATCCTGCCCACGCCGCGCGTGTACGCCCGCTTTCCGTTCTTCAACGAGATGAACAACCGCGATTTGTTTGGCGAACTGATGTTGCGCCCTGTCAAAGCACTCACCTTCCGTTCCGACGTGCATGGGTTGTGGCTGGCCAACAGCCATGATCTCTGGTATTCCGGCGGCGGCGCTTTTCAGCCGTGGACCTTCGGCTTCAACGGCCGCCCGTCAAACGGCTTCACGGGTCTGGCTACGCTTTACGACATCAGCGCGGATTACCAATGCATGCGCGCGCTCTCGCTCGGGCTGTACTTCGGCTACGCGCGCGGCGGCGCGGTAGTGGAGCATATCTTCCCCGGAGACAGCAACGCAACGCTCAGCTTTGTGGAAGTGAATTACCGATTCTGATGGCGGGCACTGCTCAGCAGCAAAGTGACTCTATGCTTGGGGGTGCGACTGATCGCTCTGGAAAACCTCTCCGATCCGACTTCGAAAGAGAACAGTTCCTTGACAGGACCGGCCGGAACGTGCGACGTTCGCCTGGACTTATTTCCGATAAGGGCACGGCCGGCTCCCGCGTTCCGTCGGGCAGGCGATCCCGAAAGCCCCCGCCCGCGACCGGCCCTGGCAGCCCCCACCGATCTTCGTCGCCATCCAAGAACAACTCGAGCTGCGGCTCGAATCGGTCGAGGGCCCGGTCGAAGTCCTGTCATCGATCACGTGGAAAGACCGTCCCGGGACTGATCGCGACTCGGCTCTCCAGGAACAGGCGGGCTCAAGCTGGAAGGCAGCAAGGCACCGGTCGGGCGCTCGCTTGGCGCTTGCGATACCTGCCGATAAGGGCAGGTAGTGGGTAGAAACAGTCTTGGTGCTCGCGCTTGGCTGAAGCTGCGTTGGCGATCGCCTTCCGAGTGCGCTAATCTGCCTTTATGGCGGGCGATCTTTTGGCTGCCGCGAGGGAGCAGGCTGAGCGGTCCACGCCGTCCGTGCGCGCCGCGGCCCTGCTGCGAATCGCTCGCGTGCAGACGGCGTTCGACCGCGAGCTTCTATGCCTTCGCCATTGGGCCGCGGGAGGTGGCAAAATCGAAGGTGGAGCGCAAGGTGTACGATTGCGCCGGCGCCGAGGAAACCTCGACGCCGAAGTTCTTCCAGTTTCTTCGGGCGCAGGACGTTTGTCACACCGACGTGTACGCGGACCGATGTTTGTGGCATTGGAGCCTGGCGATTTCCGGCTGAAGCCCGATTCGCCGGCACGGAGATGCAAGCAATGGACAGAAGACAATTCATCAAGAACTCGACAGTGGCGCTAGGTTCCCTGGCTTCTGTTGAAGGCGACGGGCGTGCTCTAACGGACGAGCACGAACAGCCCGCGGCCGGAACTGACGAAGGGCCGCCGAAAATCGGCCGGCCTGTACGCGCGGTGAGCATAGGCTTCAAACCGGGACTCACCCTGGAAGAGATCGCCGGTCTGGTCGACCGCGAAGGGGAGCGCGGCGCCGACATCATCGCTCTGCCGGAAACCTGCCGCGGGCAGAATGACCAAAGCCCGGAAGCCTTGGACGGGGCCACGGTCTCGACCCTGGCCCGGATGGCCGCCAAACACCGGACCTACATCGTATGTCCCATCGATCGGAAGGATGGCGACCGGCGCCTCAATTCGGCGGTCCTGCTCGACCGGCGCGGGCAGGTCGCCTGCATCTATGACAAGATATATCCTTTCTTCGAGGAGTTCGCCCAACGCCCCGGCGTCCATCCCGGTGAGGCTGTCACCGTTTTCCCGGCTGACTTCGGCCGCGTTGGTTTCGCCATCTGCTTCGACGTGAATTGGGCGCCGCTGTGGCAGCGCCTGTCGGACTTTCGGGCGGAACTGGTAATCTGGCCGAGCGCTTACTCCGCCGGCAGATCCCTTCAGTCGCGCGCGATCGATTTTAACTACTACGTCATGAGCGCGACGTGGACGCCCGATTGTTTAGTCTACGACGTCGACGGCGAACAGCTCCTCTATGAGCACAACAACATGTCCAACGGGACGAACGTCAGCCGTTTTACATTTGACCTGGACCGCTGCCTCTTTCACCAGGACATTAACTTGCCAACCAAGCTGGCGGACCTGCTCAGGGACCACGGAGAAGATGTGGAACGCGAAAAGTGGCTTCCCATGGAAGGGTGGTTTGTATTAAGAGCGAAACGTCCTGGAGTAAGCGCCCGCGCGTTGGCGCGGCGCTACGGACTCGAGGAGCGGAGACCTTACCTGGGCCGGAGCCGTTGCGAGATCGATAAGTTGCGAGGGTGGCAATTCTCCTGAGCTTACAACTTAGGGCTGCGACGCCAGCACCCGGAACGAAACGCACGCGCCGGCCAAAGATGATTACTTACTCACCTGCGGGGACAGAATGAAATTAGAAGGGAAGGTTTGTCTGATCACGGGAGGGAGTAGCGGCATAGGCGCAGCTACAGTCCGCGATTTCGCTTTTCGAGGGGCGGACATCGCGATATGCGGCCTCCCGGCTGACGACGCGCTCGCCCAGCAAGTAAAGCGGGATGTAGAAGCCGTGAAGTGCAAGGCTCTGACCATAGCGGCCGATGTCGCCGATCCCGTCCAGGCGGCGTACTGTGTGCAGCGGACGATTGACTTTTTCGGCCGGCTGGACGTCCTCGTGCACTGCGCAGGCGGCCCGGCTCCCGGCGGCTTGCTCGAAGTGGATGCCCAGAGTTGGCAGCGGGCCTTCGACATCCACGTTCACGCCGTGTACCATCTAGCCAGAGCCGCTGTTCCGCACATGGCTAAGAGCGGCGGGGGCGCGATCCTGTTGATCTCCTCGGCCGCCGGCGCCCGTGGCTGTGCGGGCGCGATTGCCTATGGCGTCGCCAAGGGAGCCATACCGCAATTCACCCGTGCCCTGGCGCGCGAGCTTGCCGACTTCAATATCCGAGTCAATTGCGTCTCACCCGGCATCATCCGCACGCGCTTTCAGGATTACCTCACGCCGGAACAGGTCCAGCATAATACCCGGGATCGCATACCGCTTCATCGCGAAGGCCGGCCCGAGGAAGTAGCCGCTGCCCTAGCCGCTTTAGTCGAGAATGATTTCATCACGGGTATTGAAGTCCCTGTGGATGGCGGAATGACGATGCGTATGGTTTGAGATTTGCAGGCCCGTGCAGATGTGGAGACAAAATGAATCGCCGGCACTTCCTGATGAGCGGTATTCCGGCGGCAGCGGCCCTGCGCCGGGCGCGCGCCGCTGATCGCGTCAATCATAATCTCCCCAAGAGCGATACTCACTACCGCAAGGTGCAATCGTATGTTGAAGACGTTCCCGTCCCTGAGTATCGCTGGGCCTCCGGCACCGCGTACGACCGATTTCGCGACATTAAGTATGGCGTGCGCCTGCACTGGGGACCTTACTCCATTCTCGGCGAGCCGGGCGAGTCCTGGCCGTTCCTCAAGTTGTCCTTTGCGGACCGGCAACACTATCAGTCGCTGTACAAAACGTGGAATCCCCGCGGCTTCAACGCCGACGAGTGGATGGATCTGTTCGCCGCCTGCGGCATGAAGATGTTTGCCTTTACCACCAAGCATCACGACGGGTTTTCCATGTTCGACACGCACACTCATGTCCGGCAGCGCACCAACTGGGCAGCCCCCGGAGGGCCAAGAATCGAGCCGTGCGATCTCGCTTACAGCATGATGGAAACGCCGTTCCACCGCGATGTGGTCAAAGAACTCTGCGATGCCGCCCGCAAGCGGGATATCCGCATCGACCTCTACTTCTCGCATCCCGACTGGTATGACGCCGATTTCCGGCCCTATGCCTACCATCCTCTACAGGTATCTTCATCCGACGTGTTGACCACAGACTATCGCGACGTGAAGAGGCGGCTGGGCAATGAAGAGGTAATTGTTCCGGATCCGAGCCCCGATGAAGTTAACCGCATGATGGCGCGGCATCGCGCCCAACTTACCGAGCTACTGACGCGGTACGGAAATATCGACATGCTCTGCCTCGACCAGTGGCTAGGCCCGAAGGTATGGCCGATGCTTCGCGAGACCATTCTCCACTTGCGAAAACTACAGCCTGACGTGATGTTTCGCGCCCGTGGGATTGGTAATTACGGCGACTACTATACTCCCGAGGGGTTTGTACCGGGCGCCAGGGAGAACACGGATACTCCGTGGTTCGTCATTTACCCGCTCGGATCGTCATTTTCCTATGAGCGCGTTTCCGCGAATTACAAAGGAGCCGCTTGGGTGGTGCGCAATCTGATAGATACGGTAGCCAAGGGCGGCAACTTCATGGTGGGGATTGGCCCCGACAGCGACGGCCGATTCCATCCCACTGCGATCAGCCAGCTTAGGGAGGTCGGAGAATGGCTGGCGGTGAATGCCGGCGGGATCTATTCCACCCGCCCGCGCGAAGCCGACCTGTGGTCCGAGGGCGCTGATATCCGGTTCACGCAAGCCAAGGACAAAAGAACAATCTACGCATTCGCATTGAGATGGCCTGGCGAAAGACTTCCGCTCCGTTCCATCCGCCCGTCCGAAGGCTCGGTTATTCAGATGCTGGGAGCCGATGTTCCCCTGAAGTGGACGCGGCAAGACGCCGGCGTGGAGGTGCAGATTCCGCCCGGATTGCAGGATGAATCCCGGCGGCCATGCCGGTTTGCATGGGGCTTCCAGATCCGGACGGAGGCTGTTTGAGTCCAAAGGCGCTGGCAGGTCCCCGGGGGCCTCGATCATGCCGGGAACAACAAGCGCCGGCCTCGGAGCGGACGATGCCGCCGCGGCCGTAGGCAATGGACCGATGCCAGCATCCAGGCGCCGGTTGTGGGGCGTTAATATTCAATATCGGTCTTCAGTCCGCCATTCACCGCAGCGCCGCAGCAAACTGAATTGATCTGCCTGGATCTGCACCTTTCGTCCCGTTATGCAGCCGCCACTCTCTCACGCACGTTGAACTCGAGTTTCCAGCGGCGGCTATCGCGGGCCACGCACCAGAGCTGCAACAGGCCGGTTTCCGTGATCACGGTCTCGAAGGAGACCGGCACCACTTCGGAGGAAGCCTCACCAGCGCCGAACGTCACTTCCATCGGAGAGAGTTCCTCAATCTCGCCGCTGAAGTCCTCGATGAGATCGCCGGGCAGGTCGTTCTTGCGAGCAGCGGATGTGAAGAACCGGAACTCAGCGGGCTCGCCGACCACCAGGCCGAACTCGCGGCCGGGGATGCGCACCTCGGTGCCTTCCTCCATGCCAAACGGCACCACCGTGAGCGCCTTGAGGGGCGCCGGAAATCCGGGAGCCGCGGGCATCGCTGATTGAATGCCCACGTAATACGTGCGTGGCACGCCGCCGCGGATGCGCACTCCGCGCCCGTGCCGCGCCAGACCATGATAGGCGGCGCCACGCGCCACCGCATGCATGAGGTCTTCGCCGCTGAGCAGCTTCACCGGCTCCAGACCCTCCTCGGCAAGCCAGGAATTGAGAGTGGCCAACAGGCGCTCCCGCACCATGCCGGCCTTGAGGATGCCGCCGTTGAACAACAGGTGCGTGGGGCAGGCGAGGCCGCTCGGCCCCCGGCGCACGGCTCCCTGTTCCGAGGTGGCCGCCTGCTGGCGCAGGAAGTGCGCCAGGTGCCGGGTGATAGCCGGGTCGGCGGCGTACGGCAGACCGATTTCCTGCAAACCGGCGCGCCGCTGCCGTTCCGGCATGTCGCTGCTCGCGACCGGCGGCAGGAATCCCTCGCTCAGAACGCGATCGATATCCTCTCGGTGCAGCGTGGCTTTGATGGTGCCTCCCACCACGCCGCTGCCTTTGCCGAGAATCGTTACCGGCTGCTCGCGGAGCCTGGAGCCGGGTTCCAGCAGCTTTTCTTTCGCGATGCGGCAGTTGCTCCATAGAGTCTGCAACTGGCGGTTATCGATGCGCGTGCCCTTCTCTGCCAGACGCTGTGAAACCGCGCCTGCCAGCGCCAAGTCGATGTTGTCGCCACCGAGCAGAATGTGCTCGCCCACGGCGACGCGATGGAGCGCGAGTTCGCCCTCGCGCTCGGTGATCGCGATCAAGGTGAAGTCCGTGGTGCCGCCGCCGATGTCCACCACCAGAATCAGGTCGCCCACCTGCACGCGCTCGCGCCAGTCGGCGTGGCGTTCGATCCAGGCATAAAAGGCGGCCTGCGGCTCCTCGAGCAGCGTGAGATTGCGATAGCCGGCCTGTTGGGCGGCTTCCAGCGTCAGTTCCCGCGCCACCGCATCGAACGAAGCCGGCACCGTTACCAACACCTGCTGCTCGGCGAACGGAGCTTCCGGAAGCGCCGAGTCCCAAGCCTGGCGCAAGTGCTCCAGGTAGCGGCGGCTGGCCTCGACGGGCGAGATCTTATCGACGCCTGCCGGAGCGCGAAACGGCACCAGCGGCGCTGTGCGGTCCACACCCGAATGCGATAGCCAGCTCTTGGCTGAAGACACCAGCCGCCCGGCATTCTCAGCGCCCCGTTTCTGCGCCAACTGCCCCACCACGAAACTGCGGTTCGGGTCCCAGGGCAGCGCCAAAGATCCAGCCGGGAAGTCGGAGCTGCCAGACAGATAGAGAAACGACGGCAGCAGGTCCTCCTCGCGCACTTCGCCTGGATTGGTAAGCTGCGGAATCGCCATCACCTGCACCTTGGCCTGGGCGAAGGCATCTGCGTCCGCCGGGATCGCCGCGAACGCGAGCGCCGAGTTGGTGGTGCCGAGATCGATTCCGATGATGTACGTGGATTTCAATGGGATTTACTCGATTTTAGTTTCCGCGGCAGCGAGGACATCTGTGTCCCGCATGGCACCGCGCGGCCAGATTACCTTTCGTAGTGCGCAACCGCTTGGGCCGCTGCAGCAGGTTGAAGGGACAACGAACCGCAAGCGAAATACAGCTCACAGATGTGGCTCCAGGATTTAGGATAGCGTGTCGGCGGCGCCCCGCGGCGGCGATGCGGCGGTGTGTGTCCGGAAACCCACTGTCCAAAACAGCCGCCGCCGGCCACCTTGTCACAGCGCAACTCATGCGCCGGAGCCAGGTTCAGTTGGCGTAGTGCACGTCGACGGTTACCGGCGCGGTCAACGTGACCGGAACGACGGCATACAGCGAATCGCGAACGCGCTCGGACAGGACGGGCTGCGGCTGGCCTTTGATCGTAACGCTCGCAATGGACTTGGCGCCGGCCGGCAGTAGGATGCGCAGGCGCGCCGTGGCCGCGTTGCCGGTAGCGGTGACGGAGATCGTGCGGCGGGCGGCATCGTGGTGGAAGCGATAGCTCACGTATCCCTGGCTCGCGGCATAGCGGGCCGTGGCGGCGGCATCGTCGACGCCGGCTGCAGTCCAACGGGGAGAGATCTCGACCGCGCGATAGGCGGCGTCCGTATCGCGGACGCCGGCGAGCCCCTCCATGAGAGCGTACATGACGAGTGCGGCGGACCAATTGTCGGGACCGCCGTAACTCACCGCAGGCGGTTCGTGATAAGGCATGCGCGAGGCGAGAGTCAGCGCAATCAAGGCGTAACTGGCGCCCTCCTCGGAGGCGGTGAACACCAGCCGGGCGATCGGCTTGGCGGGCTCCGGGTTGGCGACGGCGGCCCAGAAGACGCCGCAATCGGCGCACAGGCTGTTGGGGCCGCGCCAGGCGACGCCTGCGTCGTCGCCTCTCAAATGGGGCCACCAGGTGTTGGCCAGTTCCTTCCCATTCATGAGATAGAGCGAGCGGGCGGAGCCGTCTTCGTATTCGAAGCGTAAGGCGACAGCAACCCCGGACGCTCCGGCGCCGTCCTCCACGTGCACCAGGTGGAGCGCAGGCGCGGTGGCATGGATGGGGATCTCGACTCGAGGCGAACCGAGCCGGGCGGAGACCACCACCACGGCGCGGCGTCCATTCGAGGCAGGATCGATGATCTGGAACGGCGCGCCGCCGAAGTGCTGCGCCCCGGTGGGCAGATTGCGCATGTCGTTGCCGTCGGTATTGCCAAACCAGACGGGCACGCCGGGCGCGCCCTGGCCGGTGAGGTCCATATTGGCGGCCCGGGTGAGATCGACGGGCGTGAAATTGGGCGGGGGCGGAGGGGGCGTGCTGGCGCCGGTGTAGGCGAAGTAGAGCTTATTGTCGTGGGCCCGGCCGAGCGCGGCGACGCGGATCAGGATGTCGGCGCCGTACGATTCAAACCCGCGTTCGAGCGCGCCGCGGGCCAATTCCCCGGCGACATGGAGTTGAACGCCTGCGTTCATGTACTGCCAGCGGCCGTTGTCGGCGTCGAAACCGCGGTCGTAGGGCGGGTAGACCGAGTACCATTCGCCAGGCGAACCAGCCGGAAGCTGGTCGCGCAGATGCTCGTACGATGCGATGATGGCGGCGGCCTGGGCATCGGTGACGCCCCGGTTGAGCGAGTAAGCGTTGGACAGGGCAAGTTGTTCGCTCTCCGGCACGCCGTAATCGCGCACCACGGTGGGGTCTTCTTCAATGTGATGTGTGTAGAAATGGCCGTTCCAGGCCAGCGCGTCCAGGCGCGCCCGGATCTGATGGGCGCGCTCGGAATATTTGCCGGCCTCGGCGGCGCGCCCGGCCCGGTTCAGCATCGCGACGAGCTGGTCGCAGGCGTGGGCGTAGGCGGTGTTATCACCGAAAAAGATAGTGAACTTCGTGCGCGCCGGGTCGATCATCTGGCCGATGCCAAAGCGGAAAGGAACGAGGTATTTGTCGCGCGGCTGAAAGTCCCAACTGTCGATGGTGTAAGCGCGCTTGAGGAGTTGGAAGCGCGTGGAAAAACGTGCCGGGTCGGTCACGCTATAGTCCAACGCCCGTTCGGCTGCGTCGAGGTGGGCAGCCATCCAGGCATCCTCGCCCGAACCTTTCCAGGCGAGGTAAAGCGCATCGACGAAGTTCGACTCATTGTGGTTCTCCACGGGCTGGCGCACGAACAAGCGGCCGGAATCGACTTTCGCATAGCCATAAGGGCCGTAGGCGGACATGAAATAACCGCGCTGGGACTCTTCGTAGCCAACGAAGCTCCAGATCATGCCATCGGCGCGTTGCGCGGCGGCGAACAGATCGACGAGCTCGCCGGCGTAGGGGCTGAAATACTGCATGCCCTTCGTGGTGTGGCTGTGGTCGAGGATCCAGGGCACGAAGTAGTGATACCGTTTGCCGCGCCAGTCGACTTGGCCCACCCCGGTACCTTCGGCGCCGAACATCGTGCCGCGTGCCATGTCGAAGAGATTCGAGAAACGGCCATCCCGGTCCGCGATGGCGCTCTCCGCGGCGAGGGTGAACTCAAGCGTAGCGGCGACATGGCCTGCGGCGTCGAGCGTTTCGAATGTTTGACGGCCGAGCGCGCCGCCGGCGAGGAAGGTGATCTCGGCCGCGGCAGGCGCCTGCCAGTAGATGTGGCCCGCGCCGTCGCGGGCCTGGACGCGGGCGGCGTCGATGGCGGTGACGGTGATGGCGTCGAGCGGGTGTACAACCGTATGCGAGGTGACGGCCAGCCGCGGGGCGGCGGCGAGCGCGGCCGAACTCAGCATCCAAAGCGCACAGAGGGCAGAGTGCGTGGGCCGGATTGAGAGTACAGAAGACATAGTGCATACCGCCGGCGGAAAGGCGGCGATACAAGCATACTCCTGAGGACGGAGCTTGCGCAGCGCGCTTCCCAGCCTTGCCTTGGCCGGCACCGCCCAAGCAGCTCCAAAAGAGGCGGTCGGATGTATAATCGACACCGGGCCAGGACGGCAAAATGGCAATCCTGCTAAGTTAGTTTGTTCGGCGTTACGGCCCGTCTGGGCTTCCGTGACGTTTCGGCGGGCGTTATGCCCAGCCGGGATGGCAAGAGGAGCAATATCATGATACTTTCGATTCGAACCGGCGGCGCCGTGGTTTGCGCCCTGGCAATCTCCGCGGCGTATGCGCAAACCAGACCGGCGGATCCGTCCGCTCCCCATCTGGAGAAGCGCGGCTTGGCCACTCAGTTGATCGTCGACGGGAAACCCTTCCTCGTTCTGGGCGCGGAACCGCCCACCAGCGGGCCATCCAACCTGGTGTATCTGCGGTACATGTTGTCGGTGCTGGCCGACACGCACCAGAACACCGCGGCGATTGCCGTGGGCTGGTCCTGGATCGAACCCGAGAGAGGCAAGTACGACTTCCGGATCCCGGATGCGATGATCGAGGACGCCCGGCAGATCGGCCAGCGCATCGTCCTGGTGTGGTTCGGAAGCTGGAAAAACGGCGTCTCCAGCTTCGCGCCCACCTGGGTGAAGGCCGACCAGGATCGCTTCCCGCGCGTACAAGTCGGGGACGGCAGAACCGCCGAAGCCCTCTCCACCTTGAGCGAGAACAATTGGGAAGCGGATGCCCGCGCGTTTGCGGCCCTGATGCGCCATATCCGCGAAGTGGACCGGTCGCACCGCGTGATCCTGGTTCAAGTGGAAAATGAAATCGGCATCTTCGGCGATTCGCGGGACCGGTCTCCACTGGCAAACAAAGCATTTGCGGCGCCCGTCCCGGCCGAGCTCATGGATTACCTTCAGCAGCACAAAGATGAGCTGCATCCGGATCTGCGCCAAGTCTGGGAAGCGGCTGGCTTTAAGACCTCAGGGACGTGGGAAGAGGTATTCGGCAAGGGTCCGCAGGGGGACGAGATCTTCATGGCCTGGAACTTTGCGCGCTATATCAATCGCGTCGTGGAGGCCGGCAAGAAGGAACACCCGATCCCCATGTTCGTGAATCAGTGGGGAACCGAAGGCTGGGGGAGGGGTCCGCGTGGCGAGGCGTTCGACCACGTGCACGACATATGGAAAGCGGGCGCCCCGCAGGTGGACATGTTCTGCCCGGATGCTTACATGGGGCGTCAGGGCGCCGCGAATCACATCGTCGAGCTGACCACACGGTACACCCGCTCCGGCAAGCCGTTCTTCACCGTCGAAGCGTCGGACGGCGAAATGGGCGCCGCACATGCCTTTTATGCCATCGGTCAGCAACGCGCGATCGGTTATTCGGGGATGGGCAACGACGGCTTGCTGGACTGGTTCACAAAGACGGGCATCAATTTGCCGGCAGCGGTGACTCCGCCGGGCATGGATTCGCCAACACGGCTGATTGGGTTTGGCGGGCCCGGCGCTACCAAGCCACTCCCGCCGGTACCTCCCGAATACGAAGCCAAGGCGCTGTCGCAGGCGTTCTTGACCCTTTCCCAAATCGCTCCTCAGATCCTGGAGCACCAGAGCAGCGGCACGATTGCGGGAGTCGCGTTGGACAAGCAGAGACCGGACGAACAGGTGAAGCTGGGGAACTACATCTTGAACGTGGGGTTGCCACACGGTCGCGGCGCGCAGAGTGCCGTTCCCGACCTTATCGGCTACGGTTTATTCATGGCGGTTGGCCCGGACGAGTACCTGCTGGCGGGCAATAATCTGATGATCACTTTCACGCCGAACACGCCGGGGCCGCCGATTGCCGGTCTGGCTGAGCAGGAAGCGGGCCGGTTCGACAGCAACGGCAAGTGGGTGGCGACGCATTTCCTCGGGGGCGACGATTCCGTGATGTCATCCGATCCCCCGCCGAACCAGTCCGGCAGCGTCGTACGGCTTGCGTTCGGTGAACACGCAATCCAGCGCGTGAAGTTGTACCGGTACCGATAAGCCTGGCGCTCGTTACGGTCCCCGGCGAGGGCGCATCGAAACCGCCGCCGGCACGCGCGGCAACGTGCATCTTCGCGTCTGGTTTGCGTGCTTTCTCGCGCGCGCGAAGAGGCGTACACTTCGTTGGCAAGAAAGGCGCAGCACAATGAAAAAGGCTACTCGGCGGGAATTGCTTCAGAGGGCGGGAATGGCGCTTGCGGCGTTGCCCGCCCGTGCGCAAAGGCAAAGCGCCGGCGCGGCTCCGGAAACCAACGCGTTGACGCTCTGGTTTCGCAGCCCGGCCAAGGTCTGGACGGAAGCGCTGCCCGTTGGCAACGGAAACCTGGGCGCCATGGTGTTCGGCGGCGTGGAGCACGAACGGATCCAACTCAACGAGCACAGCGTATGGTCGGGCCACCACGTCGAGAACGACAATCCGCAGGTTTCCGATCAGATCAAGCAGATCCGCCAACTGCTGTTCGAAGGCAAGTTTGGCGAAGCCAATTCGATGGGACGCGGAGGCCGCGGGGCGCCGGGCGCAGCCGTGGCCGGGGCGCCTCCCGCCACTCCTCCCGCCGGAGCCGCGGCGGCTGGGGCGCCGCCGACCGGCGCCGCCGCCAGCGCTCCGCGCCGGCAAGGCCCGCGCACCTCATATGAGACCCTGGCCGATCTGGCGCTCGATTTCCGCCACCGAGGCGCGTCCCCGGAAGCCTACCGCCGCCAACTGGACCTGGATACCGGCATCGCGCGCGTGGAGTATCGCGCCGGCGGCGTGAAGTTCACGCGCGAAGTATTCGTGTCGCATCCCGATCAGGCGATCGTGGTTCGAATTTCCGGCGACAAGCCCGGCAGCGTGGCCTTCGATGCGCAACTCCAGCGCGAAGCCGACGCCAAAGCCGAATTCGCCGCCCCGAACGGCGTTGTGCTGCGTGGCGAGGCCGTCAACGGCGGCGTGATATTCGAATGCCGCCTGGAAGCGCGCGCCGAAGGCGGCCTGGTAAGGGCCACGCCCGAAGGGTTGAGCGTGGAAGGCGCCAATGCGGTCACGCTGCTGCTGACCGCTGGCACGAACTACAAGCTCCACTACCCGGATTTCAAAGGCGACGATCCGGCCGAGGGTTGCCGGCGGCGTCTGGCGGCGGTGGCCGCAAAACCGTACGCCCGAATCCGGGAAGCCCATATCGCCGATCACCGGCGCCTTTTCCGGCGCGTGGAATTGGACCTCGGCGGGCCGGACCGCTCCCCGGTTCCGACCGACGAGCGCCTCGCGGCCGTGAAGCAGGGCGAGGACGATCCGCAACTGCTGGGCATCTACTTCCAATATGGCCGCTACATGCTGATCGGCAGCTCCCGCCCCGGCACGCTCCCGGCCAACCTGCAAGGTATTTGGGCCGAAGGCCTCATGCCGCCTTGGACGGCCGATTACCACGTCAATATCAATATCCAGATGAACTACTGGCCCGCCGAGCCCTGCAATCTTTCCGAGTGCCACGAACCGCTGTTCGACTTCATCGACATGCTGCGCGGCCCGGGGCGGCGCACGGCGGAGATCGCCTACGGCTGTAAAGGGTTCGTAGTGCATTACACGACGAACCCGTGGGGGCAAACGGCCCTCCAGAGCCCCAGCGGCATTGGCTTGTGGCAGGGCGCTTCGGGCTGGCTGGCGCAGCATGCATGGGAGCATTACGCCTTCACCGGCGACCGCAAATTCCTGCGCGAGCGCGCTTGGCCGGTGCTGAAGGAGGCGGCGGAGTTCTACCTCGACTACATGTCCGAGGATCCCCGCACGGGAAAGCTGGTGGCCGGCCCCGCATCGTCGCCCGAGAACCGTTTCACGGCGCCCGATGGCTCGCAGTGCCAGGTGGATATTGCGCCGGCGATGAGCCAGGAAATCGTTTACGACGTGCTGACGAACGTGATGAAGGCCGCGGAGATTCTGGGAATCGAACGGGAGTTCGCGCAGCGCGCATCCGATGCGCGAGCCCGCCTGCTCCCGCTCAAGATCGGCAAGTACGGGCAGATCCAGGAGTGGTCCCAGGATTTCGATGAGCCCGAGCCCGGCCATCGCCACATGTCGCAGCTCTTCGGATTGCATCCCGGCAAGCAGATCACCGTGCGCGGTACGCCCGAACTGGCCGAAGGGGCGCGGAAGACGCTCGAGCGGCGCCTTGCCAACGGGGGCGGGCACACCGGCTGGAGCCGCGCCTGGATTATCAATTTCTGGGCGCGCCTGGGAGATGGAGAACAGGCGCACGACCACGTCATGCTCCTGTTGCGCAAGTCGACACTGTCCAACCTGTTCGATACGCACCCGCCGTTCCAGATCGACGGCAACTTCGGCGGCTGCGCCGGAATCGCCGAAATGCTGCTACAGAGCCACGATGGCGAGATCGCGCTTTTGCCCGCGTTGCCGAAAGCGTGGGCGGCCGGCCGTTACAAAGGCCTGCGCGCGCGAGGCGGCCTGGAGGTGATGATCGCATGGCGCGGCGGCAAGCCCGTCTCCGCGACTCTGAAGGCTTCGGTGGATGGCAGCCACAAGATCCGGCCGCCGAAAGGGTCGCGAATCATAGAGGTGCGCTCGGCCGCCGGCCGCGTGGCCGCAACGCACGCGCCGGACGGTGCAATTCAACTGCCCGTCAAAGCCGGCCAGTCATACGGCGTTACGTTTGCGTAGAGGCGATGCGGGGCGCGCTCGCGGGGCGCTGAACGTTGGCCGACGCATTCCCCGCGGCTGCCTTGCGCAGGGAGCAGTTGGACAGTGAGGCGTGGGAGAAATCGCTTGCAATGACGCGCTTCCGCACTCCCTACTACGGTCGCGCCATAGGGAGCGCCCCCGCCGCCGCTGCGCTCAGGCGGTGAGCGGCGTCCGGATCCGCGTAGGCCGCCACGATCTCGCCGAAATACAACCGGTGGAAGTCTCCTTGGGCATAGGCATCGTCCAGGATCGCCTGGACCAGAGCGCCGGGAACCACATCGTTCTTGTGCAGAACCCGGCACTCGTAATGCACCGCACATTCCTGGATGATGGGAGGCCGCACTTGCCTGCTCGCCGCCGGCGTCAACCGGGCCTCCCGGAACTTGTCGTGGTCCCGGCCGGAAAGCGTGCCGCAGAGGTTCACCCCGGCCGCCAGCTCCCGGGGAGGCACGTTGACGGTGAACTCACCGACCTCTTCCAAGCGGCTGTAGGTGTGGCGCGAGGGCCTGACCAGAACCAGGAACACCGGCCGTCCCCAGATCGCGCCGAGCGTGCCCCATCCGATGGTCATCACGTTCGGTTTGCCGTCCGCGCCTGAGGTCACCAGCAGGAGTCCATCCTCGCGCATCCGTTGGATCGTCTCCGTGAAATAGTCGGTGTAGCGGATTGTCCCTTTCGCCATGGTCTGTTCCCGTTCCCAGATTATACCCGGAACTTTTGGGACTTGCTCAGGTCCAGAGAATGCGGCCATGTGAGAATTCTGAGCCAGGCGTCTGCCGAGGACGGCTCCCGAAGCGAAAACTGCAACTCGGAGCATCAAAGAGCGGGCGGCGAGGTGTACAGTTACATTTAGGAGCCGGGCGTCCCAGAATTCCGGCCAACTAAAGGGAGATACGCATGTCGAACTCGAAAGCGGGCATCAACCGTCGAAGCATGTTCGGAACGGTGGCCGGCACGGCCGCTCTGGGGTCGATGTTCGTCGATCGGCCCGCCGGTGCCCAGCCGCTCCAGTCAGGCGGCGTAAACAGGAATTCGGCGCCCAGCCAATTGCGCATCACCGACATGCGGGCGATTCGGATCGCCGCCAACTTCGATTATCCGATTATCCGGATCGACACCAACCAGGGCGTTTACGGCCTCGGCGAACTCCGCGATGCGGGCAACGAAGGCATGGCCCTGGTTCTCAAGCCCCATATCATGGGCCGGAACCCCCTGAACATCGAGCCCATTTTGGACAGCGTGCGCAATTTTGCCAACCAGCGCCGTTTCGGCGGCGGCTACAGCGCGCTGGATATGGCCCTGCACGATATCTCGGGCAAGGTATTTGGCGTGCCTGCCTGGCGGCTGATCGGCTCCCAGTACCGCGATCGCGTTCGCTGCTATTGCGACACGACGGAAACCGACGATCCCAAAACGCACGCCGCCCGGATATTGGCCCGCAAGAAGATGGGGTTCACTTTCTTCAAAATGGACCTGAGGCCCTGGATGATCCGAAAGACGCCCGGCGCAGTGAATACCCGCGGCCTGGCCACTGCCAAAGGACTTCAGATATACGGCGAGCATCTCCAGGCTGTACGCGACGCCATCGGCTGGGACCAGCCTCTGGTGGCTCACCACTTCGGCCCCCTTGATGTGAAAGACTCCATCCGCCACGCTCGCTCTTTCGAACAGTATGAGCTCGCCTGGGCGCAGGATCTGCTTCAGGTGGGAACCCTCGGTACCGGGGACGCTCCCAGGAACTGGCGCGCCTACAAGTAGATTAAGGAAGCGACCGTCACGCCCATCAGCGCCGGCGGAAGCCTTTTTGGCCTGGAGGAGGGGTTCCGGGCCTTCATCGAGAACAACGCCGTGGATATCATCGGGCCCGACCCACTGGGGGTGGGAGGCATGCGCGAGACCAAGCGGATTTCGGACCTTGCCTCCATGTACGGCATCCCCACCGCGATCCACTTTGGCGGCTCTCCGGTGGGCTGCATGGCATCTGTGCACGTTATTTCCACGCTTAAGGACTTCGTGGTGATGGAGAACCACGCCGCCGATATCCCGTGGTGGGGAGACCTGGTAACGGGGCCAGCCAAGCCCATCATCCAGGACGGCTACATCACGGTGCCGGATGGCCCGGGCCTGGGCGTGGAACTGAACGAGGAAGCGTGCCAGGCGCACATTCGGGTTCCCCCCGGGTACTTCGCGCCCACGCCGCAGTTCGATCGGTACATCCTCGACGAATTCAGAACCGGCGGTCCCTATCCGCACCTTGACGGGGATGGCAAGCTTGTCAACACTCCCCAAACGCCGTGATATTGTTGTCCCGGCGGTGTGTCGCCTGCGGGCAGGTCACAGTTGCTGTCGCGTTGTCGCGCCGTCCCTACTCGACCTCGGAACGCCGCTGCGGATATTGCGGCCTTCGGACTCTGCGTACCCTCGCTCAGCGGTACCGGTAAAGGGTCACGCGCTGGATGCCACGGTCGGGGTCGCCAGCGAGGCGTTTGCGCAAATCCAGGTAATCTCCCTGGCCTGCGTCGTCGCCAGCCAGCCGGCGCCCGGGAACCCAGTGGCCGTTCACAAAAGTGCCTTCTTCCACGGTGGCCAGTCCGGCGAGCGGAGGGCCCGGTGTGTTTGGAGAAAAAGTGACGCTCACGTCGTTGCCCGCGACATAATACTCGTCAGGCCCCGTCGCAATGAAAACTGCCGCCGAAAGAAGCGGTGTTCCCGGCGGTGGTGGTTCAACGCGCGGCGCCAGAAACGCGACCTCCAGCGTGTAATTCCCCACATGGATTTTCTGCGGCGGGTCGCTCGGGCCCAGCAGAACGGCAGACATGGTCCCTTTGCCCTGGTGTTCCGCAATCAGGGGCGCCAACTGCGTGATCAGATCGTAGCCGCTGATCTGATCGTTGTCCGGAGTCAGTGACCTGTCGAATCCCATCGGCGAGTAACCGATCGCATCATAGCGTCCGAACGCGTCGAGCGCTCTGGCTGCCGTGATCCTCTGCCCACCGTCGGTCGTCTCGGGTATGAACAGCGGGTTCCCGGAGCGGGTGTACTTTGCGCACCACGCCTCGAAGTCGGGGCTGTAAATGTCGGGCGCGAACAGGTCGATTCGCGGCGCCCCGGCTCTCCACACGTCTAACGCGTCGGGCATGGGACCGCCGCTCTGTCCGCCCCGGCGCAGCGGCGCAGGTTCCTTCCCAAATCCGAACTGCGGGCAGTTCACGTACATCGGCAGCGGGTATTCGGCTTTGCCCGCCTCGGCCACCCGGCCGATGTAGCGCGCCAGGTGCCAGGACATGAAGATTTCCTCCGTCGGCCTGCCCTGACCGAATACCTCTTCCCAGGTCCCGGAGGTCTTGAAACCAGCCGCCTCCCACACTTGGCGAAGCTCCGGACTCAGCGCATCCTTGTGCTTTTCAAGGTAGTCCATCAACTCCTTCGGCACCGGCCCTTCGAAAGCCTTATTGGCCAGGGGCGAGCGGTCGCGGGTGTCGCCCTGCATTCCCACTTCGTTCTCCACCTGCATCATGATGACCGTGTGCTGCTGGCCATCCACGGCCTTGATGTGCCGCATCAGGGCCGCAAAGGCGCGGGCGTCGGCGTCCCGGTTCGCATCGCTGAGGGGGCTGAGCAGTTCGATGCTCCTGCTCCCCACGATCTGGGTGCGCGGCCGCGCCGGTCCTGCCGAGATCAAGGGCGAGGGACCCCCTACCATCTGGGCGCGCGGGAACCGCTCGAAGTCTTTCTTCACCCAGTCGGGCGCGAAGCTGGACAGGCCGTTCTTCCAGCTTCCGAACCATAGAAGCACGAGATGCAGGTTGCGCGTCCGTACATCCCGGATCACGCCGTCCAGCACACTAAAGTCGAACTTCCCTTCCTCTGGTTCGATCTTGGCCCAGGAAACGGCCGCCACGACGGTGTTGAGTTTTGCTTGAGTGAGAATCCTCGGCCATACCACCTTCTTCCAGTACGCGAGGTTGCTGGCGCTATTGACGCTCAATTGTGAGCCCAGCACCAGGAACGGCTTGCCGTCGACGATCAGTTGAGTGGCTGTCCCCTGCTTCCGCAGGTGAGGGATTTCCGAAGCAGACGTGGTTGAAACCGATGTGCTTTGGCCCTGACTCGCAACGAGAGCGAGAGAGCACATGAAAGTGGCAAAGATAACTTGGAGTTTCATGATTATTTCCTTTGGGGCCTTTCGGGCAGGATTAGTGTAGCACCAACGGCCTGTTTCAGAAGGCGGGTTGACCTCCACCTCTAATCCCGTTCAAGGCCCAGTCGCACTCGCCGCGATTTGCCAGTTACCTTGCGCATGAGTAGCCAAGTTACTCGTAGCGCAGCGCTTCGGTGGGGTTCAGGTGCGCGGCGCGGTTGGCGGGCAGGATGCCGAAGACCAGGCCCACCACGCAGGAAACACCGAACGCCATCGCGATGGCCACCGGCGAGACCGGGATCCGGATATCGGCGAAGAGGCGGATGCTCAATGGAATCGCCACTCCGGCCAGGATGCCGATCAGCCCGCCGGAAAGGCTGACCATCATGGCTTCGACCAGAAACTGAAGCAGGATTTCGCGTGCCGAAGCGCCCACCGCGAGGCGCAGGCCGATTTCGCGCGTGCGCTCCGTCACGGTCACCAGCATGATGTTCATGATGCCGATCCCGGAGATGACCAGCGTGATGGCCGAGACCAGCACCAGCACCAGCGACAGAATCAGCGAGATGTTCTTGGCGGCGTCCAGAATGGCGGTCAGGGTTTGCACGCGGTAAGGCGCGCCGGGGCGGTGGCGGCTTTCCAGGATCTGCTGCACCCGCGCCGCCACGCGGTCTACCTGCTCGGGCGTGCGCACCTGCACGTACATGGGGTCGATGCGTTCCACCGGCGTGAAGTAGCGCAGCACGGTCACCGGCATCAGGATGGTGTCGCGCTCGATTTCGGACTGGCCAAACGTTTCCACGCGCTCGTGAAAGGTTCCGATCACGGTGAATTCCAGGCCGTACAAGCGAATCCTCCGATTCAAAGCCGCGGTGCGCGCGCCATACATACGCTGCGCGAGCGGATCGCTGAGCAGGGCGACTTTCTCGCGTAGCGACAGGTCGCTCGCATCCAGCGGGCGTCCCGAGCTGATGGCAATGTTGCGCACCGTAGCATAGGAATCGTCGGTGCCGATGATTTTCACTTCGCGCACCTTGCCGCCGATCAGCAGGGGATCGATATCGGACATCACGGCGGTGGCGGCTGTGATGTCGCTGGCCAGATTCTGGCGGACCGCATCGATGTCGGCAAGCTTGACGTAATCGGCGTCGGCGGTGATGACGGTCGGCCCGCTGCTCACATAGTAGGCGTAGATGATGTTGGAGCCCACGCCCTCGATCTGCTGCAGAATGTAATCGCGGCTGGTGAGCGAAATCGTTACCACCAGGATTACGGAGGCGGTGCCGATCACCATCCCCAACCCGGTGAGCAGCGACCGGATCGGGTTGGCGCGCAGCGCCTGCACGCTGAAACGGAGGGATTCGCCGAGAAGCATGCGGGCTTAGCTGCCCGCCTGGCGCAGCAACCGCAGGGCCTCGGACCGCGGCGGATCCTCGGGCGTCAGCCGCGCGCTTAAATAGCGCTGCAGAATTTCGCGCGCCTCCCGCTTGCGGCCGGTCCTGATGTAGATATCGGCTTCGGCGATCATCAGACTGGGGCTGCCCGGCGCGATTTTCTCGGCCCGTGCCAGGTTTTGATCGGCTTCCTGCACGCGGCCTTGCTTTACCAGAAAGCGCGCCAGCTCAATTAACTTGCCGATCTGCTGCGGCGCGGCTTCGACGGCCGACCGCAAGTGGGCCTCGGCGGCGGAATATTCGTTGCGCTTCTCGGCCAGCTTGGCCTTCGCCAGGTAACCCTCCGCCGGGCTGAGCTGGGCGATTTGATCGGCCGTGCGCTGCGCCTTATCTTCCCCGCCGCCCAGGAAGCCCGGCGCTTCCAGGTAATAATCGAACAGATCGGCGAGAGCCTCGATGTTGCGCGGATCAAGCTCGGCGGCCCGCTCCAAATACTGGCGCGCTTTTGTCGCGTAGCCGGGCGCGGTGAACAGGCTGGCGCTTTCGGCGCGCCGCCCGTAAGCGCGGCCCAGCCAGAGCGCGTACTCGGCGTCGCCGGGTTCGGCGGCCACAGCCTTCTCCATGGCCTCGGTCGAGCGCTTGTAGTCGCCCTGCATGTAATAATCGCGGCCCATCAGCCCGTAAACCGCGGCGTCCTTTGCGGGGATGGCTTCGAGGATCCGCAGCGACTGGTCGAAGTAGGTGAGGTTGTACAAGTTGCGCGCCCGCTCTAGCTCCGGAGATCCGGCCGCCAGCAGGCCGGCCGTTCCGAGGATGAGGACACAGCCCTTCATTTCGCTTCCATCTGCATGATTCTGCTGTTCCTTTTGTCACTATTATAGATGAGCGGAGGGGCTTCGGGGTTCCCAACGAAATAGTTCCAAAAAGTTTTGGCCGCCCGTTACAGCACCGCTCGCGATAGAATCGGGCAAGAATGGTCGCCGGAGAACTCCAGCGATACCTGCGCCTTCTGGGTATTCGCACGCCCATTGCCGGAGCCGCGGATTTGGACGAAGCGGCGCTGCACGAAATCGTTCGCCGCCACTTGTGCCGCGTGCCTTTTGAGAACGTGTCCAAACTGCTGCTGCTGGGACGGGAGGGCGCCGGCCGCGTCACCACGCTCGCCGAATTTCTGGATGGCATCGAACATCGCGACCTGGGCGGGACCTGTCACACCAACAATCCATTTCTCGCCTCCCTGCTCAAGGCGCTGGGCTACCAGGCGGATCTGCTCGGCGCGGACATGAGCAAACCCAACGTGCACACGTCGATTCGTGTGCGTTTGTCCGGCGTCGATTACCACGTGGACGTGGGCTACGGAGCGCCCTTCCGCCGCGCGATCCGCTTGGACCGGCTGCCCTGGGAATTCGAGCAGGGCTGCTACCGTTTCGTTTTCGACCACGCGTCCGCGCCCGAGGCTTACCAGGCCAGCGTGTACTCCGGCAAGCAGCGCCTGCACGGTTACGTGGTGCATCCGCCCGCACGCGAGGCCGGCTTTTTCGATGGCGAGGTGATCGAATCCTATCGCCCCGGCATGACCTTCACCAGCATGTTGCGCATCATCCGCTTCTTCGACGACTACGCAGCCGATCTCGAGGACGCCAAGTTGAGCATCCACCGCGGCGGCGAAACGACATCGAAGCTGTTGCGCGACATGGCGGAGTTGCGCGCCGCCGTGGCCAGCGATCTGGCCATGCCCCGCTGCCCCATTGAAGAAGCCGTCGCCGTGCTGGAGCAGCGCACGGGGAAGAGCGTATTCGAGAAGAAGGGGACGGCGGGCGCGGGTTGAGGCTTTCTGTCACCGGCCGCTGGGGTTTCTGCGTCTTCTCAAGTCTGCACCACGATCATAGGTATTGAGATTGTGGGCGGGCAAGCGAGGCGGCGGCTCATGCCCGGTTCCACCAGGTCGGCAGATCGGCTATGGAATCGAATACCGCATCGGGCCGGATTGCTCCTTCCAGATCCGACGCGTGGAACTTGCCGGTTTTCACGAGTGCGCCTTTGAGCCCTGCCGCTTGCGCGCCACCGACATCCGCGTCGATGTCGTCGCCGATCATGAGTACTTCCCCGCCCTGCAGTCCAAGTCTCTCGGCGCCGGCAAGAAAGAATCGGGCGGCCGGCTTGCCGAACACCAGCGCCTCGCGTCCGGCCGCGTGTTCCAGCGCGGCCACAAACGGCGCCACATCCAGCGACATGCCGTCCGAGGCCAGCCAGTAGCGAGTCATGCCCAGAGCGATGAGTTCTGCCTCCGCGTTGTTATGCAACAAGCGGAAGGCACGGTTCAGGGTTCGGTAGTCCCACTGAGAGCCAAGGTCGCCCACCACCACATAGGCGGCGCCATGCTCGGCGTCGTCCGGCAGGCACGGCAAACCGGCAAACTCCCGGCGCGCCGGCTGGCGTACAAATAGCGCGATCTGTCCCTTACGAGCGGTTCGCAACCATTCCGCCGCCGCGGCAGCGGGTGTGAGAATTTCCTTTTCCGCTGTCCGAATACCTAGCCCCAAGAGTTTCTCGCTCAGCGCTGCGCGAGACTTTGACGTTGTATTGGTCAAAAAGAGATGCGGAATACCATGCGTCTGGACCCACTCAATCGTCTCCACCGCGCCGGGGATGGGGCGTTCGTCGTTATAGAGTACGCCGTCCATGTCAAAAAGAACGCCGCGCACGGCGTGGCTTGGACGGATTTCCATCGCTCCCGGCATGTTGCAATTCTAACCGTCCGCAGGATGAGCGATATGCGGCCCACCAAGATGGCCCCATCCGGAACCCGCACCCTAGACGGCAGCAAGTGCCCTGTACTTTCTTAGAATTCCCAATCACTTTTCAGTTCCTACCGGCCGCAATCTGTGGCACGATGTCAATAATAGCGTCCGCTGCCGCGCGCTGAGTGTATTGTTTCGCACTCGGGCGGCATGACGGTCGGGGGGGGACAATGAGAATCCGTTTGGTCGGCTGCCTCGTGGCACTCGCCATTGCGGCCGCGCCATTGAGCGGCCAGGGAATCATCAGCACCATCGCCGGGAGTCCAAGCTGCACCGGCGCTGGCGAGGGCGGCCCGGCAATCAGCACCTGTATGAGTGGTGGGCTTGGGCTGATTGCCATAGACAAACAAGGCAACCTGTACTTTTGGATGGGCCCTTCGATCCAAGAGGTGAATACGGCCGGAATCATCAATACGGTGGCCGGCGGGAAGTTCGGATATAGCGGAGACGGCGGGCCGGCCACCAGCGCCGCGCTTGGTGGCCTCCAGCCGTACAATGGGGTGGCAGTCGACCCCGCGGGCAATCTGTATATCAGCGACGATACCAACCATGCGATTCGTATGGTCAACGCCGCGACCGGCATCATTACGACGATTGCCGGCAACGGCTCCCCTGGCTTTGCTGGCGATGGCGGCCCCGCGAGCAAGGCTCTGCTCTATTTCCCCGCCGGCATTTGCTTCGACAGCGCGGGCAATCTCTATATTGCGGACGAGTTCAATTATCGCATCCGGAAAATCAACACCGCCGGAATCATCAGCACAGTGGCTGGGAACGGAAACGCCCTCGGCGGCGCCGCGGTCGATGGCGTGCAGGCGACTGCCACGGCAATCGAGAACCCTCACGCCGTTACCGTTGACGGCGCCGGCAATCTTTATATCGCGGAAAGCAACCGGATCCGCAAGGTAGATACCAGCGGTATCATCAGCACTTACGCCGGCGTAACCGCCGGCACTTACGGATTCTCCGGCGACGGCGGCCCCGCCACCGCGGCCGAGCTCGCCGGCCCGCTTGGCATGGCTGTCGATTCGTACGGCAACCTCTTTTTGGCCGACAACCAGAACCAACGGCTCCGCGAGGTGAACGCGGCTGGCATCATCAGCACTGTCGCTGGGTTCCTAGGCCCTGTTTCCACTCCCATCCTCGACGGCATCCCGGCCTCGACCGCCTATATATCGAACCCGTGGGGCGTGGTGCTGGACGCCGCCGGCAACTTGTATTTCACGACGGGCGCCAACTCCGTGCGAAAAATAACGTCGGGAGCGTCAATGGCCGCCAGTCCAACCACTTTATCGTTTTCATACACAACCGGCGCGGCGACCCCCGCCGGCCAATCCGTCAGTGTGACGAGCTTGGGCTCCACACTGAGCTTCACCGCCGCGGCGTCCACCGTCTCGGGCGGTAATTGGCTCTCCGTCAGCCCGTCCAGTGGCACCACGCCGGCCACGCTCAGCGTCTCGATCAACCCGGCCGGTGTATCAAGTGGGATCTACCAGGGCGGGATCACGGTGACTCCGAGCGGCTCCGGCAATCAGCCTCTGTCGTTCGCCGTGACGCTTACCGTTACCGGTGCCAACGCGCCTGTGATCAATAGCGGCGGCATTGTCAACGCGCTCGGGTATCAGAACCAGTTGGCGCCCGGCGTCGTATTCGTGATCCTCGGCAGCGGCCTGGGCCCCGCATCCATTGTGATCGCTTCGGCGCCCAACTACCCGACTACTCTCGGAGGAACGTCCATTACGTTCACACCCGTGGGCGGCGGCGCAGCCATCAACGCGAGGATGTATTATTCGCTGGCCGGAGCGGTCGCCGGCATTCTTCCTTCTTCGGTCGCGCCGGGGACCTACGCGGTGCAGTTGACCTATAACGGCCTCGTCAGCGCGCCGCAGAACGTGACCGTGGTGCCGCGCAGTTTCGGGATCGCAACCGCCAACAGCCAGGGAACGGGCACCGCACAAGCCACTGACGGGAGTGTCAACGGCGGATTCAGCCTCACCCGATTCACCAGCGGCAGCGTCGCGTTCGGCGGGTACACCTGGACGCTGGGGCCCGCACACCCTGGCGACACATTGGTGTTCTGGGGCACTGGCGGCGGCGCCGATCTGCTCAATGACACGGGCGGCAGCTCCGGCGACCAGACCGCGGCCGGCAATTTCACGGTGAACGTGGCCGGGACGCAAATTACACCGTCCTACGCGGGCACCTCCGTCGGGTATCCGGGACTCTGGCAAATCAATTTCACTTTGCCCGCGAATATCACGCCGGATTGCTTCGCGTTTGCGCAGGTCAGCGCTGGAGGGGTCTTGAGCAACGCCGTCATAATTCCGATCGCCGCCGCCGGCGAGAGCTCGTGCTCGGCTCCAGGGTTCAGCCAGTCTGTTCTTCAGACGCTGGATGCCGGCGGAGACATCGTGTTTGCCGGATTCTCCTTCGGTCCGTTGGCTTACACCGGTGGGGCCACGGTGCTTATGGGCGGCCAGTTCGCACGCTACACCGCGGCGGAGTGGCTCCTCAACTTCTCGGGTCCGAAGTTCGGCTCGTGCATCGTGCTGGACGAAACCTACCCAGCCGGCGCAAACGACCCCGCCGGGCCCGATTCGTTTCTCGACGCGGGCGCCAGCCTCCCGGTCAGCGGTCCAGGTTTGCCGGCGAACACTGTCTTGGGGAAGATAGCCCTGGCCAATGGGCCGATCTACAGCTTCACGCCGGCCGCGGGCGAGCTGGTGGGCGGCGGCACCTACACGCTGACCGGCAGCGGTGGCGCTGACGTCGGTCCATTCAGCGTCTCTTCGACTCTCCCCACCAGCTTCTCCGCGACCAATCTCGCCTCGATCACGACCATCGACCGCACCCAGCCGCTGACCATCACCTGGACCGGTGCCGGGTTTGACGAGATCATCATCGTTGTCCAGGGTGACATTCTTACCACCACCACAACGCATGGCGTAACAATTTCGTGCGCCGCTCCGGCGAGTGCGGGCACGTTCTCGGTCCCAGCGGCTGCGCTCGCCTATCTTCCCGCTGTGGTGAGCGGGTCCGCGGGCAACGTCGGCCAGCTCGAAGTGGAAGCCGTTCAGTCCAGCGGAGGGATGATAACGGCTGAGTTAGGGGGGCAAACTCTTACGCCGCCTCTTGTCGCAGGAGGCCAGGTCGACTTCGGCGCCTTTACGCCCTTCCTCGCCGTGGAACAGAGCGTATCGATTCAATAGGCGCGTCCGAGCGATTATTTGTGCACCGCCACTGTCTGGTCGCCCTCGACATAGGCCGCGTATTCGGCGCCGGCGACCGCTGCCAGGTTCTTGGGGTGTTTGGCCGCTCCGGCAACTTCGATAGGCTGCCGGCTATCCTCGCCGTGAGGCTCGGGCATGGCGCGCAACGCCAGTTTCCCTCCGCCCGTTGTGTCCGCGTCTTTCAGCCGGAACATCATGCGTGTGCTGAGGAACAGCCGCCTGTGCACCGCTGCCACAATCTCGCCCGTCACCGCGGCGCCCTTAGCCAGCACTACCGTGTTGCCTGCGCGGAACTCGCGCGCCACGGTGAAGCGCAAGGGCTTGCCGGCCGGGGCGTCCGCCGGCACATCTTCCTCCAGCCGGATCGCAATCGGCATCCCGTCGGACACAACCACCGTCCGGATCGCGGGCGCGGCAACCGGCGCAGGAGCGGCAACCGGTGCAGGTGCGGCAATCGGCGCAGGAGCGGCGGGCGCGGGCACGGTCTTCTGACCAGCGCTTGGCGGTGCAGGCATCGGGCGCCTGGGATTGCGCATGACCTCGATCACGTCCGCCGGCACATTGGCTTCGGTCAACCGGATGATTTCGGAAGTCGATAGATCGAACCGCGCCGGAGACGAGCGGATCTGCTCCTCGATCAACTTGGACGGCACGTGCGCCCGCACCATCTCCAGCACGCCGTCGTTGGTGAGGACGCCGTCTTCCGCCGCCTTGGGGGGAACGGCCGGTTCTGCCGGCGCTGCCGCCGCCGGCTGGCTCTGCGGCGGCGCCGCGGGTGAGGTGCGCCGGTGCATCGACCACCAGCCCGCCGTGCCGGCCAGCGCCGCCGCGCCCAGCACCGCAGCCACCAGGAGCAGGCGCGATTTCCCGCGCGCCGGCGGCGCCGGCGGGCGTGCGAACAGCGTGCCCGAATCCGAATCGCGCTTCAGCACCGCCAGGGCCGCGCGCACCTCCTGCATAGATTGCCAGCGCTCCTCGCGATTCTTGCGCAGGCACCGCTCCGCGATGTCTTCCAGCGCCGAAGGCACGCCCGCGGTCTGCGTCAAGGGGCGCACTTCATCGCGCAGGATCGAGCTGAGCGTTGAGATAGGCGAATCTCCGCCGAAGGCCCGCTCGCCGGTAACCATCTCGTGCAGCATGGCGCCGAAGGCGAAGATGTCCGACCGGGCGTCCACCGGCTTGCCCTCGGCCTGCTCCGGCGACATGTAGCTGACGGTGCCCATGATGCGTCCCTCCACCGTCAGCGGCGCGGACGCCAGAGTCCGCGTCTCATCCGCGCACGCGTCTGCGGCGGGCGAGGTCAGTTTGGCCAGCCCGAAATCCAGGACCTTCACCAGGCCCGCATTCGTCACCATGACATTGCCCGGCTTGAGATCGCGATGCACAATGCCAGCCCGGTGCGCCATCTCGAGTGCGTCGGCCACCTGGACCGCGTAAGCCAGCACCAGCGGCAGCGGCAAGCCTCCCTTGGGGATCAACTCGGCGAGGGTCTGGCCGGCTACCAGTTCCATCACCATGAACTCGGTTTCGCCGTCCGAAACGATGTCGTGAATGGTGATGATGTTGGGGTGGTTCAGCGCAGATGCAGCCTGAGCTTCCTGCAGGAACCGCCGCCGCTGTTCGCTGGTCCCCATGTGCTCTGCGGCGAGCACCTTAATGGCCACCGTACGGTTCAGCTGCGTATCCAGGGCCTGATAGATCTCGCCCATTCCGCCAGCGCCCAACCTTTGCGTGATCCGATAATGAGAGACCGTGCGGCCAACCATGTTTCACCCTCGGAGACAACCCAGTTTGCCACAACCGGCCTGCCACTTGCGATGTACCCGCTGCGGTCACTCGGCGTTGCGAGGTTTGCGGTGAAAACAAAGAGGCCGCTGCTATCCCTGCCGGGCGGCGTTGAGCGCCAGGCGCTGTTCCTTCATCCAGCGCAGGCGGCCCTGCTGCTCCTGATAGAGCGTGCCAAAGCCGGCCCAATAATAACCGCATACGAACAGCAGCAGAAAAGGAACCGCAAGGAGATTGTAAGTCTGGATGGCGAAGACCACCATGCCCAGGAAATACGTGCCCACCAAAACCTCGGCGTAGGGCAACCAGCCGCTGCGCCGGCGGTACTTCTTGGCTTCCAGTTTCATCGGGCGATCCCCGATAGCGTATTTCGGCGTGCGCACGAAGGCGGTCTCGACACCGAACAGCGCTTCCAACACGGCGCGGGTGTTGATGATCGTCAGGCCCACGCCTACCGCCAGCAGCATGGGCAGCATCAGGATGGACCGCTTCCAGTCCTTAGGGTGCAGCTCGCGCTGCGCGATCACGTAGAACGCCGAAAGCGACCAGAACGAAGCCACGATCAGAGGCAGGTCGATGAACACCATCTGCCAGACTCCCATGTAGAAGCGGACGATCATCACCGGCAGCATGAGCGCCGAAACCACGATCATCAGCGGGTAGGAGATGTTAGGCGTGAGATGGAGAAAAGCCTCGGCCTTGACGCGCATGGGGATGTCGGCGCGCAGCAGCCGCGGCAGTAGTTTCTTGGCGACCTGCGTCAGGCCTTTGGCCCAGCGCGACTGTTGCACCTGGAACGCGTGTATATCCACCGGCAGCTCGGACGGGCAGTCGAGGCCGGGCAGATACACAAACCGCCAGCCCTTGAGCTGCGCCCGGTAGCTGAGGTCGGAATCTTCGGTCAGCGTATCGTGCTGCCAGCCACCGGCATCGTCGATCATGGCGCGCCGCAGGATGCCCGCCGTGCCGTTGAAGTTGAAAAAGTAGCCCGCCCGCGACCGCGCGCCGTGCTCCAGGATGAAATGCCCGTCGAGCAGCATGGCTTCCACTTCCGAAAGGAAGTTGTAATCGCGGTTGATGTAGCTCCAGCGCGTCTGCACCACGCCCACCGTGGGGTCGGCAAAGTGATGGATGGTGCGTATCAGGAAGTCGGCCGGCGGGCAAAAGTCGGCGTCGAATACGGCCACGAACTCGCCCGTAGCGGTTTCGAGGCCTTCCTGCAACGCTCCCGCCTTGAACCCATGGCGGTTGGTGCGGTGATGATATTCGATCGGGTAGCCAAGCGCTCGATAGCGTTCCACCAGCGCCCCGGCGAAGGGCGCCGTGTCGTCGGTCGAATCGTCCAGCACCTGAATTTGCAGCAGCTCCTTCGGGTATTCGATCTTGACGATTTCCTCCACCAGGCGCTCCACCACGTAACGCTCGTTGAAAAGCGGCAACTGGATGGTCACCGGCGGCAGCTTCTCAAAATGCCGGACCGGCTCCCTGGTGGCGTTCTTGCGGTACTTGAAATAAGTGTGGATGATCTCGAACCGGTGAATCCCGTACACCGAGAGAATCACCATCATGCTGAAGTAGGGAATGAGCATGGCCCAGTCGAACCAGGCCAATTGGTGGATGCCCGCAAATGGCGTCTTGGCGAACATCTGGCTCAAGCGGACGGACGCCGACGGAGTAATCAGCAGGGCCAAATAAAGACCGGACATATAACAGGACACGGATTCCGCAGGGGCTCGCCGAGCGGACCTTAATATCTTAGCACTGAAGGAAATGCCGGGGGCTTGCGGCGGGGGATTGCAAGGAAACCGGAGCCGTATAATAGGTGTTTTCGTTCACAGGAGAGATTCTTGCCGCTGGAAGACGACCTACTCAAGCAGCGCCTGGCGCGCGTCCGCGAAATCGAGGCACTGGGCTATCGCGCCTACGGCCGGCGCTTCGACTTCACCCACACCATTCCGGAGATCCTGGGCGCATACGGCTCGAAGACCGCCGAGGAGCTCACGCCCGAGGTGCGTGTGCGCGTGGCCGGGCGCATGATGACGGTTCGCCACATGGGCAAGGCGGGTTTCGCACACCTTCAGCAAAACGGCGAGCGGCTGCAGATTTACGTGAAGAAAGACGCGGCCGGCGACCGCGATTTCCAGCTCTTCAAGATGCTGGATATCGGCGACATCGTGGGCGTGGAGGGCTACCTCTTCCGCACCCGCACCGGCGAGCTCAGCATCCACGTGGAAAAGCTCGAATTCCTTTCCAAGACGCTGCTTTCGATGCCCGAAAAGTGGCACGGCCTGGAGGACGTGGAAACGCGCTACCGCCAGCGCTACCTGGACCTGATCGCCAACCCGGAAGTGCGCAAGGTGTTCGTCACGCGCGCGCGCATCATCTCGTCGCTGCGGCGGCAACTGGAGGCGCGCGATTTCATCGAAGTGGAAACACCCATGATGCAGCCGCTCTACGGCGGAGCTGCCGCGCGGCCGTTCGTCACGCACCACAACACGCTCGATATCGATCTGTATCTGCGCATCGCGCCGGAACTGTACCTGAAGCGGCTGGTGGTGGGCGGCCTGGAGCGCGTGTATGAAATCAACCGCAACTTCCGCAACGAAGGCCTCTCCACGCAGCACAACCCCGAGTTCACCATGCTGGAGTTCTACCAGGCCTACACCGATTACCGCGGCCTGATGAATTTCTCGGAAGAGTTGCTCAAGCAGGCGGCGCTCGATGCGGTTGGCTCGACCGAAGTGGAGTTTGACGGGCAGAAGCTTGATTTCAGCCACCTGGAGCGCTACACCATGCGCGAAGCGGTAGTGCGGTTTTGGGAAGGCGAAGGCCGGCCGGCGATGGAGGACGTGTCCAATCCCGAGTGGCTGCGGCAGCATTCGCACAAACCCTCGGCCGGGGAAGCGCTGACCGACATCTTCGAGCAGCGGGTGGAGAGCAAGCTCATCCAGCCGACCATCATCTACGATTACCCAGTCGAAACATCACCGCTTTCCAAGACGAAGCCGGACGATCCCAAGTTCGTCGAGCGCTTCGAAATCTACGCCGCGGGCATGGAAATCGGCAACGCGTACACCGAGCTCAACGATCCGCAGGAGCAGCGGCGCCGTTTTGAAATGCAGATTGCCCTGCGCGAACGCGGCGACCAAGAGGCCCACCAGATGGACGAAGATTACGTCCGCGCACTGGCCTACGCCATGCCGCCTGCCGGCGGCGAAGGGATCGGCATCGACCGTCTCACCATGATCCTGACCGGCTCCCGTTCCATCCGCGACGTGATTCTCTTTCCCTTGCTGCGGCCCGAAGGCCCGATAGACCTGGTCCGCATGATGCGGGAGCTCGATGAGGGAGGCAAGTAGGCGTAGCGTGGCCACGACCCGATACCGCTTTGAGCTTTTCGTCGCCGCGCGCTATCTGCGGGCGCACCGCGGCGCATCGGTCATTTCAGTCATCACCGCCATTTCGGTGCTCGGCGTGGCCGTGGGAGTGATGGCGCTGGTGATCGCCATCGCCGTCACCACCGGCTTCCGCAACACGCTGGAACGCAACCTGCTGGGCGCGATGGCGCACATCAACGTGTCGGAAAAACTGAACAACGGCATCGACAATTGGCGTGATCTCTCGGCGCGCTTGCAGGCCACGCCGCACGTGACCGCGGTTTCGCCCGCGCTCTACACCCCTGTGTTTTTGGCCGGCGCCATCCAGTCGCACGGCGCGGTGCTCAAAGGAGTAGAGGTCGACTCGGAACTCAAAATCAGCGATGCGCTGCGCCACCTCAAAGCCGGCTCGACCGACCGCCTGCGGAATCCCGATGCATCGCCGCCCGGCATCATTCTCGGCGCGCGGCTGGCCGAAGATACCGGCATGCGGGTCAATGACAACATCACGCTAGTGAGCCCGGAAGGTGAGTTGACACCGTTTGGCCCGCGTCCTGCCATCCGCCGCTTCAAGGTGTGCGCGATTTACGAGACCGGCTTTTTCGATATCGACGACACCTGGGCATTCACTTCCATCGCCGCTGCGCAGAAGGCGTTGTCGCTCGAGGACGTCATCAACCAGATCGAGCTCAAAGTGGACGACCTCGACCGCGCGCCGGAGATCGCCCGCGACGTCGAGCGCGTGGCCGGCAGCCGCTACACCACCACCACCTGGCAGGAGCGCAACAAGCAACTGCTCGGCGCGCTGCGCATGGAGCGCATCGTCGCCATGATCGTGATCGGCCTGATTCTGATGGTGGCCGCGCTCAACATCTTCATCACGCTGGTGATGATGGTGATGGAGAAATATCGCGACATCGGCATCCTCATGTCGATGGGCGCGCGAACCGCGCAGGTGCGCCGCATTTTCATGTTGCAGGGAGTGCTGATCGGTGTGGTGGGCAGCGCCATTGGGCTCGCCGGCGGCTACACACTGGCGTATTTCGCCGATAAGTACCACTGGGTACGCCTGGATGAAGCGGTCTACTCGCTGAGCTTCGTCCCCTTTGAGGCGCATTGGGTGGATGGGGTGTGGATCGCCGCCGTGGCCATCCTGGTCAGCTTCCTGGCGACGTTGTATCCCGCGCGCAACGCCACGCGGATCGCTCCGGCGGAGGTGCTGCGATACGAATAGTAGCCCGTGGCGCAGCCTGTCAAGGCTGCTGAGCCGAGAGTCGTCTCGGCTTTGCCTCGGCTCGGGCCGGCGCATGACCCGTGAAGAGATTCGCCCGCAAGCGGGCGCTGGCAGGTTAAAACCCGCCCCACCTATTCGCCGGTCTCGGCGTGGTGGCGGACGTCAACGCCTTTCACGGCAAAGAGGACGTCTTCGGCGATGTTGGTCGAGTGGTCCGCGATGCGCTCCAGGTTTTGCGCGATGAACATCAGGGAGACCGCGCGATTGATGGTGCTGCGCTCTTCCTGCATGAAGCTGAGCAGCTCGTCATAGACCGCGTCGCGCAGCCGGTCGACGGCATCGTCGGCCAGCAGCACGTCGCGCGCCATGTCCGCGTCGTGCCTGGCAAACGCGTCCAGCGCGCGGTGCACCATGCTTTCGGCCAAGTCCGCGATGCGGGGAATGTCGATCAGCGGCTTCACCGCCGGCTCGCGCATCAGGGTGAGGGCGCGCTCGGTGATGTTGACCGCCAGGTCGCCCATGCGCTCCAGATCGTTGTTGATCTTGATGACGGCGGTGATGAAGCGAAGGTCGCGCGCCATGGGCTGGAACAGAGCCAGCATGCGGGTGGCCAGCTCGTCGATCTCGATTTCCTTCTGGTTGACCAGCGCCTCGTTCCACATCACTTCCTTGGCTTTGTCTTCGTCGCGATCCACCAGCGCCAAAACGCTGTTGTGAATCGCGGCCTCCACCAAGCCGCCCATTTCGAGCAATTTGCTCTGCAGCTCATCCAGCTCTTCGCGAAAATGAAGCATCGTCTCTTCCTGCGCCGCGCCTTCGGTTGACACCTAGTCTACCCGAAGCGGCCGGTAATGTAATCTTCCGTTTCTTTTTTCGCCGGGCGCTTGAAAATCACCGCTGTGCGATCGAACTCGATCAGCTTGCCCAGCAGGAAAAACCCGGTGAACTCGGCCACACGCGCCGCCTGCTGCATGTTGTGGGTGACGATCACCTGCGTGCACTGGTCCTTCAGGCTGAACATCAGATCTTCGATCTTGGCGGTGGCGATCGGGTCCAGCGCCGAACACGGCTCATCGAGCAGGAGCACTTCTGGATCCACCGCCAGGGCGCGCGCGATGCACAGCCGCTGCTGCTGGCCGCCGGAAAGCGAGTAGGCCGATTCGTGCAGCTTGTCTTTCACCTCGTCCCAGAGCGCCGCGCGGCGCAGGCTATGCTCCACTCTGTCGTGCATCGAGCTGTGTCCCTTGAGCCCGTTGACGCGGATGCCGTACGCCACGTTGTCGAAAATCGACTTGGGAAACGGATTTGGCCGCTGAAACACCATGCCGACGCGGCGCCGCAGATTGGTCGGGTCGAGATCGAGCACGTTCTCGTCATCCAGCGTCACCGAGCCTTCGAAACGCGCGTGCCGCACCATATCGTTGATGCGGTTCAGCGTGCGCAGAAACGTCGATTTGCCGCAACCCGAGGGGCCGATCAGCGCGGTGATCTGCTTCTCCGGGATCTCGATGTTGATATCGTGCAGCGCCTTGTAACCACCGTAAAAAAAGTCCAGCTTCCGAACCGAAATCTTGGTGCGGCCGGCGGCCTTGTGTTCGGAGGCCGGCGGCGTCACCGCGGGCATTTGAGCCCGTTGTTCCGGCGCAAGCGATTCTGGCATGGGGTCCATCGATCATCCCTTCTGCACGCTGATGCCTCGCGAGAGGATCCAGCGGGCGGCGATGTTGGTCACCAGCACCATCGCCAGCAGCACCAGGCCAGCCGCCCAGGCCTGACGGTGCCAGTCGTCGAAAGGCGCGATGGCATGCGTATAAATCAGCACGGGCAACGAAGCAGTCGGTTGGTTGACGCCGCGCGGCCAGAACTGGTTGTTGAGCGCCGTGAACAGCAGCGGCGCGGTTTCGCCTGCCACGCGCGCGACACCCAGAATCATGCCAGTGAGAACGCCCTTCATGGCGGCCGGCACCACAACCGTGGAGAGCACCTTCCACTTGGGCGCCCCCAGCGCCAGCGCGCCCTCCCGCAAAGCGTTCGGCACCGTGGAAAGAAACTGCTCGGTGGTACGCATCGAAATGGGAATCAGCATGATGCCGAGCGCGACCGCGCCGGCCAAACCCGAAAAGCTGTGCAGCGGAACCACCACCAGCGCCCAGGCGAAAATGCCGATCACGATGGAGGGGACGCCGTTCAACAGGTCCGCCGTGTAGCGAATCGCGAAGCCCATGGTCTTGCCGCTGAATTCGGCTAGGTAGATGCCGCCTAGGAAACCGATCGGCAAACCGATCAGCGCCGCCAGCGCCACCATCTCCGCGCTGCCCACGATGGCGTTGGCCATGCCACCGCCGTTTTCGCCGGGCGGCAGAGGAAGCTTGGTGAAGAACCCCCAATCCAGCGACTTCCCGCCGTTGTAGACCAGATAGCCGAGGATCAGGAACAGTATCGAGACGGTGAGAAACGTGAATACGCCGGTCAGCGTCAGCATCACGTTGTTCACTATCTTACGGTAGGTCAGGCGCGTCATACGACCTTGGCGGTCCCTTTCCGCGTGGTGGCCAGCACCAGCAGCCGCGCCAGGGCGTTAATGATGATGGTGACCAGGAACAGCACCAGGCCGAGTTCCACCAGGGCGCTGGTATACATCTTGCCGGTCGCCTCGGCGAATTCGTTGGCGAGCACCGCCGCGATGGTATAGCCGGGCGCGAACAAGGAAGCGTGCAGCGTGCTGTCGTTGCCGATCACCATCGTGATCGCCATGGTCTCGCCGAGCGCGCGCGCCAGGCCCAGAAAAATGGACCCCAGGATGCCCAGCCGCGCGTAAGGCACCACAACCTTGAACGTCGTCTCCCAGCGCGTGGCGCCGAGCGCCAGCGCAGCTTCCCGTTGGTCTCGCGGCACCTCGAGCAGGGCTTCGCGCGAAATGGCGATGATATAGGGAAAGGTCATGATGGCCAGCACGACGGCCGCCGTCAGGTAGCCTACACCCAGCATGGGCCCCTGGAACTGCGGCAGGTATCCGAAGGCGCCTTTCAGCGCCGGCTCGATGTACTCGCGCATCAAAGGCACCACGGTAAAGATGGCTAGCATTCCGTAAATCACGCTGGGCACCGCCGCCAACAACTCGACCAGGAAGGTGCAGGCCGAAGACAGCCCCGGCGGCGCCATCTCGGCCAGGAAAATCGCCGCACCCACGCCCAGCGGCACAGAGATCACCAACGCCAGGATCGAAGTCATCACCGTCCCGTAGACGAACGGGAGGGCTCCAAAGTCGTCTGCGTTCGGATCCCAATTAGTGCCCCACAGGAAACCGAAGCCGAACTTGTGCCGCGAAGCGGCCGAAGTGTCCCAGAGGTTCCAAAGCAGCAGGACGGTTATCAGGACCACGCTGGCTCCGAATGCAAGCGTGACCAGACGCGCGATCTCGTCACCCATTGCTCCGGAACCACGGCGGAATGAAACGGAGGCGGTTGCCGTCGCGGCCATATCAATGAATCAGCGCAATCTGCTTAAGCTCCCGTGCAACCACTTCCTTTGGCAGCGGTGCGTAACCGAGCGCCCCGCAGTCTTTCTGGCCGTCGGCGAGCATCCACTTCAGAAAGCTCACCAGGGCAGCACGCTTTTGGGCGTCCTGGAACTGCGTGGGAATCAGCAGCCAGGTAAAGCTAGAAATGGGGTATGCGTCCTTGCCCGGCGCGTTGGTGATCGAGACGCGGAAATCCGCCGGCATGCTCTTGGCCGCGCCTGCCGCCGCAGCGGTCACGGTTTCCAGGTTGGCCTTGAGGTACACGCCGGCCGCGTTCTCCACCGCTCCGTATTCCATCTTATTCTTGAGCGCATAGATCAGCTCCACGTAGCCGACGGCACCGGGAGTCTGTTTGACCATCCCCGCCACGCCTTCGTTACCTTGTTGGCCGACGCCGGTCGGCCACTTGATGGAGGTATTCGATCCCGGACCGGCTTCCCATTCCGGGCTGATCTTCGACAGGTAATCGGTGAACACGAAAGTGGTGCCGCTGCCATCGGCGCGGTGCACCACGATGATGTCGGTGGCCGGCAATTTCACGCCGGGATTGGCTTTCGCGATCCTTGGGTCGTTCCACTTGGCGATCTTGCCCAGGAAAATGCCCGCCATCATCTCCGACGAGAACTTCAGTTCCGCCACGCCGGGCAGATTGTAAGTGGGCACAACGCCGCCGAGCACCGTCGGGAAGTGCAACGCCTTAACCTTCAGCGCCGCGATCTGAGCGTCCTTCATCGGCATGTCGGACGCACCAAAATCTACCGTGCCTTCGGTAAGCTGCGCGATGCCGGCGCCCGAACCTTTGGACTGGTAGTTGATTTCGATGGAAGGATTCTTCTGCCGGAATTCCTCGAACCACTTACCGTAGATCGGATACGGGAATGTCGCGCCCGCGCCGTTGATGGCCTGCGCCGGTACCAGCGAGGCGCAGGCCAGCAGAATTCCAGCTAATGCAATCGATGTCTTCACGGATGATAACTCCTCTTATTCTCGAATGCAGACTGTTACAAAACAGTTAAGCTTGGATGAATTCCCGGCTACTTAATGGTGGTCGGAACCCCGCCCGGAAGCGTATACCGAAGGTCGAAGTAGATCGTGCTGTCGCTGGCGTGGCTCAGGGCGTTCAGGGCCACGTACCAGGGGTTCCGCGTCAGGTACTCGTATTGGCCAATCATGGAGATTGCGCCGTACCTCGCATCCTTCCAGAGCGTCTGGGTGATGCCGAACGTGTATTCCCGCTCAATATGGTTTTGGCTGTTCGCCGAACCCAGGTAGCCGTAGCCAATCTTGGACGTGCCGTTGGTGTCGAGGGCCACGTTCTTGCCGATCCAGATACCGCCGAAGTAGGCCCACAGCATCGTCTTTTTCGACACCGTGGCTTCGAAGCCATCCACCATGCTCGCTGCGTGAACCGGGCTGATGCTGCCGTCAGCGCGCACAATCAGATCGGGAGCCTGGCCGAAGATGTATCGGCCGCCACCATCGCTCAGGAAGTTGTTGCTGATGAGGTGAAAGTTCCTGAAAACTTCGAAGTTTCCGTTAAGTGAGCCGCCGCCGCCCATTTTCGAGAAGGTGTCGCCCGAAGTCGCCTCGCCGGTCGCGCTGTTGTAGAGTTTAAATTCCCGCACGACACCAGCGAGCTCGAAATGGACTCTGGAGATCGGGTCAAACGCCAGCTTGGTGATGATATCCGGCATCACGTTCGGCGTGCTCAGATAGCTGGTTGAAGTGTTGTCCAACTGGGTGCCCGCTAGACCGGTGAGGGCGGTTGGCAGCGTAATCTGCGGACCGCCGCTCGAGCCTCCCATGTACTGGTTGGGGTTCTCGAAGGAGACTCCCCACGTCACCACGTCTTTCGGCGCGTGCAGCAAGAAGCGGAATCCCGGCTGGCGGGTCCACGTCAAGCCCAACATATAGTTGACGTCCATGACTTGGCTGTAGAAGAGGTCGCCCGGCAACGGGGAGATGCCCTTGCGGTTCGGGGTCAACATGCTCCAGCTCTGGCCGGCCAGAAACTCCCAAGGGCCTTTGCGGACGTTGACCCAGTAGAGGCGTATCCGGGGTACGAACGCGCCGTTGGTGACGCCGATCGCATTGGAGCCGCTAGTCCCGAGGAAGTCGAACTCGTTGTAGCCGATAAAGCGCCAACCCTTCCAATCGCCGTCGATGCGGAAGCCGACCCGGGAGTTCTGTGGGCTGAAGCGGAATTCGCTGAGCTTGCCGCCGGGCACCGCGTTGCTAAACGGAACGCTGCCGAAACTGCTGCCAATACCCGAGCCAGCGTCTTCGTTGCGCCACACAGCGGTGGCATCCATAAAGCCAACTGGCATGATGGTGATGTTGCCGAGCTGGAGTTGCAGCGGGGCACTGTTCCCCGCAGCTTGCGGGGGTTCCTGTACCGGATACTTGGGGCTCGGAGCCACGGGAGACAAGTCGGGCAGAGCGCCGGTGGCGCTGGCAACTGCGCCGCCCACGGGGGTAAAGCCGGGCGCCTGCGCCGCCGGCAGTGTTGCGGTCTGCTCGGCCGGCTTGGCAGCCGGCGTGGTCAATCGCTCAATCAGCTTTTGCTGCGCATCGACCGACTGGCGTAGCACCTCGATCTGTTTTTGCTGCTCGGCCAGCTTCGCTTTCAGGAGTTCGATATCGTTAGCGTCGCTTCCCTGAGCCTTGCCGGCGGGCAGGAAAATCAGGGCAAGCACGCACACGGTGAGTGTAGAGATAGTGAGTTTCATAGGCGGAACTGCGAGTATATCGGCCCAATGTTACTGAACGATTAACGTTCGTTTGCGGCGAGGTTATTCTCGAAGTGGGGAAGAGCTACTGTGAATACTGAACCCTGCCCCAGACGGCTCTCCACACTCACCGAGCCGCCCATCTGCTCCACCGCGTGTTTGACGATGGCCAGGCCCAGGCCGGTGCCGCCGGTGGCGCGCGAGCGGGCTTTATCCACACGATAGAAGCGTTCGAAAATGCGCGGCAGGTCGCGGGAGGGAATTCCCGAGCCGGTGTCGCACACGCGCACCAGCGTGCGCTCCGGATCTCGCACCACGTCCACCCGCACTTCGCCCTCGGGCCGGTTGAACTTGATGGCGTTCTCCAGCAGGTTCACCCAGACCTGCTCCAGCCGGATTTCATACCCCAACACTTCCATATCCGGAAACGACTCGCACACCAAATTGATGCCGCGGGTCTTGGCCATCGGCGCCACGGTGCGCAGCGCGGAGTGGATGCTCTGCTGCAGCGAGACGGGTTCGGCGGCGGGCGGCTTGGCGCTTTCCAGGCTGGAGAGGATCAGTAAGTCCTGCACAATGTTGGTAAGCTGGCGGGCTTTGCTCAGGATGATGGAGACAAACGGGCGGCTGTTGGCGGGGTCTTCCAGGCCGCCCTCGATCAGCGTCTCGGCATAACCGCAAATCGCCGCCAGCGGTGTGCGCAGCTCGTGAGAGACGTTGGCCACGAAGTCCTTGCGCACGCGCTCCAGCCGCTCCAAGCCGGTGATGTCGTAAAGCATGGCGATGGCGCCGCGCTGCGGATCCCCGGCCAGCGGCGCCACCTGCACCTCAAACGACCGCGTGCTGGCGGATAGGATCAGCCGCTTTTGCAGCGGCTGGCCTTCGGCGAATACGGCGGCGAACATTTCATGCAGCGCGTGGTCGCGCGCCACCTGCACCAGTGGAGTGCCGGCCGTGGGCGGCGCGGCGGCGCCCATCATTTCGGCGAACGCACGGTTGGCGAAGGTGATGCGCAGCAGCGGGTCCACCGCAACCACGCCTTCCACCATGCTGCCCAGAATGGCCTCGCGCCGCGAGTTCTCCCGCTGCAGCGTTTCCACCATGGCGCGCACGCGCCGCGTGGCGCGCTCGATGGTGGCGGCCAGGGCGCTCAACTCGTCGCCGCTGGCCTGCCTCCGGCTTTCGCTCTTGCCCACCTGCGGCAGCCGCTCGAGGGCTCGGCGCAATGTGAGAGCCCGCCGGTCGTTGACGGCCAGGAAGAGGGCCAGCATGGCGGTTCCCGCCAATCCGAAAGCGGCGGACGCCCGCAGCCACTGCCCGGGCGGGGCTTCCGGCACAGACAAGTGCAACAGCCACGCGGAACAGGCCGTGAGCCCAATGAAACACGGCAGCAGCCGAGCCGTTATACGAAGTCGCGGCATGGTGGGTCTATCCGTCTCAGATTACTGCATCAAGATGAACGATGCATGACGGCGCAATGACAGGGAAGCGTAGGTAGGACAGATCATCGACTTCTGTGGTCTGTCATGCCCTGCCATAGCGCGACAGACGACAAAAACCGATCGTCTGTGCTGCCTTCGCTCAGGCCGCGTGGGCTTCCTGCCGGGCCAGCTCCTGGGCGTACTGTTGCAGTGCGGCCGGCGTAACGGTCACGATGTCCTTGTCCATGTCTTCGCCGGTTTCCACCAGGCGAACCAGATGCAGCGCCGCCAGCCGCGAGCACCACGCGTCATCCATCTGGCGGCCCGTTTCGCGGCTCAGCGCCACCAGATCCGCGTGCGGCAGAGCGATGGTCTTTTGCGCGCTGCCGGCCTGTTCGTTTTCCAGCACGAACTTGACGTCGACGGTATCGGCGCCGCGTATCGAAATGGCCGTTTGCAGCCATTTGAACCACACCTGGAACTTGCGGCCGAAGGGATCGGGCCCGGCTTCGAACTGGCGGAAGTTCTGCATCTACGGATATCTTATCAGTAGGGGAAAGCATGCTCATTGCCGAATTGACCGCGCCGCAGGAGTTTCGCCTGGCGCAGCAGACGATCGAAGAGCCCGGTCCGGGCGAGGTGCAGGTACGGGTGCGCGCGGTGGGGATTTGCGGCTCCGATCTGCACTCCTACGCCGAAGGCGCAGTGGGCGACTCGCCGTGCGTCTATCCCATGGTGCTGGGGCACGAACCGGCTGGCACGGTGGTCAAGTGCGGGGCCGGCGCCACCGGCTGGGCGGCCGGCGACCGCGCCGCGCTCGAACCGGCGATCTACTGCTATCACTGCGAGTTCTGCCGCAGCGGCCGGCACAACGTTTGCTCGCACATCCGCTTCCTGAGCACGCCGGGCAATCCCGGCTTCTTCCGCGAATTCGTCAACCTGCCGGCGGCCAACCTGCTAGGCATTCCGCCGCAGCTTTCGCTCGAAGTGGCCACCCTGGCCGAACCGCTCGCCATCGGCCTCCACTCGATGAAATTCGCGTCGATTCAAATCGGCGAGACGGTCGCTGTTTTCGGCGCCGGGCCCATCGGACTGGTCACCATCGCCTGCCTGAAGCTGGCCGGCGCGGGCCGCATCTGGGCCGTGGAACCGGTGGCGCACCGCCGCGAGATGGCGCTCACAATGGGCGCCGCTGTGGCGCTCGATCCCAACTCGTGCGACGTGGCGAGCGAGATCGTCAAAGATACCGTCGACCGCGGGGTGGATTGCGCCATCGATTGCGCCGCTAAGCAGAGCACCACCAACGACGCTATCCGCGCCTCGCGCAACGGCGGCCGCGTCGTGCTCACCGGTATCCATTCCGCCACGTTCGTGCCGTTCGAGGTTTCGCCCATGCGGCGCAAGGAGCTCGCCATTTTCAACGTCCGCCGCTCCAACCACGAATCGCACGCCGCCATCGAGCTGTTGCTCGAACACACCGCCTGGTTCGCCCCCATGATCACCCACACCCGCCCCATCGGCCGAATCGCCGAAGCGTTCCGTATCGCCGGGCATTACACCGATGGCGTCGGAAAGATGATTGTGGCAGTGTAGCTTCGCCCGGCTAAGGAACACCCGGCGGGTTTTCGCCGCCGGTTCGCTCACCGAACCCCGCCGCCCGGGCTTCCGGTGCCGCCCGAAACGTGATTTAATCGATTCATCCGGACCGCGAGGTTCGGAAAGGAGATCCCATGTTGTCGAGAATCCTCCTGATCGGAATGGTGATCGCCACGATGGCTTTCGCGCAGCGGGGGCGCCGGAGCGAAGACCCGAGCGCTCCCATGCCGGCGCAGCGGGACAACTCGCTCGATCAGTTCGCAGGGAAGCTAAAGCTCAACAAGGAACAGCGGGCCCAAGCCGAGACTATTATCGATGCCGCACGCGAAGCCGCGGGGCCGGTCCAGCAGAAACTGCTCGAGGTGCGCAGATACCTGGCGGCGGCTCTGATCACCGGGCAAAGCAGCGAGGCCGACAAACTCACGAAAACCTACACTTCGTTGTCGGCCCAAGCCAAAACGCTGGAAGCCAATGCGTTCGGCAAGATCTGCGCCCTGCTCAAGCCCAATCAGCAATCCAAAGCCGCGCAGCATTTCGGCTTGATAGCGCAGGCGGTGGAACAGGGACAGATGGGCGGCCCGCCGGGAGGCAGCCAGCCCGGCCAATGGAGCGGCGGCCAGGGCGGCCGGAGATAAGCGGAGCGCGCATATGTTCTTCAGACTTTTGTCGGTGGCAGTTCTGGCTGCGTCGTTGGCTTCGGCGCAGGGGGGCGGCCGGGGCGGCGGACCAGGCGGCGGAGACAACGTTGGACAAGGCCCCCCCCTGAGCTCACGCCCGGGGGGGCCATCCCAGACGCGCATGGACCGGATCACCGCCATGCTGACGCTGGTCCCCGACCAGAGCAAGCAGGTGAAGTCCATCCTGGATGACGGCCAGAAGGAAGCCGCACCGGTTCGCGATCAGTTGGTGGCGGCCCAGTTGGGAATCGCCGAAGCCGTGCAAGGAGGTAAGAGCCAGGACGAGATCGGCAAGGCGATTGATGCCTATGCCGCCCTGGACACGCAGATGACCACCATCGAACTGCGGTCGCTGGCCAAGATCAATCAGGTTCTGCGTCCGGATCAGCAGGCCAAGCTGGGCGGCCTGTTCTGGATGATGCGCGGCATCTTCAAGAACAAGTACTGGAACGACACCAGCGGCCGGTGAAGCGGGGATTCACCACTTCCCACCTCTTCAATCTAAATGGAATGGGCATGGGCATGAGCCGGCTCGGCTCCGCCCAAGCAGGTGTTGATGTTCTAGGCAATAGGGTAACAGGGTACTATCCCAGATCCCCCCGCCTAGTCCCAACCCCGTACTGCCGTCACTTTGCCCCTCTCCGGTGATTGGGTAATCTGGACTTGTTCTCAGTTATTCCGGTTCTCCGGTTCCCTGGTTGAAACACAATGGATTCCGCATGATGGCGAGACTCTATAATAGACGCGGTTCCCGGCGTCCGGTGTTGCACGCCGCCTTGGTTCTCATCGCCCTGGCGCCCGGATGGCCCGCCATGGCCAGTATGATCGATACGCTGACCGGGCTCACACCGGGGAACGTGATCGGCTGCGACTACATCTTCAGTAATGGCGACCCGTCGATTCCCTGCACACAGGACACGGTCGCCGCCAACGGGACTGTCTCCTTCGTCGAGCCCAATGCGGCGTTCGACAGTATCGAGTACTTTGACGTCACCACGGGTAGCGACATCGTGGAGCTCATAAACGTCAACACCCAATTGGTGCCTGGCACCGAATACCCGATCCTGCAGGATCCCCCTGCTGACAGCTTCTTCGACGTTTTCAGCGATATCGTGGTGGTGGGCTTCAACGATAACGGGTTGCAGGTGCCGGGAGCGATCGACCTTGGCGAAACGTTCGACTTCACCAACGGCACGAGCTCCGGTCTCCCCGATATAAAGATTCCCGGCTTCACGGGGACTGCGGAGGTAACGGGATTCGTCGAGATATCAAGCGTGCCCGAGCCCTCCACACTGACCCTGTTCGCGGCAGGGTTGGGCGGGTTGTGGCTCTGGCGCCGGCGACTGCCGCATCCATCGAAAAGGAGCATTGGAAACCGGATCGGCAGCGACCCGCGTCTTGCCTGATGTCCGTTTCGTTCTTCGGCCCGAACGCAAAACAGCATTCGGACTAGTGGCAGTGCTGGCACTCTTGGTAATGGGTGATTTGGTACTCGGGAAAACTGCGCAGTTCAGCCGTCCCGGTTTTCGCCTGCAAGAAGGCAACTACGGCCTAGCCCCGGCGAAAAGGCAACTGACAATTCGTCTCGATGCGGACGTGCTCGATTGGCTCAAGGGCCATGGCGAGGGTTACCAGATGCGCATCAACCGCATTCTGCGCGTAGTGATGGAGAGTCAGCCGCCACGGCGAGCGCATCGGTAGATCTTCCGAAAAGCCACTCAGTTCAGTCAGGCAACTCCTGTTTTCCAGCCGATCAGGCGCCGGCTGCACGCTCGGCGTCCCTTCGCGCCAAACCGGCTCGCAGCGCGTCGAGGATGGCCTGGAAATCGTCGTGACCCGATATCACGCGCGACCAAGCCAACCCCTTGAATAGGACGCTGTAGCGGTTCAGGATGCCTAGCGCACGCGAGACGAGCGCGTCGACCTCGGCATAACTCGGCGCGTATTTCTCCACCAGCCTCAAGTCCTTCGCGACATCGTCCCAGTTGATGTGGGCTAGGATGTTGTTCCGCAAGATCACCAGATTCTTCACGACAGGATCATCCTTAACCGAAACCGAGCGAATGGCCTCGTCGAGTTGCACAGGGTCGGGGGGCGCGGGGAACAGTTGTGGCTTGTTCTTGATCTCTTCCAGCCACGAGCTGAGGCTAAGCGCGTCCCGGTGGCCCACATAGATCCGGGTCAGACGATGCAGAGCTGCCTCAAGGTAGGCCTGAAAGGAGAGAGACCAGAATGCCGGGCTCTGGTTGAACTCGCGCCAGTACTCACCGAAAGATCCGGTGAGATCGGACCGTAGTTTTCGGAAGATCGCTGCATCAACTATGTCCCGCGCAAGGCGGTCCAGTAGACGATCGAATTCTACGTCGCCGGGTGCTGTCAGCATGTCTTATAGTAGCGGCTACTTGATAATCCCGGCTATAACCAACAACAACGCAACAACGAACGGAAGCAAGACGAAGATTATCCAGAGATGTTTCACGATTCGGCTGGCAATGTGCCTTGCATCCGCCGAGACTTCTGTCCGCATTAGGCTGGCAATGTGCTTGGCATCCGCCGAGACTTCTGTCCGCGGATCAAACGGATTGTCCTGCAGCATCTGGCGCCGCTCGGAGAGCCGTTGCACCTCTGCGGCTTTTGCGGTCTCACGCGCGGCCTTGAGTTCTTCCAGTTTCCCAAGCCGCTCGGCCAGCGCCTTGGCGCAGGCTTCCATCTCGATGCAGTTTGGGTCTGTTGCCCACTTCTCAAGATCCCCAACGGACGAATTGTCCAAGAACCACGGGGCCGCCTCGTTGCGGACGTGGTAGCGCTTCGCTTCGTCTGCCATTTCGGACTCCCCTTCCCGATCCTTCTTCGCCGCCCACGCCTTCCAATTCAGCCCAGCGCCCGAATCCTCACTAGCGCTTTCTCCATTCCTCTCCGAGCGGCGGCTGAGAGGGGAGTGCCGAGGTCGAAGGATTCGGCGCCGATGCCGATCAGGACCGCTTCGGGGGCCTTGCCATAAACTTCTTTCGATAGGCGCAGTAGCCAGCCGGGCGAGCACCAGTGCGTCGATGCACTCTCGCTCTCAACCGGCATCATCTGCACGTCGCCGGGGGGCAGGTCTGCTCTCGCGTCGACGAAGATGACGCGCTCCTCGGATGCCAGGCGCTCGGCTAACTCGGGGACTAACTGCTGAACGGCTACTCCGCCCAGGATGGTGGCAAGCTGCGGACCTACAGCGTCGTCTCCGCGCAGGAGATTGCCATAGCCGAGAATCAGCGGCGGACGGCGTGGCGCACGCAGCCCTGCGTGCTGCGTCGAGAGTTGTCTCGACGTTGCTTTAGGACGAGGTGAGCTCCGGCAACCGCTCCCTTTGGTTGCGGCTCTGAAAGGATCGCCGCGGCAGGCGCGATCAGTCATGAAAAACACTCGCCCGCAAGCGGGCGTTGGCAAGCTGAAGCATGCCCCACCTGGCGGGCGTTGGCAGGTTGAAACCTGCCCCACTTGTTTACGTACGTGCCTCATCGAGCAGCGCCCCATCCGGCGCGCGCAACTCCACGGCTACCGGTGTCGCGCCGCCGGCGTGCGTCGAACAGCTCAGACAGGGGTCATAGGCACGCACCACCGCCGACACGCGGTTCAGCATGCCTTCCTGCAATTTCCCGCCATCGACAAAGTGCTTGGCCGTCTCTTCCACGCTGCCGGCGATTGCCAGCGCGTTGTGCCCAGTGGCCACAATCAGGTTGGCCCAGACGATGCCGCCGTCTTCGTTGACCTCGTAATGATGGATCAGCGTTCCGCGCGGAGCCTCGATCACGCCGATTCCCTCGAGCGCGTTCACGCCGGCGCGCGCCCGCACGTGGGTGTCCACGATGCGCGGATCGTGGAGCAGCACTTCCATTCGCTCCAGCGCATACAACGCTTCAATCAGGCGCGCGTAGTGATAGAGGAACGAGCTGCGCGGCGTCCGCCCGAAGCGCTCGCGGAATTCGGCTAGCTCCTTATCGGCCTCCGGCGTGCCGTAGCGGTCGGCCACGCTCAATCGCGCCAGCGGCCCCACCCGATAGATACCCGCGGGAAAACCACGCGGCCGGAAGTATGGCGACTTCATGTACGAGTCTTTCGCGGCGGCTTCCGCGATGTAGGTCGCGTAGTCTTCGGCTGGAATCTGGTCCTCGACCACCGCGCCCTCGGCGTCGCGGAAGCGCAGCCCGCCATCGTAGAGTGCGACCGCGCCAGTCCGGTCCACCAGCCCCGCGCTCATCATCGGCGCGGTGCCGAAGTTCTTAATCTCTTCGTCGAAGCGGTCCAGCACGCTCTTGAAAAGCCCGAGCGCGCGGCGCGCAATCTCCTTGGCCTGCGCGAGGCCAGCCAGGATGTCGCCCCGCCCGGCGACGCTGAGCGGTTCCTTCATTCCGCCCGGCACGATCCACGACGGGTGCACCCGCTCTTTGCACAGAATCTCGATCGCGTGCTGCCCGAACTTGCGCAGCTCGATGCCATCGCGCGCCAGCTCGGGGTGCTTTTCGATAACCCCGATCACATTACGCTTTGCCACGTCCGAATCGAAGCCCAGCAGCAAGTCCGGCGACGACAGGTGGAAGAAGCTCAGCGCGTGGGACTGCACGAACTGCGCATAATGGACCAGTTCCCGCAGCAGCGTGGCCGTCTTGGGAACCCGCACGGCGAGGATAGCGTCGCACGCCTTGGAAGACGCCAGCAGATGGCTGATCGGACAGATTCCGCACACCCGCGCGGTGATCCCCGGCATTTCGTAGAAGGGGCGGCCCACGGTGAACTTCTCGAACCCGCGGATCTGCGTCACGTGGAACTGGGTGCGCGCGACCTTGCCGTCGTCTCCCAGATGGATGGTAATCTTCGCGTGCCCTTCAATGCGGGTTACCGGATCGATCACAATACGTTTCATCCGCAAGTCTCCTACCCGAACTTCAACTTGGCGCTCGCGTCGGGCTTTCGCCCGGCCAGCAGGTCGCCGAGAACGCTGAGAATGGCCTTGGCCCCGGGCGGGCATCCCGGCACGTGCAGATCCACTTTCACGAATTCGCGCAACGGCCGCGCCTGCGCCAGCAGCGCCGGCACGCCATCGGTCGGCACACCCTTGGCTTCCTGCACGCCCTCGACGTAGATCGATTGCAGCATCTTCTGCACCGGCAGGCCGTTCCGCATGGCGGAGACGTTGCTGGTCACCGCGCAATCGCCCAGCGCCACCAGGGTCCGCGTCCGGCTGCGTATTTTTTGCAGCTTCTTCAAGTCTTCCTGGCTGCTCACCGCGCCCTCCACCAGGGTGACGTCCACACCGTCGGGAAACTCCTGCGCATCCACCAGGGGGCCATATACCAGGTCCGCCTTGCCCGCCACGTCGATGATGGCGGCGTCGATATCGAGCAGCGACATGTGGCAGCCCGAGCAGCCGTCCAGCCACACCGTCGCCAGCTTCAGCCGGCTCATGGGCGGACTCCTTTCGACAGCGCCAGGGCGCTGATGTTTTCGTGGCGCTTGGTCATCTCCTCCACCGCGAACCCTTTCTCGATCAACGCACCCGTGGGGCAGGACTGGACGCACTTGCCGCAGTTGGTGCAACTCGACGCCGATCCCCAAGGCTGGTTCAGCTCGCTGGTCACCCGGCACTTAATCCCGCGGTTAGCCACCTCCCAAACGTGCGCTCCTTCCACTTCCGCGCAGACGCGCACGCACCGCGTGCACAGCACGCAGCGGTTGTGATCCAGCACGAAACGGTTGTGCGACAGGTCCACCGGCAGCCGCGGATAATTGTACGGGTAGCGCACGCTGCTCACGCCCAGCGATTTGGCGAGCGATTGCAGCTCGCAATGCCCGTTCGACACGCACACGGAGCAGACGTGGTTGCGCTCCACCAGGAGCAGTTCGATCACCATCCGCCGGTATCGCGTAAGCTGCGCCGAGACCGTGGTCACCGACATGCCGTCTTGCGCCGGCGTGGTGCAGGCCGGCAGCAGGCGTCCAACGCCCGCCACCTCTACCACGCACAACCGGCAGGCGCCCACCGCGGTGAGACCGGCCATGTAACAGAGCGTCGGAATCTCCTTCCCGGCTCCCTGCGCCGCTTCGAGGATCGTCATGCCCTCGGTGGCGCTCACCAGCTCGCCGTCAATCCGGATCGAGATTTTCTTTTGCGCCATCGTTATCTCCCGCTCACCGCTTTCACGTCACAGCGCAGACACCGGCAGGCTTCCTCGCAAGCCTCCTCCGGCGTCAGCCCGGTCACCACTTCCTCGACGCCCTTCACCCGTTCGTGCGCCGGGAGCTGGCTTGGATGGTGGCGGCGGCTCTCGCTCGGCTGCAAAGGCGCCTCCTGTGCGTACTCGAATTCCGGAAACAAACGCGCCCATCGCCGCACGCCCATCAGCCGCTCGTCGATGTTGCGCGCCGCTTTCTTTCCGTAACCCATCGCGTTGGAGAGATTGGAGGCGCCGCTGACCACATCGCCGCCGGCGAAAAACCGCGGCCGGCTGGTCTCCATCGAGTAGCGGTCCACGTCGATGGTTTTTTGCTCGCTGATTTTCAGGCCGGAGGCCTGCAGCAGGTCCATGTCCACCGATTCCCCGACCGCCAGGATTACGCTGTCGCACTCGTAACGCTGAATCTCGCCGGTCGGAACCGGCTTGCGGCGGCCCGAGGAGTCGTACTCGCCCAGCTTGGTCTTTACCACCTCCAGCGCCTTCACCCGCCCGTCTGGCGTCCCGATGATGCGGTGCGGCGCCGCCAGAAACAGGATCTTGGCGCCCTCATCCTCGGCTGCCAGCGTTTCCTCTTCAATGGCGGGCATGTCTTTCCGCTCGCGTCGATACACGATCAGCGCCTCCGCTCCCATGCGCAGAACCGTGCGCGCCGAATCGATGGCCGCATTGCCGCCTCCAATCACCGTCACTTTGCGGCCGAGCGCAATTTCCTCCTGCCGCGCCACCGCTTCCAGGAACGGCAGCGCCGGCCACACGCCCTTCAATTCCGTGCCCGCCAGATACACCCACGATTCCTTCCACGTCCCGAAAGACAGGAAAACCGCGTCGAACCGGTCGTCGAGCTCGCTCAGCGGCAGGTCGAAGCCGACCCGCGTATCAAATACGAATTTGACCCCCATCCGCTCGATAAGCTGGATCTCTTTTCGCAATACCTCCTTCGGCAGCCGGTACTCGGGCAGCACATACCGCAGCATGCCGCCGGCCTCTGCCTTGCTCTCATACACGGTGACTTCGTGACCCAGCATTGCCAGGTAGTATGCGGCGGTCAGGCCGGCCGGCCCCGCGCCCGCCACCGCGATCTTGCGCCCGCTGGGCGGGAATCGCCGCGCCACCACCCGCGCATTCAGCTCTTCGTACCGGCCGGAGGCAAACACCGCGTCGGCGATCAGCCGGTGCACATCGCGCATGTTCACCGCTTCATCCAGCGTCTGGCGTCGGCACCGGTTGTCGCACGGATGCTGGCATACCCGCCCGGTGGATGCCGGCAGCGGATTGTCGATCACCACCGATTCGTACGCCTCATCCAGCTTGCCCTCCTTGTAGAGTTCGAGGAAGCGCGGGATGTTCATGTGCAGCGGGCAACTGTTTTCGCAGGGCGAAAGCACCAGCTCTTCGCAGACGCCCGCCCGGCACCGCCGCGCCACGATGTGGTCTTCGAATTCGTGGCGGAAGTGGCGAAGCGCGGTCAGCACCGGGTTGGGCGCCGACTGGCCCAGGCCGCACAAAGAGCAATCGCGAATCATCCGGCCCAGGTCCTCGAGCACCTCGAAATGCTCGTGAGTGGCGACCCCCTGCGTGAACGAGTTCAGAATCTTCAGCGCCTTGTCCAGTCCCACGCGGCAGGGCACGCATTTGCCGCAGGATTCGGAATGCGTGAACTCGATGAAGTACCGCGCCACGTCCACCATGCAGTTGTCTTCATCCATCACCACCATGCCGCCCGACCCCATGATGGAGCCGATCTGCGCCAGGCTTTCGTAATCCACCGTGGTGTCGAACATCTCGTGCGGGATGCAGCCGCCCGACGGGCCGCCGGTCTGCACGGCCTTGATCGCCTTCCCGCCAATGCCGCCCTCCCCGATGTCGTACACCAGCGTCTTCAGCGGCGTTCCCAGCGGCAATTCCACCAGCCCCGAGTTGGTAACCTTGCCGACCAGCGAGAAGACCTTGGTCCCCGCGCTCTTCGTGCTGCCGGTTTCGGTGAACCAGGCGGCGCCTTTGGTGACGATGGGCGCGATGTTGTACCACGTTTCCACGTTGTTGATGTTGGTCGGCCTGCCCCACAGCCCCTTTTGCGCCGGAAATGGGGGACGCGGACGCGGACGCCCGGCCATGCCCTCGAGCGACGCAATCAGCGCCGTCTCCTCGCCGCACACAAAGGCTCCCGCGCCTTCCACCAGCGAGATGTCGAACTGGAACCCGCGTCCCAGGATGTTCTCGCCCAGCAGGCCGTACTCCCGCGCCTGCTCGATAGCCCGTTCCAGCCGGTGGACCGCCAGCGGATATTCGGCGCGCACGTAGACGATGCCTTCGGTGGCGCCCATCACGAAAGCGCCGATGATCATGCCCTCGATCAACGCGTGCGGGTCGCTCTCAATTTCGTTGCGGTTCATGTAGGCCCCGGGGTCGCCTTCGTCCGCGTTGCAGATGATGTATTTCTGGCTGGCCTTGTTCTTGAAGAGGAACTCCCACTTGTTCCCGGTGAGGTATCCCGCGCCACCCCGCCCGCGCAGCTTCGACGCCTTGATCTGCTCGATCACCGCCTCCGGATGCCCTTCGATCAGAACCTTGTATAAGGCCTGGTAGCCGCCCACCGCCATGTACTCTTCGAGATCGTCCGGATCGATGAAGCCGCAATTGCGTGTGACGATCTTCTTCTGCCCGCGAAAGAACGGAACCTCATCCCAATTGCGCAGCTCCGGCCAGGCGGCTCCGTACTTGATGTGCGACGTGACGTGGTCCCATTCCTCGATCTTGCAGTACGCCAGGTCCGGCGTCACGTTGCCGGTCGCAACGTCGTGCAAGATGCGAGTCACATCGCTCGATTGCACCCGGTGCAGGACCACCAGCGGACGCCCCGGCAGGCGCACGGAGACCAGCGGCTCCTCCGAGCAAGGCCCCAGGCAGCCCACGCTGGCGAGCGACACGTCCGCACCCGCCCGGTCGATCTGTTCGGCGAAGGCGTGATACAGGCCCTCGGCGCCGTTGCCGCGCCCGCAGGTGCCCATGCCGACCGCGATACGGGCGCGTCCCGGCACCAGTTTCGCCAGACCCCGCTCGCGCACTTCGCTAAAAGCGTTGATATCCAGAATCCGTGTCATCGGTCGTGACCCTCGGCGATGGCTGCCACTTCGCGCGTCAACTGTCGCTCATTCACGTGGCCGCAGATGCGATGGTCCAACTCAACCACCGGCGCCAAAGCGCATTGCCCGAAGCACGCCACCGTGCGTACCGTGAACTTCCCGTCCGACGACGTAGGCGTCTCGTCTTCGCCGCCGTTGATCCCCAGATCCAGCTTGACGCTCTCCAGCAGGCTACGCGACCCCCGCGTGTGGCACGCCGTTCCGCGGCAGATGCAGATGGTGTGCTCCCCTTGCGGCTTCAGGTTGAACAGCGCGTAGAAGGTCGCCACGCTGTAGATCCGCGCGAACGGGATCTTCATCGCCGACGCGATGTAGCGCAAGGTCGCTTCTGGGAGGTACTTATGGGGATGACGGTTCTGAACGGCTTCCAGGATGGCCAGCAGAGCGCCTGGACGGCCGCTGCGGCTGGCAATCACCTGGTCGATGAAGGCTTCCATAGCCCCAAAATAACACCCATACATCTGAAAAGGGAAATCGGCATAAGCGGGATGTAACAAAGGACCGGCATCCCCGTGAATTGGCCGTGCGGCAGGCCGAAATTCTGCACCGTGTGATCATGCGACGGCGGCAAGGCCGTTCTTCTCAACCAGCGAGAGCAGCTTGAGCGAGGCCCCCGAAGGCCGCTTTTCGCCGCGCTCCCACTTGCTGACCAGACTGCTCGTCACGTTCAGGTAGTTGGCGAACACCGTCTGGCTGACGTGCTCTCTCTCCCGGATGGCCTTGATTTCGTCGGGCTTCAGTGGCCGGATCGGCGTAAGGCAAGCATCGTCGAAATGCCGCATCGTCTGTTTGCCGATGGCCCCAACATCGTGCAAGGCCTCCATGGTTTCATGGATGGCCGCCATTGCGTCGCTTCGATACTTTTTGCTCATTCGCTTTCCACCTCCACAAAATCGCCTCTCTTCAACAGCTCCGCGAGCTGCCTCTCCGTCAACGCCAGGACGTGCTTTGCAGCTTCCTTGAACTGTTTTTCCTCCTTGTCATCGATGTTCGCCAGCCGGCTCTTGGCGAATCCGTACACGATGAATGCCCTGTCTCCGCGTCGGAAGAAGATGATGGCACGGTAGCCCTTCGATCTTCCTTGGCCCGGCCTGGCAATTCGCTGCTTGATGACCCCGCCACCAAGATCGGCATCGATCTGGCCCTTTTCGGCTCGAGCAACGGCCCCAAGCAAAACGGCAACCGTAATCCCTTCCTTCCTGGCAAAACGTTGAAACCACCTGGATTGGAAGATTCGCAAAGTGCGCCTGAATTCAGTATATAGCACTCGGTGCCATAGTACAACATGCGCGCCCTTGAACCAGCTCAGCGGCTCCGTTCGCGGCGTGGAGGTGCTGGCCGCCGAACTGGTGCAGCCGCTATCGCAGCCGCAGGCTGTTGGTCACCACGGTAACGCTGGACAGGGCCATGGCGGCGGATGCCAGCATGGGGGAGAGCAGACCGAGCGCGGCGACCGGGATGCCGAGCGTGTTGTAGGCGAAGGCCCAGAACAGGTTCTGGCGGATCACGCGCATGGTGCGGCGGGAGAGCTCGATCGCGCCGGGCACGCCCTGCAGGTTGCCGCGCATGAGCGTGATGTCGCCGGCTTCGATGGCAATGTCGGTTCCGGAGCCCATGGCGATCCCCAAATCCGCCTGGGCCAGCGCCGGAGCGTCGTTGATGCCGTCGCCGACCATGGCTACGCGCTTGCCCGCGGCCTGCAGCTTGCGAATCTCGGCGGCTTTTTGATCGGGCAGCACTTCGGCCAGCACGTGCTCGATCACTGCCGCGCGCGCCACTCGTTCCGCAATGGCGCGGCTGTCGCCGGTGAGCATCCACACCTCGAGTCCCATTGCCCGCAATCGGGCGACAGCGGCGGCGGCTTCGGGCTTGATAGTGTCGGCGATTTCGAAGCTGCCCGCCACCGCGCCATCCACCGTGACCGTCACTCCGGGCCGGCCCACTACTACCTGGCGCCCCTCCACGCGGGCGCGCACGCCGTGGCCGGCCGTGGCCGCAAACTCAGCCGGCTCGGCGAGCGCGATGCCGTGCCCGGCCGCCGCTTCCACCACGGCTTTGCCCAGCGGATGTTCGGAATAACGCTCGGCACTGGCCGCCATCCGCAGCAGGTCGCCTTCGCTGAAACCCGCGGCCGGAAGGATGGCTGTGACAACCGGCTTGCCGTGCGTGAGTGTGCCGGTTTTGTCGAGCACCACGGTATCGATGCGGCACGCCATTTCGAGCGCCTCCCCGCCCTTGATGAGGATGCCGCGCTCGGCGCCCCGCCCGGTCCCGACCATGATGGCGGTGGGCGTGGCCAGCCCCAGCGCGCACGGGCAGGCGATAATCAGCACCGCTACCGCGTTCACCATGGCCGTGGCAAATGGCCCCAGGAAAAACCAGGCCGCGAAGGTAATGGCCGCGCAGGCCAGCACGCCGAGCGTGAAGTAGCCGCTCACCACATCCGCCAGCCGCGCCACCGGCGCGCGCGCCCCTTGCGCCTGGCGCACCATTTCGATCATCCGCCGCAGGACGGTGCCGCTTCCCACCTGGGTGGCCGTGAAGCGGAAACTGCCGGAACGGTTGAAGGCGCCGGCGAAGACCGCGCCGCCCGGGCCCTTCTCCACCGGCATGCTTTCGCCGGTGAGCATGGATTCATCGATGGCCGATTCGCCCGCCACGATGGCGCCATCCACCGGGATGCGTTCGCCCGGCCGCACCACCACGGTGTCGCCGAGGCGCACTTCCGCCACCGGGACATCCACCTCCGCTCCGTCGCGAAGGATGCGCGCGCGGGGCGGCTCCAGATCCATCAGCCGGCGGATGGCCGCGCCCGCTTTGGCGCGGGCGCGCGCTTCCAGCAGGCGGCCCGTGAGGATGAGCGTGATGATGACGGCGGCGGCTTCAAAATAAACTTCCTGGCCGCCGCGCGCGGTTTCGTAAACCGAATACAGAAACGCGGTGCCGGTGCCGAGCGCGATCAGCGAATTCATGTTGGCCGAGCGGTGCCGCAGCGCGCTCCACGCCGCGGTGTAGAACCCGGCACCGGCGTACAGCACCACCGGCAACGTCAGCGCCAATTGTACCCACGGCCAGCGATGCAGCATGCTGAGCACCATCACCGGAAGCGCGAAGCAGGCCGCAACCACCAGCCGGCGCCGGTAGAGCAGCTCCGCCGGCGGGCGCGCAGCACTCTCGGGAACGCTGTAGCCCAGTTCCTCGATGGCGCCGATGAAATCGCGCACACGGGCGCGCGCCGGATCGTACTCCACGGTCGCGGTTTCGGTCGCCAGGTTGACGCTGGCGCGGGCCACGCCAGGGGCCGCGGCGAGGGTCCGCTCAATCGAGCGGGCACAAGCGGCGCAGGTCATGCCACCCACGGCCAAGTCGACACGTTCCGGCGCGGTGACGCTCATGCTCCCACTTCGTAACCGAGCTGGCGGATGGCGCCGGCCAGCGTTTCCGGGTTCACCCGCGCAGCGTCGTATTCCACTTCGGCGCTGGCGGAGCCCAGGTCCACGCTGGCCTTGCCAACGCCGGGCGTGGCGGCCAGCTTGCGCTCCACGCTGCGCGCACAATTGGCGCACGTCATGCCGTGCACGGAGAATTTCACAGTCGAATGGGCCATACTCTATATGATGCGCTCTTGGCCCCCGCCGTCACAGGAGGCGTTTTGACTTTCGCGGATCTGGCTCTGGCGCGCCGCATTGAGGGCGCGCAGACCGCCCAGGCGCTTGGCTGCGCGCCCGAGGGCGCCGCGGCGTTCGAGATCGCCGGCGGTTGCGCTATCTTCGCGGGTGTCGATTCGCCGCTCACCCAAGCCGTCGGGCTGGGCTTAAACGGCGCCGTGAGCGGGGCCGAGTTGGACGAGCTGGAAACGTTTTTCCGCTGCCGCGGCGTGCGGGTCTCGATCGAAGTCTGTCCTTTGGCGGACGCCCGCTTCCTGGAGATGCTGGGCGCGCGCGGCTACCGTCTTGGCCAGTTCGACAACGTGCTGGCGCGGAACCTCGCCGGAGCCGAAATCGTCATCACCCCGCGCGTGCGCAGAGCCACGCCCAACGAAACCGATCTGTGGGCGCACACCGTGGGCCGCGGCTTTTTCGAGCAAACCGAGCTCACTACCGAGGAGATGGACGTGGGCCGCTGGGTCTTCGCCATGCCCGGCGCGATGTGCTATCTGGCCTGTGCGGAAGGCGGAACGCCGGCCGGCGGAGCCGCGCTGATCGTCACCCGGGGTCTGGCCACGCTCTTCGCCGACGGCGTGGCGCGCCCCTATCGCCGGCAGCGTCTGCACCAGGAGCTGATTGAGGCGCGGCTCAATGAGGCGCTGGCGCAGGGCTGCGACGTGGCCGCCGCTGCCACCGCTCCGGCCGGCGCCTCGCAGCGCAATTACGAGCGCCTCGGCTTCCAGGTGGTTTACACCCGGGTAACGTTAACCAAATAGTGCGAGAACCGGATCGGCCGAGATTTCCACGGCGGCGCAGCCACTACATCCACTAGCCCGAGGTTGCCCTCAACGTGATGTCCGATAACCGGCTCGCGGTCTGCCTGGTGTGCTTGGCAGTCTGGATTCTGCTCAGCAGCCTGGACGATCTGTTCATCGCACTGGTCGCCATCTTCCCCAAGGGCGAGCGCCGCTGCCGCTGGCCCACGGAAGCGGAGACCGCTCGAGTTCCCGAACGGCGGATCGCCATTCTGGTTCCGTTGTGGAAGGAGGAGCGCGTCATCGGGCGGATGCTGGAATGCAACCAGGCCGCTATCCAGTATGCCAATTACGATTTCTTCGCCGGCGCGTATCCGAACGACCCCCTCACCGTGGCCGCCGTCGCCGAGGCCGCCTGCCGCTCTTTCCGCGTGCACCTCGCGCTGGTGCCGCACAGCGGGCCCACCTCCAAAGGCGATTGCCTGAATGCTATCTTCGACCACCTGCTCGAGTACGAAGCCACCCACGGCGTCCATTTCGAAGTGATCGTGACCCACGATGCGGAGGACGTGGTGGCGCCGGAGTCGCTGCGGATCGTCAACTGGTTCTCCCGCGATTACCAGATGGTGCAAGTCCCCGTGTTGCCATTGCCCACCGGCCTCGCCGAGATGACCCACGGCGTCTATTGCGATGAATTCGCCGAGTATCAGCAAAAGGACATTCCGGCGCGCCAGCGGCTGGGCGGCTTTCTGCCCTCCAACGGAGTCGGCACGGGCTTCGACCGCAAGGCGCTGGAGCGGCTGGCAGCCACCCGCGGCGGCCGCATCTTCGACCCCGCCTGCCTGACCGAAGACTACGAGAACGGCTTCCGCCTGCACGCGCTCGGCTGCCGGCAGATCTTCGTGCCGCTGCGGCTGCCCGCGTCCGCGCCGGTGGCCACACGCGAATATTTTCCGCGCCGTTTGCGCGCCGCGATCCGGCAGCGCAGCCGTTGGGTGGCCGGGATCGCGCTGCAAGGCTGGGAGCACCATGGCTGGCGCGCCCCGCTGCGCCAGGTGTATTTCTTCTGGCGCGACCGCAAGGGCTTGGTGGGAAACCTGCTCTCGCCTTTTGCCAATCTGCTGTTTCTCTGCTGGGTTGCCGGCTGGCGCGGCTTCGGCGTCATTCCCACGTGGGCGGCCCGCTTGTGCACCGCAACTTTAGGCCTGTCCCTGATCCATTTCCTGGTCCGCACCACGTTGAGCGCGCGCGTTTACGGCTGGCGGTTCGCTGCCGGCGTGCTGCCGCGCATGTTCTGGGGCAACCTGCTGAACAGCGCGGCCACCATCTCCGCCTTGCGCCAGTTCGCTGCCGCGCGCCTGCGCGGGCGCGCTCTGACCTGGCGCAAAACCGATCATAAGTATCCGGCGTGCCCCACGCCCGGGCAGGGCCGGCTGGGCGAGCTGCTGGTGCGCATGCGGACCATCTCCTTCGAGGACCTCCATGCCGCGCTGCGCAACTGCCCGCCTGGCATACGCCTGGGCGAGCACCTGCTCGAGCTAAAGAAGCTGAAAGAGGAACAGCTCTACCAGGCGCTGAGCGCGCAGGCGGGCCTGGAGCTGGGAGTTCCCGATGGCGGCGAAGTCGTCCTCGCGGCCACCCGCGCGCTGCCCGCCGAAACCATCCGCCGCTTCAGTGTGCTCCCCTACCGCGTCGATTTCGGCCAGCTCCACCTGCTGACCCCCGAAGTGCCCTCGCCGCGTATGACTCGCGCGTTGGCCGCCCTGTGCCCGCTTGACCTGCGCTTCCGCCTGGTCCGCCCTAAAGAATTTGAGCGCCTGTGCACGCAGTATCGGGTGTGAAAATCGCGCGTCCCCCTCTACCCCGCCGGCTCCGCCAGCCTGTATCCCACCCAAGGCTCGGTCAAAATGATTTTCGGTTTGGCGGGGTTGGCTTCGATTTTCTTGCGCAATTGGTTGATGAAGACGCGCAGGTATTCCGGCTCGTCGCCGTAATCCGGGCCCCACACGGCCTGCAGCAGCTCGCGGTGCGTCACCGGGCGGCCGGCGTGCGCCACCAGGCAACGGAGCAGCTCGAATTCCTTCGGCGTCAGCCGCACTTCGCGGCCTTGCGCGCGCACGCGGCGGCCTTCGAAATCGATCTCCAGGCCGGCGGATTCGAAGCCGCGCGGACCGCCTTCCGGCCCGGTTGGGGAACGCCGCAACGCCGCCCGGATGCGCGCCAGCAGCTCTTCAATGCCGAATGGCTTGGTGACGTAATCGTCGGCCCCGGCATCGAGCGCCGCCACCTTGTCCTTCTCCGAGTTGCGCACCGTCAGCACGATCACCGCGACGTCGGAAGCGGCGCGCAGTGCACGGCAGGTTTCCAGGCCGCCCATGCCCGGCATGTTCATATCCAGCAGCACCAGGTTGGGCGCTTCGCGCGTGGCCATTTCCAGCGCCTCTTCCCCCGTGCGCGCTTCGAGAACCTCGTAGCTGTGTCCCACCAGCGTGGCCTTCATCACGCGGCGAATCTGCGGATCGTCGTCCACCACCAAAACTTTTCCGGCGCTCAATTCTCTTTGCCTCCTGCCGCGGCGGCGAGCGTAAAGTAGAACACCGAACCCTGGCGCCGCTCGCTTTCCACCCAGATCCGTTCGCCGTGCGCCTCCACGATTCCCTTGGCAATGGCGAGTCCCATGCCCGTTCCCTCGGTTTCAAAGCGGTGCTCGCGGCCGCGATAGAACCGGTCGAAGATCATCGCGCGCTCGTGCTCTTCGATGCCCGCACCGCGGTCGGCGACGCCAATCACGATTTTCCCGCCTTTTCGCTCCGCCGAGACGGTGATGGGCGTGTCCTCGGGCGTGTACTTGAGCGCGTTTTCCAGGAATTGTTTTACCACCTGCTGCGCCAGCTCGGGATCGGCCTCGGCCGCGGGCAGGTCGGCCGCCGCGTGGATGGCGATGGGGCGCCCCTTGCGCAGTCCCTGCACTTCGGCCAGCGCGCCGGTGACGATCTGCTCTACCGGCACCTCCCGCTTCTCCAGGTGCAGCTTGCCGGCTTCGATGCGCGCCATCGCCACCACTTCCGCGGCGAGCTGATTCAGGCGGTCGGCTTCTTCGTTGATGATGGTCAGCAGCTCGCGGTCGGCAACCCCGGCTTCGCCGAGCAGGTTGGTGACCGCGGCTTTGATCGACGTCAGTGGCGTCTTGATATCGTGCGCCAGCGAATCGAGCAGCGCCGATTTCAGCAGCTCGCTCTGCCGCGCGGCTTCGGCGTGGCTGGCTTCTTCCATGGCGCGCGCCTTTTCGATGGTGATGGCGGCCAGGTCGGCGATGGCCCGCACCGTGTGCGCGGAAGGCAGCGGCGCCACCAGCCCCAGGCTGCCCAAGCTTCGCATGCCCAGGCGGACCGGGCTGGCAACCCGGTCGCCGGTCGCTTCGCCCGCAGCGTGCTCGATCTCCGCCGCAACCTTCAGGTCGTGGTCCGTGACCGGCTGGCTCTCCGGGCCGGTGCGGAAGATTTCGTCCGCTTGCCGGTAGAAAAAGGCCGCTCCCCGGCAACCAAACTCCTGCACCACCCGGTTGAGAAACTCGCGAATCGTCTTGCGCGGGTTGCCGGTCAGCTCCAGCGACCGCACCAGCGCATAGAGCCGTTCGCTTTCGAGACGCCGCGCTTCCGCCTCCGCCGCGCGGCGCCGGGCCCGCGCCGAAAGCTGGCTGGCGGTGACTGCCGTCACCAGAAACACCAGAAACGCCACCAGGTTCTGCGGATCCTGAATTGTGAATTTGCCGACCGGAGGCAGGAAGTAGAAGTTGAATCCGAGCACCGCCAGCACCGATGCCAGCGTGGCCTCCGCCAGTCCCCACCACGCCGAAATGCCGAGGATGGCCAGCAGCAGCGTCAGCGCCACCGTGGTGTTGTTGACCGGCAGCAACCGGTAGACCGCGACGATGGCCGCCACCAGCGCCAGCGAGGCCGCGAATCGCAATGCCTTCATGACCGCCCGAACAGCCGGTCGAAGTACTCGCGCGTGCGGCGGCGGATTTCCCACAGCGTGACGTCCAGACGCTGCTGGTGCAAATGCTCCGGCGTCCAGCGCCTCACCAGGCTTGCCAGCACTTCCATTTGCGCCTGCGAAGTGGGCAGGCTGCCCTCGGCGTGCCCGCGCGAAAGCCGCTGCCCGTGGTCGATTCCGCGGTAGAACGTGGCGGCCTCGCGCAGGAAATCGGCGTCCTCGCGGTCCAGGTGCCCCATCTTTTCGATCACGTCGATGCGCTCCGGCGTGTTCAGCACTTTGTAGAAGATGCCGGCGCCGCGCAGGCGCAGGTACATCAGCGCGAAGTCGATGTCGTAGAACCCGCCCCTGCCGGCTTTCAGCGGATTGCGCGGCCCCTGCTCGCGTTCCAGGCGTGCGCGCATCTCGGCCAGCTCCTTGCGCGAGCGCATGCTCTGGCCGTAGCGCCGCCAGTCCACCTGCTGCAACTCGTTCAGGAACTCGGTGGCGCGTTCCACGTCTCCCGCCACCGCGCGCGATTTCATGTAAGCGATGCCTTCCCAAGCCTCGGCGTGGCCCTCAAAATACGCTTTGTAAGCGCCTTCCGATTGCACCAGGTCGCCTTCCCGGCCGTTGGGCCGCAGGCGCGTATCGACGGCGAACATCACGCCTTCGCCCGTGTAGGCGCTCAGAATCTGAACCATTCGCTCGGCTACGTCGGTCCAAAAGGCGTGTTCGGCGGCGTCCTGGTCGGGGATGACGAACACCAGGTCGGCGTCCGATCCCAGGTCGAATTCGCGCATGCCCAGGCGGCCGAGCGCGATCACCATCATCTGGCTGGATGGCTCATAGGCGTGGTTGGCCGGCGGCGAAGCGTCATGCACCGCAATCTGGTATGCGGCTGCGATCACGCTGTCCGCCAGCACCGAAGTCTTGCCCAGGGTGGCGAAGATGGGCGGAGCTTCGAGCAGGCTTTCCGTCTGGATGCGCAGCATCTGGCGGCGGTAATAGCGGCGCAGCGAGCCGCCGTCGGTCAGCGCGCCGCCCTCCAGCCGGAAGGGCTCTCCGATTTCCTCCACCAGCTCCGGGTAGCGCAACAGCTCGTCGGCGAAATGCCCGCTATGTTCGAACACATCGAGCACGCCGGCCGCCAGTCGCGCGTCTTCGTCCAGGCGCTCCAGAATCTCCGGTTGCGCAAACGCCTTCTCCAGGAAATGTTCGAAGCGCTCCCGCCCGCGATGCAGGCCGGCGGTAGCCACGGCGGCCGCCAGTTTGGGCGCCCGTTGGTCCAAGAAGCGCGTCAGATTGGTCGCCGGCGGCGCCGTCTCCGGCTCCTCCTCGAGCGCCGGTTCGATGCCAGGCGTGTAATACAGCGGCTTCTGCGCGTGAATCACGCGCTCGTAAATCTCGCGCACGGCGGCCAGGTGGTCGTCCAGGCGCCGCACCAGGGAATCGGCGTCCAGCGCCTCTCCCGTCGCTGCCGGCGGCATCCTGCGAGCCAGCAGGGCCAGCGCCTCCGGATCGGCCGGGAGTGTGTGCGTCTGCCGGTCGTCCTCCAGTTGCAGGCGATGTTCCAGATAGCGCAGAAATTGGTAAGCCGACGCGAGGCGCGCGTATTCGGCTCCGCTCAGCAGCCCCTTGTCGCGCAACCGGAACAGCGCGAACATGGTGCCGCCGTGCCGCACCCACGCCTCGCGGCCGCCGTGCAGCCGTTGCAGGCACTGCACCAGGAACTCGATGTCGCGAATACCGCCGGGCGTAAGCTTGATGTCGATGCCGCCGCGCCCATGGCGCCGCGCGGCCATCTTTTCGCCGATCCGCTGTCGCGTCTCGGATACCGCTTCCACCGCCCGGAAGTCGAGCGAGGTCTGGTAAATCAACGGTTCCACGAACTCCAGCAGCGCCGCGCCCGGCTCCGGCTCCCCCGCCGCCACGCGCGCCTTGATCAGCATCTGCTTTTCCCAGTCGCGTGCCCGCCCACCGTAGTATTCTCGCGCGCCATCGCCGGAAATCGCGACCTCGCCCAGTGCTCCGTCCGGCCGCAGCCGCAAATCCACCCGGTAACATTGGCCTTGGGCTGTGTAAGTAGATAGCAACTGCGTGTATTGGTTGGCGACTTTCTTATAAAACTCTTTGTTAGTCACGATCTCCGGACCGTCCGTTTGGCCGTTGCCGCCGTAAACGAACATCAGGTCGATATCCGAGCTGTAATTCAGCTCCTGCCCGCCCAGCTTGCCGAGCGCAATCACCGAGAATCCGCAGGGGCTGCCGTCGGGCAGGCGCGGCTCGCCATGGCGCGCCACGAAGTCGTCGCGGAGGTGCCGGTAAGCCACGCTCAGAATCGCGTCGGCCAGGCTCGAAAGCTCCTCCGTAATCTCCGCCAGGCCGGCTACCCCCAGCACGTCGCGCAGCGCGATCCGCAGCAACTGACGCCGGCGAAACCGCGCCAATTCGACTCCGGAAGGCACGCCGCCGTGGCCCGCGCCGAGAAAATCGTACAGACGTTCCTCGTATTCTTCCACCGGCAGCACCCGGTAAAAATTGCCGGAGCTGGCAACCTGCAGGATCTGTTCCGGGTTCTTGAGCACGGCGTCGGAAAGAAACGCGCTGTACGCGAATATATTGGCCGCCGACCGCAGGGCCGCGGGCGAACTGGTAATGCGGTCGAAGGCGGAAGGGGAAGCCTGCCGCAGCCGCTCCAGGTAACGCGTCGCCGCCTCCTCGTCCGGCACCGAAGCCAGCAGCAGGCGGATACGCGCCGCCACGCGCTCGGGGACGCGATCGAGCATAGTCAGCATGGGTCAGGCAAGCTCAGCCACTGGCGCAATTATATCGCCCGGCGCCACCGCGCCCGCCTCCACCACGCTCGCATAGAACCCGCTCCTGCCCCAGCGCGGCGAGCCGCTGTCGCCGGCCTTAACGCGCGCGTCATACAGATCGCCTTTGAGCGATTCGCCGTAAACATCGAGCTGGCCGCACGGAACTCGAAGCTGGGTGATCTCGAGCGTCGCACCTCCTGCGCGCAAGCGATCGCCGATCCGCAGGCCGCGCACATCGATGCCGTGCATGGTGAGGTTCTCGCCCAATGCCCCGTAGAAGACCGGGTAACCACGCGCAACCAGGTCATCCACCACCTCCGCGGCGATCAGCAGAACGGCCTTGCGCGGGCCACCGTGGATCTGCGGGTGTGCCTGCGCGTCGCCTTCGAGGCCCTCCGGACCGATCCGCCCCTGTGCGATTGCCCGCTTCGGCAGGCCGCCCTGGGAAACGTTGATCTGGATAATGGTGCCCGGCATCGAAACGCGGACCGCAATGGCCCGCGCCACCATTCTAAGCTGTTGCCGCCAGCCTCCGCAGCTTCGGACCGCCGCATCTGGCCACACTGGCCGCGAAATTACGGTTCGTAACCCGGCATGGGAGCGAGCGCGGGTGCGAGATCGCGCCAGGTCCCGATGTGGAACCGGCGGCCGTCGGTGCGAACGCTGACCAGGCCGTCCAGATCCGTGCGATAGACGACCGCGTTGTGATCGAGCAGCCGGTCGATCACATCGGCGTGCGGATGGCCATAGCTGTTGTCCTGGCCGACGGAGATGATCGCGAAGACCGGCCTGACGGCATCCAGAAACGGTTGGGTGCTGGAAGTGTGGCTGCCGTGGTGCCCCACCTTGAGCACATCGTCCGGTTGCAGCTCGTTTTCCGATAACATGCGGTATTCGATAGGCCGTTCCGCGTCGCCGCAGAGGAGAAACGAGTGCTTGCCGTAGCGCACGCGCATCACCAGCGAATCGTCGTTGGTGGGCTCGCCGGCCGGAACGTAATCGGCGAACGGAGCCAGGATCTCGATCTGCGCGCCTCCCCAAGCGAAATGGCGCGGCGCCAGCATGGGTACGATTCTGACGCCCAGGTGTTGCGCGCGATCGCGCAAGACGCGCCAGGCGGGGCTGTCGGGCATGGCGCCGGTCCACAATTCGTGCGGGCGAAAATCGGAAACCAGCGCGGGCAGGCCGCCGATATGATCGTCGTGCGCGTGCGACAGCGCCACCACATCCACGCTGCGGATGTTACGGTCCCACAAGTATGGCGCCACTACGTCTTCACCCACATCGAGCTGCGGCTTGGGCCGGTTGCCGAACGAGGGGATGCCTCCGCCGTCGAGGATCATGCGCTTGCCGTCGGGAAAAATCAGCAGCAGCCCGTCGCCCTGCCCGACGTCGATTACGGCGAGCTCGAGTTCGCCCGGATGCACGTCCGGCGGGAACGGCTGCCACAGCAGCAACACCAACAGTGCAGCCACCGCGGCGCCGCTCGCCCAGCGCCACCAGCGGCCGCGCGCCACCGCCGCGGCGATCAGAGCCAGCGCAAACGCAATGCCCAGCCACAGCGGCGGCGTAGGGATGCGCCAGTCGGGATCGAGCGAAGCGTGCCAGTGTACAATCGTTCGCGAGAGCGCCAGCAGCACGCCGCCGATGCGGGCCACCCACACCCAGCCGGTGAATACGGCGATGAAGCCGACCGGAATCGCCAGGCCCATCAGCGGCACCACCAGCGCGTTGGCGGTGAGGCCGGAAAGGCCGACGCGATGAAAGTACACGATCATGGGCAGCGCCAGCCCTACCTGAATAACGGCTGAGACAGCGGTGACTTGATAAAGGAAGAACAGCACCCGCGCGACCGAGGCCACGCCCAGACGAGCCGCGCCCAAGGGGAGTTTGAACGCGCCATGCACGGCCTCGGCGAGCAGGCGCATTTCGATGCGAAACTGCGCCACGCGGGGCTCCAGGTTGATGTCGCGGTCGCGATTGGCGAGATCGGCCAGGCCGCGCCCGAGCGGACCCGAAGTGGCGCGGATGAGCGGCGTGGCAAATGCGCCCAAGAACGCCACCGCCAGGAAGCTCAACTGGAAGCTCGCATCGAACAACTGATCCGGATCGAAGAGCAGAAAACCTAACGCCACGGCGGCCAGCAGGTTCAAGGGGCGCTTTTGGCGGAAGAAATAACCCGCGGCGAGCGCCAGCGTCAGCGCCGCGGCCGACCGCACGCACGGCGCATTGAACCCGGTGACCAGCGCGTACAGCCATGCCACCGCCGCGGTAAGCGCCGCGGCCAAGCTCGCCGGAACAAAACACACACGCAATACGAAAAAGACGAAAACCGCCACAATTGCCACATGGGTTCCGGAGATGACCAGCGTGTGAAACGTGCCGGTCGAGCGGTAATCGCCGGTCCACACTTTTTGCATCTGAAACTGCTGTCCCAGCAGCACCGCCTGCATCATGGCGGCCTGGTAGGGATCATGCCCGTAGAGCACGTTGATGCGCGCCATCGCGCCGGCGCGTAGATCCATCACAGCCTTTTGGAACGGCGAGCCGCAGCGGCCGGGCAGCCGGCGAACCGTGCGGGCGGCGCTCGAGGCCGTCCAATAAATGTCGTGGCGCGCCAGGTAGTGCCGGTAATCGAACGCGCCGGGGTTTTCGTAATTGCGCGGCGAACGTACGCGCGCGTCGAGCTCGATGTTCTGGCCGTAGGCCAGCGGCGGCAGCGCCTCGTCCGGCTCGGAGTACAGCGTGACCTGAGCGCGGGCGTGCGGCTCCAGTTCGAGCAGGAATCGTTCGCGTTCGCCGGAAAGAGCGGGCGGCTCGACCACGCAGCCGCTCAAGATCACCACTTCGCGGCCGCTCGAGTCCAACTGCGGCGCCGGACCGGGCCGGTGAGCCAAAGCCGTGAGCGCGCCCGCCGCAACGAAACCCAGCAAGCAGCAGATGCCCGCCAGCACACGCGCGCGGCGCGCCATGGCGGCGACGCCCAGCGCCAGAAAGGCGGCGATGACCAGGATCAGCTCGGCGCTACGAAATGGCACGAAGCGGGCAGCCAGAATCCCGGCCGCAATCGCGGCCACCGGCCCTAGCAGGGGATCTCGCATGGCAGAGCCAGCCGCCGCGGCCGGCAGGTCAGCCGGATTTCCGCGAGAAGTCCGGCTGTAGTGGCCGGGCGGAGAAGGTGGTGAGGGCCCGCCCCCTCCGTCACGTATCCGGCCACTGGATCGACCTGTCTCGGAGAAACGACAGCTCTAGCGTTGTAAGGGAAGTGATCGCAGCCAGGCGGGATTCTCGGAAATCTTAGGCGCTTTGTCGCGAGCCAACGGCCCTCCGCCCGCCGCAGATGTCCCGCGCTCGGACTCCGCTGGGTCGAAGCGACACATCGGCTCACAGGAAGTTATTGATTTCACGGCAGCTCCTTCGGCACTTCAATTGCCCATGTGAGCATCGTGCGCGTTAGAGTGTTACTCTGCCTTGCGTTATTGGACGCGACCGGCGCCATGGCTGCGTCGTCCGGCTTCCTGCTGGGCGCCGACTACAGCGAGTGGCTTCCCGCCTACGTCACCCGGATTGCGGCCGATAGCTCCGGGGCGCTCTACATTCTTTCCGCCTGCACCCAAACCGCAACCTATTCCCCCTACCCTTGTGTGACAAAACTATCGGCGGACGGGAAGACAATTCTGTGGCAGCAGAATCTCGGATTCACGGTCGAATACCTGGGCGGATCGCCGGCGCCAATGGCGGTGGATCCCAACGGTGGCGTATATGTGATACCCACCTCGAACTATGGCGATGCATCCATTTTTGTCGCCAAGCTGAGTGCCGATGGGACCGGCCTCGCGTGGAAGGCGCCGGTCGGCGGCTTCCTTACGCCGGGGCCTCCCGCCGTGCTCGCGGTTGACTCGCAGGGCCGCGCGTATGTCGCCGGCACTCATGATTTGAACTGTCAGGTGTTGGGTGTCGTTCGGCTGAATGCTGCCGGAACGGCAGTCGATTACACGGCTCAGGTGCCGGGCACAGTGGCTTCCATTGCCGTCGACGTGTCCGGCGCGGCGTTCGTGGCGGGAAGCGGTTTTCTCGCACGGCTGGCGCCAGACGGCTCGGCCGGATTCTATTCGACCATACCCTCATTTGCTTCGGTATCGGTCGCCGTCGATGCGGCCGGGAACCCGGTAGTGTACGGCAGCAACGGAACCAACCAGGCGGCGTTGCTGCGCTTCGATTCCACAGGCTCCGAAACGCTTTCGCAGACCATCCCCGGTCCGTACGCGAGCTATTTTCCTGGGTTTGCGCTGGATGCGGCCGGCAACGCGTATGTCTCCGGATTCTCTCCCAGCGTGAACCCGGTCACCAGCAGTATCGCCACGTGCGGATCGGCTGTGGCCGGTTTGCTCGGCGTATTCGCTCCGGATGGTTCACTCCTGCAGGCTACCTACATCTCCGGCGCCGCGGGCCCCGCCCCGTTCATCGCCACAGGCCCGAATTCGGCCGTCTTTGTGTTGGCTAACGCAGATGTGAACTTCTCGCCCACACAAGCCGGTCCGTTTCCGGCGGGATTCTCCGCACAGAGCTTCTTTTTCCTGTGGCATCTCTCCCCCAATGCCAACGCGCAGACTTATCCGCTGTCCTGTGTGACCAATGCAGCGAGCTTGGGCACGGGGCCGATATCGCCGGGAGAACTCGTCACATTGCTGGGCAGCGGGCTCGGACCCCAGCAGGGCGTTGCGCCTCAGGCCACGCTGGAGAGCCCCTATCCAATCGAGGCGGCAGGCGTTGTGGTGACCTTCGATGGAACGCCTGCGCCGCTGCTGTGGGTGCAGGACGCGCAGATCAACGCCGTAGCACCATGGTCGCTGACACCGGGCCAGAGCACGCAGGTCTGTGCCTTTTACAACAGCGTGAAACCGAACTGCGTGGCCTGGCCGGTGGCGCAGACGGCTCCGGCCGTGTTCACAGTGGATGGCGTTCACGCGGCGGCGGTGAATCAGGACGGAACCGTTAACTCGGGCGTCAATCCCGCACCGGTGGGATCCATCGTTGCGGTGTGGGCGACGGGTCTGGGTCCGATCAGTCCCGCACAGATCGATGGAATGTTGGTGGGGCTTCCCCTGCCCAGCGACGTTGTTCTGCCGGTCCAAGTTCAGTCGCCAATACCGGCTTTTGAACCCTGTGTCCCTGGTGCGGGTCCTGCGCCTTGCCCTACCGGCCCCACTTACACCAATTTCGATGTGACTTACGCGGGGCCCGCGCCGTACGAGGTCGCCGGCGTCAGCCAGATCAACTTCCAGGTTGCCAGCTATGCGCCCTCTTGGGCTTCGGACAACGCGATTATACTGAGCCTCCCTTCCTCGGTACAAAGCCCGGGCTTCCAGGTCTACGTCGGTCAGTGAAGCCAGCCGTACTCAGCCAACGCCTAAACCGAACCGATTCGCCCCAGCAGGCAGTGGGCGTTTCCGCCTGCCAACCGATTTTTTCGCACTCGCAGCGGATCGCCGCACCCTTACGCCGCGCTTAGCTTCAGGGCCTTCACGCGATCGCGCAGTTGCGCGGCTCTCTCGAATTCGAACTTACGGGCCGCTTCGCGCATGTTCTCTTCCAGATCGGCGATGAACTTCCGCAGCTCCTCCGGGGTCAGGTTGTCGACTTCCTGATCCACCTCGAGCGGCACCGTAACGTAGTCGGCTTCCGCCACCGCCACCAGGCTCATATCGATGGGCTTGACGATGGATTGCGGCACGATGTTGTTGCGCTCGTTGTACTCGGCCTGCGTCTGCCGGCGGCGCGCAGTTTCATCGAGCGCTTTGCGCATGCTGTCGGTCATCACGTCTGCGTAGAGAATAGCGTGGCCTTCCACGTGGCGCGCAGCGCGGCCGATGGTCTGGATCAGCGACCCGGAAGAGCGCAGGAACCCTTCCTTGTCCGCGTCCAGAATCGCCACCAGCGAGACCTCCGGCAAATCCAGACCCTCGCGCAGCAGGTTGATGCCAATCAGCGCGTCGAACTCGCCACGGCGAAGATCGCGCAGGATCCGGATGCGGTCGAGCGTGCTCACCTCGGAATGCAGATAGCGGCAGCGCACTCCCACCTCGGAGTAATACTCGGCGAGGTCTTCGGACATGCGCTTGGTAAGCGTGGTGACCAGCACGCGCTGATTGGCGTCGACCCGTTTGCGGATTTCGCCCAACAGGTCGTCCACTTGCCCCTTCACCGGGCGGATTTCCACGCTCGGATCGACTAGCCCGGTGGGCCGGATGATCTGTTCCACCACCACGCCCGCCGACCGGGTCAGCTCATAGGGGCCGGGCGTGGCGGAGACGTAGATCAGTTGGTTGACGCGGTGCTCGAATTCCTCGAACGTGAGCGGCCGGTTGTCGAGCGCGCTGGGTAGGCGGAAACCGTGCCCCACCAGCACCTCTTTGCGCGAGCGGTCGCCGTGGTACATGCCGTGAAGCTGCGGAATGGTCTGGTGGCTTTCGTCGATGAACATGATCGCATCGTGCGGCAGGTAATCGAGCAACGTCGGCGGGGCCTCGCCCGGCAGGCGGCCGGAGAAGTGGCGGGAATAATTCTCAATGCCGTGACAGTAACCGATCTCCTTCATCATCTCGAGGTCGAACATGGTGCGCTGGTAGAGCCGCTGCGCCTCGATGATCTTGCCCTGCTTTTCCAGTTCCGGGCGCCACCAGTCGAGCTCCGCGCGAATGCTTTCCATGGCGCCAAGCTTGGTCTGCTCGCTCATCACGTAATGCGTCTTGGGATAGATGGGGAGGCGCGTGTAGGTCTGTTTGACCTGTCCTAGCAGCGGATCGATCTGCGAGAGGCTTTCCACTTCGTCGCCCCAGAGCTCGATGCGGTAGGCGCAATCGTCGTAGGTGGGATAGACTTCGATCACGTCGCCGCGCACGCGGAACGTGCCGCGGCGGAAATCCGTGTCATTGCGCTCGTAGAGGATCTCAACCAGCTTGGAGAGGATCTGGTTGCGCGAAATCTTCTGTCCTTTTTCGAGCATCAGCAGCATGCCGTAGTAGGCTTCGGGCGAGCCCAGGCCGTAGATGCAGCTCACGCTGGCGACGATTACGCAGTCGCGGCGCTCGAACAGGCTCTTGGTGGCGGAGAGGCGCAGCTTGTCGAGCTCGTCGTTGACGGTAGCTTCTTTTTCGATGTAGACGTCGCTCGCCGGAATGTACGCCTCGGGCTGGTAGTAGTCGTAATAGCTGACGAAGTACTCGACCGCGTTCGAGGGGAAGAAGCTCTTGAATTCGTGATAGAGCTGCGCGGCCAGCGTCTTGTTGTGCGCCAGGATCAGGGCGGGCTTGGCCGTGGCCTCAATCACTTTGGCCATGGTGAAGGTCTTGCCCGAGCCGGTTACGCCGAGCAGCACCTGGTGCTGCTCGCCCTCGCGCACACCGCGCGTGAGCTCGGCGATGGCGTTCTCCTGATCTCCGCGCGGAGAGTAATTCACCGCCAAGCGAAAGCCCATTTATTCAGAGTAGCAACGCCGGCGAGGGCGGAAGCGGGAGCGCCGGGTGAGGGCGACACCGCAGCGGAGAATGCCTGAAGGCCGTTGGGGCTAAGTCCCGTCGCGCCCGTGCCATAGCGGCATGTTCCGGGTGTCGGCCAAACTGTCACCCAAACTTGACCGGACCAGGTGCAATCGGTTATTCTTAGCGGCATCTGCGAACGTCAGAATTCCCACGTAAATTTTATCCGGGAGGATGAATGACTCCGAAAGAAGTTTTGGAATTTGCCAAGAAGAACGATGCCAAGCAACTGGATCTGCGGTTCACCGATATTCCGAGCTTGCAGCATCACGTTTCCTATCCGA
>Ga0181530_10000180_pt1 | contig 78180 bp, 76 predicted proteins | sample PEATcosm2014_Bin_42_FD_119769 | JGI IMG/M metagenome (GOLD analysis project Ga0181530, IMG submission 119769) | Peatland microbial communities from MTU Mesocosm Facility, Houghton, MI, USA - PEATcosm2014_Bin10_60_metaG | ecosystem: Environmental > Terrestrial > Soil > Wetlands > Peat | place...
AACCTCTCGCACAAATCGAGAGGCACTCTCACAGTGAAGTGGGCTGGATCTCGAGACAAAATCTTCTCGCCCTCCGGTCGAGGGAGAACTTTTCTCTTGACATCCCTTTTTATAGAACTCATCATGCGCCAGTGAGCGTAATCGCCCCTCCGGTCAGGTTTATCACTGTAAAGGGCTATAATCAGTCTGGTGAGGGCGGGGAAGCCGCCTACACGGGCCGAGGTGGCTTATGACGCTGACTGTCGTGGCGGTGGCTTTCGGAGTTTTCGCAATTGGTCTGATCGTCCTCCTGATCTACAAGAGCACACTTACCATGCACAGGGATGACCAGCTGTTTCTGGATGACGCGAGCTCGCACATGCACGATGAGCAGACTGAACTGTTGGCCAAGCTCAACCGGCTTACCATCCCAGTGCGCGTATTCAGCATCGGGTCTGGGGTATTTCTGCTGGTGCTCGTGGGTATGTGGCTCTACCGGGGCCTAAACGCGGTATAGCACAGCCGAAAGCGTGCACCTGCGTCACCTGGCCAACATCCTCGCGCAGTACGAGGCGGGGCGAACCTGGCTCGCAGGTGGCGATAAGTCTTCATAGCGCTCATTGGCCAGCCACAAAATCCACTGCCGCGCGCTCCGCCCACCGGCCATCATCCCCCGTGCCATCGCGTCGTGTGCCATCAGGTTCGCCCAGGAACGCGCAATGCCCGCCGTCCTCGGTCTCGATGTAAGTAATATTCGGATTGGCGCGAATGCGCCGCACGGTTTCTGGCTGCATGCGAATAAACGGATCCGTCGCCGCATGCACGATCAGCGCAGGCACGGCGATGCGGTCCACCACGTTGGCTGCTGCCGCCCGCGCGTAGTAATCGTCGGCTCCGGCAAAACCGCAGTAGTACGCCGTGATGCGGTCATCAAACAGGCGCAGGCTGGTGACTCCCCGCAGCCGTGACAGGTCAAATTTTCCCGGGAAGAATCTCGCTTTGCGGCGCAGGCGCCGGAACAACTGCAGCAGAAAGTACCACTCATAAATCCGGTTGGCCGGCTCATGCAGCGCGTCCGCCGATGCCGCCAGATCCATCGCTGGACATACCGCCGCCACCGCTCGAAACTCCACCGGCCCCGCGTTTCCCCACTCGCCCGCCAGTTTCAGCACCAGGTTGCCACCCATGGAGAATCCGATCAACGCGAACCGCGAGACTCCATCGTTCTCGACGACGTGCCGCGCCACCGCAGCCACATCTCCGGACAAGCTCGAGTTGTAAAGAGTCGGCGCAAAATGATCCATGCCGCCGCAATTGCGCTGGTTCATGAGCACGACGTTCATGCCCGCCGCCAGTGAATTCCGCGCCACTCCGGTCATGTACTCGGAATCGCTCGACCCTTCGAGCCCGTGCACCACGATCACGGTCAGCGCCTTCGCCCGATCTTCTTTCCGCTGCCAGTAACACCAGCAGCGGACTTTAACCTCAGGAGCAACGCCTGCCGGAGTGACCGCGACCAGCCGTTCTTCCGCCGGGGGCAAATGAATTCTGCGCGGCAGCAGGAAGCTCGCGATCGTCTGCACGTGTCCGCCCCGCAGCCAGGGATGTGGCCGGAACGGCGCCCGCGCGGCCCACGCGCTCTCGATCCGCGGTCCGTCAGGCTGGACATCGCCGCCCGGGGGATTTGTGATTTGCGAACTTCCCACAAATTGATTCTAATGGAGTCTGGATCCGGAGCCGCTCATGCCCATTTTTGAGTACATCTGCCAGGAATGTCATCACCAGTTCGAGGCCCTCGTCTACGGCAAAGAAAAGGCCGCGTGCCCCAAATGCCACGCGACCAGACTCGAACCGCAGCTCTCGGTCTTCGCGGTCTCGGCCAAGAGCTCGTCCCCTTCGGCGTCTCCGGCCAATCCCTGCGCGTCTTGCGGCGATCCCCGCGGCCCCGGCGCCTGCTCCCTCGGCGACATGGACTGACAAGGGCCAAGGGCGGTCCGACTGAAAGAAAACTCTCCCCAGAAACTTTCGGCACCTCCGTCTGGTGACGACGGTTACCAGTGTGGCTTCTCCCCCGTCTTCTACCATCGCTACTTCAGACCATGGACCGCCGCCGCGAACAGCGCGTTTTTGTCGAACTTCCCGTCCAAATCTGGGGGATGGATGCCCGTTCCCGCCCCTTTACCCAGATGGCCAGCCTGCGCACCATCAGCGGCCGCGGGGCCACCCTGCAGGGCGTCACTGCTCAGCTCAAGCCCGGCGATGTCGTTGATCTCCAATATCAGGGCGCGAAGGCCCAGTTCCGCATCGTTTGGCTGGGAAAGCCCGGGACCGAGTTGCAGGGTGAGGTCGGCGTCGAAAACCTCTCGCAGGATGTCCGCCTCTGGGACGTTGACCCGCTCCGCTGCGCCAGCGTGGGCGAAGGCTAACTTCAGCTCCGGAGCAGAATCCTATCCGAGTGCCTGAAGAAGCTTCTTGGCGTCAAACATTTTGCCGTCGCTATAGCGGTCGTGATGCCGGACCCACGCCATGGGATGAGGCAACGCGTCTTCATCGCGGCCTTTCGGCGTGAGGTCGAGGAAGTTGTATGCGGGCAGCAGAATGTCGAGGCCGCGCGCATAGGCCGAATAGGTGTGGAAGATCTCTCCATCCGCATTTTTGTAAAACACGCTCGCCCCAGGGCGTTCCTCCGACGGAAACTCGGTGAAGTCGTAGTTGTAGTACACCTTGCCCTTGCCTTGCTCGTCTTTCGTGGCCGAGACCTGGCAGTCGTAATTGAAATCGCTCCCAGAGGACGATACCCACTTAAAGCGCCATCCCATCCGCTGCTTGAAGGAGTCGATCTCGGGTAAGGTCGCCCGCGACACTACGGCCAGTGTCGTGTCCCGCTGTGCCATGTGTACCGCGGCGCCGTCAAATGAGTCGGCCAGGAACGAGCAGACGGGGCAACCCTCTTTCCATCCCGGACCGAACATGAAGTGATAGACAATCAGCTGGCTGCGTCCGTCGAACAGATCGGCCAGAGTTTCGGTTCCGTTGGGACCCTCGAATACATACCGCTTCTCAACCTTCTCCCACGGCAGTTCACGCCGCTGCCGGCTCAGTTCATCGCGCAGGCGCGTGAATTCCTTCTCTTTCTTAAGCAGTTCTTTGCGGGCGGTAAGCCACTCCGCTCGCGGGACGACTTTGTGCTCCGATTTCTGGCTGGTTGTCATGATCATCGCTCCTTTTTCGAATTGCTTTTCTCATCCTTCTTTTTGCGGCCAAGAACCTTCACCAGCAGCGCAGTGACGCCCCCGGTTGACACCACGCCGCCCACTACCACGGTTGCACTTGCCATACACACTGGACACATGGATTCCTCCTTACCGCGAACCGGCTTCTGCGCGCACTTTGACACGCGCGTTGATGTGGCCCCAGCCTTCGCTCACGCCACGTCGGTGGTCGTCCTGAATGGCTCCGAACGCCTTGTGGTGAAACTTGATGAGCGTCCCGCCGTTCTCCTCGCTCAGGCGGTACTGCAGGTTGGACACGACCGCGTACGACATGAACAACGGCCCGGTGATCTCGAGCAGCGTAGGCCGTTTGATGGCCTGCACATGTCCCCACAAATGGCCGTTGCCGTCGCCCAGATCGCGAAACCATCTGCCGCCGGGCCACGGCTCGATCTTCATCGGCATCTTCCTTTCCGGCGTCTCATTCTCCGGCCCGATTTGTTCAAGCAGCGCCGCGAATGTTTTCTCCAGGCTCGCCTTTACGTGAATCTCCTGCGTAACAATTAAGGTCAAACTCTCGATTCCCGCTATCGTCGGACTAGAACTCATGTCTTTCTCCTCTCGTGATTTCCCGCTCACTCGTGATCTGATTCCTTGGCCTTTTCCTCGGCACGTTCCTTGATGCGCATCAGTTGATGTGCCCACAACCGTTCGAACGTCTTGGTCCACTCATGCAACGGCCGGATCGCCTCGGCGTTGGTTCGATACAGCATGTGCCTTCCGTGTCGCCGCACCCGGACCAGGCCCACGTCCCGGAGCACGCGCAGATGCTTCGATACGGAAGGCTGTTCCAGTCCCAACCGAGCTACCAGATCGCCGACCGGCCGTTCCGCCAGCGCCAGGTAATTCAGAATCTCGCGCCGCCGCGGTTCTGCCACCGCGTTAAACGCATCGGAAGTAGTCGCGGCTCGTGCCATGGATCCCGACTATATATGCCTATATGGGAATATGTCAAGCTCTTTCATTTCGGAGTTGCCCGACGCCGAATCTAAGCCTGCTACACTCCCTCCCATGCGCGTCAAAGTGCTCGGGTCGGCTGCGGGCGGCGGATTTCCCCAATGGAATTGCGCCTGCCCCAATTGCCGCGCCGTGCGCACCGGAACTTTCCGCGGCAAAGCCCGCACTCAGACCCAGGTTGCCGTCAGCGGCGACGGGGACTGCTGGTTTCTGCTGGGAGCTTCTCCCGACCTGCGTTCGCAGATCGAAGCGACGCCCGAACTTCACCCGCGCGAGCTTCCGGGCCGGGCCGCTCCGCGCCAGTCGCCTATCGCCGGAGCTGTGCTGGCCAACGCCGACGTTGATCATGTGCTTGGGTTGCTCCTTATGCGCGAACTTCAGCCACTGCGCGTGTATGCCACTAAATCCATCCGCCGCATTCTGTCGAAAGACAATTCCATGTTCGGCATGTTGCAGCGCGTGCCCAATCAAGTGATGTGGATCGAGATCACGCCAGGGGCATTATTCCCGCTGCTCGACCCAGCGGGGGAGAATTCCGGTCTGTGTTGCCGAGCCCTCCCGCTGGGCACGCATTTTCCCGCTTATGTTTCTCCGCCCCGGCGATCCCAACTCGCCCCCCTCGAAGCGTCAATGGGCCTGTTCATCGAAACGCCCTCGGGAACACGTCTCGCTTATCTGCCCGGTGTCCCGCGATTTGACCCATCGATCACGAAGCAACTCGACGCCTGCAACGTGTTGCTCTTCGACGGCACTTTCTGGAGCCAGGACGAACTGATCTGCATTCAAGGCAGCGGTCAAAGTGCTCATGAAATGGGCCATGTCCCGGTTTTCGGACCTGGGGGTAGCCTGAGCAAGTTGGCGGGACTTCGCCGCCCACGTAAAATCTACCTACACATCAACAACACCAACCCCATGCTGAATGAGGCTGGTCCTGAGTACCGCCAGGTGCGCGAAGCAGGCTGGGAAATCGCGGAGGATGGATGGGAGTTCGATCTGTAGAGGCAACCACGAGCGACCTGCTCTCGTTCGACGAGCTGCGCGCCCAGCTGCGTGCCGTGGGTGAGGAACGCTATCACCACCAGCATCCCTTTCACCTCATGATGCACGAGGGGCGCCTCAGCCGCGGCCAGTTGCAGGCCTGGGCGCTGAACCGCTACTACTACCAGAGCATCATCCCGATCAAGGATGCGATCATTCTCTCGCGCGGTTCCGACCCCGTTTTCCGCCGCGCCTGGCGCAAGCGCGTCGTCGATCACGACGGAGACGCCACCAGTGAAGGCGGTATCAAGCGCTGGCTGAGGCTTGCGGAAGCTACCGGGCTCAAGGCCGATGACGTTCGCGCCGGAACCGGCATCCTTCCGGCGACGCGGTTTGCGGTCAACGAATATCTGAACATCGTGCGCAGCCGCAGCCTGCTGGAAGCGGTCGCGTCGTCGCTGACTGAGTTGTTCTCGCGCGATCTCATCTCGCTGCGCATGGAGAAACTGCGCCAGCATTATCCGTGGCTTGCGGGCGGATTGGACTACTTCGAGACACGGCTGACGCAGGCGCCGGAAGATGCGAAGTTTGCGGCGAACTACGTGTGTGAACATGCCAGGACGCGCGGTGAGCAGGAACTCGCCATCCAGGCCCTGCGCGACAAGTGCGACATTCTCTGGGCCCAACTCGACGCTCTCTATTTCGCCTATGTGCAGCCGGGATGGCCGCCGCCGGGTGCGTTTCGCATCGAGGGAAGTTGAGCATGGCCGCGCCTCTCGATTCCAGCCAGCCGCGCCTGGCCTCCGGATGCCGCTGGGGCGGGAACGAAGAAAATCGCATGATTCTTTTCCCCGAAGGCGCCATCAAACTGCAGAGTACGGGACGGATCGTGCTGGAGCGCTGCGATGGCCAGCGCACATTTGGCGAAATCATTGCCGAGTTGCAGAAGGAGTTTGGAACGACCGATCCGGCGAAGATTCGCGCCGACATCAGCGCGTTTTTGGAGCAGTTGCAGCGCAGGCGGATCGTGGACTACTAGGACCAATTGGGTAATTTGGTAATTGAGTAATTGATTGTTCGGCCGACCACAACGGCCGTGTTCAATTACCAAATCACTCAATTACACAATTACTCAATCGCGCATGGTTCCCAATCCTCTCGCCCTCATCGCCGAAATCAGTCACCGCTGCCCGCTGCACTGCGTCTATTGCTCGAATCCAATGCAGCTGGCGGGAACTCAGTCGGAACTCTCGACCGGAGAGTGGGCGAGCGTCTTCCGCCAGTCGGGCAAGCTGGGCATGCTGCATGCGCATTTCACGGGCGGCGAACCGCTGGCGCGAGCCGACCTGACGGAACTGATTGCGGCCGCGCGCGCCGCCGGACTCTACACCAATCTCATTACCTCAGGCATCGGCCTCTCGGAGCCGCGTCTCGAGGCGCTGGTCGCGGCCGGACTCGATCACATCCAGGTCAGCTTCCAGGATTCGCACGAAGGTCCCGCCAACTGGATTGCCGGCGCAAAGGCGCACGCGCACAAAATTGAGCTGTCGCGTGCCATTCGCCGCTACAAGATCGCCTTCACTGTGAACCTGGTCGTGCACCGGCAGAATCTCGATCATTTGGAAGAAATGATTGCGTTTATCGAGCAACTAAACCCGGAGCGCATTGAGATCGCCCACACCCAATATTACGGCTGGGCTTTGGCCAATCGAGCCGCGCTGATGCCGACTCGCGCGCAGGTTGAGAAAGCCGTAACCGTCGTGGCCGAGGCCGAAAAACGGCTCGCCGGACGGATTCGGATCGATTCGGTCGTGCCCGACTACTACGCGCAGTTTCCCAAGGCCTGCATGGGAGGGTGGGGACGAAGATTGATGCTCGTCAACCCTGCAGGCAAGGTGCTGCCCTGCCACGCGGCCGAAGTATTGCCCGGCTTGTCATTTGAGAACGTGCGCGAAAAGACGCTGGAATGGATCTGGCAGGAGTCGCCGTCGTTTTGCCGCTTCCGCGGCGAGGACTGGATGCCCGAACCCTGCCGCAGTTGCGAACGCCGTTCGGAAGACTTCGGCGGCTGCCGCTGCCAGGCCTTCCTGCTGGCTGGAGACGCTGCTGCGACCGATCCTGCCTGCTCACTGGCGCCGACACATCCCGTTGTCGAGTCGGCAGTGCGCGAGGCGAATTCGAATGCTCGCGTCGCGCAGCCTGCGCCGGCATCGTCGTTCGTGCAGCTGCAAAAGCTGACCGCAGATATTTGGAGTTATCGCACGAACCCCGAGTAAGGCTTGCGGGAAATGCAGAAGTCAGAAGTTAGAAGTCAGAATGCAGAAGTCAAATTGCAGAATCGGCAGCGCAGTATTTCAAATCTGAAATCGGAGATCTGCAATCCAACTTCTGCATTCTTACTTCTGCGTTCTGACTTCTCCCTCACCATCGTATGCCAATCGTGATGGGACGCAGGTCGGTGGTGATGCGGGCGTGCGAGCCGTGCAGGTAACGGAATTCGCCGTAGATCTCGAGCTTCGGGCTGATCTTGCGCGTAATGCCCCCGCCGAAGTTCTCGCCAAACTCGTTCACAGTGGATGTGAGGAACTTCCCGTCCAGACGCAGGCTGCCGGCGAAGCAATCCCCCCACCACATCCAAAATGGATTGCAGGCCGACCCGGGAAGCGCGGCAGAGGAGTCTAGTTTGCCTGTGCGATGAAAATAAGATGGCCCAACCACGAGATACCCGCCCCACACCTTAGTGGCCGGGATGTTAATGATCATGTCCGCCGTGACCGAATACACATGATCGTTACCCCCGGAGGCTTGCGCCAGATGCAGCGCGGAATTGCGCAAGGGCAAATTGTCAAACTGAATGTCGGCACGGAGTCCGAAGTACTTGCTGTAGTTGCGGGCGACGCCGGCGGCCCCGATCCCGCCTCCGCCCCGAGCGAAGGTTCTGGTGGCGCCGTTGGTAAGGCTGGCTCCGCCGCCTGCGTTGAACGTCCAGTTCTTGAAGTCGCGCGGCTTGGCCCTGCGCCGCGAGGTGGATTCTTCGGGCGAAGCTTCCTGGCCGCTGGATTGCTGATTATCTGTCTGCTGGGCCTGGCTCGGCTGGGCTGGGGTCTGCTGGTCCGTAGACTGTTGGTTCTGGGTCTGTTGGTCTGGCGTTGGTTGGCCTGCCGCCTGTTGAGCACAGACTGTCGGAGTTCCCGCCAGAATCGTCACGAACATACCCGCCAGAACGATTCTGAGACCGGGAACCGTCGCAAGCTTTCGAAACATTCTTTCTCCTCCCGCTACCGGGCGTGGTTGCGGACCGCAGCGCTCGACCCAAACCTCGGCAACGACAGGCGCTTTAGAAAGAGCGTGTCCGCGATGCTCCCGCCGTGATTCTCATCGCGGCAGGAATCCATCATATTACCAACTTTGATGCCAGTTGCGCCCGTGATGCCGCCCAGCGGCCCCGATTGCAGTTTTCGAAAAGCCGGAGTCGCACGTATGATAAGTAATTCACTTTCTATCCGGGACTATTCCGTTGCCTGAAACACGCTCAAATCCGGGGGTGAATGCACGCCCCCGCAGCGGCTCTGCGGGAATCCCCGCCTGCCGCGTCGCGCTGATCGGTTTTGGAACCGTGGGCAGCGCCGTGGCCAAAATCCTGTGCGAGCGCGGCGACCGATCCCTCCGGCTTACCCACATCTGCAACCGCAATGTGGAAAGAAAGAAGCAGCCCTGGGTCCCAAGCGATGTGGAGTGGACCGACGACGTGCAGGCGGTGCTGAACTCCGACGTTCACGTCGTGATTGAACTGATCGGCGGATTGAATCCGGCGGAGCAGATTGTGCGGAGCGCGCTCGAGGCCGGGAAATCGGTGGTCACGGCAAACAAACAGCTCATCGCGCGCCACGGCTCTGATCTTCTGCAATTGGCGGCGAGCCACGGATGCCAGCTCGAATTCGGCGCGTCGGTTGCCGGAGGCGTTCCCGTTCTTCCGGCGCTGCGGACGGGTCTTTGCGGAGACCGGCTGCACGGAATCGCGGGCATCCTGAATGGCACATGCAACTACATTTTGAGCCGCATTGAGAACGCGAGGATTCCGTTCAGTGAGGCGCTGGAGGAGGCCCAGGCCCGCGGTTATGCCGAAGCCGACGCTTCCGAAGATCTGGACGGCGGAGACGCCCGCGCCAAGCTTGCCATACTCGCACTCGCTGGACTTCACGCCCGCGTCGCGCCGGAGTCGATTCGCGCACGTACCATACGCGCGATTGACGCGGTGGACTTTGACTATGCGGCGGAACTTGGCTGCACGATCCGGCAGATTTCGCGCGCCGATTTGAAGGCGGACACGCTGTTTGCCGACGTCGGTCCGTGTCTGGTTCCCTCCGGCTCTCCCTTCGGGCGCGTACAAAGAAATCTCAACCTGGTGCTGACTTCGGGCCAGTACGGCGGCGACATGGCGTTTCTCGGAGCGGGAGCAGGCGGCGATCCCACAGCCGTGGCGGTCGTCTCGGATTTGATGTTCGTGGCGGAGAGACTTTCGGCCGGACCCGGCAGAGACGTAGCCAGCTCCGTCTCGACGCCTGGCATCAGCCACGATTTCGAGACACCGTGGTATTTGCGGTTCTTCGTGCGCGATCAGCCGGGAATTGTGGCGAAGCTAGCCGAAATTCTGGCGGTGCATCGCCTGAACATTGACTCGGTGCTGCAGAAACCGGGATTCGACAAGGCTGCTCTGCCCTTTGTCATTACGCTCGAACCCTGCCGCGATTCGCGGCTGCATCCTGCGCTGGAAAAGATGTCCGGGCTGGATTTCGCGATCCGGCCATGCCTTTGCCTGCCGATCTTGCGTTAAGAGCTGATCGTTCGGGGAAAAAGTGAGCGCCGGCCGTCGCGTGGTTCCGCGTTGCGAGCAGCCGGCGCTATGCGGAGATCAGTTCCAGAAAGGATTCTTGAGACCCGCGGGTTTAAGCGCGCTGTCTTGTTTGGTTTCCGAGCCCGACTCATCAGAGATCTTTTCGTCGATGAAACGGGACGGGGGAGCGATCTTCTCTTCTTCTTTCTTCTCGTCTTTGGTTGGAGAAAAAGGATAATTGGATTTCATTTGGGCAAACTCCTCTACCTTTATGATGTAAGACTATTGGAACACTTCTGGCCCTTTCCCGGGGAGAAATAAATCGATGGCTGCTATCAAAAATCCAGGATCGGGCCTTTACTGACAAATCGACCCAAGCGGAACTGAAGAAGCACCGATTGGACCTGAAACCGCGGCCCTGGGTCAGACTAGTGCGGCGCGCTTCAGAGTGTGACCATTTTTGCCGCAATGCAGGTTCTGGCGCGAGCGTGGTTCCCATCCTCCAACGTCATGTATGGACCCTTTCAATTCTGAAACGACGACGAACGTGTCAGACTGGAGCGATGTCGGAGCGGAGGCAGCGGCTTGTGAGACTATTGGCGCTGATCAGTGCCGGGGTGTGCGGAACCTCGTTCTTGCTTCATGTGCTTTCCTATCCTAAGGGAGGACATCCTCGCAGAAGTATGCACCGGGCTTATCTTTCTGTGTCCCGGGGCGCTTTACATCTAACTGTGTGGCGAATGCTGCCAAATTCAAAATAGCCCGCAACCCAAGCCTACGAGTGCTGGTAGTAGCCTGCTCGCTCAAGCTAACCTCGGTTCTTCTGCCCTTTAGCTGGTCAAATCTCAGGACTCCTAGTGAGGCAAGCTTGCCCAGGGAAGCTTTTTTTTCGTTCATAACCGTCGTCATCATTCTCCTATCCCAGGTGCAGGCACAGAATCCCAGGGGATCTTTGCGGGGCACAATCCAGGATGCCAGCGGAGCGCGCATCCCTTCCGCGAAGATTGTGGTGCAGTCCGCGGATTCCTCTCTGCGGCGCGAGGCGACCAGCGAGGACCGCGGCGAGTTCCGGTTGGACGATCTGCTCCCCGGCGCTTATCACATCACGGTGAGCGCCCGGGGGTTTGCCCAGGCGCAGTCTGAAGTCACCATTGCCGTCAGCACGGTTCGTGAGGTCACGGTTACGCTAAAGCCTGCAGCCGGGACGGAAACCGTCAACGTGCAAGGTAGTTCTTCCTCCATCACAACCGAAGCGATGGACACGTCGAGCGCGGTGCGCGGAGGGGTAGTGAGCAGTCAGGACCTGGAAACTCTGCCGCTCCCGGCGCGAAGTTTTGCCAATATTGCTTATCTCGTGCCCGGAACCGAGCCCGTCGAGCCTTCCGATCCCACCAAGGCGCGCATCACTGCGGTTTCGACCGGTGGAAGCTCCGGCCTGAACAACGAGCTATCGGTCGATGGCGCCGACAACTCCGACGACTGGATCGGCGGCTTCCTGCAAAACTTCTCGCCGGATGGGGTACAGGAATTTGCCGTGCACATCTCGAACGAAGACGCCGATACCGGATGGACCACGGCCGGGTCGGTGGTGATTACCACCAAGCGTGGGACCAACGAATGGCACGGGAGCGGCGCGTTCTATGACCGGCAAGCCGTACTCAATGCGCGGTTCCCCATTGAGAATCCCGCGCCGAATCCGAAGCAGCCGTTCTCGCGCCAGAGCTATGTTGGAACTTTCGGCGGTCCCATTGCGAAAAACAAGGCTTGGTTCTTTACCTCGTTCGAAAACGTACACGAAAACGCGAGCATCGCCTACAGCCCGGCCAGCATTGCGCAGTTTGACGCGCTGGCGCAATTGGCGTCAGAGGGATTGATTAGCGGCGTTCCTTCGATCGCGGTTCCCGCCACAGTTCCTATTCCTTTTCGCGACTACCTCGGTTCGGTGCGCTTTGACTGGGCGCAATCGTCAAAATCGAACTGGTTTCTGCGCGCATCCCAGGATAGCTACCTCACGCACAACGCACTGGTTCAGCAGGGCACGTTGCCGTCGACTGGCCTGGTGACACACAACAATTACTGGAACGTGGCGCTCAGCAATACCTATTCTTTCAATGCAACCTGGCTGGGCAATCTGGTTTTCGACGCGAGCTTGCTGCATCTTACCCAGACTCGGAACTCAGATCTGGGCTTCGCACTGGCATTCCCGTTCAGCTCCACAGCGCTGACCATTTCCGGTTTCGAAACTTTCGGCGACAACCAATTCGCTACTCCTATTACTCTTTTCCCCGACTTGCGCAATCAGGAGAAATACCAATTCCGCTACGACCTGAGCCACGTTGTGCGTGACCATGCGTTCAAGTTCGGGGTCAACTTCATTCACGAACCGGTGCTCAGCGGAGCGTTTGCCTCCACGGCTGAAACACTCGCCACGTATGTTAACAACCCGACTCACTATGTCCAGGACCCTGGCGTGTTCGGTACATTTACGCCACAGTGCGTCAATTTCACCACTTCTGACGGGTCAACTTGCACGTACACTCCCGGCGGCAACAGCAACTTTTCACAGAACGTTCAGCGTCTCGCGTTCTACGCCGAGGACTCGTGGCGCGTTTCCCACCATCTCACCGTCAACTACGGCCTGCGTTATCAGACGACCTTCGGGCTCTTCGAAGCTTCCGGACAAAGTCAAGCCGCGAATCCTTCCTTCCCGCTGTTGGCCTCGCTGGGATACCCCGAAGCCGTCCCTCATGACGACCGCAGGCAGATTGCACCGCGCCTCGGAATCGCCTACTCGCCCGGCGGCAGCGAGAAGACCGTGATTCGTGCCGGCTTCGGCATGTACTACAACGACCTCGCGCAAAACGGCTGGGGCACTGCGTTTGAGGCGGTGAACCAGAATTCCGCCGCGCCGCCTTCGCTCATCGATCCCAACTACAAAACGCCTTACGCCATCCACACTACCGGCGGAGTACAGCACGCTTTTAACGAAAGCTGGACCGTTAGCGCCGACTACACCCATGAACAGGGAAACCACGGCTATCGCGCTTTTCCGTATCCCACGGCCACCGTCTTCGCATCTGACAACCGCTCCAGTTACAACGGGCTGATGTTGCACTTGCAGGGCAATATGCGCCGCTTCAATCTCGTCGCGAACTACACGCTCTCGAAGGCGCAGACGTGGGGTTGCGTGCTGGGCGAACTGTTTGACTATGTGGATGGCGTCTGCACGGCGCAGAGTGGACCGAATGCCGGAAAGCTCGATGCTTTCGGACCGGGTGATTACGGCCCCTCCGGCGAAGACGTTCGCCATCGTTTTGTGCTCGCCGGTACGGTACACATCCCCGGCGGTTTTGAATTGAGCGGCATCACTCAGGTCGAGAGCGCCCGTCCCATCACCATCACGACGGCGGACAATACCGGCCGCATTTATGTTCAGTTCAGCGGCCAGACACAGCCCTTGTATACCAGCCTCGACGAATTCCGCGGCACGCCTTACATTCAGTCGGATCTGCGCGTCACGCGCCCTTTCAGAATCGGCGAGCGCTGGCAGATCAACCCGTTCGTCGAGTTCTTCAACATCTTTAACCGTAACAATCCCGGTGCGAATTACGCGGTCAATGTCGTCCAGCTCCCGGTTCCGCAATCCCAGATGGCGCCAAACTCAATCGGCCAAACCATTGTCAGCAATGTTTGCCTGGGGGCAAATGCCAGCAATTGCACTCTGGCAAATTCGGTCCCGCTCGCCAGCCTGAAGCAGCTCGAAATCCCCGAGGGCGCGTTAGGTGATTTCTTCGGACCGGGGACAACCGTTGGAATTCCATTCGCCGCGCAGTTGGGTGTGCGCGTGACTTTCTGAACTGGCTTATAAATAAGCTGGGGCTTGCTTGCGCCATCGCGATTCTTCAACAATCGATCATGCCCCGCGCAGTGTCAGTTGTTGGGACGCCCCGAATCACGCGTATACTTTCCACCGAGATGCCCCACCGCTATGCCCAGCATTCGGTTCTTTGGGACTACGGAAAAGACCTTCTCTGGGCCTTTCTGTTCTTAACTTTGGTGGCTGCTTGGTTTTTCGTTAAGAGGCTACCCGACTGGTTTCGTTCCATCCGCAGCGCCAGCTGGCCCATGGCGGAGGGCAAGATCGAAGCCCTAACGGTGACCACTTTCGCCGAGCAGTCGCTTGCCCAGCTCGCTTACTCGTACCTAGTCGATGGGGAACGTTACTCGGGGTACTTCACTCGGCAATTCGCTGACGAGCAGGACGCATGGGACTACGTCCGTCCGCTTAAGGGGCAGCCAATATTCGTGCGCCACAATCCGAGCAATCCCGCGGTTTCTAGCGTCCGTATTGCCGATCAGAACTCACTGCTTGCGGGTAGTGGACAAGGGAGTTTCGTGGTGCGCTTCCTCAGTCGTTCAGTCTTGCACATCATCGGGGCTTCCGGCTGGAACTTCTGGGCTATGCTCGGCACGCGCAATTGGCCACTCAGCAAGGGGAGAATCGAATTCGGAACCATAACCCAAAAACGAGAGAGTAGTCTTTGGTACCTCGTTCCTTACTACGTTTGCGAAATAGGCTACTCTTACGCTGTCGGCGGAGAGTACTACTCAGGCTGTCTCGAAAGGACCTTCTTCCGGGAAGTCACAGCCCAGAAGTTTACCGAGGGACTGAAGGGCAAAGAAATCTTTGTCCGATATAGACCGGACTCCCCCGCTATTTCGGCCCTGCGAAGACGGGATCAACAGGGCGTCCGCCTCGCCTAGCCAACTGCAAACCCTCAGAGTTCCAGCTAGAAATGGTGTTCCAATAAACCAACACGCCATTGTGAGGACAGCCGATAGCCGTCATTGAAAATTGGGCCGGCGCAGGTGACTGAGTCCAATCCCTATTTCTTCAATAGTAAGAACTATCCCGAAAAAGAAAGGCACTCTAGCGCACCAGCCACTCCGTGGCCGTGTGCACGTGGACCAGCAACTGGCCGTAGGTAACGGTGAAAACCGCGACCGTGGCCGCAGCGGCCGCCAGCCCATACCATGGGGAATACTTTCGCGGCGGCCGATTGCGCCCGTCGTTCCAGGCGAGAAGCCGCTCCACGCGGGCACCTACGGCGGAAGCCGGACCATGACCGTGCAGGAGCGCGGCAGTCAGGTCGGCCGGGCGGCACATCGGAGCCAGGCGTGAGAGCTTGATGAGCGCCGCGGCGAGGTCGAGCGCCTGAGCGGGATTCGAGACTGCTGCTTCATCGGCCGCCGTCTCGGCGGCCTCGGCCCACGCGGCTTCCAGTCCACTCATCCCAGGAAACGGGACCAGCCGCAGCAAAAGTCTTTTCAGATTGTCCCGCCGCCGCACGTGAGCGACTTCATGCCGGAGCGCTGCCTGCAACTCCCCGGCGGTCAGCGCAGACTCTGCTGCGACTGAAAGAAGGATCCTGGGGCGAACGATGCCTGCCGTTACCAGCGCCGGAACCGGGCGCGAGATGCGCAGTACGGGAAGAGCGTTGGTTGCCTTGACCCCGGTCGCCTTGACCGGCTGCGCCGCATGCGTCCACAGCGAGATCGCGCGTGCAGCGCGGTGTACTGCCATACCCATGTTCAGGACGCCAAGTATCCCCAGGGCAGCGCCGCAAAGGCCCAACAGCAAGGCGATTCCACCCATCGGCTCATCAATCGCACGCGGCTCGAGCCAGAGAAAAGAAGGCACGGTAACGGCGATGGTGATCCCGGCCGCCGCGGCCAAAGGAGACATTCGCAAGGCGAACAACAGATTGGCATTCCAGAGATTGGCAATTCTGCGAACCGAGCGGCGTTGACTATACCGCCAAATCTTACGCCAGGAAAAACATACAGCCAGCGAAAGCAAGCCATACACGATCACGAACACCGTCATGGAAACGGCCAGGCCGCGCGCGGCGAACATTTATTCTTTCTCCTTGCCGTTGTCCGCGGCCGGGCGCGATTCCCCGCCGCGCAACTCGCGCCGCTTGGCTTCGACCAGCCGGCGCAGGTCGTCCAGCAACTGCGTGTCGCGCTCGCTCAGGATCTCAACCAGATAGGAAAGCGGCAATGACGCGGCCGGGCTGGCATCCAGCAACTGCCGGAAGGCCTCACCCGCCACTTCGCGGTGCAATTCTTCGCGGCTCAGCCGCGGCACATACCGGAACGCCCGGCCTTCCCCCTTGCGGCTCAGCAGGTTCTTCTTGAAAAGACGGTCGAGCGTGGTCATCACCGTGGTGTAGGCCAGATCCTGACATTCACCCTCCACCAGTTCGCGCACCGTCGCGTGACCGCGCTCCCATAACGCTCCGAGCAGACGCTCCTCGAGCGGGCCCAGTTGGGATGAGGATGTGCGGAAATGAAAGATGCGTTTCACAGGCGGAAGCTACTGAATTCTATCCTAGCCGGAATGCCGGGCACCACCAGGGATTTCGGCTGCCTGGCATGCCCATGTGGGGACAGCCGCCCTCGGCTGTCCAGTCGAGCCAAGTTCGACTAGGGTTGGTGCCAACATCTGCTGAGATGGAGAGGCCTCGGGCCTCCGGCCCGACGGACAGCCGGGGGCGGCTGTCCCCACATGGCCTTTCCGGAATCTAATGGCGACCCCGGAGGGAGTCGAACCCCCAACCCTCAGATCCGAAGTCTGATGCTCTATCCAGTTGAGCTACGGGGCCGCGATGCGATCGCCTTGGAACAAGTCGGCAGCGCCGAAAGGAATCGTGCCACAGTTGAGTGCCGGCGCCTAAGAGTTTTGAAGTCTTTGGGGTGGGAAACGGGAATCGAACCCGCAACCGTCGGAGCCACAGTCCGGTGCTCTGCCAGTTGAGCTATTCCCACCACCGAGTCGATTATAGCAATTCACGGCCCTACTGCAGCAGAGACCATCCGCTACAGGGGTGCAAACGGGGAGGGACAGGCGAAAGGAACTTGTGCTGGCTGGCAACTGGCAACTGACTACTGGCAACTGCGGCCTTACCCGCGCCCGACGCCCACGTACTCGAAGCCCAGGGCGCGCAAGCGCACGGAATCGAGCAGATTCTTCGTGTCCACGATAACGGGCTTCTTCAGCAGGTGCTTGATGCGGTCGAAATCGAGGGCGCGGAATTCCGGCCAGCCCGTTCCAACCACCAGCGCGTCCGACCCTTCCGCGGCGGCATATGCGGAGTCGCAGTACCGTACCGGTCCGCTGAGGAACGTCTTGGCTTCGGGAATGGCGACCGGGTCGTAAGCTCGCACATGCGCGCCTTTCGAAATCAGGCTCTCGGCCAGACGCAGGGACGACGATCCGGCTACCGAATTCGTGTTGGGTTTGAAGGCAAGTCCGAGAATTCCCACTTCCTTGTTCTCGACCGAGTTCAGCACTGTGGCAATCTTCTCGACCAGGCGATCGGCCAGGAAATGGTTGACGTCGCGGGCGGCGCTGAGCACTTTCAAAGATACGCCATGCGACTGCGCCAGGTGCGCGAGGGAATCCATGTCCGACTCGGCGAATACGCCGCCCATGCCGGCCCCAGGCTGCAGGCAGCGGGGAGCGATTTTCTTATCCAGACCCAGCGCCAGCGCCAGGTTGACGGCATCGGCATTGACGCGTTCGCAGAGGGCCGCCACTTCGTTAATGAAGGAGATCTTCGTGGCCACGAAGGCGGTGGCGGCTTCGCGCACCAGTTCGGCGGTGGACTGGTTGGTCACAATCACGGGGACGCCGCGCATCACCAGGGGGTGGAAAATCTGCTTCAGCATCTGCACCGCTTCGTTCGAGGTGGCTCCCAGGATCAGCCGGTCGGGCCAGTTGAAATCCTCGACCGCGCAGCCGTCGGTGAAAAACATCGGCTGCGAAACAATGGTGGCCTGCACTCCGGCGTTCTTCATGCTGTTTTCCAGCGCGTTGGCAGTGCCCACCGCCACGGGAGTGACAATGGTGAGAATGGGAGGCTTGGGCGCCAGCCGGGCAATGCGCAGAGCCACGTCGTTCAGATGGTCAGCCTTGTCTTCGGCCAGAAAAATGACATGCGTCCGGCGGGCGAACGATTCGATGTCGGTCGAGTAGACCAGGCGCCCGGCGCGCACGTTCCGCCGGATGATTTCCTTCAGATTCTTTTCGAAGAAGGGAATATTGCCCTGGGCCATCTCCACCATGCGCGAGCGGTCGGGGTGGCAGCAGGAAACCGGAGTGCCAAAGTCCGCGAGACAGGCTGAAATCACCGTTCCCAGATATCCTGAGCCGTAAACCCCAATTTGCATGTTGTCTCCCGTCGCGTGCCGGAAACCCTTGCCAGAAGTGGCTTTTGGCGGGATACCCGGATACTTACCCTATTTATTATCTACAGCCGCGCCACGGGCTTTTCAACGCACGGGAGGGAAATGTACCTAGGGCCATCTTCGGCGGGCGGGAGTAACTGGACGGCCTGGTTACGTCAGCGCGAGACTAACTGTCGGCCCAGGCGAACTGGGGCCAGATCGACCCAGCAGCTATGGGCGCCTTCGCGAACGTCTTCCCGGACAAAGGTCAGCCTTTCCAGCAGGATGCGCCGGCTACCCGCATACTGATCCCAGCGCTCGCGGGCAATCCGGAAGGCGTTCTGCGCAGGCTGCTCGGCGCTCATTTTCACGATGGTCAGATGGGGAATGTAGGGCCACTCCTCGCAGAAGGCGAGCGCGTCAGTATTCAGCCGGCGGTGCAGTTCGCACATGCGCGAAGCCGCGCCGTCCACACGGATGTAGACCGTGGGAGTGGCCGGGATGAAGGTCTCCACCGGGCCGAGGTTCACCTCAAATGGCTCCTCCGCGCCGCAAATCCGCTCGATGATCTGCAGGGCGGAACTCTCCGTGCTTTCGAGTGGCCGCGGCGGCAGGATGGTCAGATGAGCAGCCAGGTGAGGAAGGTCGGGATGCAGCTCGCGCCGGAGGTTTTCGACAAATTCCCCAGCGTCATTCTTTACGTACGCCACCAGCGCATAACGCGGACTCTGCATACCGACTGAAAATTATACCTTGTCGGCGGGCGAACACCCCAGGCCTCGGACCTCAGACCTCGGCCCTCAGGCGTCAGGCCTTTTCACCTAACATTGAGGCCCTGACGTCTGACCTCCGAGGTCTCATTTATAATCAGCATTGTCGGGGCGTAGCGCAGCCTGGTAGCGCACCTGCCTTGGGCGCAGGGGGTCCGCGGTTCAAATCCGCGCGCCCCGACCAATTTTCGACTCAACTTTCCTCCGAAGGCCTGTACACCGTCCTTATCTCCTCCATCTGCCCTCAACGTTGTGGTTTCGTCTGCAGGGCAAAGATCTCTTGCACGCGGTCGATGGTGTCGGCATCTTCCGCTGACTTGTCCGGGCGCAGGCGCATGATTCTTGGAAAGCGCAGCGCGTAGCCGCTGTCGTGCCGGCCGGAGTGCATCATGTTGTTGAAAGCTACTTCGAGCACGATCTTGGGCTCGACCATGCGCCGAAAACCCTGATCTTCGATCGTGTGCTCCAGAAACCACTTGGTCATCTCGGCGATCTCCGCGTCGGTCAGGCCGGAATAGGCCTCGCCGATGTTGACCAGCCGGTCGCCGTCCCACACGGCGAACGTGTAGTCGCTGAGTACGCCTACGCGTTTGCCGTGGCCGTACTCGGCCGCGGTTACGACTACGTCGAGCGTGGCCAGTTCACGCTTCATTTTCAGCCAGGATTTGCCGCGCTTGCCGGGAGTGTAGGCTGAGTCGAGATCCTTGATCATCAAGCCTTCGTTGCCTCGCTCCCGCGCGGCGACGAACAGTTCTTCCAGTTGTTCGGGCGACGATGCGCGAAAGACGGGCGCGCGGATGACGAAGGATGCCGCATTTCTATTCGGGTCCTCATCTTCCGGGTCCTCATCTTTGAAGACCAGCTTCGCTTGCCCCGTTTTTCTCCGTGACTCTGTGTCCCTGTGGTGAATGACTCTTCTCTCTCCGGCAAGCAACTCGTCCAAAATCCGCATCCGTTCTCGCAGCGGGCGATCAATCATCAATTCGCCGCCGACATAAAGCACATCGAAGACCAGGAACGCGACCGGAATCTCGCGCAGCATTCTGTCGCTGACTTTCTTTCGTCCCAGCCGCTGCTGCAAAACGCTGAAGGGACGCGCCCGCCCCGCCGGGAATTCCCAGGCGACAATCTCTCCGTCGAGAATGGCGTCTTGCGGCAGGCCGGCCAGGGCGTCGGGCAGTTCAGGGAATGATTCGGTGATTTCATCCCGCGTGCGCGAAAAGATCCTAACCTCGCCTCCGGAGACGTGCGCCTGGCCCCGAATGCCGTCATACTTGTCTTCGACCGCCGCCTCCGGGAAATAACTCAGTCCTTCTTCCGCAGAGGCAACCGGACTTGCCAGCATGAAGCCCAGGGGATGAAACAGGCGCATTCTGGCCTCGGCCAGCTTGCCCTCGGCGGCAAGGCGGACGGTCTCGCCGATGTCGCCCACGAGCATGTTGGCCCGCTGCACTTCGGCAAGAGTGGCGCCGTAGGCCTTGCCAATAGCTTCTTCGACCAGGCTTTCCTTCAGCCCAATCCGCAAATCGCCGGTCATGATTTTGGTGATGTATTTGGCTTCAAGCGGCGTCGCGCGAGAGAGAAGATCGCGCACCAACGCATTTTTGGCGGCCGGGCCTCGCGCCGCGGCAATCTGGCGGAATATGCTTTCAACTTCCAGCACGCTCAGGCCCTGATCGGCACGTTCGGGAAGCACCTCGCCAGCGACTGCCCCCAGGTCGCCGTGACGGCGGTAGGCTGCCGCTAGTTCGTCTTCGCTTTTCCCGGCCAACTCCAGAATGATCTGCCAGAGTGATCGCCCGCCCACCTGCAACGTTGTTTCTTCCCAGGCGGGAAACGCTCGCCCTGAGAAGAACACAGCCGACACGGCTGCCTCGTCCGCGGTACGCGAGCGCAAATAGTCGGCTACGATCGCTGTCTTTTGCAGCTTCTTGGTGGTAGCTCCTATGGATTCGCAAGTTGTGGCTAGTCGCCGCATGCATTCCCCGTCATCGGGCAGAACATCCCCACCCACGGTCACCCCAACTCTAACCTACTAACAACATGATTTTCTGCGCGGCAGCACCGCTCGGACGCGACCCTCACCTGTGATACCCTACTGTTTGATCCCTGTCCCCCGGAAGGGCCATCTAACATTCATGCGTTTTGTGCGAAATCACCTGCGATTTCTCGCCGCTGTGCAGCTTCTTCCCGCGCTGGAAAGCGGGGAAGAGACGCTCGTCGGCGGGCAAGCCGTGCTGGAGGGCGTGATGATGCGCTCCCCGCACGCCTGGGCAATCGCCTGCCGCAAGCCTTCTGGCGAGGTTGTCACCATGAGCGAACCGCTGGAACGGCCGTCGGAGAAGCACAAATGGATGGCCTGGCCTGTCGTCCGCGGAGTCATGACGCTCGGCTACGCCATGAATCTGGGATACCGGGCACTGCGCTTTTCGGCCAACGTTGCCATCGAAGACGTGATGCAGAACCAAGACGACATCCCGGCTCAGAATGAAGCCCAGAAAGGTGCCACGTCCTCGCCTGCTCAGCCGGACGAGAGCCGGGCCAGTTCAGAGACCCGCGAGAAAGCGGCCGCCATCAGCAACTGGTTGGCCGTGGTCAACATCGTGATCTCGCTGGCCTTTTTCATCTTCATGTACAAGTACATCCCGCTGCTGGCAGCGACGGAATTGAAGAAAATGGACCCCGCTCTGGGCGGGCGGATTGTCTTCAATCTCGTGGACGGCGCTATCCGTTTGGGTCTGTTTCTGCTGTTCATCTGGGGAGTGTCGCTGTGGAAGGATATACGGCGCGTGTACGAGTATCACGGCGCGGAGCACAAGACCGTGTTTGCGTTCGAAAATGGCGACCCGCTTACGACTGCAGCCGTGCAGAAATATTCGACCTTCCACCCGCGCTGCGGCACGAGTTTTCTGATGACCGTGATGCTGATCTCGATCGGGTTCTACATGCTGATTCCGTTTACTACGTTCTGGGCACGCTTTGCGTCGCGCATCGTGCTGCTGCCGCTGATCGCCGGAGTTTCCTACGAAATCATCCGCTTCGCCGCCAAGCATCGAGGGTCACTCTTCGCGCTGATGACGGCGCCGGGCCTGTGGTTGCAACACATTACCACCCGGCCGCCGTCTGATGAGCAAGCCGAGTGCGCCATCGAGGCCCTGAACCGCGCCATGGTACTGGAGAAGGAACGGGGCGGGGAATTGGTGATTGCGTAGATAAGGCGTCGTTGGCCGTCCGTCGTTGGTCGTTGGCCCCCAACCCTCCTAATTGGTCATCCGTCACAGACTGCTTGGTAGGCAGCGGGCTAAAGTGGCTCCCGGAGGTGTCGCATGTCTGCATCCTTTCGGGATCTGAGAGTTTGGCAAGAGGCAATGAAATTGACTACGGAGATCTATAAGAGTACGGCCGCCTTCCCGCGGCACGAGTTGTACGGATTGAGTCAGCAGATTCGGCGTGCCGCAGTATCCGTGCCCAGCAACATAGCGGAAGGAAAAGGCCATCGCTCTGACAAGGAATTTGTGCGCTTCCTGCTTCACGCGCGGGGATCACTCCTGGAGCTTCAAACTCTGCTATTGATCGCTGAGGAATTACAATACTTTCGGAAAGAAGAGGGACAACGTCTGTTGGCGCTGGCCGAAGTTGTGGGCCGGGCTTTAAGTGGGTTGATCAACTCTATGAGCGAGAAAGCTGCGTAAGGGTTCTGGCCAACGACTAACGACCAACGACGGTTCTCATGTTTGAACGACTTGACCAAATCGAAGCCCGCTACGAAGAGCTGACCCAGGCTCTGGCGTCGCCGGAGATCATCGGCGACTCGGCGAGATTCCAGAAGACTGCCAAGGCGCACAGTGAAATCGCGACTGTGGTTGAGAAGTACCGCGAATACAAAGATCTGAAGAAGGGGATTGCCGAGAGCAAGGCGATGCTGGCCGAAGAGAAAGATCCAGAGATGCGCGCGTACGCGCAAGAGGAACTCGACAAGCTGGAAGGGCGCGTCGGCGGCGTTGAAGAAGAGCTCAAGGTCCTGCTCCTACCCAAGGACCCAAACGACGAGAAGAATGTCATCCTGGAAATTCGTGCCGGCACCGGCGGAGACGAAGCTACCCTCTTTGCCGCCGAAATCTTCCGCATGTACACGCGTTACGCGGAAACTCAGCGCTGGAAGGTGGAAGTGCTCTCGACTTCGGAGTCGTCGGTCGGCGGGCTGAAAGAAGTCATCGCCATCATTGAAGGCAATCGAGTTTACTCGCAGCTCAAGTATGAGAGCGGTGTGCACCGCGTGCAGCGCGTTCCCCAGACCGAACAGCAGGGGCGTGTGCACACTTCGGCGGTCACGGTCGCGGTCCTGCCGGAGGCGGAAGACGTGGATGTCAAAATCGAGGCCAAAGACCTGCGCATTGATACGTTCTGCTCCTCCGGTCCCGGCGGGCAGTCGGTGAATACTACGTATTCTGCGGTGCGCATTACCCACATCCCGACCAACACGGTGGTCAGTTGCCAGGACGAAAAATCGCAAATCAAGAACCGCGAAAAGGGCATGCGCGTGCTGCGCGCCCGTCTTTATGAAATCGAGATGGAGAAGCAGCAGCAGGCTCTGGCCAAGGAACGCAAGGCCATGGTGAAGTCGGGCGACCGCAGCGAGAAGATCCGCACTTACAACTTTCCGCAGAACCGGCTCACCGACCATAGGATCGGCTTTACCATCCACCAGCTTGACGCCGTGATGGACGGCAAGCTTCAGCCGCTCATCGAGGCACTGGTCGCGCACTACCAGGCCGAGAAGCTGAAGAACGAAGGCGGGACTGTGATGTAAAGTGCGTCTAAGAACACCCGATACTGTCTCTGTGATGAAATAGATTCGTGCAATTGAAAGCTGCTCTTACTTCGGCTACCGCCCGCCTCACTGCCGGGAATGTTCCTTCTCCACGGATGAATGCCGAGCTGCTGCTGATGTTCACCCTCAGTTGCGACCGCGCCTATCTCTACGCCCATCCCGAGCGCGAACTCACTAACGATGAACAGTCAAGCTACGAAGCAGCGCTGGCCGAGCGCGCCCGCGGCGTGCCGGCACAGTACATCACCGGACATCAGGAATTCTGGGGAATGGATTTCATCGTCACCCCGGCCGTCCTGATTCCGCGGCCGGAGACTGAGCATGTCATTGAGGCCGTCCTGGAACTTCTGGCGCCGGACCTCAGACGTCAGACCTTAGACCTCAACCCCCTGACGCCCGAGGTCCGAGGTCCGAGGTCCGACGCCGTCCTTCGCGTTGCCGACTTGGGCACCGGCTCAGGCTGCATTGCTTTGGCGCTGGCCAGGGAGCTACCGGAGGCCGACATCCACGCGACCGACATCTCTGCCGCGGCGCTGGAGATCGCCCGCGCCAATGCCGCGCGCCATCAACTTGAGAACCGCATCCAGTTTCACCAGACTGATCTGCTCGAAGGCTTGAAGCCGGACTTCGATTTCATTGTTTCCAATCCTCCGTATGTTGGGGAATCTGAGGAAGATCGGGTTCAATTTGAGGTTCGGAAATTCGAGCCGCGAGTTGCAGTTTTCGCCGGACCCGGCGGAACTGAGGTCATTACCCGCCTGATCTCTCAAGCCGAGGCTGCGCTGCGTGCTGGCGGCTGGCTGGTGATGGAGATCAGCGGCACGATCGCGGATGAAGTCCGCAGGCTTCTCGATGGCTGGGAAGAGGTTCACATCGCTTCCGACCTGCAAGGAATCCCGCGTGTGGCGCGAGCGCGGAAACCGCGCCTCTGATGCCCTCTATCTCCGCACTACTGCCGGCTGGATATCCTCGACGTCAATGATTTCGGTCGGATAATTGCCGGTGTAGCACGCCGTGCAGTAAGACGTGTGTTCGCCTTCGCCGCACGCCCGCTTCAGGCCTTCGAGCGAAAGGTAGGCCAGCGAGTCGGCGCCGATGTATTCGCGAATCTCCTCGACCGACTTGTTGGCCGCGATCAGTTGCTTCCGCGAGGGCGTGTCCACACCGTAAAAACATGGCGAAATGGTGGGCGGGCAGGAAATGCGCATGTGCACTTCCTTCGCGCCAGCGTTGCGGATCATGCGCACGATCTTGCGGCTGGTCGTGCCGCGCACGATGGAGTCGTCAATTAACACCACGCGGTTGCCCCCCAGCAGGGAACGCACCGGATTCAGTTTCAGCTTGACGCCGAAATCGCGCACGCTCTGGCGCGGCTCAATAAACGTGCGGCCAACGTAATGGTTGCGAATGAGCGCGAAACGAAACGGGATGCCGCTCTCGGCAGCGTATCCCACGGCTGCGGTGACTCCTGAATCCGGCACCGGCACGACCAGATCGGCCTCAACCGGAGATTCCCGTGCCAGCTGGCGTCCCAGGTTTTCGCGGCTGGTCTGCACTGCGCGGCCGAATATCACGCTGTCGGGCCGCGAGAAATAGACGTGCTCGAAGATGCAACTCGACTGCGCGGCGCTGGTGGAATAGAAACGCGAGGTAATCTCATCGGGTCCGACCACGATGAGTTCCCCCGGCTTGACTTCGCGTTCGTATTCGGCTCCGATCAAATCGAACGCGCAGGTCTCCGAGGCAAAGACAATCGTGTCGCGGGCGTGGCCCTCGGTCGCCCGGATGCGCCCCATGGCCAGCGGGCGGAAACCGCGCGGGTCGCGGGCGGCGAAGATTCGATCTGCGCTCATCATCACCAGTGAAAACGCTCCCTCCACGCGCCGCAGCGCGTCGGCCATCGCTTCCGGAAGGGTATGCTCCCGGGAGAGCGCGATGAGGTGAACGATGACTTCGGTGTCGCTGTTCGTCTGGAAGATCGATCCCTGGCCCTCCAGCCGCTGCCGGATAATGTGAGCATTCACCAGATTGCCATTGTGCGCGACCGCGATTGCTCCCTTGTTCGACTGCACCAGAATGGGCTGCGCGTTCAACAGCGCCGAGTCGCCCGCCGTCGAATAGCGCGTGTGTCCGATGGCAAGCGAGCCCCGCAGTTGCGCGAGCACGTCCTCGGTAAAGATGTCGGCGACCAGGCCCATCGCCTTGTGCTGGCGCAGGCTCAGCGTATCGGAACTGACAATCCCCGCTGATTCCTGCCCGCGATGCTGCAGCGCATGCAGCCCCAGGTAAGCCAGCTTCTCCGCCTCCGGATGCGCGAATACCGCTACCACGCCGCACTCGTCATGAAATTTGTCGGAAGTTAGCATTTAGCAAATAGCCTTTAGCCCTTCGCTCGATCCATGTGGGACAGCACCCTCGGCTGTCCAGCCCCGCAAAATTCAACAGTTCTTTACTCTGCGTCCTGTCCTCTGTGGTTCCGATCAAACTAATCCGCCGCTACCAGCTCAGGATCCGTGTGCAGTGCCGACTCCAGCGCGCCTTCGTACGCGGCACACAAGTCTGAAACCGCAGCCGAAACAACCAGGCTGCCATCGAGCGAGATTTCCAGCCGTTCCGGAATCGTCTCGCCGATCACATCCGCCGCGACGCCGTGTTTCTCCGCTATTTCTTTGATTCGTGTCAGGTTGGCCGGGTCACATGAGACAACGATCCGGCTCGCGTCTTCTCCAAACAGAGCAAACTCGGCCGGAAGTCCGCCTGACGCCAGGTTCACACGCGCCCCAACGCCCGGGGGAAACGCCTTTTCCGCCAGCGCAATCGTCAAGCCGCCTTCGGAACAATCGTGGGCGGAATCCACCTGTCCGTGCTGAATCATCTCGATCACGGCCTTCTGCAGCCCGGCTTGCTTTTCCAGGTCGATCTCCGGCGGATATCCCCACAGCGAGCCCAGAATCTCTTTGGCGTATTCCGACGACCCGAACTCACTTTGTGCATCGGTGATATCGCCCGCTTCCCCGGCGCGCAATAGCACGACCGTGCGTCCGGCAGCGGCGAAATGCATCTTAGCGGTTTTGTGCACGTCGTCGAGAACCCCTACGACTCCCAGCACGGGAGTGGGATAAATTCCTTCGCCCAGCGTCTCGTTGTAAAAACTGACGTTGCCGCCGGTGATGGGAATCTCCAATTCCTCGCAGGCTTTGGTCATTCCATCAATCGTCTGGGAAAATTGCCACATAATGTGCGGTTTTTCGGGATTACCGAAGTTGAGGCAGTTGGTTGCGCCGACCGGCGTTGCCCCCGAGCAGGCCACCTTGCGCGCGGATTCGGCGACCGCATGCATCGCGCCCAGGCGCGGATCGAGATAGCACCAGCGTCCGTTGCCATCGAGCGACATGGCCAGCCCGCGCTGCGACCCCTTGATACGAATCACGCCAGCATCGCCCGCGCCGGGCGCTTCGACGGTGTTGGTTTGCACCATGTGGTCATATTGCTGCCAGACCCAGCGTTTGCCGCAAATGTTCGGACTGGCGAGAAGCTGCTTCAGATTTGGGGTGAAGTCGCTGATTCCGCCGAACTGGATCTGTTCCGGCATCTCGCGCGGCACCGCAGGCTCCCAGCGCGCCAGCGGGCGCTTATACACGGGAGCATCGTCGGTCAGAGCCTGATTGGGAATCTCCGCCACGACCTTGCCGTGTTCGAGCACGCGCAGCTTGTTGTCGGTTGTGACCTTGCCGACTTCGACCGCATCGAGTCCCCACTTTTCGAAAACGCGGAAGACCTCGTGCTCGCGTCCTTTTTGCGCGACCAGCAGCATGCGCTCCTGCGATTCGCTCAGCATGATCTCGTACGGAGTCATGCCGGTTTCGCGCTGGGGAACGCGGTCGAGTTCGATTTCGATGCCGACTTTACCCCGCCCGCCCATCTCGCAGGTCGAGCAGGTCAGTCCCGCGGCGCCCATGTCCTGAATCCCCACGATGGCACCGGACTGCATGGCTTCCAGGCAGGCTTCGAGCAGGAGCTTTTCCAGAAATGGGTCACCCACCTGGACATTGGGACGCTTCGCTTCCGAAGCCTCGCTGAATTCTTCGCTGGCCATGGTCGCGCCGTGAATGCCGTCGCGGCCGGTCTTGGCGCCAACGTAGATCACCGGATTCCCCTCGCCCGCCGCACGCGCATAAAAAATCTGATCCTTGCGGACCAAGCCGAGCGCGAACGCATTCACCAGCGGATTGCCGGAATAGCAAGGCTCAAATTTCGTTTCCCCGCCCAGGTTGGGCACGCCGAAGCAGTTTCCATAAGAGGCGATGCCGCTGACGACGCCTTCGAGGATGGAATGATTCCTGCGGATCTCAGCCTGTGTAGGGGCGGACGCCCTCGTCCGCCCGTCCAGGGTTGCGGATCCGTCTCCCCGGACGAGGGCGTCCGGGGCTCCATGAGCCGTAATCGGGCCAAATCGCAGCGAATCCATCACCGCGACCGGCCTCGCGCCCATGGTGAAAATGTCACGCAGAATTCCGCCCACGCCGGTGGTCGCACCCTGAAACGGCTCGATGAACGACGGATGGTTGTGCGATTCGATCTTGAAGGCGCAGGCCCAGCCGTCGCCAATGTCAATGATGCCGGCATTTTCTCCCGGTCCCTGCAGAACGCGCTTGCTGCGGGTGGGCAGGCGTTTCAGATGCACGCGCGACGATTTGTAGGAGCAGTGTTCGCTCCACATCACGCTGAAGATGCCGAGCTCAGTAAACGTGGGCTCGCGGTCGCCGAGAAGCTGCTTGATCTTCTCGTACTCATTGAGCGTAAGGCCGTGCTGCCGGATGATCTCCGGAGAAAATGCAGAAGTCAAAGAGGTGGCCATGAGAGGAACTCCTATTGTCGCATTTTGACGGCGTGCGGGATAGGACTATTAAGACGTCGTTGGCGGCTACTGCTGTTACGATTCTTCTGGCATGAAATCGATTGTTGTCGGCACGGCCGGGCACATCGACCACGGCAAAACCGCGCTGGTGAAGGCGCTGACCGGGATTGATGCCGACCGGCTGCAGGAAGAAAAGCGGCGTGGCATCACCATCGACCTGGGTTTCGCGCACATGGACCTGCCGGGCGCCGGCGGCGAACCGCTGCGGCTCGGGTTCGTGGATGTTCCCGGGCACGAGCGCTTCGTGCGCAACATGCTGGCTGGGGTAGGCGGCGTCGACCTGGTGCTGCTGGTCATCGCCGCGGATGAGTCCATCAAGCCGCAGACGCGCGAGCATTTCGACATTCTGCAACTCATCGGCGTCAAGCGGGGCATCGCCGTGGTCACCAAGTCAGACGCGGTGGATGCCGAGACGCTCGACGTGGTGCGCCTGGAAGTCGGCGATCTTCTGCGCGGGACATTCATGGAGACGCCGAAATCTCCCATCGTTGCGGTGAGCGCGCTGACCGGCGCCGGCCTGGAAGATCTGAGGAAAGCGATCGTCGCGGCTGCCGCCAAGGTCGAGCCGCGGGATTCTCGCGCTTTGGCACGTTTGCCGATCGATCGCGTATTCACCATGAAGGGCTTCGGCACAGTGGTCACCGGAACCCTGATCGCGGGAACGATTCGGCGCGAGGAAGAGTTGGAAGCGTTTCCCCCCGGGCGGCGGGTGCGGGTGCGAGGAGTGCAAGTTCACGGGCAGGCTGCCGACGCGGCCGTTGCTGGACAACGCACAGCCTTGAACCTCGCCGGCGCGAGCACGGAAGACCTCGGGCGGGGGATGACACTGGCGCCGCCGGCGACGTTTGCAGCCACGCGGTTGGTGGACGTGCAATTGCGGTTGCTGTCTTCTGCTCCCTGGGCGTTGAAAGATCGCGCGCGGGTCCACTTTCACTCCTACACAATGGAGACGGTGGGGGAAATCGTGTTTCAGCCCTCACCGCATCTGAATCCCGCAGTCACGAAGCACTCGGGAGCCTGGCAGATCGCTCCCGGTTCGGAAGTATTCGCGCGAATCAAACTTCCGCAGCCTGCCCTGCTGCTGCCGGGGGATCGCTTCATCATCCGCCGGTTCTCTCCCGTGGTGACGATCGGCGGCGGAGTTGTCCTGGACGCCGCGCCGATTCCGGGCTTCAAGCAAGTGACCGTTGACGCTTTGCTGAAAGCATCGGCTGCAGGCAATGCCGGCGAGATGCTGGCGCTGCGGATCGCGAGACGCTGGTATCGGGGGCTGACCATGGCGCAGGCCGTTTCGGAGACCGGCTGGCGAACGGAAGTGATTGAGTCTCATCTGGCGGGGCAGCTGGCCAAGGGCATGGTGTTGAAGTTCGGCGATCTGTTTTTCTATTCCACAGCTATGTCAGCTTTGAGTATTTTGCTGCCCCAGGCGCTCTCCATATTCCACGAAAAGAATCCTCTCGTGGCGGGGATGGGCAAGGAAGCACTGCGGGAGAAATTCACTTTGAGCCCGGAAGTGTACGCGGCAGTGCTCGATTCAATGTTGCGCGGGAAAAAGATTGAAGTTGCCGGTGACTTGGTGCGCCTTCCCGGCCACGGCGTGGTGATGAAGGATGAGGAAGCTGAATCAAAGAAGAATATCGAAGAAGCCTTTGCCGCTGCGGGACTGAGAGTCCCCGCGCTGCACGAGGTCATCGCCGGACTCAAGGTTGATAAGGCTCGCGCGCAGAAAATCGTCACGCTGCTGCTGCGCGATAAGGTGCTGGTCAAAGTCTCGCAGGAATTGGTATTTCATCGCGCGGCGCTCGAGGAATTGCGGCGGCAAGTTGCGGGACTGAAGGCCAAGTCGCCGAATATTGACGTGGCGCAGTTCAAGGAGTTGACCGGCGTCAGCCGCAAGTACGCGATCCCCCTGCTGGAATACCTGGATCGGGAGCGGGTGACGAAACGCGTGGGCGACATGCGAGAGATTCTCTAGCCACGGATTTACACGGATCAGGAGAGTCCTTGATTCTTGGCTATGGAACTCGGCTTATCCGTGATGATCCGTTCAAATCCGTGGCAACTGCCTATATCTTTTCCTCCGGAAATTCCACTTCCAGCCCCAACGGGTCGGTAAAGCGGTTGGTCAGGTTGGCCAGGCCGGTCAGCAGGTGGATGTCAACGATCTCGGGCTCGGAAAACTCTTTCCTCAAAGGTGCGAAGTCGGCGTCGGTGATGCCATGCGGCGTGCGAGTCAGTTTTTCAACATAGGTGAGCGCGACGCGTTCCTTCTCGCCGTAGCGTGAATAATCTCCTGCCTCCAGCGCGGACCAGTCCTCCGCGGTCAAGCCCACACGCTTTGACGACGCAACGTGGTGCTGAGTGCAATAGTGGCATCCATTGATCAGCGAAACGCGGATGTAGATCAACTCGTAGAGCTTGCGGTCGAGAGAGCGGCCCACGCTGCTGTAAAAGCTCAGAAAGTTCTTCAGCATTTCCGGGCGATGGGCGAGAGCTTTCTGGGCGTTGCCCGGCTTGCCGCGCAGCACTCTATCGTAAATCTCCTTTACTTCGGGAGAGGCTGCCTCTTGGCCAATCAGGCTGATCCGCGCCATGCGATCCTCCAGGTCAAAAGTCCAACTGGTTCAATCATAGATGAAGTGCAGGCGGTAAGGCTGTCCGTACCCTGAAGGAAAGCCGCGAATTGCCGATAGAGGTTATATGAAATCCTATGTGGCAAGCGTCGGTGCCTGCTTGTTGATGGTCTTCGCCATGGCATTGCTGTCCCTCCGCGCACAAGACGAGTTTTCTGATTCCGGAGCCCGGTCGAAAATCTTCGCCTTGGAAAACGCATGGTCGCAAGCGTCAGGGATCAAGGATGTCAAAGCAATGGACCGGCTGCTCGACAGCGCTTTCATCTATGTCGACTTTGACGGCCGGCTAATGACGAAAGCGGAAGTCCTGGCGAATGTGGAGTTGGCCAGCGTGCAGCAGGTCGTGACGGAAGCGATGACAGCGAGTCTGCATGGAAACACCGTGGTCGTCACGGGGATCTTCAGGATGAAGGGGATGGAAGGCGGAAAGCCGTACCTGCGGCGCGGGCGCTTCATCGATGTGTGGATGTACAAGAATGGCAGTTGGGTCGCCATCTCGAGTCAGGGCACACTGATCGCGCGCTGAAAACACGGGAGCCGGTGGCTGGGATATGCAGGCGGGGGAAGGCCGAAATGAAGAAACTGTTCTCTGTGCTTCTGCTGTTGTTGATTGTGCCCCGAACCCACGCGCAAGGGGCAGTCCCGACTCAGGCTGACGAGTCGCGGATTCTAACGCTGGAACTGGCCTGGAATCAGGCGGTACAAGGAAAAGACGCCAAGGCGCTTGAGATATTGATTGCCCCGGAGATGGTTTACGTCGAATATGATGGGACGTTGATGAATCGGTCCGAGTACCTGGCCAGCGTTGCGGCGCGGTCGGTGCATGCGGAACAGATTCTGTGCGAGCCAATGACGGTGCGCGTTTACGGACCCATCGCGGTGGTGAACGGAGTGTATCGGGAGACTGGCGCGAAGAGCGGAAAGCCCTATTCGCACCGGGAGCGGTTTACCGACACCTGGGTGCGCAGGGAGGGGAGATGGTTGTGCGTGGCGAGCCAATCCACGCTGATCGCGCGGTGAGTGTTCGACACACTACGAAGGAGCAATCCCTTCATGAGAAAGACAATCGCTGTCACGGTCCTGATGTTGACCGCCTCTTGGTTCGCGATAGCACAAGGAGAGGAACAGAGCTCCAACCAGTCCAAGGTGATTGCGCTGGAGAACGCCTGGAATCAGGCGGAGGAACGCAAGGACGCAAAGGCGCTCGATACCATTCTGGACAACTCCCTCGTGTACACCGACTACGACGGCACCATGATGACCAAGGCTGACTTTCTGGCAAATGTGAAGGCGCCCTCGCGGCATCCGGAGCAGCAGGTGACCGAGTCGATGAACGCCCATGTGTATGGCGACAGCGCTGTGGTGACGGGCGTCTACCGCGTCAAGGGCACGGAGAACGGCAAGCCCTACCTTCGCCGCGGGCGGTTCACCGACACCTGGATCAGCCGGGGCGGAGTCTGGGTGTGCGTGGCCAGCCAATATACGCTGATTACTAAGTGAGAGCCGGTTTTTGTCCGATCCGATACCCGGCACGGAGGCTCCATAGACCCAGCCCTGCCGGGCACGGCGCCTAAGTCGGCGCCGGTACCGGCGTCACCCTGTTTTACACTGAGAGCGGCTTCTGCCGTGGAGTTCTGACCCTCCCATGCTTCACATCCGTCCTGCTACGGTTCACGACGCGCCGCTGCTGCTGACCATGATCCGCGAGTTGGCGAAGTTTGAGCACGAACTCGATCAGGTGACCATACGCGAGGACGATCTGGTTCGGGATGGCTTCGGCGAAAGTCCCCGCTTTCGTGCACTCATTGCGGAGTGGGATGAGCAGCCGGCCGGCTATGCCCTGTTCTTCGGGTACTACTCGACTTGGGCCGGACGCGGACTCTTCTTAGAAGACTTGCTTGTGCGCGAACCCTTTCGCGGGCGTGGAATCGGGCGGGCACTCATGGCCGCGGTAGCGCGGATCGCAGTCGACGAACAGTGTTACGGAATACACTGGGAAGTGCTCGACTGGAATGAAAAAGCGATCGAGCTGTACGAGGCGCTCGGCGCGGACTTTCGCGATCAGTGGCGGCCGGTGCTGCTGGCGGACGCGGCGCTGCGGCGACTGGCGGAGAAGGCATTGTGACAGCGCGGGTTCGAATCGTCGGAGCGGGGCTGGCTGGATCGGAGGCAGCGTGGCAGTGTGCGCGGCGCGGCGTTGCGGTCGAGTTGTACGAGATGCGGCCAGTGCGCTCGACGCCGGCGCATCAGACTGGGGATTTTGCCGAACTTGTGTGCTCGAATTCGCTGAAGTCCGACAGTGAGAATACGGCTCCGTGGCTGCTGAAAGAGGAAATGCGGCGGGCTGGATCGCTGCTGCTGGACATGGCGCGGAAGTGCGCAGTTCCGGCTGGGCACGCCCTGGCCGTGGACCGGATCGCATTTGCCGCGCGGGTGACCGAGGCCATTTCGCGAGAGCGGCGGATTACCGTACAGCGGGAGGAAGTGACTGCGGTAAGTGAAGACGGACCTGTGACCGTCATCGCCACAGGGCCGCTGACCTCCGAGGCGCTCGCTGCAGAAATTGCAAGGCTGAGTGAGTCAGCCGAGTCAAAAGCTGAGCGGGCGAGTCGCCCGCTCCCACACGATTCTGCTCGTCATAATCCTCACCTGTATTTTTACGATTCGATCAGCCCGATTGTGGAGGCGGACTCGATTGACATGGCACGCGTGTACCTGGCGGCGCGGTATGACAAAGGATCGGCGGATTACATCAACTGTCCGATGACGAAGGAGGAGTACGACCGGTTTTACGATGCGCTGGTGGCTGCGCAGCCGGTCGAGCAGCGCGATTGGGAGAAGCTGAATTATTTCGAGGGCTGCCTGCCCATTGAGGAAATTGCACGCCGCGGACGCGACACGCTGCGCTTTGGTCCGATGAAGCCGGTGGGGCTGAAAGATCCGCGCACGGGCAAAATGCCCTTTGCCGTGGTGCAATTGCGGCAGGAAAATTTGCGCGCGGATTCGTACAACCTGGTCGGATTCCAGAATCACTTGAAGTTCGGCGAGCAGGCGCTGGTGCTGCGTCTGATTCCGGGTTTGGAGAACGCCCAGTTCCTGCGTTATGGGCAGATTCACCGGAATACATACATCAATGCGCCGGCATTGTTGCGGGAGACACTACAGATGAAAGCCCACCCTCACGTGTTCTTCGCGGGACAAATCTGCGGCGTCGAAGGATACGTGGAGTCGATCGCTACCGGCCTCATGGCCAGCATGCACGCGGCGGCGCTGGTCTCCGGAGCCGAGTTGATGCCTGCTCCGCGGGCTTCCGCGTTCGGTTCGCTCACCCACTACGTGACCCACGCCGATGCCAAAAGTTTCCAGCCGGCGAATATTACGTTCGATCTGCTGCCTCCGCTGGAGAAAAGAATCCGGGATCGCAAGCAACGGCATCGCCTGCAATGTGATCTGGCGCTGGGCGAGTTTGACCGCTGGCTCGACCGCGTCGGCTCCGGTTTCGTGAAGGCCTGACTCCGCAGAAAACACAAATATTGGGCGCCGGTCCATGGCATCGTCAGACGAGGGTGGTTTCGCCCAACGGCTTTCCTCGCCCGATTTTTCTGCAACATAATCCCACCCCGATACGTATCACCCGATGGAGAGCTGTAGGCTTACGTTCTTTCCGGGACAGCGTCCAATCAATAGCCATGACCGTGCGCGACCTCATCCTCGATGTGCTGCGCACCTTGTGGGCGCACAAGCTGCGCGCGTTCCTGACCATGTTCGGGATCGCTTGGGGCGTGGTCTCGATTGTGCTCATGGTGGCGGCCGGAGAGGGGCTTCGTAAGGGGCAGGAAGAGCAGGAACGGAACCTCGGCAAGGATGTGATGATCGTCTTTCACGGCCGCACCAGTCTGCAAGCAGGCGGGACGCATGCCGGACGCATCGTCCACTGGGAGGACCCGGACGTTCCCGTGGTGCAGGCGGAATCGCCGGACTGCGAATACGCCATTCCAGAACTCGAGCAGGACACCGTCCGGACACACTCCAACTTCAACAACGCCGCCTTCACCGTTACGGGGTCGTATCCGCCGTTTAGCTATATTCGCAGCCTGGACGTCGGCGCGGGGCGTTTCTATGACTGGGACGACATGCGGGAGGCCAGGCGCGTGGCATTTCTCGGGTCAGACGCGGCAAAGCAGCTGTTCCCCGGGCGCAATCCGGTGGGCGACTCAGTCTATTTGAATGATTTTCCTTATACCGTCATAGGAGTGATGGCGAAGAAAAAGCAGGATTCCTGCTACGACGGCTGGGACGTGAACAAGGTCTTTGTGCCATTTGCCGCGATGCGGCGAGATTTTCCCGATAGACCTCCCGGCACAAATTCGACCTTTGACCAGCTGCTGGTGACCCCGAAATCGGTCGAGCAGCATGAGGCCTGCAAGCGCGAGGTGCGCGTGGCGCTGGCTCGCATGCACCGCTACGATCCCAACGACAAAGAAGCATGTCCAATCTGGGATACGGTGCAGGAGGCTCAGGCATTTAAGACGATGACCGACGGGATGAAATTCTTCCTGGGTGCGGTCGGAATCGTGACGCTGCTGCTGGGCGGCATCGGCGTCATGAACGTGATGCTGGTGGCGGTTCGCGAGAGGACCCGGGAAATCGGTGTGCGCAAGGCGCTCGGGGCCCCGGCGCGGACGATTCTGCGGCAGTTCTTTATTGAAGCACTGATCATTGCGTTCCTGAGCGGAGGAATCGGGCTGAGCATTGCCTTTGGACTTTGCGCGTTGGTGAACATGCTGCCCATGCCTGACTTTTTTGCCGGCCTGCTGCCCAGTTGGGCCTCAGGCTTGACCGCGGCAGGTTTGCTGGGAGCGATCGCGATTGGAGCGGCGCTGTATCCGGCGCGGCAGGCAGCCTCGATTGATCCGATTGAGGCGCTGCACTATGAAGCGGGAGGATAGGGTTTGTGTGGGTCCGAGCTTCGCTCGGCATGACCGGATCAGAGACCCGGTCCCACACAGGGCGCAGCACGCAAGCACGCATGCTGATTGAGATCATTCTCGAAGCCTGGATCGCGTTGAAGCGGAACCTCACGCGCAGCCTGCTCACGATGCTGGGCATCGTGTGGGGCATCGCGACGGTGACTCTTTTGATCGCCTACGGCAGCAGCTTCCGCAGCATCCTGGTGCACGGGTTTGACGCGTTTGGCAAAAGCGTCGTGATCTGCTGGCCGCAGCAGACGAGCGAGCAGCCGGGCGGGCAGCGCGCCGGGAAGAAGGTGGTCCTCGAGCAGGCGGATCTCGACATGGTGAAAGAGACAGCGCCACTGGTAAAACACGTCTGCCTGGAAACCGTGAACCGGCCAGGTATCGCCTACGGCGACCGCATGGTGGGGACCGCTCCGGTGCGCGGAGTCTGCCCCGAGTATGGCGAGATGCGCAACGAAGTTCCCTCTGAGGGCCGCTGGATTAACGCCGAGGATGAAGTGGAACGGCGGCGCGTGATCTTCCTTGGCGGACGGCTCAAAGAGCAACTTTTCAGCGGCCGGCCGGCGGTGGGCGAGACAGTGCAGGTGTCGGGCGTGCGCTTCACCGTGATTGGGGTGATGGCACGGAAAATTCAGCTTAGCAATTATTTTTCCAGCGACGATGAATCGTCATGGATTCCATACTCAGCGGCCGGCGATCTCTGGAACACACGCTATGCCGCTGTGATGTTGTTTGAGCCGATTGCGCCGCAGTTTGAGAAGAAGGCCATGGCGCAAGTGCTGGCTGCGGTGGCGACGCGGCAGAATTTCTCGCCTACTGATCCAAAAGCATTCCAGATGTTCGGACGCGACGAATTTCGTCCCGTCATTGATGCGCTGACCATCGGGTTGCAGGTTCTGCTCACCTTCATTGGGACTCTGACGCTCGGCATCGGCGGCGTCGGCGTAATGAACATCATGCTCGTGTCGGTGGACGAGCGCATTCGCGAAATTGGGCTGCGCCGCGCCCTCGGAGCTCGCAAGCAACACATCAAACTCCAATTCCTGGCTGAGACGCTGCTGATCATGTTTCTGGGCGGCGCGATCGGCGTGCTGCTGTCGTATTTCATTGCCTGGGCCGTGGGCACGCTTCCCATGATGGGCCCCTTGTTTGAAGACGATTCCGGGCAGGGCGACATCCATTTGCGAATTTCGATGATGACCGTCGTGCTTTCCGGCGCAGTTTTGTTGGTGGTGGGCATCATCAGCGGACTGGTGCCGGCGATGCGGGCGTCGAAGCTCGATCCGGTGGAAGCGTTGCGCTACGAGTGACGCTATTCCTGGCTGCCGGAGTCAACCGCGCTCGATTTCTTCCCGTGGGGCCACGAGAACCGACGCCCTATGATGCATTTCACGATCAGGTGGTCGGTGGAGCGTGTCGTGCCAATCCCGACCCCGAAGTTGAACTCCCACTGCGCGCCGAAGTCCACGTCGATGGCGGGGAAAAACTGTTGTTGTTGCTCGCGCAGGGGATCAAATCCGGAAAGTGATCCATACGACGCGAAACATTCCAGCCCACCCGCGATCTTCTTGGTGAAATCGTAGCTGACCTTAACGTTGGGCGAGAATTCCACTCCCTTGTTCACGCTCGGCCCGTGAAATGAGCGGTCCAGCGTGGGATTGAAGTCGAGATACCAGCGCCCAATCTTCTTGTCTACGATGGGACGAATTTCCCAGGTCCACGTGTCAGGCGAAAAGGCGGCGCGCTGGTAGCCGATCTCCTGTGACAGGCTCACTCCCACGGGCCAGTGCCAGCTCTCCGGAATGCGGAACCGCGGCCGGATGTGATCGCCCACCCATTGCCAGCCGCCGTCAGACTGGATGCTGGAAAAAACGTAGAAGCCGACCTCCGACCAGTCGTTGATCCCTTGCGTGAGTTCCAGTGTCTCGTGTTCGGCATGATTCGTGGGCAGCATGCCGTCCTGCACCGTCTTGCTGCCCTCCACGGTGAAGTTAGAGTGAATCTCGACCATGGTGGCTCGCGGCGCGACTGTCTCATAACTGTAGACCTGGATTTCATAGTTATCTTGGCCGTGGACGAGCGGGGCCAGAGCGGCGGCGGTGAACAGAACGAGCGCGATGGGCCATCGTGCGGGCATGCGTCGGATGCTTCCGGTCCGCCTGGTTCCTCCGCGCGGCCGTGCCCTAATGATGCACGGTAGCGCCGAAAATAAGCAATCTGGATTCGCAAGGTTGCCATCCCTGTGTGTTGTCGTTTCCGAGCGCAGCGAAGAATCGTTTGCTGTTGCGCCGGCCGGGAACTCCGCGAAGCCTGCAGGTGTCTGATCTTACAGACACGCGTGCCGGAGAGGGGAACGGCAATGGCTTTCTCCATGTCAGGAAATGGGCCAGGCGGAGGTACGCCCCGGCCGCAGATCAACGTCACGCCGCTCATTGACGTGCTGCTGACCCTGATCGTCATGTTCATGCTGGTGGTTGCGATGGACCCAGAGTATGGGGAGAAGGCGCAGATTCCACAGCCGCCAACCGACGGCAAGTCCGTCCCGCAGCCGGAGCGGACCATAGTCATTCAGGTGGTGTGGACAGCGAAGGATCAGACGCCGACGGTGAAAATCAACCGGACGATGTGCGCTGGGAAGACTTGGAGACGCAGCTCGCGCGGATCTATTTGACGCGCGTCGAAAAAGTCGCATTTGTGCGCGGCGATGCCGACGTGGATTTCCAGTATGTAGCCGAAGTGATTGACGTGGCCCATCACGCCGGCGTGCAGCGGATAGGACTGCTGACGCAGGATCGAATGGTGGAGGGGGAATGACGCAGTTTTTCATGGTCAGACTGGGGCGTACAATAAGTGCCTGGCTGGGCTAGAACGGCAGTCAGGGATTGTGGCTCGCTACCACTTGGCCCACCGAGAAAAGCCCGATAAAATACAAATATGGTCACGTGGCAGGATTTCTTCGAGAGCACACCGAGCGTCTGCGGTGGAGAGGTCTGCGCCGCGGGGACGCGGATTCCTGTGACCGTGATTCTGGACAGCTTGGCGGAAGGTTCGTCCAAAGAAGAGATTCTGCGCAGCTATCCTTCTCTGAAGCCTGGGCACATTGAAGCTGCCCTTGCCTACGCGGCCGAACTCGCACGCGAAGAGCGCCTGGTGCCGATCCGTACAAAATGAGATTCAAGCTGGATGAGAATCTTCCGCAAGAGCTCGCGGACGATCTTGTGCGTCTTGGGCACGATGCTGATACGGTCAAAGGCGAGGGATTGGTCGGGGCGGAGGACGCGACAGTGGTCCAGGCTGCCCGGGCCTTGGACCGCATCCTGTTGACTCTCGATAAAGGTATTGCCAGCCTGTTGCAGTATCCGCTTCACGAACATGGAGGTGTTGTGTTGTTCCGACCGGACAGTTCGGGTCGGCGCACCGTCCTAGCTTTCGTGAGGTCCCGGCTCCCGAGCCTGCTGGAAATGGAGCTTGCCCGCCGATTGACCGTGGTTGGTCACACTCGCATTAGGGTTCGCTGAAGCCCCTAATTCCTCGCCTTGTTCTTGATCCAGATCGGCGTGCCCTCGAACCCAAACGCCTCGCGGATCTGGTTCTCCAGAAAGCGCTGGTAGGAAAAATGCAGCTTCACGGCGCGGTTGGTGAACAGCACGAACGTCGGCGGGGCGACCGAGGCCTGCGTCATGTAGAGAATCTTCACGCGCTGGCGCATGGGGACGGAGGCGCGCTCGAAATCCACGTGTTCGAGAAAGCGGTTCATTTCGGAGGTGGTCACGCGCTTGCGGCGCTCGGTGGCGACTTGTTCGAGCAGCGGGAAGATCTTCTCCGTGCCTTTGCCGCTCTTGGCGGAGATGAAAACAATGGGCGCGTAATTGAGGAACTTCAGATCGTAGCGCACGCGCTCCTCATAGGCGCCGCGGTCGCCGGGGCGCTTTGACTCGCGCATGCGCTCACCTTTGGTGGGTCTCCCTGACTCTTTCTGGCCGCAGATGACCAGGTCCCATTTGTTGACCACGATGATGATCGAGCGTCCGCTCTCGTGGGCGTATCCGGCGATCGAGGCATCGAGCTGGCTCACGCCTTCGGTGGCATCAATCACCAGCAGGGCGATGTCGGCGGCTTCGAGATTCTTCCGTGCCATGACGACCGAAAGTTTTTCCGCCATAAGGTGCGTCTTGCCCTTGCGGCGAATGCCCGCGGTGTCAATGAAGCGGAAGCGGCGTCCGTTCCGCTCGACGACTTCGTCCACCGCATCGCGCGTGGTGCCGGGGACGGGCGACACGATGGCGCGATCCGAGGCCGTCAGGCAGTTGAGCAAAGTGGACTTGCCGACATTGGGGTGGCCGATGATGGCGACCTTGGTTTCGTGAATTTCTTCAGTCGCTGAACCCACTTCTTCCGGAGACTGGCCGGCCGGCTCTTCCTCTGCGGCTTTGGTTTCCGCCGGCAGAACTTCCAGAATCGCGTCCAGCAGATCATCCACCCCACGCCCGTGTTCGGCAGAAACAGGAAACATCTGGGGAATGCCGAGGCGATGGAAATCGTCAATCAGGGACGACTGCTTTTCGCTGTCCACTTTGTTGACGGCCAGGAACAGCGGCCGGTTGGCCTTGCGCAGCAGGCGTGCCAACTCAAGGTCGGGAGCAGCGAGTTCGCTGCGGCCATCCACGACCATGATGATGGCGGCGGCCTCATTGAGCGCGACCCGGGCCTGGCGAAAAATTTCTGCCGGAATCAGATCTTTTTCTTCCGGCAGGATGCCGCCGGTGTCCACGATTAGCAAGCGCCGGCCGCGCCACTCGGCCTCTGCGTAGAGCCGGTCGCGGGTGATGCCGGGTTCGTCGCCGACAATCGCCCGTCGCGAGCCCACGATGCGGTTGAACAGCGTGGACTTGCCCACGTTAGGGCGGCCCACGATCGCGAGCGTGGGAACCGCGGTGGCCAGCGTGCCGGTCGAGTTGTAAGTGGGCTGGGTCAAAGTGAGTCTTAGTGTCGGGACAGCCGCCCCTTCGCCAACGGCTCAGGGCAGGCCCTCGGCTGTCCGGTCGGGTCGAAGACCCGACTGCGTCCTTCCCGGTTGTACGGAACCTCACAGCCGACTCTTCGAGTCGGCCTGGACGGCCGAGGGCGGCCGTCCCCACACGAGCCGTGGCGATGCACACGTCCCGGAATCGCTATTATAGAGACTTCCGTGGCTATGAATCCCCAGCCCGCGTCCTCTGCTCCGCCGAACCGGTCCGCGCCCGGCGGCAAAGACGCCTCGCTCTATCAGTTCTTTGCGCCCGGCGGAGTGCTCTCGCGCACCCATCCCGCGTATGAATTTCGCCGCGGGCAATTGCAGATGGCGCAGGCGGTGGAGCAAGCGCTGGAAGAGAAACGGCATCTGATCGTCGAAGCCGGTACCGGCACGGGTAAAACGCTGGCTTATCTGATGCCGGTGATTCGCTCCGGTAACCGGGTCATCATCTCAACCGGAACGAAAAATCTGCAGGAACAACTTTTCTATAAAGACGTCCCTTTTCTGGAGCAAGCGCTGTACGGCGATCATGTGGGGACGGCCGTCCCGGCCGTCCAGTCAGGTCACGGCCCTGGCCGCCTCTCGGTCTGCTACATGAAAGGGCGCAACAACTATTTGTGCCGCAAGAAATTGTATGACTTGACCGACCAGCCCGTGCTGAGTGGCTTGGAAGAGATCGAGCAATATCGCGCCATCGCGGCCTGGGAAAAAACTACGGGGACGGGCGATCGCGCCGAACTGGCAGAACTGCCCGAGGCGAGCTTCCTTTGGCCCAAGCTGGATGCGCGCGCCGAGGCCTGCATCGGGCAGAAATGCAGCCAGTGGGACCGCTGCTTCATCACTGAGATGCGGCGCCGGGCGATGGAGACCGACATCATCATCGTCAATCACCATTTATTTTTCGCCGATCTTTCCATCAAGTTGCAGGCTGACGACGCGCCCGATGCGGGAATCTTGCCGGACGCGGGGGCAGTGATTTTCGATGAAGCGCATGAATTGGAAGACGTCGCCGGAAGCTACTTCGGGATTTCGGTGAGCAATCTGCGGTTGGAAGAACTGGCGCGCGACGTCGAGAACTCGCTGCTGCATAACCGGATGCTCTCGCCTTCTCTCTCAGGGGCGCTGGGAAGTCTGCGCGAACGCTCGCAATTGTTTTTCTCGCTTCTGCCGCCGGGGGAGGGACGCTTCGCCTTTGAAACGCGGCGCGAATTCCTGGAGGAAAACGGAGACGAATTTCTGACCCTGAATCAAGCGTTGACGCGGCTGGCGGGAGAACTGGAAGGCTTGCCGCAGAAACCGGAAGAAGTGCTCAACTTTGTCCGGCGGGCGCAGGAGATTCAGGTGCAGCTCGCCTTTGTCCTGGAATCCGAGGATCGCAACACCGTCTTCTGGATCGAGCGGCGGGGCGGGCGCGGAGCGAGTCGGGAAGGGCGCAGCTTCAACCGGGCCGATGCCCGGCAGTCAGGCAAAGGGGCTTCAGCGCTAGAGGGTGCCCCTCGCGGGCGGCAGAATGTCTTTCTTCAGGCCACACCGATCGACGTTGGCCCCATCCTGCGCGAATGCCTGTGGTCGAAGCTGGACTGTGCGGTGCTCACATCGGCCACACTCGCGGTCGGCGGCGGGTTTGAGTATATCCGCCAGCGGCTGGGCCTGGAGCATGCGCGCGAGGCGGTGCTGCCCTCTCACTTCGACTACGAGAATCAGGCGCTGCTGTATGTGCCTCCGGATTTGCCCGATCCCCGGACTCCGCAGTTTGCCGCCACCGCCGCCGCCCACATTCGTAAGCTGCTCGAGATCACACGCGGGCGCGCGTTCGTGCTCTTCACCAGCTACGCGCAAATGAACGAAATTCACCAGCGGCTGCTGGGCGAGGTGGAGTTTCCCATGTTGCGGCAAGGCGACGCTCCGAAAAGCGCGCTGCTCGAGGAATTTCGCCTCACCCCGAATGCCGTGCTGTTTGCCACCTCGTCCTTCTGGCAGGGCGTGGACGTGCAGGGCGAGCAACTCAGTTGCGTCATTATTGACCGGCTGCCGTTTGCCGTGCCCAGCGATCCGGTGGTCGCGGCGCGGGTGAAGGCCATTGATACCGAGGGCGGCAACGCCTTCTTCCAGTATCAGGTCCCGGCCGCGGTGATTACTCTGAAACAGGGCTTCGGGCGCCTGATCCGCTCCCTGCACGACCGCGGCCTGCTGGTCCTGCTCGACAACCGCATCCTGAAAAAGCAGTATGGCCGCGTGTTCATCGAAAGCCTGCCGAATTACAAGAAGACTACTGAGATGCGCGTGGTGGAAGAGTTTTTCGGGCTGGTATAGACGGCTGAACTCTCTCTTTGCCAAATCCTTCCATTCGATACATAATTCCTCGTCATGCGCCAAGCTACTTGCTGCCAATGCGGTTTGACCACGACCGTCCGTTCTTTCTACAGCATGAATGGCAAGACCTATTGCGAACCATGCGTGTGGAAGGCCGCGGGAATAAGGCGATTCAGGGGCACAACGGAGGTCACTTTGAGCACGCGGACAATCAGGATTTCCAGGAAGTGAAACAGACGTTTGATCGCGCAAGCCGTGCTTTCGAGGAGGCGGACCAGGCTGCCAAACTGGACCAGCAAGACGGTCACGCGGCCGAAGGCGCGCGCCTGATGCACGAGGCGGCTTCCCTGTATCCCGAGGCTCGCGGCCTGGCGATTGCGGCGGAAACTTCTGATGAGGGAGTAGCTTTTGAGGCCAAGGACTACGACAAATTCCTCGCAATCGCCGAAAAACAATGGCAAGAGTATCCATCTGCTGGGATGGCGGCTGCAGTCGCCAGCGCGCTGGCCTGCAAGTACGCTGTGACCGGCGATCCCAAGTACCGGCAACAGTCGGAAGAAATGATCGAAACATCCCGGCAGAAGGTGGGCAACGATCCCGAGGATCAGAGAACCTTCCAGGAGTACACAGATCGCATCCGGTACCGGCTCGAAAGCCGAAAGATCATCACCAAAACGGAGTATGACCGCAAGTTCCGTAGCGGCCAGGCCAGCAATTAGAGGGAGTCAACTATGTTCTTCATTCCGGGACCGGTCATCGCGTTTCTCACCTTCCCCGGCGTCATTTTTCACGAAGCTGCGCACCTGTTCTTCTGCAAGCTCTTCAAGCTGCAAGTCTATGACGTGTGCTTCCTGCGTTTTGGCAACCCGGCGGGCTACGTGATTCACGAAAAGACCGACAACTTCACAGCCCTGTTTTTCGTGAGCATGGGACCGTTCGTCGGCAACACCCTTCTCTGCGTCGTCTTTTGTACGGCGGCGTTTCTGCCGGTTTGGGAGCTCAAGGTCAGCGATCCCCTGGCTTACTTTTTCTATTGGCTGGGACTCTCCATCGGGATGCATGCATTTCCTTCCACCGGAGATCTCTCCAATCTCTGGGAGATGGCTCCGGGAAAGGCAAAGCATGGCAACATTCTGGCCATTGTGAGTCTGCCTCTGGTCGCGGTGCTCTACGTCCTGAACTTCGCGCGTGTCATCTGGGCCGATCTCGGCTATGGAATCGCGGTGGGCGTGCTGGGGCCGATTGCATTGTTCCGGGCTCTGGCACGGGCTTGATCAAAACCGCGATTCTCGCGCGCATCATCAAACGTCAATTTGCAACTCGCCAGCAAGGGCTTCCATGGTCACCTGCGCTCCTCTGCCTCTCCCGGACTGGGCAGTACCTGAACCACGATTCCCGATGGCTGCGTCTTGCTGTGATAGACGCGTTCTGTCGCTTTGACGAAGTCCGAGGGTTTGGCGTCGGGGATGTTCACGAAGGTTTGCGGGTTGCGGTCGGTAAGCGGGAACCACGAACTCTGAATCTGCACCATAATGCGGTGTCCCCGGCGGAATGTGTGGTTGATGTCCTGAATCGTGAAGTTGACCTCCTCGACTTTGCCCGGTGTGAACGCCTCCGGCTTTTCGAAGCTATGGCGGAACTTGCCGCGAAAGGGTTCGCCGCGGACCAGTTGCTGATATCCAGCCATGGTAAACGACGGCGGCGGCACGTCCGTTCTTGGCTTGTTTCGATCTTCCGGCTTGGACGCGTCGTGCTTGCTGTCCGGGTAGTCCGGCGGATATACGTCAATCAGCTTCACGTCCCAATCGGAATCGGTGCCGCTGGTCGAGACGAACAGATGCGGCGAAATCGGCCCGGCAATCGTCACATCCTCCTGCAGAACCGGGGTTGCGTAGACTAGGACGTCGGGCCGGCTGGCCGCGAAGCGCTGATCAGACACCATGTATTCCTGGGGCACGTCTTGGGCGGTGTAGTTGACGAAGGGCACGGGCTTGGTCGGATCGCTGACGTATTCGTCGAAGGTGGATGACTCGTCGCCCGGAGGATCGAACGAAAGGGCCCCGCGCGGCTGCAGGTAGAGCGTCTTGGCCTCGGCGTTCTTGGGAGGCCAGGCCGGGTAGCGTCTCCAGACGTTCGTGCCGGTCTCAAAGACGTAGGCCTTGGGCAGCTTCGCATCGCCGGCGCCCTTGAGATACTGCTCGAAAAACGGGAAGAGAATGTTCTTGCGGTAGAACTCACCCGTGTTGGCGGCAAATTCGGTCCGGCCCAGGTGCTCGCCATCGTAGTACCCCCAGCCGCCGTGGACCCACGGCCCGACCACAAGGCCGTTGAAGATGCCGGAATTGTTCTTGTCGATGGAATGGAAAGTGGTGAACGGCCCTTGCAAATCCTCGGCGTCGAACCACCCGCCGACGGTGAGCACGGCGCAGTGGATGTTCTTCATGTGCGGCGCGAGATTGCGCGCCTTCCAGTAATCGTCGTAGACGTCGTGGCGCATCTGGTCATCCAGAAGCGCGCTCTTGCCTTCCAATAGCTTGGAAAGATTTCCGATCGGTCCCACATTCAGAAAGAACTCATAGCCATCTTTGGTGCCATAGTCGAAAGGCACGTAGGCCTTGGGCGGAAGCTGGGGATTTTCCTGCGGCTTGAAGGAACTGTAGAAGCCGAAATTGGCGGCAAGCATAAACGCGCCGCCGTGATAAGCGTCGTCCCCCATGAAAAGGTCCGTCATCGGGGCCTGAGGCGAGGCTGCCTTTAGCGCAGGATGCGAGTCAATGATGCTGGCGGAAGTGAAGAATCCGGGATAGGAAATACCCCAAATTCCCGCATTTCCGTTATTGTTGGGGACGTTTTTCAGCAGCCAGTCGATGGTGTCGTAGAGATCGCTGGCGTCGTCTACGTCCTGGCTCGACTTCTTGCTGTCAATGTGCGGGCGCATCTCGATGAACTTTCCTTCCGACATGTACCGGCCGCGCACATCCTGGAAAACAAAAATGTATCCCCCTTTATCGAAGTCGGGCGAAGGGCCGAGTTGCGAGCGGTACTGATCCACGCCGTAGGGGCCGACGCTGTATGGAGTGCGGTCGATCAGGAACGGGTAGGCACGGGTACTGTCTTTCGGCACGTACACCGACGTGAACAGGTGCACCCCGTCGCGCATGGGAATGCGAAACTCGTATTTCGTGTAGTGCTCACGGACGCTGTATTCCGATGCGTCAGGCTTGTTCTGGGCGAAACCCAGGGTCACGACCACGGTAACCAGCAGCAGAATCGAGGATGTGCGGCGCAGCATGGGCCTCCTTGGCATTAGGGACAAATAGGCAACCTATATTCGGATGGGGAATCGAGTCAAGGGGATTGCTCCAGCGCCGCCATGCAAGCGGTACAATAAGTGTTTCGCTGTCGAGCGCAACTGGGCCTGGGTTCACGCCCGGACCGCCGGGGGATCATGTTCGAGGTTACCGTCGAAGATTCGTTTGCTGCAGGCCACTACCTGCGGAACTACAAAGGCAAGTGCGAGAACCCGCACGGGCATAACTACAAGATTCGGGTGACTCTGGCCGGCGCGGAGCTCGACAAAGCCGGGCTGCTGCTCGACTTCAAGGATCTGCGCGAGGTGATGAAGCACGTCATCGAGCGGCTCGATCACCAGATGATGAACGACATTGAGCCGTTTACGGTGATCAATCCCTCGGCCGAGAATCTGGCGAAGTATTTCTACGACCAGTCGAACATGCGCTTGCAACGGATTACCAACGGGCGCGTGCGGGTGAAAGACGTGACCGTGTTCGAGACGGATACCACGACGGCGAAATACAGCGAGTAATCAGTTGCCAGCCGCCAGCTGCCAGTAGCAGCGCACGAGGGAATCAACACTTGGGACGATCATACAAGGATCTCGTTGAGTGGCAGAAGGCGATGGAACTCGTGACCGCAGTCTATCGGGCGACTGCGACTTTCCCGAAAGACGAACTGTTCGGGATTACTTCGCAGCTCCGCCGTGCTGCGGTCTCTATTCCGAGCAACATTGCAGAAGGGCAGGGTAGACTCTCGGAAAAGGAGTTCCGATTTTTCCTCGGACAGGCCAGGGGCTCCTAATGGAAGTCGAAACTCAACTCCAGATTGCCGAAAATCTTGGCTATTTGGAAAAGGAACAAACAAACAGGCTGTTGGACGCGTGCGCCGAGGTAGGCCGCATCCTCAACGGACTCTTGGCATCAGTGTCGAAACAAGCGGAAGCATGAAACTGGCAGCTGGCAACTGGCGGCTGGCAACTGTTTTCCATGCAGATAACTGAGATCTACAAATCCCTGCAAGGCGAGTCGACTTACGCAGGTCTGCTCTGCGTTTTTGTGCGCCTGGCCGGCTGCAATCTGCGCTGCACCTGGTGCGACAGTGAGTACACGTTCCAGGGCGGACGCAAGATGACCGTGGACGAAGTTCGGGATGAGGTCCTCCGCCTGAGTCCGGGAGGCGGACTGGTTGAGATCACCGGCGGCGAGCCCATGCTGCAGGAGCGCGAGGTCGTGCCCCTGATGCAGTATCTGCTGGACGACGGTTACCGCGTGCTGCTCGAGACCAGCGGAGAGCGGCCACTGGAGCGGGTTCCGGCCCGGGTGGTCAAGATCGTGGACGTAAAGTGCCCGGACTCGGGCGAGGCGGACACGTTTTGCCTCGAGAATCTGGAAACGCTATTCGCGCACGATGAGATCAAGTTCGTGTTGAGCAGCCGCGCCGATTACGATTTTGCCCGTGAGTTCACCGAGCGGCATCGTCTGGCGGAGCGGGTGAACGCTGTCCTCTTCTCGCCCGCGTTTCGCAAGGACGCGGCCGGGGCTCGCAGCAGTTCGCATTGCCTGCTCGATCCCCGGGAACTCTCCGAGTGGATGATTGCCGACAATGTCCCGGCGAGGCTCGGACTGCAGTTGCACAAGTTCATCTGGGACCCGGCGGTGAAGGGAGTCTAGAGAATCTCGATTGCCGATTTCCAATTGCCGTTTGCAACGAAAGCCCGATTCAGTCGTCAATCGGCAATCGCAAATTGAAATGGTGCAGACTTGGCCGGTGAAACCAAATCCCGCGCCGTCGTCCTCCTGAGCGGTGGCATGGATTCCTGCGTTTGCGCCGCGCTGGCGGCACGCGATCATGATGCGGCCGCGCTTCACGTCAGCTACGGGCAGCGTACCGAGCAGCGCGAACGGCAGTCCTTCCTCGCCATCTGCGAACGCCTGAACATCCGCCACAAGCTCATGGTCAGAAACGAGGCGCTTCGCTCGATTGGAGGTTCGGCGCTTACCGACGACTCCATCGCGGTCCCCAGGGCCGAAACTGTCGGGCACGGCATTCCCCTTACTTATGTGCCTTTCCGCAACGCGCATTTCCTGGCGGCAGCCGTCAGTTGGGCCGAGGTGCTGGGCGCGGAAAAGGTGTACATTGGCGCGGTTGAGCCCGATAGTTCCGGCTATCCCGATTGCCGCCCGGCCTATTACCACGCCTTTAATGACGTAGTAAAGGCAGGGACCAAGGAAGGGCGCATTGAGGTCGTTACCCCTTTGATCGCGATGCGTAAAACCGAGATTATTCGCCTTGGCCTTGAACTGGGTGCGCCCTTCGATTTAACTTGGTCTTGTTACAGCCGTGAAGATCAGGCCTGCGGTGTCTGCGATAGCTGCGTGTTGCGTTTACGCGCGTTTCAAGCGGCCGGACTGAAAGATCCAATTTCATACGCGGTCGCGATAGGAATTGCTGGTTGTTGAATTCACGATTCTTGAATGAATGTCGGCCGTTGCTGTGTCGCAGGCTCTTCGGGTTTCATTCAACCATCAGCATTCGACAGTCAAACATTTGATCGGCCGGGAGGCAAAATGAAAAAGCATTTCGCAATTCTAATGTTCACCGTATTAGCGGTGGGACTGTGTGTACCTTCGGTCTTCGCCCAAGCATCCGGGACAGTCAAGGGGGTCTGTAAAGACACCACTGGCGCTCCCCTCGCTGACGGGGTGGTCGTCTACGCCAACCTCGACAACGGTCAGAAATACACTCTCAAGACCAACAAGAAAGGCGAGTATTTTTCCCTCGGCCTTTCACCCGGTTCCTACTTGGTCACGCTTTACAAGAACGCAGACGACCAGAAAGCCAACAAGGAACTCTTTCATTTCAACAAGTTTCAGGTGTCGCTGGACGAGAACAATCTCGATTTTGACTTGAAGAAAGAACAGGAAAACACGGCCAAGGGCCAGGGGCTCTCTCCAGAGCAGTTGAAGCAGATGCAGGAGCAGCAGGCTAAGGCGCAGAAGGAAACGAATACCGTCAAGGCCCTGAACGACAAACTGAATGCGGCCAAGACCGCCGCGGACGCCGGCGATTTCGACACCGCCATCGCCGCGCTGAACGATGCCACCCAGATGGACCCGACCCGCGATCTGATCTGGTTCAAGCTCGGCGACTATAACCGCCTGTCGGCGAGCAAGCAGACCGATCCGGCGGAAAAGCAGAAGCGTCTGGACTCGGCCGTGGAAGCGTATCAAAAAGCCGTCGATCTCAAGAAGTCCGCTACCAACGACAAAGATCCCAACTCGTCAAAGAATCTCGCCGCTTACTACAACAACCTGGCGGAAGCCTATGCCAAGGCTGGCAAGATTGATGATGCGGTGAAAACCTACGCTTTGTCTGCCCAGACCGATCCTAGTGCGGCAGCCCAGGCCTACTTTAATACCGGTGCGGTTCTCACCAATGCCGGCAAGGCGGACGATGCGCTCGCAGCCTTCGACAAGTGCATCGCCGCAGATCCTACCAAGGCCGAAGCTTACTACCAGAAGGGCGTGAACTTGCTCGGCAAAGCGACCCTTCAAGGGGACAAGACCATCCCTGTGCCCGGCACGGTCGAGGCCTTCCAGAAGTATCTGGAACTGGCTCCCACCGGTCCAAACGCTCAGAATGCCAAGGATCTGTTAGCCAGTATCGGGTCCACGATAGAAACCAGCTACGGCACCAAGAAGAAACCCCCGAAGAAGTAGATCTTCTTTTGATGCAAGCACTTGCGGCAGGATGAAAGGGGCGGCTCTGGGAGCTGCCCCTTTCCGTTCTCACCCTGGCCTCACAGGTTACGAAGGGCTATGTACTGTCTGGCCTTCGCGCCAGGGGCACGGCGCGGTACAGTTACGTAGTTGAGATTTCTTCCCTTTCTGTGGTGCATGCGATTCCTGGAGTGTGAGGACGAATGGCAGCACCGACAATTGCACCAATCTCCGTTGCATTAGAAGGCTTTTCGGGAAGCGGCAGAGTGGCCACTCCCGCCTTGCTGGGCGCGATGCTGCGGGCCGCAGAAAAAATCAGCGACCTGGTTTTCTCACCCGGCCGTCCGCCGCAAGTCCAGGTCTACGGGCAGATGATTCCGGTGCAGGTACCGGGGCTCACCTTCCTGACCCCCGACGACACGCGCCACATCGCTGCCGACTTGATTGGTGACAACAAACAAGCGATCACCACCCTGCGCGAGCACGGGGCTTGCGACATTTCCTACGGGTTGCCCGGGCTGGCCCGCTTCCGCGTCAACATCTTCATTCAGCGCGGCAGTTGTGCCGTGGTCATGCGCGTCATTCCGACGGCCATTCCCGATTTTGCCGCGTTACGCCTGCCACAACAGCTGTCTGAGATTACCAAGCTGCGGGATGGAATCGTGCTGGTGACCGGCGCCACCGGCTCCGGCAAGTCATCTACCCTCGCGGTTTTGCTCGACTGCATCAACCAGGAAAAGTACTACCACATCATCACCATCGAAGATCCCATCGAGTTCCTGCACAATCACAAATGCTCCACCATCCACCAGCGGGAACTGCACAGCGACACGCCGAGTTTTGCTCACGCCCTGCGCTCAGCCATGCGGCAGGCCCCGAAAGTGATTCTGGTGGGCGAGATGCGCGACCGCGAGACCATCGAAATCGTCCTGGAAGCGGCCGAGACGGGCCACTTAGTCTTCTCCAGCCTGAACACCATGGATGCCTCCAAGACCGTGGAGCGCATCGTCAGTTCCTTTTCGCCGGCAGAAGAGCACTCGGTGCGGGAGCGTTTCGCAAAATCTTTCCGCTATATCATCTGCCAACGCCTGATTCCCAAGGCCGACCGCGGCGGACGAGTTCCGGCTTTCGAAATCCTCAAAGCCAATGCTCGCACCCGGGAATGCATCGAAAAAGGCGAGCGGGAGGATAAGACTCTGCTCGATGCTATGAAAGCGGGAGCTTCTGAGGGCATGCAGCATTTCGACGGCGAAATCGCCGAACTGGTTCGAGACCGCGTGGTCGATCTCGAAACCGGGCTGTCGTTTGCCAGCAACCCGGCCGTGCTGGGGCAGGAACTCGCAAGATAAAAAATCAAAAGTCAACGATCGAAGATAACCGCTTCTCTGATCAACGCCCCCCCGCCCCGTGTGGGCGAAACTCTCAGCAGCAGAATAATTCGCCGCGCCGTCAAGGAATGACCGCTTCGACTGCGGCTGTCTTGCTGCTTTCGTGGGCGGAGGTATCGACGGCTGTCACCGCATAGTAGTAGGTGCTGCCATTGGCGACGGTGGAATCGTCGTAGAGTGTCGAAGCAACCAGGCTGGCGTTGATCTTCTCCCACGTGCTTCCGTCCGGACCGCGATAAACGTTGTAGCCGGCGATGTCGCTCGATGTGGAAGCTTTCCAGTTCAGGTCTACGACGTGGTTGGCCGCAGCCTGGATGACAACTTCGTACGACATCTTGGAGACGTGCTTGCCACAGCCGGTGACCGAGATCGTGAAGGAATAGGTTGCCGCGCTGGCTGGGGTTCCGGTTAAATCCAGAGAAGTCGTCTTGGTCCCCGGCGTCCATGTGACGCCGGTGGGCAGGGTTCCGGAGACCAGCGCCCACGCGTAAGGAGTGCAGCCTCCGCTGGCATAGATGACCGCAGAATAGGGCGTGTCAACCGTGCCGTTGGGCAAGCTAGTGGTGGTGATGGCGACGGGGATTGCCAGGCATGGCGTCGCGAATAGGATGAGCAGGAATGAGAGCAGATGAGACTTCATAGACTTCATCGTGCCGCGGCTGCCGGGTTCCCGATAGATAGGGGAGGTTTGAGGCTTTGTGGGTGAATGGAAGGTTCAGGGACTTGTTGTCGAATCGAAGGTTTGAGGCCTGTTCGCGTGGAATGTCTAAACAGGAGTGTCCAAAAGAGGAATGTCCAGACCAGCAACGGTCCAAAGATGACTTTTGTTCTCTCTCCGACCGCTTTCGCGCCGATCGCTGCCATCTGCGCTTTCTTTCCTCTATTATCTCTGCATGTCAGCCCCACCCGTTCACGCGACTGTTCTGAGCTTTGAAGACGCTCGCCGCGCGGTCGAGGAACATGCAGCGAAGCTTCATCCCACCGGAATGGAGTACGTGGATTTGCTTGCCGCCGCGGGCCGGGTCCTGGCCGAGCCGGTATTTGCGGATCGCGACATTCCTCCGTTTCCTCGATCCACGCGCGATGGCTATGCCGTGCGATCGGCGGACCTGGCGCAACTCCCGGCTACGTTCGATGTGATCGGCGAAATCAAGGCAGGCGAGCAACTCGGCCGGATCCCGTCGGCAATCGGCTCAGGGCAGGTGGCAGCCATCATGACCGGAGCGCCGGTGCCTGCAGGCGCAGATGCAGTAGTCATGGTCGAGTACAGCACGCAGCACGGCGAGCGGGTTGAGATTACGAAGGGCGTAGTGCCCGGAGAGAATGTCGTTCCGCGAGGTGCGGAAGCGCGCCAGGGAAGTTCCCTGCTTGATCGTGGTCTGCGGCTGAATGACGCGGCCATCGCGCTGGCCGCATCCGTCGGCAAGTCGTGGTTGGATGTGTACAAACTCCCGCGAGTCGCCGTGCTGACCACCGGCGACGAGATCGTGGACGTCAACGCCACTCCCGGCCCCACGCAGATTCGCAACTCGAACAGCTACTCCCTCGCCGTGCAAATTCGCCGGGCTGGCGGCGAACCGGTTTTGCTGCCCATCGCACCCGACGAACCCCAGGCGCTGCGCCGTCTGATCGAAGACGGGCTGAAGTCAGACCTGTTGCTGATGACCGGCGGCGTTTCCATGGGCCGCTACGACCTGGTCGAGCAGGTGCTGTCCGAAATGGGCGCCGAGTTCTTTTTCACCGGCGCAAAGATTCAGCCCGGCCGCCCGGTAGTGTTCGGGCAAGTCATGTGTGGGGCGGGCACGTGTGGGGCGGGCACTCTTGCCCGCCCGGGGACTTTGGTCCCCCCCCCAAGAAAATACTTCCTCGGCCTGCCCGGCAACCCGGTCTCCACCATGGTGACCTTCGAACTGTTCGCCCGCCCCATGCTGGAAGCGTTGGCCGGGCAGTCGCCGTGCAAGCTGGTATTCCTGCATGCCCGCCTGAAGTCCGAAATTCGAATCAAGCCCGGCCTCCGGCGTTTTCTTCCCGCAGTACTCACCGGCGAACTGGAGAACTCAGAAGTCGAACTCGTGGCCTGGCAGGGATCGGGCGACATTGCCGCGACTGCGCGGGCAAATTGTTACATCGTCATCCCCCCGGACCGCGACCGCATTACCGCGGGCGAGTGGGTGGCCGTGATGCCGCGGTAAATGAGTCGACGAGTGTAGAGGCCTGGTTTCGCCAACAATCCGTTGACGAAGTACCCGACGTAATTTGGAAGCACTGTCTTCGCTCTTTAGCATTGAGGTGCGTGGAGTCTTAGGAGATGCAAATGAGTCGGCTTACAACGAGAAACGTACTACTTGTTATTGGCGTCTGGGAGGCTTCAAATCTCTTGGCGATTCTAATCCGCGTGTTGTCCATTCCTCTCAGTAATCGGCTCATCTTTACAGGTGAAGCAGGCAACGTGGCGATGTGGCTATGGGAAGGACTCCCCGATGCACTCGTTGCGGCTGTTGCATCCATCGTATCGGTGTGGGTTATGGAAACGAAGAAGCCGTTGGTCTGGGTCGGCGTTCTTGCCGCGTTATTTTTATACGGTGGAAGTCTTAATGCTTGGAAGTTGCTTAGGCGTGGATGGATAACATCCCCAAGTCCAGCCGATTACGTCGGAATATTGGCACAGGCAATCATCCCGGCGCTGGTGTGTGTCGTTATAGGGGTTTGGTGGACGAGACGTTCCGCCGCACCCAGACTTGCTGCCTAGAAGCTGTCGTAACGTCGCCGTCATACTCGTTGACCAGGTAAATGCAATAGGCTTTATCCCCAGTGCGCCGCCAACCACCGCCCAACGCATTCATGAGTCCCCACCTCCCATGTAAACTAGAACTTCGCATGGCCAAGAAACTCTCGCATTACGACGGTGCCGGACGCGCCCGAATGGTCGACGTTTCGACCAAATCTGCGACCCATCGCGAAGCCGAGGCCAGCGCCTTTGTGGCGATGAAGCCCGCGGTGCTGGCGGCGCTGCCCAAGAATCCCAAGGGTGATCCACTGGAAGTGGCGCGACTGGCTGGAATCATGGCCGCCAAGCGCACCGCGGAACTCATCCCCATGTGCCACCCGCTGCCCCTGTCGCTCGTTGATGTCCAGGTGCGGCTGTGCGAGAATGGCGTCGCTATTACCTCCAAAGTTATGACCACCGCCGAGACCGGCGTGGAGATGGAGGCCCTGGTTGCCGCCAGCGTCGCGGCGCTTACGGTTTACGATATGTGTAAGGGGATGGACAAGGGCATCGAGATTCGCGAGATTGTGCTGGAGCGCAAGAGCGGCGGCAAGAGTGGCGAGTACCGGCGCAAGAAGAAGTAAGCGCAATCAAACTCATGGCTAATGACGTCAAGCTGCTGTTGGTGGACGACAATCCCATGGTGCTGGGGATGTTGCAACAGGCTTTGGCTCCGCTGGCGCAGGTCGCGACCGCGTCGGATTCAGCCGACGCGTTGTTGAAGGCGGTGGATAATCCTCCGGATTTGCTGGTCTGCGACTACCGCATGCCAGGAATGGACGGGCGCCAGCTCGTCGAGAAGCTGAAGAGCCGGCCGGCCACGGCCAGTTTCCCGACCGTGCTGATGGCCAGCAAGTCCGACATCGCCGAGCGGCTCTCGCCCCAGGACGCCGCCGATGACTATCTGGAAAAGCCGTTTTTCCTGAAAGACGCGACCCGCCGCATCAAGCGCATGATTGACCGGATCGCGCTCGAAAAGATGGCCAAGACCGCGCCCTCAGACGGAGTGGTGCGCGGCAGCCTGGCCCAGATGAACGTAATTGACCTGATGCAGTCGCTCGAAATGGGCCGCAAGAGCTGCCAGCTCTCGCTCAGCAACGAAAGCGAGAAATGCGAAGTATTCTTCGCGGAAGGCCAGGTCAAGCACGCGACCTACGGAGACCTGGTGGGCGACGCCGCCGTATTCAAGGTGTTGCGCTGGACCGGCGGGAATTTCCAGCTCGACTTCGAAGGCAAGACCGACAAGGAAACCACGCAACTCAACACCCAGGGCTTGTTGATGGAGGGCCTCCGCTTACTCGACGAATCGCAGCGTGACGGCGGCGGCGAGGCTGAAGCCGCTCCGGAGACGGCGGCAACGGCCGCAACGCCTGCCGCAGCGCCCGCTGTGACTCAGACCACGACTCAGACTGCGCCGAGTGCGACGCCCGCCGCTGCCGGCCGGCCCGGACATGAAGAAGAGGAAGATGTCCTTCTCGACAACTGAGCCCGCGGCCGCTGATCTGTTCACGGCGGCGGTGGTGACGGTCAGCGATTCCTGCGCACGGGGCGAACGCGAGGATCTATCCGGTCCCGCAGTTGCTCAACTTCTCGAGAAGCTCCACTTCCAGGTCGTCGCGCGGGAAGTCGTTCCTGACGACTTGATCCAGATTCAAAATCTGCTCATTCGCTTGGCGCGGGAAGTGCGATTCATCGCGACTACCGGCGGAACCGGAATCGCTCCGCGTGATATCACGCCAGAAGCCACCGTCGCCGTTTGCGATCGGCTGCTGGACGGCGTGGCCGAGCGCATGCGCAGTGAAGGGACGAAGAAGACTCCGTTTGCCGCGCTGAGCCGCGGCGTCTGCGGCGTGCGCGGGTGCGCCCTGATTCTCAATTTGCCCGGCAGCCCTGCCGGAGCCGTGGAATCGCTGGAGGCCGTAGCCGGGCTAATCCCGCATGCGATTGCCCTGCTGAGCGGGAAGACGGAACATAAGTAGCGAGTATGCAGGTGCAGTGAGTGTGCTCATGTAGTGACTATGCTGGTGTGCTGAGTATGCTCGTGTGGGGACGGGCGCCCTCGCCCGTCCATGCCGCGACGGTTTTGGTCGCGGCGGCGCATTAAAGCCCCTCAATAGCTCACTGTTTCTTGCCGCCCGAAGCTCTACCCGGTCCCACGACCGCTCTCCCAGGGAATACATCCGGCACCATCTTGCCCTCGTCGATCAGGACCGTTCCTCCCACCAGCAGGTAATGCACGCCAACGCTTGGCTCCATGGGCTTCTCGTACGTCGCGCGGTCGCTGATCGTCTGCGGATCAAAGACCACGACGTCTGCATCGGCGCCTTCCTGCAGCCGTCCCTTGCGCCGTCCGGCTGGAGTCGAGCGCTCCAGCATCTGCGCGGGCATGAGACTCATTTTGCGGAGCGCCTCCATCAGTGTGAGAGTCTTCTTCTCCCGCACATATCGCGCCAGCACGCGCGCGTACGTGCCGGCGTTGCGCGGATGTCCCGCCGCGCCGTCGCTGGCGATCATGATCAGTAGATTCGGAATCGTCGCGTCCACCATCGCCTCGGTGTTGGCAAACATGAGTACGGATTGCGGGGTGGGCGAATTGTGCAATTCTTCGAAGCGCTCTTTGGTGAGATGCTCGCCCGTGTCGGGCAACACAAGACTGCTGTAGTCGATGCCAAGCTTTTCGCGCCAGCCGGGATTGAACAGCGCCGAGTTCAAGACGGTCATACCGGCGGTGTAAGGATAGGCTTCGGTCGTCACGTCGAGGCCGCGCGCGCGGGCGCCCTCGATCAGCGAGAGGCACTCCGGCGTGTCGAGAAGGCAGGTGCTGTTGATGTGAACGATGTGCAGCGAGGCTCCGGTAATCGCAGCCGCGCCGATTACTTCCTCGACCGACTCGATGTCGGAGCCGGGTTCCCTGCGTCCAAAGCTGCGGATGTGGGTGTAAACGGGCACCTTGCGCTCGGCGGCCACCCGGAACATGTCAATGACCTCGAGTCGCGTCGCCCCGGGAGTGTACTGAATGCCCATGCCCACGCCCAGCGCGCCCGCGTCGAGCTGATCGCGCAGCCGCTGCTGAATCTCCTTGATCTGCGCGGGTGTGGCGGGCTGGTTCGTAGCCGGCCCGCTCTTGGGCAGAATCTCGGGGATGCCGATGCGCGGGTCCACACCCGCTGGATTCAAAGGCGCGCCGAATACCAGCGCTCGCGCCGCCGCATGGCTGGCGGTCGTTCCGTAGTTGATCAGCGAGCGTCCCTCTTTCGATTTCAGAAACTGAGCCACGTCCGGGACGCCGATTTCCATCTCCAGCGCCGTGGTCACGCCGTCGAACGCCTTCACTCGCTGGCTGTCAGGCTCCTGCCCATGCTGGTGAAGGTCAATGAAGCCGGAGGCAACCACCAGCCCGGAGGCGTGAACCATGCGGCGGCCGCGCAGGGCAGCAGAGGCGATGCGAACGATCTTGCCGTCGCGGATGCCCACGTTGCGGACCGCATCCAACCCCGTCTCGGGGTCCATGACGCGGCCACCCTCGATGACCAGGTCATATTGCTGTGCGGCCAGCGTGGTGGTCGAGAAGAGAAGAAGGCAAAGAGAGAAAATCAGCTTGCGCATAGTTGCTCCACCGGCAGCGATCATATCAATTCCGTAGAGACGTAGCTGGCTACGTCTCTCCCCGGCCAGGCCTGACACATTTTCCTCGATCACGTACACTAGCTGGTTCCTTTTGAAAGCCATCGGACACATTCTGGCGCGCTATACCGCGTGGATTTGGGGCCTGCTTAAGGTCCTCGGCATGTGGGGAGTGTTTGTCATCGCCTTCGCCGACAGCGCTCTGCTGGGCATGCCGGTGGATGCCATCGTGGCCACCTACGTATATCAGGATCGCAAACGTCTCCTCTTTTACATTGTCATGGCGTCGTTGGGATCGGCCCTGGGCAGCATTCCGCTCTACATCATTGGATATCTCGGTGGCGAGAAAGTACTGCGCAAACGGATTTCCGAGGAGCGCTTCCTGAAGATTCACCAATCCTTCGAGCAGCACGAATTCTGGGCGCTGATGTTCCCCGCGATGCTGCCTCCGCCTATGCCGTTCAAAATCTTTGTGCTGGGCGCATCCGTGTTTGAAATGCGCTTCCGGGATTTCCTGGCCGCGATTTTTGCCGGCCGATTCGTGCGCTTTCTGGTGCTCTCGGTCTTGACGCTGTGGTTCGGGCCGCAGATCGTGCAACTGGCGGGAGGCCGGTTCAAACGGCATTTCTACTGGGTGCTGGCGGCACTGGCAGTGACAGGGCTCGTCCTATGGCTGCTGCAGCGGCGAAGGAAAGTGAAACGATCTGCGACTCAGCACGAGGAGAACGCCGGAACCAATCAGACTTTGAATGACTGATGACTTGCCAGATGATGACTTGCCGCTTGCTCGATCGTGTCTTACGGCGCGACCGTGTGGTCCCCTGATCGCTGCCGTCTCTCGGCGAACACGTGCAGCAGAACCGGCGTGGCAAACATCACGGAGGTGAAAAGCAGGTCGCCTTCAGCGGCGCGGCGGAAGAACGGCAGCCCCGCGTCATAGCACGCCATCAGGCCCGCCCAGGTCTGCGGATACATATTCCAGGCCGCCCACACCGCAAAGTTGCTCAGCAGGAAAAACGACACCGAACCGGCCAGCGCTGTGCCCAGAATTCGCAACACGCCCGCATTTTGCTTCAGGCTCGTTCCCAGCCAGAGCATACCGGCGTACCAGGCCCAGGTGACGAAGTGATCCCACGCAAAGGGATAGCGGTAGACCAGCGCGGTGAGCACAACGTCCGATACCGCGAGCAGCGCCAGCGGTACCCATATCCGGCGGCGGGGTCCACGCGCGCCAAAGAACAGCAGAGCTGCTCCCACGGGCGTGAAGGCCATGGGATGAGGCATGAACCGGGCGGCCACAGCTAAGAGCACGAACACATAAGCCAGCATGATCACCTCGCGGGACGAATTTCTATTCTGGCGGTTGCGGCGTCTGGCGTCAAGGCCGGATCGGCAAGGTAGTTCCTCAGTTTGGATATTGCCTCTCTCAGGCGTCATCCCGAAGCTCCGCGCTTTCTCCAGCGGGGCGAGGGATCACGCGTGGGCCGGCGCGTCCCCGTTGTGCGCGCAAGATCCTTCGCTCCGCCCAAAAGCGGCTTCGCTCAGGATGACGCAAACATGATTTCCGCACTTAGCGCTGGCCTGGTTCCGGTACCACCACGTGGTCTACGCCCGTACCGAAAACATCGCCTACCACGCGGAGGTTCTTATCGAGCTGTACCGCCGCACTCAGAGCCCGGCGCCCCCGGCCGCGGCTGACGGCGCTCGGCATCTGACCGTAGCGCAGGTCTATGAAATGAACGATGTAGCCCTCCGGCTGCCCTTCGAGCGTTTCCGTCTCTGTGATGGGATATTGCGCCCAATCCAGATACACCCGCCCTATATACGACTGTTTCGCCGCCAGAGTGACCGGAGTTTCCTCCGGCTTGTAGCGAATCTCGAGATCGCCGTCGGGATCAACTTCGGGCGCGAGCGAATCCACCGGCGCCAGGGCGAAGAAGGCCGGCGTCTCCACCACTCCATACCACTGAAAAGGATTAGTCATGTTCGGATACGCGGAAACTCGGCTCGGATCGGCGCCCTCGTAGGTGCGCGCTTCCAGGGCGTGGACCGCGCGCCGGTGCTCGTAGTCGCGCAGACCCCACAGCAGCACGATCCCCAACAGCGCCAGCGTCGCCCCAATGCGGCCGCGGGGACCTCGGCGCGTCGCCCCGATTTCCCGGTCAACCAGAGCAAAAAACAGAGGCACAACCAGTCCCAGAATCAGGAGAACCAGCATTACCGGCTCGATGATGAAGACGATGTCCCACGAATACCACTTCTCGGAAAACGGCCAGAACGGGCGCACTCCGTAGTTGTTGGTGAAATCAAGCAGGATGTGGCTTAGCCCGGCAAGACACGCATAAAGAAACAGCAGTCCCCAGCGCGGCGGAAGCTTTGGGTTGTTCGTCCGGCGGCCGCGCAGACGCCAGATCAGATACACAAAGCCGACCACCAAAGCCGCGCTCAGCGGGATTCCCAGGAATGAGTGAGTAAATCCGCGATGATGCGCAAAGCCGAACGCCGGACCTCGGAAGCGCCCCAGCACGTCCAGATCTGGAGCCTCCGCCGCCAGCGTCAGCGTAAGTGTCGCCAGCGCCGTCTTGCGGTTGAGTCCGGCGCGTCCCATGCACGCCCCGGTCAGGAAATGGGTGACAGGTTCCAAAGGCTTCGGAGCATTCTATTGTGTCAGGCTGGCAAAGGCCAAGCGCCGGCCGATCGAGAGACTCGGCAAGTACGATTCGTATCAGGGTACGCCTTCAGAGCCTGCCCTGAGCGGGGCCGAAGGGCATACGGTAAGTACCGTGTTCTCATCGCGCCTCCAGGCGCTGAATCTACGATTCTGAATTTCGCTGCGGCCTGTCACCGAGCCGGCGCCAGCAACGTCAGCGCATTCGGTACGACCGTAATCTTTGCCGGGAGCGTCCCCAGCAATTCGCCGTCCGCTTCAACATAAATCTTCGACAGGGGCGGCGCTGTGTCAGACGCCTCACAGTATCGGCACACGACGCTCGTGCTATGGACCAGTTCAATGCCCGGGATGGACCACCGTTGCCCCAGCAGCCCGCGCGTCACGTAAGCCAGGTATGCCAGGCGGCTTGCGGTACGGGCGAAAACCACCCGCACGTCATTGCGATCGAGCGCAGCTCCCGGAGCCAGTTCCCGCACTACTCCGCCAAAATTGCCGATGCGCACGCCCATCAACTCGGTGACTTCAGCGCGCCTGATCTCATTCGATCCGCTTTCCACGTACTCCGCCACGAACCTCGTCATGTGGTAGGTGAACCACATGTTCCAGGCTTTGGCGTAGTACGCGACCATGCCCATGCGCTGCTTGGTCCCACTGTGCAGCTTGTAGAAAAGATGGGCATCAACCCCCATCCCGGCGGCGCCGACAAAATACCGCGCGCCCGGATTCCCCGCGAGGTCGGTGTACTCCACGCGGCCAAGCGCGATGCGGCGTGGCGTCGCGTGCAGGGAGGCCTTGGCCGCAGCGACCACGTTTAGGGGAAGGCCCAGGTCATGCGCCAGAGCGTTGGCGGTGCCCATGGGCAGAATCGCCAGAGCCATGGAAGAATTTGCCAGCACTTGCGCAATGTTGTGGATGGTGCCGTCGCCGCCGCAGGCGAAGATGGCGTCGCAACCCGACTCCACGGCCCGCCGCGTGGCGTCCCCGCCGTGATCGCGAGACTCAGTGGGAACCAGATCGGCCTCAATGCCTGCGTTTCGAAGCACCGTCAGCGCGGACTCCAGCTCCCGCTGACGTTTCCTGCTGCCTCCGGATTCCGGGTTGTAAAGTAACGCAGCCTTGCGCATGGCGGGACGGAAGCTGGATTGTACCTGAGGCGCGCCTCCCCGATTCTACGCACCCCCTTCCCCGGCTATAATCTGCCCGATGCCTGCCGCGAACAAAGACGCTGAAAAGAAGATCGAGGCCCTCCGCGAAAAGATTCGCCATCACGAATATCTCTACTATGTTCTCGACCAGCCGGAAATCAGCGACTCCGAATTCGACCGGCTCATGCAGCAACTGAAAGACCTGGAGGCCGCGCATCCGTCGCTTATCACGCCCGATTCCCCCACCCAGCGTGTCGGCGGCAAGCCGCGCGAGGGCTTCGTCAAGGTGCCGCATTCCTCGCCCATGTTGTCGCTCGACAACACTTATAACGAAGAAGAGCTGCGCGACTGGGAGCGGCGGGTGCACGAGCTCAGCGGCCGCAGCGACGTGGACTACGTTTGTGAACTTAAGCTCGACGGCATGTCGCTGGCGCTGATCTACGAAGATGGGAAGCTGGTGCGCGGCGTAACCCGCGGCGACGGATCCGTGGGCGAAGACGTTACGCTCAACGTGCGCACCGTACACTCCATTCCGCTTTCGATTGACAGGGAGAAGCTCAAGAAGGCAGGCATCCCGGTAAATTTTGAGGCGCGCGGCGAGTTGCTGATGCCGACTGCCGCTTTCAGGAAACTGAACGAAGAACGCGAACGCAACGGCCTTCCTACGTTTGCCAATCCACGCAATTTTACGGCAGGTACCGTACGGCAACTCGATTCCAGCGTCACGGCCGAGCGCCGTCTCGATTTCTTCCCCTACATTCTTCTGTCCAACGGTCGGACTTACTTCGAACGTCACTGGGAAACCCTGACTGCCCTCGACAAGGCCGGATTCAAGGTCAATCCAAACCGCAAGCTGGTTCATTCCATGGACGAAGTCTGGGCTTTCATCCGGCAGTGGGAAGCGAAGCGCGATTCGCTGCCTTACGAAATTGACGGCATCGTCGTGAAAGTCGATCGCACCGCGCTGCAGGACGAGCTCGGCTTCACCGGCAAAGCTCCGCGCTGGGCGATTGCCTACAAATATGCCGCCCGCGCCGGGATCACGAAACTGGAAGATATTCGCGTGCAGGTCGGGCGCACGGGAAAACTTACACCAGTCGCAATGCTGGCGCCGGTCTTGATCGGTGGGACGACCGTCCGCAACGCCACGCTGCACAACATGGACGAGATCGAGCGCCTGGGCGTGAAAATCGGCGATTGGGTACAGGTCGAACGCGGCGGCGACGTTATCCCCAAAGTCGCCAAGGTGATCGAAGACAAAGACCACCCCCGCGGTCACAAAACATTCGTGATGCCGGAGAAATGCCCCGAGTGCGGCACAAAAGTCGTGCGCACCGAGGGCGAAGTGGATTACCGCTGCGTCAACGCCAACTGCCCCGCCAAGCTGCGCGAGACCATTCTGCATTTCGCCTCGCGCGGCGTCATGAACATTGACGGCATGGGCGATGCCCTGGTGAACCAGCTCACCGACCGCGGCCTGGTGAAGAATGTCGCCGACATCTACAAGCTGACGAAAGACGACCTGCTCAGCCTCGAGCGCATGGGCGACAAGTCGGCGCAGAACATTCTTGACGAGATTGAGAACTCAAAGAAGCTGCCACTGGAGCGCGTCATCTATGGGCTCGGCATTCGCATGGTGGGCGAGCGCACGGCGCAATTTCTGGCCGAGCATTTCGGATCAATGGAAGTGCTGGAGCAGGCGAGCGTTGAAGAACTGCAAGACGTGAACGAAGTGGGGCCCCGGATCGCCGAAAGCATCGTCGAGTTCTTCAGCATCGCGGCCAACCGCAAGCTGATCGAGCGCCTGAGGCAAGCCGGGCTCACGCTCAAGGGCCAGAAGAAGCAGCGCGGCACCAAGCTAGCCGGGAAGACGTTCGTCCTTACCGGCACGCTGGTCAAATACACGCGCGACCAGGCCAAGAAGATGATCGAGGACGCGGGAGGAAAGGTTACCGGTTCAGTCAGTAAGAAGACAGACTACGTGGTTGCGGGAGCAGATGCAGGCTCAAAGCTGGACAAGGCGAAGGAACTGGGGGTGGCCGTGATCGACGAAAAGGAGATGGAAAAGCTGGCTGGCTGAATTGCCGCCTTGGTTCTGCCTTGGGAACTTTTCTCCGGCCCAAGGCGTCTACTGTAAGTGAAGGTCACTATGCGCCATGCGTGTCTTATGCTGCTGCTTTCCCTCTCTCTTGCAGCTCAAGTCGAGACTACCAACGGTGTCGCCGTGATCCTTGGCCGAGTCCAATCGGCGGACATCAAGTACTCTGGGATGGGAAAGCAAACCGGCCGCTCATACGGTGGGGTTGTTCACTTCAAGGTAGTAAAGGTTCTCGATGAGATCTCCCTTGCCCCAGGTGCTGTCGTTCGGCAGGATGATTCCGTTTCTGTTCACATTAAAGAGGAGAGCAAGGCGCCCGGATGGGAACTCCGGACCGGCCGCACCTTCGTTTTGGGGGTTCAGCCGTTTACTACGGGAGAACTCAAGCCGCTGTTCGTCATTGCTGCTGAAGCCAGTTCCGACGCACCGGTGCGTGGCTTCGCGGAATGTGTCGGCAGAGCCGATTTTTCGTTCGATGAATCTGGTGCCCCAATCTGGCTCGATTCAGCGCGGCTCCACGAACGGGCTGTTCAGGTTCGTCCAATGGAAATGCCGGGACTGATGGATGGACATGCGAAGGGGCAAATAACTCTAGCTGTCCTCGTGAGCGAAATCGGGAAAATTGAGTGCGCTCAAGTTATGGATGGTCATCCCCTATTCTTCGCAGCCGCCATCGACGCAGCCACCAGGTATCGATTCCGTCCATTTCGTCTCAAGGGGCGTGATTCCTCGGTGTTGGGAATGTTGATCCTTAACTATGACTTTCACAGAGGAGCGCGCTAAGAACCCATTGCCTCCCGCATCCTCCCCCACGTCACTTCCAGCGTCTCTGGCAGCACACGCGTCTCCCCGATCACCGACACGAAATTCGCGTCCGCGACCCAGCGCGGCAGCACGTGCATGTGAATGTGTCCGGCGATCCCCGCTCCCGCGGCTTTGCCGATATTCATGCCCAGATTGATGCCGTCGGGATGGTAGAGTTCGCGCAGCACCGTCTCCATGCGCTGCGAAAGCGCCATCATTTCGTTCGCCGCTTCGGCCGGCAGTTTTAGCAGCTCATCCAGATGCGCGTAAGGAACGATCATCACGTGCCCCGGCGTATACGGGTACATATTCAAGATAATGAAGCAGTGTTCACCCCGATACACAATCAGCGCCTTGGCGTCGTCCCTCTCCTTCGCCGCCTCGCAAAACACGCACCCGCTGGTCTTTTCCGTGGTCGAGACATAGGCATAGCGCCACGGCGTCCAAAGATAATCCATAGCAGGGCAGGTTAGCAGATGGGCGGGGATCGGGGAAACTCGCAACCGAAGCATTCAGCACTCAGCACTCCGCACTCAGCTAAAAAAACCGGACGGCCCGGTCTGGCTGAATGCTGACTGCTGAATGCTGTGTGCCTGCCTGCGTCCCGGCACTCTCGCCACATTGAAACCTGCCTGTAACATGCGCCAGAATTGGGTTTGACACTGTTCACAGGCCGTTGCTATAGTCGAGAGGTTCCCCTTGGACGCGGGTTTTCTGTACGTCCGACAGCTGGGATTGTCCAAGCTCACTCGCCAGGGTGGGCCCACCACAACCAAACGACTCATCCAGCAGTCCACAACGCAGGCCCCGCATCCCATCATCAGAGAGGCATAACCTTGTTCGACGACACCACCGCCCCCAACTCCGAATCCACCACAACCGCTGTTGCCGAAGTGGAAAGCGCGAAGGAAGCGGAAGCCACCGCGGCTGACGCTCCCGTGCAAACCGCCGCTCCCGTCGAAACGCCGCCACCCGCGCCCGCTGCGCCCGCTGTGGAAGACGCGCCCGCCGCGCCCGCCGCAGAGGACTTCGCCACAGCGCTCGAGACCTTTACCACCGAGACTGAAGAAGCTGTGAGCGACGATCGCGTCATCAAGGGCACTGTGCTGAAGTTGACCGCGGCGCATGTGGTTGTGGATATCGGTGCCAAGTCGGAAGGCATGCTGCCGCTCGCCGAGGTGCTCGATCACGAGGGCAATCCCAAGGTCAAGCCCGGCGATGAAATTGATGTCATGCGCGACAAGGGCGAAACGGAAGAAGGTTACATCAGTCTTTCCCACCAGAAGGCGCAGCGCATTCACGCCTGGGAAGAAATTGATAAAGCGCATCGCGAAAAGAAGCCCATCAAGGCTGTCGTGATTGACCGCATCAAAGGCGGCCTTACCGTCGACATCATGGGCGCCCACGCCTTCCTGCCCGGCTCGCAAGTGGACCTGCGCCCCATCCGCAATCTGGATGGCATGAAGGGCCAGACGCTCGAAGTCGCGGTCATCAAGCTGAACAAGAAGCGCGGCAATATCGTGGTCTCCCGCAAGGAACTACTCGAAGGCGAGCAGCAGGAAAAGCGCTCCAAGACGGTAGAGCATCTGGAAGAAGGCGCAACCCTGACCGGAGTCGTTAAAAACCTGACCGAGTACGGCGCCTTTGTGGATCTCGGCGGGCTCGACGGCTTGTTGCACATCACCGACATGTCCTGGGGCCGCCTGACTCACCCCAAGGACCTGGTCAACGTTGGCGATCAGATTCAGGTGAAGGTCCTCAAGTACGATAAAGAGAAGCAGCGCGTCTCGCTGGGCTTCAAGCAGCTTACGCCCGATCCCTGGCTCGACGCGGAGCATCGCTATCCCGTGGGCGCGCACGTTTCCGGACGCGTCATCAGCGTCACCGACTACGGCGCGTTTGTCGAACTGGAGCAGGGAATCGAAGGCCTGGTTCACGTCAGCGAAATGACCTGGTCCAAGCGCATGAAGCATCCCTCGAAGCTGGTCAATGTCAACGATCAGGTCGAGTGCGTGGTGCTCAACGTGAATCCGACCGAGCGCCGCATTTCGCTCGGCATGCGCCAGCTGGCGCCCAATCCCTGGGATTTGCTGCATGAGAAATTCCCCGTCGGCATGACGGTGGAAGGCCGCGTCCGCAACCTCACCGACTTCGGAGCCTTCATTGAAATCGAAGACGGCATTGACGGTCTGGTCCACGTCAGCAACCTAAGCTGGACCAAACGTGTCAAGCATCCTTCCGAAGTTCTCAAGAAGGGTGACCGCGTCAAAGCCATCGTTCTCGCCATCGAGCCTGACAAGCGCCGCTTGTCGCTCGGCGTGAAGCAACTGCAGCCCGACGTCTGGGAGTCTTTCTTCGCGGCCCATCACATCGGCGACGTGGTCCACGGCAAGGTTCTGCGCGTGGCCGCGTTCGGCGCGTTCGTCGAAATTGCCGAGGGTGTGGAAGGCCTGTGCCACAAATCGGAGGCCGTCGACGGAAACGGGCAGCCACTCCATCTTGAGCCAGGTGTCGAGCATGACTTCAAGATCATCAAGATGAGTCCGGAAGAAAAGAAAGTCGGGCTCAGCATCCGCGCCGTCGGCGAAGAAGCTTCGCGCTCTGAAGTCGAAGCTTACAAGCAGCCGGTTTCGAGCACCAGTTCGACCATCGGCGAGCTGATTTCCTGGAAGCGCGCCAGCAACGAAAACAACTGAGGACTCTCAACGCAGAGGGCGCAGAGAATTTTGGTGTTATTTCTCTGCGTCCTCAGCGGCCTCTGCGTTGAAGCCTTCTCCCGCCCTGTTCTAGAATCATTCGTTTGCCTTTCGGCATCTCTTCATACTGAAACCCGAGGACCACAACTTGCCCGAAACCATCTACGATGTAGCCATCATCGGCAGCGGCCCTGCCGGATACACTGCCGCCATCCGCGCCGGCCAGTATGGCCTGAAAACCGCGCTCATCGAAAAAGACGGGTTCCTCGGCGGCACCTGCCTGCATGTGGGCTGCATCCCAACCAAGGCGCTGCTGTTCAACGCCGAACTCTGGGACCATCTCAAAGACGCCAAGGAATTCGGCATCGAAGGCGTGGACGCGCGCAAGCTGAACTGGGCCGCGATTCAGGATCGAAAAAGCAAAATCGTCGCCAAGCACGCCAAGGGCCTCGAATTCCTGATGAAGAAAAACAAAGTAGACACGGTGAAAGGCTACGGCAAACTCACCGGGCCCGCGCAGAACGGCATGTTCACTGTCGAACTGACCAACGACGGCAAGGCAAGCCATCTCAAAGCAAAGAATGTGATTCTCGCCACCGGCTCCGAAGCTCGCATGCTGCCCGGTCTCGAACCAAGCGACCGGGTCCTGACCAACATCGAGATTCTTGGCTTGAAAGAGATTCCGAAGTCACTGGTGATCGTCGGCGCAGGCGCCGTGGGCGTCGAGTTCGCCTCGATCTACCGGTCGTTTGACTGCGAGGTCACGATCATCGAAATGCTGCCGCGCCTCGTCCCCGTCGAAGACGAAGAAGTTTCCAAGGAACTGGCCCGTGTCTTCCGCAAGCGCGGCATCGCGTTCCACACCAGCGCGAGAGTAGACAAAGTCGACAAAACGAAATCAGGTATCGCCGTCACGATCACGGTCGACGGCAAGCAGCAGAAGATCGAAGCCGACAAAATCCTGATCGCCGTCGGTCGCAAACCGCGCACCCAGAACATCGGCCTGGAAAAAACGAGAATCAAGCCCGACCGCGAATTCATCAAGACCGATTCCTGGATGCAAACTGCCGAGCCCGGCGTCTACGCCGTCGGCGACATCGTGCTGGGCACGCCGCAACTCGCCCACGTCGGCGCCATGGAAGCGCTGGTCGCCGTCGCCAAGATCGCTGGCAAGCCCGGCAAGCCCATCAATCCCGAACACATTCCCGGCGCGACCTATTGCCATCCGGAAATCGGCAGCGTCGGCCTCACCGAAACCAAGGCCCGCGAAGCCGGATACAACGTGAAGATCGGCAAGTTTCCCTTCACCGCCAACTCGCGCGCCTCCATCGTCGGCCAGCACGACGGCTTCATCAAAATCATTTCCGACGCCGATTACGGCGAAATTCTCGGTGTGCACATCATCGGCCCCCAGGCGACAGAGTTGATCGCAGAAGCCGTCGCCGCCATGGAACTCGAAGCCACAGTCGAAGATCTGATGTGGACGATCCACGCCCATCCAACCCTGGCCGAAGCCATGCTGGACGCGGCGAACAGCGTGTATGGATTAGCAATCAACGCATGAACATCATGGCCACGGATTCACACGGATGAGCACGGATCAAGGCGTAGGGGACTGAGAGGACGGCATCGCAGTGAGTGCTTGTCATCCTGAGCGGAGCGAAGGGCCCATTGAATTCCTCTGTGTCCTCCGTGTCCTCTGTGGTAAAAGGTTTTGCTCTTGATCCGTGGAAATCCGCGTAAATCCGTGGCCGAAAGATCTTGATCTCCCTAATCCAACTCGGCACCATCGACTACGCCACCGGCCTCCGCCTGCAGCAGCAACTGGTCGCTCTGCGCAAGGACGATAAGATCGGCGACGTCCTTCTCCTGCTCGAACACTCGCCGGTCATCACGCTCGGCCGCAACGCGAAAGCGGCCAACGTAGTGGCATCTCCCGAACTGCTGAAAAAACGCGGCGTCGAGCTGTTTGAATGCGATCGCGGCGGCGACGTCACCTTCCACGGTCCCGGCCAGATCGTCGGCTACCCCATCTTCGACCTCCGCCGACTCGCCACGCCCGAGGGCAAGCGCAAAACGCTAGGCGTGATCGAATTCGTCCGCCGCTTGGAAGATGTCCTGATGCGCACCTGTGCCGACTTCACAATTTCGACCAAGCGCATCGCAGGCCTCACGGGCGTCTGGACCAGTGCTGGTGACAACGATGCTCGTGTGGGGACGGGCGCCCTCGCCCGTCCAGTCGAGCGGAACTCGACAGAAAACCTAACCACGCGCGAATACCCCGAGTCCAAGCTCGCCGCCATCGGCATCCACGTCTCGCGCTTCGTCACCTCCCACGGATTCGCTCTCAACGTCAATACCGACCTCAGCTACTTCAACCTGATCGTCCCTTGCGGCATCACCTCGAAGCCTGTCACCTCGATGCAGCAAGAACTCGGCCGCGAACTCAACCTCAACGCCGTCGCCGAATCCATCTCGCGCAACTTCGGTGTGGTCTTCCAAAGCCAGGTTCTATGGGTGGAAACGCTCGACGCGCTGCTCGGCCGTGCGGTCGGGTGCCCATAAATCCTCCTACAGAACTCCGCCAGTTGTATGAGGAAGAAAACTCAACATGATAGACGCGAGGGATCAGCGTGACCGCAGCCAAACTCGTTTCTGAAGAAAATGCCCCACCATTAACCACTGAACGGAAGCGAACACGAAAAGAGAGCTCGCAGCAACACAAGAACCCTCGTAAGTGTCTATGTGCATGACGGACGACACAGGCCACAGCAGCAGGCCACAAGCGGCTTGGACCAACATGGAGGGCATATCCGCCACAATGACGGACTTCAAGATCCAAGACTGATACGCGAAATGAAACGGTCTCCCAGCGAAGAACGTCCAGTCAGCTCCTTGCAAGCTGTCAAGGAAAGCTGCGGCCGCCCGTGACGGAGGCCCCATGCTCCGTACACCCAGGTAGAACCACACTGCGTGAATCAGCGCGAAAGCCCATCCCAATTGACTCGTAGCGCATTCACGCAAAAGCCTTCCCAGCCGCTGTCCGAGCGCAGATCGCATGAGTTCACCATACTCCTCTAGATCCATTTGACACCACGCTCCCTCGCAGAGGCCGCGCTAGCTAGCCCTTCTCGCCCCTCTCGCGTTACCATCAATGCACCGCGCTCCCGCGCCGCTTTCACATGGGGACGAAAAAAGCGAAGTCTAAACCAAGCTTCAACGGCAACCGTCCGCGCAACGGAGCGGGCGCAAGGAAGAATCACGTAGGGGCGGACGCATTCGTCCGCCCAGTCGCGCGAAGCGCGACGGCCTCTCCCAACGCCGACCTCCGCACCTACTCCATCCCCGACTACCGCCTCGAGCACCCCGACTTCACCGTTCGCCAAGTCACCGAAAAAGACAAATACGGCCACGACCACGTCCGCTTCGAAGTCGAAGGCAATCTCGACGCTCCCGTCCCGCCGATCCGCGATTCCAAATATCTCGACCAGCGGCAGGCGATCGAGATCTACCGCTGGATGCTGCTCAACCGCAAAATGGAGACTGCCCTCGAAAATCTCTACAAGCAAGGCAAAGTCGTCGGCGGAGTCTACTTCGGACTCGGCCAGGAAGCCTGCTCCTGCGCCTCCGCCTACGCGCTCGACCAAGACGACTGGTTTGCGCCCATGATCCGCAATCAGGGCTCGATGCTCGTCCGCGGTTTCGGCGCCCGCGACATCATGATGCAGTACATGGCCAAAGCCGACTCGCCCACCAAGGGCCGCGACGCCACCGCGCACTTCGGCGACATCGAAAAGCGCAACATGGTTTCGCCCATCTCCATGCTCGGCGATCTGATCCCCGTGATGGCCGGCGTCGCGCTCGGCGCGCGCCTCCAGGGACGCAACCTCGCCGTCATGACCTACATCGGCGACGGCGGCCAATCCACCGGCGTCACCTACGAAGGCATCAACTTCGCCGCCGTGCAGAATCTTGGCCTGGTGCTCTTCGTCGAATCGAATCTCTGGGCCTACTCCACGCCTTCGGAAATGCAGTATCGCTGCCAGGACCTCGCCGAACGCGCCATCGGATATGGCATCCCCGGCTTGATCGTTGACGGCACCGACGCCTGCCAGGTCTACGACGCCGCCCACGAAGCCGTCGAGCGCGCCCACCGCGGCGAAGGCCCCACGATGATCGAAGCCAAGATGATGCGCATGAAAGGCCACGCCATCCACGACGCGGCCGCATACGTGCCGAAGCCGATGTTCGAGTTCTGGAAGAAGCGCGACCCAATCGCAAGATTTGAAAGTTATCTAGTGCGCGAGAAAAAATGGTTATCAGGCAAAGAACATGCCGAATTGATTGCAGAGGTTGAGCGGGTTATAGAGGAAGAGCGCGAGATCGCCGTGAACTCCCCGATGCCGACGCCGGAATCCGCCGAAGGTGGCGTCTTCTGCGAAAACGGCTGTCACGAGATCAAACCAAAATACGGCATGCCGAAGGTGAAGAAGGGAACCGCCGCTTATAAGGCGACCGAAGCCGCTGTGCATTTGAAATAGAAGTATTCGCGTTGATCCGCGCAAATCCGCGGCAACTTGAAACTTTGAAGCTTGAAACTCTGAAACCTTGAAACTTATGCTCCTAACCTACCTCGAAGCCATCCGCCAGGGAATCTGGGAAGAAATGGAACGCGATCCCACCGTCTTTTGCCTCGGCGAAGACATCGGCATTTACGGCGGAGCCTTCAAAGTCACCGACGGTTTCATTGACCGCTTCGGCCCCGAGCGCGTCATCGACACGCCCATCGCCGAGTCCGCCATCGTGGGCGCCGCTTTCGGAGCGTCCCTCACCGGCATGCGCCCCGTCGCCGAATTCCAGTTCATGGATTTCATTGGCTGTGCCTTCAACCAGATCTCCAACATGGTCGCGAAGACGCACTACCTCTGGGGCGCGCCCGCTCCGCTGGTTCTGCGCGGCCCCAGCGGCGGATACGTCCACGGTGGCCCCTTCCACTCGCAAAATCCCGAGATGTGGTTCGTCCACAATCCCGGCCTCAAAGTCATCTGCCCCGCCACGCCCTACGACGCCAAAGGCCTGATCAAAGCCGCCATCCGCGATAACAACCCCTGCATCTTCTTCGAGCACAAGTATCTCTATCGCCGCATCAAAGACGAAGTCCCCGCGGAAGATTATGTCGTACCAATCGGAAAGGCGCGCGTAGCGCGGGAAGGGAACGACCTGAGCATCATTACCTATGCTGCGATGGTTCACACCGCGCTAGAAGCTTCCGAGGTTCTAAGAAACGAAATCGATCTCGAAATCCTCGACCTGCGCACCGTGGCGCCGCTCGATCGCGAAGCCATCGTGGAGACGGTGAAGAAAACGAACAAAGTGATCATCCTGCACGAGCACTCCCGCACCGGAGGCCTCGCCGGAGAAATCGCCGCCATCATCAACGAAGAAGCCTTCGACTCGCTCGACGGACCCATCGTCCGTATCGCTGGCTTAGACTCGGCGGTCCCGTTCTCACCGCCGCAGGAACATCACTACCTGCCCAAGGTGGAAGACGTGATCCGCGAAGCACGCCGCCTGAAAGCGTATTGAAAGCCGGGAGCGGCAAGAACTATGTGGGGACAGCCGCCCCCGGCTGTCCGGTCGAGCGAAGCTCGACTGCGATCATCTGGCCAACACCCGGAACTGAGCCTATCGGCCGCAACTGGCGCCCCGCCCCTTCCATCTGCCACAATAGTTTCTTCCGGAGGCCCCATGGGCAAATTCCTGCTCGGCGTAGTCGTCACGCTTCTCATTCTCATCCTCGGCGGGCTGGGCTTCACGCTGCTCGGGTTTTTCCCCACCCCTGCCAACGTAACCCCGCCGCATCTCGAGCGCAGCCTCGCCAATGGCGCGGTTGACGCTTCCATGGAGCGCCATGCTCCGCACGTCACCAATCCGCTCATGCCCACCGATTTGAATCTGGAAGACGGCATGAAGCTCTACACCATGAATTGCGCGCTCTGCCACGGTGGCCTCGACCGTAAGCCTTCCTCGCTTGCCGCCTCGTTCTATCCCCCGCCGCCGAATCTCATTTCCGATCCGCCTGACGATCCCGAGTGGCACATCTTCTATACCATCCGCACCGGCGTGCGCTACACCGGCATGCCCGCGTGGGATAAAACCCTCGCCGAGCAAGACATGTGGAAGATCACCATGCTCCTCTCGCACATGGACAAACTTCCGCCCGCTGTCCAGGACTACTGGAAAACCAGCTTCGGCGTCGCTCCCAGCGCCGCCGATGAAAAGAAGGGCGACGAAAAGAAGAACGACGAAAAAAAGGAAAGCAACCCCAAGCACGGCCACAATTAGGCTCTGCCTCACAAGTGATCCAGGGAAGACTCGATTTCAGCCGAGCCTCCGTGTTTGAGTGCCCGCTCGATTTTAGCGATCCCGCAGTTTTTGATATCGTGCTGCATGCCGCCGGACGCTCCCATCCACGAAGAAGGCCTCCGCCATCAACTGACTGCAGCGCAAATGGCCATGGTGGCAGTCGGAGGGTCCATCGGCACAGGTCTTCTGCTTGGTTCCGGCGCGGCCCTGGAAATCGCCGGCCCGGCGGCGATCCTCAGCTTCGTCGCCGCCGCCTTCATCAACTGGACCGTAACCTTGGCCCTGGGCGAACTGGCCTGCGCTCACCCCGCCGCCGGATCATTCGGTGTCTACGGTGATCTCTACCTCAATTCCTTCGCCGGATTCATGGCTCGCGCCGGATACTGGCTGGGCATTGCCCTCAATATCGGCACGGAGATGGTCGCGGCCGCGACCTACATGTCTTACTGGTTTCCCGGGGTCCATTCCTACATCTGGATTCTGATTTTCTCCGCGCTCCTTCTGGTCATCAATCTGCGCAGCGTCGGCTCCTACGGGCGATTCGAATTCTGGCTGTCCATGATCAAGCTGGCTACCGTAGTCGCCTTCATCGTGATCGGGGCATCGTTGTTGATCGGCGGCCGGGTGACGCCTCAATACGAAGCGCAAGGCGGATTTTTCCCCAGGGGCCTCTGGTCGTCGCTCATCGCCATGACCTATGCCATCTACAGTTTCGGTGGAGTGGAAATGGTCGCGGTCACCACCGGCGAGTCGCGCTCGCCAAAAGATACTCCACGCGCCATCTGGCTGACGTTCCTCACCCTCACGTTCGTTTATCTCGGCGCGATCGTTATCCTGCTCGGCCTCATGCCGTGGAATCACGCCGGCGTCACCGAGAGCCCGTTCGTCACCACGTTTCGTATGGTGAAACTTCCGCGCGCTTCGGGCGTGATGAACTTTGTCGTCCTCTCAGCCGCCCTTTCCGGAGCCAACGCCGCGCTCTATGTCGGCTCGCGCATGATCTTCTCTCTGGCTCGCACCGGATGGGCTCCGGTTCGTCTTGGCCGCCTCAATCGTGAAGGCTCACCGCAGTATGCGGTCGTAATTTCATCGTTCGGAGTTTTGTTTGCTTTGGCGCTCGTCCTCTGGGCCCCTGAGAATGCTTTCCGCTACCTGCTGGGAGCCGCATTCACGGCCATGATTCTTTCCTGGCTCGTCTCCCTCGCTGCGCATGTGAGCTTCCGCAGCCGCCGCTCGCCCGAGGAACTCGCGGCCCTGCCTCTGCGCTCGCCACTAGGGAAATGGGGATCGGTCCTCGGGTTCGTTATGGTGACGATCGCCGTCATCCAAACCTGGCTCTACCCGCGCGTGAACCTCTGGAGCGGCCTCACCTGTCTCGCCGTGCTGCTCCTGGCTTACGTCTTCGTAAAGCCCCACCGACAAGCAGAACCGTAGATCCCGTCACCGCTCATGCGGAGACAGCCGCCCTCGGCTGCCCGGCCTGAGCCTGCCCTGAGCGAGCGTAGCGAGCCGAAGGGGCAAAGCCCGGCGGCGCATTCCCCGGCAGAATCCGAGAATCGGGGGTCTCCCGAATTAGCGCTTACTTCACCTGCAGCGTTCGCAGCATCGCCTCAAACGTTGTCCGCATCGCTCCAAAATCCTTATCCGGAGAAATAAAGACCAGATACAGCAACGTCCTGTCTTTGCGCTGCACCGTCACTACCCAGTCCCGCTCCTCGATCGGCTTCCCCTGCGCATCTTTGAGCGGTGAGCTGCCGACCAAATCCGCCGACCGCCCCGCCACTCCGTTCACGCGGATGGTCTCGTCGTGCCCGATCTGCTTCAAGTCCGGATTCGATTGCCGCAGCGAAGCCAGCAACTCATGCGTCGCCATGTCGAGGCTGGCGCCGGAATCCTCCGGCTGGTAGTTTGCGATCATCACTCCATACGCGACCGCATTCTGCGACACCCCGCGTGGCGGTGCGATCGTCACGTTCGAACTCTGATCCCCAAAGACCTGCCAGTTTTCCGGATAAGAAATCTGATACTCGTTGTGACTGAACACCTTCAAATTCGCGCTCGGCGTCACATCCCCAGCCGCCGGTCCCGCAGTCGGCGTTCCGCCCTGCTTCTGCATGGCCGCGACCTGCTCCGAAGTCAGCGGCTTCATCCCCGCCACACGCGCCTTGATTTCGCTGAACTCCCCGCTGTCGGCCAGATACGTCCGCGGCGGCAGCGTCTTCACCTCGCGTGATACCGCCTCCGCCCGATTGCCCGGGTTGGGATGATCGCTCAAGAACTGGTTCATGAGCGAGTTCGCTCCCGCTCCCATCTGCTTCTCCAGCTTTTCGAAGAAGACTGCCATCTGCTGCGGCTGATAGCCCGAGTCATACATGATGTCGGTGCCCAGCAGGTCCGCTTCTGCCTCCGACTGCCGCGAGTTCTTCAGAAAGTACGATCCCACGCCAAACGAGATGCCCAATTCCGCCGCCTTGGCCAGCGTGCTGTTGCCCATGATGCCGCCTAGAATCGCGAGCGGCAGCTGCGCCGCCATCTGCTTTGACGCCGCGCGCGTGCCGTGCCGCTGCACCACATGCGAAATTTCATGCGCCATGACTCCGGCCAGTTGCGCCTCGTTGTCGGCCGCCTGGATCGTCCCCAGGTTCACGAAGATCGGCCCGCCCGGCAGCGCAAATGCGTTGATCTCCTTCACGTTCACGACGTGGAAGTTATAGGGCCACTTGTACCCCGGCGCATGTTGCGTGAGCTTTGCTCCCAGCCGCTGCACGTATTCGACGACCGGGTCGGAGTCGGGCAGCATCGGCATCTGCTTCATAACCTCGGCCGCGCTCTGCTCGCCCAATTGAACTTCTTCGTCCTGAGAAAAGACGTCAAACCCGTGCGTCGGCTCAACCCGGGCTTCCAGAATCGGTGACGTGGCGAGGCACACCGCCAGCGTCAGCGCAAACCACCGCGAGGAGGGTGAGTTGGAATCCATGCCGTGATGATAAATCGAAGCTAACACGGAGGGCAGGGCAAGAAAACCCGTCGCGCGCCAGCTCCTCGGGAAGAAACTTCAACGCGACAAAGCGGTCCAGCCGCGTATCCTTGCCCTGGACGGGTCCGCTTCTCTGGGTTGCTGGAAGAATTCACTCTTACCCCGAAGGTGTGGCATCCCTCTCCGGCCATACCCACGCGAATATCAGCGCCACCCCAATTCCGATGGAAACCTCGGCGAACCGATGAAGCGCGACTTGCCATGCAGGGGCCGTCCGTGGCACCAGCAACACAATCGCCAGCGTAACGCCCCCGAACCGATATGCACTCCGTTCCGAGTGCGCCGCGGCGCAAAGCAGTCCCAGGAGGAACACGCAAGTGCCGAATACAAGCAGGTGCGGCCCGAAGTAACTCGCCACGATTCCGCCAACGACCGCCCCCAGTGCTGTACCGACAAAACGTTGCCCGGAAACAGCCAGTGCCGCCCCCAGCGATGACTGCGTGATCACCAGGGTTGTAATCGGAGCCCAGTACATTTGCGGCAGCCGGAACAACCGCGCTGCCAGCAACGAGGCTACGGCCACCACGGCCGTCCGCACGGAATGCACGACAATGGGCCACCACGCCCACTTCACTCTATCGTTCGTCATCTCCGCTCACCTTTGTTCACAACCCCAGGAAGGACAGCAACGCGGTTTGAGAGAGGGTAGCTGAAAACGCCGATTCAGGCAAAATCCGCAATGGTTTTTCGCACGCCGGTCATGAACTTCTTCACCGTTTGCTGTCCAATCCCTCACCTGGGTCAATGCATTATGAAAGAGCGCCCTGCTTCAGAAGGTTGAAGCAGATGGTGTGGCGCGGCCTTCACTCCGCTGCGCCGTGCAGGGGCTGCCCTGCGCTACGGCCGCGCTGAGAAGTAATT
>Ga0181530_10000185_pt1 | contig 77627 bp, 54 predicted proteins | sample PEATcosm2014_Bin_42_FD_119769 | JGI IMG/M metagenome (GOLD analysis project Ga0181530, IMG submission 119769) | Peatland microbial communities from MTU Mesocosm Facility, Houghton, MI, USA - PEATcosm2014_Bin10_60_metaG | ecosystem: Environmental > Terrestrial > Soil > Wetlands > Peat | place...
CGCAGCCGGCAGATTCCGAATTACCCAGACGCAAGAGAAGGAAGGTGGTCAGGCAATGAGCCAAAGCTTTCGGGCAGTGAAAGAAATATGGAATGTACACTCGTCCTGCTTCATTGAACCGGAAAAGTTGATCGTGCTGCTGCACGACCTTGCCGCCAGAGTAGGGACGGCGAGCGACGAGCACGAATACGGGGATAAGCAGGCTGTCTGGCTTGAAAATGGCAGAAAGGTTCTGGACTATATGGAAGCAGACGAGCGCTTCAGTGCGGCCAGTTTCCACGACAGTATGGAAGAACAAGGGATAGCTGTTAACAGGAATGACCTGATCACTTTGATCGACAATATGCGGAGCCTGTCCAAACAATGGCGGACTTCCATCGGAAAACACGGAGAATTGTTGTTCTACATCGATGCATGTTGAACCCCGCAGACGGGACCTTCCACAGTCTCGTTCTGTTTCTATTGGGAGCGCCGCTGCCCCATCTGGGTGCCCTATCACACAACCGCGATGCGAAGTCTTATCAGCACTAACCTTGTCGCGACTGTACCCAGACGCATGGCAGAACTAGAGGCATCAAATCCTGCCATAAAGATCCTGAAGGCAGCGTTTAGCGCGATCCAGTTGGCTTGCGAAGCTTCCGGGCATCCGGATCACTCTCACCCTGGATGACAATCGCAGGAGGCTGGGCTTTGACACTTTTCGACCTCGAGCGTTTGATTTCCCGCCAGAAGGTCGCCCGGGCCACTGCTCGGGTCATGTGGAGCACCTTGGCGATTTCCTTCCAAGCAAATCCTCTGTGATGCGCGCCAAACATGGGTTCGACTCTCTTGAGAAAGCTTGCGACCAGGTTTCTCCAAACTCCGGTTGGTGAACTACGAGCCACGAAATTTCATCGCACAGCGTCAAATATGCGGGACGACCAAACAGTTCAGACGAAGGTGGGCTACTCAGACGAGAGCAATAGTCGCCACACAGGGATACCGGTTTCTCTCGTTGGGGGCGCGGTTCGGGGATGGCTGGCATAACAACCGCCCGGGGCTAGCAGTCCTCAGTCCACAGGCCTGCAGCGCCCAAGAAACTGGTACTTGCTCTTACAGGGTTAAACCCGGCAGTGGGCACCTTAGTTGCGGAAAATGTCACTTTTTGTGCAAGGAAACCTCTCTTCTACGCAGCCCGAGTCTCCTTGTCCATAGCTGGATTCGGCCCACATCGCCCAGGGATTGGGTCGACAGCTGCGTCAAGTGATTGGTACTCAGCACGTTTCGTCCTTCGGTCAAGGCTCGGCCACGCAGGCCGATTTTCTGCACCGGAAGTGGCCACTTGCACGAATTCCTGCAGCAAAAAAGTTTTTGGAAAGCGGCTTGACTATAGATGTAGGCTGCCCGCTACCACTTGGCTCATGTGGGGCTAAGCTCCACCCGCCACCTTCGTCGCGCAGCATGTTCCGAAGCAAATCGGCGCATGCGCTTTTGCAGCAGGAGAGGAGGTATTCCGGAGGCGTAGAGACAAGTGTGTGTAGACGGACCTGGGACATTAACTGCCATCAGGATCCAGCCCCGGAAGGCAGCAGTATGGGCGAAGCCGACGGTGTCCATAAGCGCCGTATGTTCCGCTGGCCGAAAGAAGCAAGAGAACTGGTCAGAGAATACAAGGAACGAACCAGCAGAAGCCAGGAGCACACTGAGACCGGCCGGCGAGTGCTGGTCACAAAGCTTGCTGCGACTTCTGGGAACCCACGAGACGCCTGTCTCCGTTTCCTGCGCGAGCTTGGCATAAATCAAAAACGAGCGTATCGCGAATGGACAAAGCCTGAGCAGCAACGCCTCCTGGATCTGATCACCGCGATGCCCGTAGAAGAGGCCGCGAAAATCCTGCGGCGTCCCGCGGGGTCCGTGCGCTCGATGTTGCACCGGCTCGGCATCGGCGGCAAAACAGGACGGGAATGGTTCACCAAGTTTTCCCTCTCTCGGGCATTGCACACCCGCCCCGACGAAATACAAAAATGGATTGACCTGGGTTGGCTCAAGTCGCGCGCGCTCACCACTGCCGGAACGAAAGCTAAGATCATCCATGCCGACGACTTCTGCCAGTTCGTCAAGGAACATGGGCGTGCCGTCGCGAGCCGCCGGCTTACTTATGAGGCACTTTGGTTCGTCCAGAACTATGTGTTCCCTCCAAGCCACGCAGAGCTACTGTCGGTGAGAGGAACATACAAAAGGCATGATTCAGGCGCTGAGACAGACGCGAACACGGAGTCTCAAGCGGCTTGCGGCTCCGAAGAAGACGGCGGGCAGGAAGGTTAGGGTTCGTGATGTCAGCAGCAAAGGAAATTGTGATCGTCGGGCACAGCAAGGAGCGTTTCCCGAACGCAAGCAAGGAAGCGGGGAGCAACGGGTCAGGAGACACAAACGGCACGCATACCGCGGGCGCGGATGGCCCTCCAGCAGTGAGGCGACGTCTGCCGGACGAGCGCCACAGCCTGACCCATCACTTCTCTGTGGGCGGGCAGGAAGGCTACGTCACAGTTGGTTTATACGAGGATGGCCTGCCAGGCGAACTGTTCATCAGGATGGCGAAGGAAGGCTCGACGGTTTCCGGTCTCATGGATTCTTTCGCAACAGCAGTCTCCCTGGCGCTGCAGTATGGCGTCCCGTTGCGGGTCCTGTGCGACAAGTTCAGCCACACACGGTTTGAGCCAAGCGGGTGGTCCGGCAATCCAAAGATTGGCTACGCTAAGTCGCTGACGGACTACCTGTTCAGGTGGCTTGAGCTGCGCTTCCTGAAAGGTGAGCAGGGACTTCTGTTTGAATTGCCCAAGTTGGCCCAACCACAGCGTGAGGTGACCAGCGTGGTCGAGGGCTTGGGGCAGGTCGTGGAGTTGGGAGACGCGCCTCCGTGCCAATTCTGCGGCTCACTCATGGTGAGGAACGGTTCCTGCTACCGGTGCATGACCTGTGGCAGCACGAGCGGCTGCTCATAAACGTGGGCGCTGAGTCGCTTCGGATGAAATGGTTCAACGCCGTTTGTCGTTTTTCGAATTCGGCTCACCCTGCTCGAAATTCAAAAACTAGCCTACTTTCTCCAGGAGGCCGGAGTTCGCCGCTTGGGCTGAAGATTGAGGAGCCAACCAGTCGGTCGTCATGTTTTCGGCCGCCCATCACCAGATGGGTTATAGAACACGGAAGCAACCGCGGTGTTCGGGGGTCATTGTGGTTCATTCCTTAACCATTTCGGGCCACGTTGCCGGTTGGGAAATCCAGGTCCGAATACAATCGAGTCGCAGAGAACTGCGCAAGTGATCTGCCCAGCGATTCATCCGGGCATCGCGTTCCGCCGTTACGAATGCTTTGTGCTGCGCCGGCGCCAACTCCAGGGAAGAGCGGGCCCAATCGAGAAAGCCATGCCGGAAACGATCGTTATCGAAAATGCCGTGAACATAACTACCAAACACAAGGCCACCGGGACTCATCGCTCCATCGAGCGATTGTGCGCCGTCGACCGTCGAGATGCGGGCGAAGGGCCGCGTCGCTCCGTTATGATGCGTTTCTCCCATATGAATCTCGTAACCTTGAAACTCTCGATCCTGCCATAAACCTTCTGCGAAGGCCGCGTCGCATAGCTCTCCGGAAATTGGCCGGACAATTTTCTCGGCGCTGAAAACTGTTTGAACCGATAGCAGTCCCAGTCCATTTCGTTCCGCAGGAGCACCGTTATTCTCAGCCCCGCTGGGATCAGAGAGCCTGATACCTAACATTTGGAAACCGCCGCACACGCCTACAATCGGTGCCCGCCGGGAACAGTGCTCCTCTATGCGGCTAGAAAAACCGTTCTTCACGAGCCATTCGAAGTCATCGAGAGTCTGCTTGGTTCCAGGCAAGATCACCACGTCCGCCGAGGAAAGATCGTCAGCATGCTCGACGAACGCCAACGCAACGGAAGGCTCAGCGGCCAATGCATCGAAGTCTGTGAAATTAGACATATGCGGGAAAGCGATTACGCCAATTCGCAACGGGCGATGCGGTGAACTGTCTGCACAGACGGGATCCCAGATGCGTCCGACTGAACGGCGGTGTTCTATGGCGACGCTGTCCTCTTCCTCCAGACCCAGACTATGCAAATAGGGGATGACGCCGACACACGGCAGCCCAATTCGCCGTTCAATCATTTCCACCCCGGGCTGCAACAAGCTTTGATCACCACGGAATTTATTGATCACGAATCCCTTGAACAAGGCCCGGTCGGCAGGCTCCAGGAGTTCCAACGTTCCGAACAGCGAAGCAAATACTCCGCCCCGATCAATATCTCCAACGAGTATGCAGGAAGCATGCGCTGCGTGCGCCATGCGGAGATTGACGATATCGTGCTCTTGCAAATTGATTTCCGCCGGAGATCCAGCCCCTTCGAGCAAAATAAGATCGTATTGCGATGCCAACCGCCGATAGCTCTGAAGCACTGCGGGAAATAGCTGTTCCACTCGATTCGTGTGATAATCGGCCGCACTTACCTGTCCCCACACCTTGCCGAGGAGTACCACCTGGGAACTCGTGTCGGAACGCGGCTTGATGAGTACCGGATTCATGTCAACGCTGGGAGGAATGCGGCAGGCTTCCGCCTGCAGCGCCTGAGCCCGGCCAATCTCTCCGCCATCCGGTGTGGCAGCCGAGTTGAGCGACATATTCTGAGCCTTGAACGGCGCCACGCGAACCCCTTCATCGGCAAAGATCCGCCCCAGACCCGCCGTGATAATGCTCTTGCCCACATGCGAGGCAGTTCCCAGAATCATCAAGGCCGATCGACTCACATTATTCTCCTGCTCACACGAAGGACATCATGCTGATCGACTGTTCTTCGCACTTACTATGGTGTAAGCTTCTTCAATTCTACAGGCCAACGGGACCACGCCCTCGGAGCACTTCCACCTAGGTTCCAAGGAGGATGCGCCTTGAACAAGAAGAACTTGCAACCGATCCCACCGGTCATTCGGTCTAGAGAGCACCTGGCGTCCCAAGGCGTAAGCTTTCTGGCCGCAGGTGCGCTGGCACCGGCGGCGCTGCCCATCACTGCGGACGGAGTGACCTATACGATGGCCCAGGAAATGGCCTGGATCGACCTGAAGCATTTTGCCGTCGGGCGCTGGGACGGCACGCTGAGTATCTTCGCCTTCAATGCATCGCCGACCGCCGGGCCAGTGATCAGTAAGGCGGTCAACACACCGGCCTTCGAGGGCGTGCAGATGATCACCTGGCTCGCTCCCCGAGTATTTGCCTCTTCGAACGACGAATCTTCAATCATTGTGTGGTCGAGTCCCAGCGGAAACTGGACAGATCTGCAGGTCATGGCCACCTTGTCATTTGATCCGTCTCTCGGCGTGGCAAACAGCGGAGAATCCGTCAACCTGGGTACGCAGCTCTATTTGGCGGTGGGACACGCGAATGGATTCATCTCGCTATGGTCCGGTAACACGGACGGAAGCGCCTTACGGTTTCTCAAAAGTGTGGATGTGCGCAATCCAAAACCTACGAATCCATGGGGTCTGCATAATATTCGCGGCATTTCCTCGACGTTTTGGACCAACTCGGCGGCATACCTGGTGAGCGGTTCGGAGGATGGATACATCACCGTGTTCCGTCTACCAGACGGCGCGATTTTGTCTCAGACGGTCTACAATCCGGCCGCTCAGCGCGGAATTAACAGTGTCGCAGCGTTCGGACAAAACCTTCTGATCTCCAACTGCGCCGTAGGAGCCAACGACAAGAACCTCTGGTACTACTGGATCGACGGCAATAATTACAGCGTAACTTTGAAAGACAGCGTGAATCTCAGGGTTAATCCCGCGGCGCCGCAGGTGTTTAACTTCTGTACGATTTGGGGGATACTCAACGGCCAAATCGGATTCTTTTCCTCTACTGAAGAGGGGGCGCTGTGGGGTGGCACAGTTGGCAACCAGAATATAACCGTCCTTGGATATCAAACTGTGTTCGGCAGCCTGGGTTCCGCGCTGGCATTCAACGGACAGAACCTGATTGTGGTTAACTACAACCTCTACGAATTCACGACCCAGCCGAATCAGATCGTCAGCCCCGGCCAGAACCCGGAGCGCTTGCCGCTCACGCTGCTGCCACCCGGTTTGGCCGGCAAGGTCTGATCGTGCTGCCGTGTCGGAGACGAAGACGGCGAGAGCGGCTAGGGCTTGTTTCCTCCGCCTTCGGGTTCGCGCTTCGCGCGGGGGCGGGGGGCGAGGCACGTCAGGAGGCTCGATATCCGAATAACTTTCGGCACTCCAGCCTCAAGAAATTGTCGAAGACGGGAATGTGAAGGTCGCCCTTTTCAAGGACGAATTTGCATGAAATAAGACAGGCGCGCCATTTGAATTCCTCGGTACCGTGTTTCCTGCCGTAGGCGGTGATGTCTTCCTGGGAAACGCCAAATACCACCGCTCCTATTTTCGACCAGACGCAGGCACCCGCGCACATAGCACAGGGTTCGTGCGTGGAATACAACACGAAATCCGGGAGATACCGACCGTAGCCGGAGGAAACATATTTCAAGGTTTCAAGCTCCACATGCTTGATGGATGAACCCGAAGTTTTTACCCGGTTGCCGGCAGAGGCGATAACCACTTCCCGTTTCCCAATAAGACGCGTGATGACGGCTGCCGATAGGATAGTCGCCCCGGTCGCGGGCGCGCTTTGCCTCCGCGATCGCAAGCTGCATAAACTTTTTCTTCGGTTTGTAGGTGGGAGGAATCATTTTTTCTCCCCGAGTCCAAAGGTCTTAGGCCGCTTTCTTCGCACGGACCTTTGCCCATCGTGCCCGCTGTGCGGCTGCGATCTTCCTGCGGGCTGATGCTGACATGATGCGCTTGGGTCTCATCTTACAGGCCTCCGCTCTGGCGGAGGACCGGACATCCAGCCACAGTCTTCGTACGGAGCCGCTGAACGCCTTGAATGGCGAGCGTGCGAAGGATAGGATCCGCCCCCAGTTGGCGTGCCATCGCCGCATTGCGCCCGGAGGCATGGCTTCCCGGGAGCAGTTCCCGTTCGAGCACAACGCCGCTGGTCACACCGGATCGTGTCAGAGACGCGGCAACTGAGGCGCCCGCGAAACCGGCGCCGATGACGACCACATCGACTTTAGACGGAAGACGGTCAGGGACTCCCATAGCATCAGTATATTCGGAGGGCGCACGGGCCGACCCAGGATAGCGTTGCCCACTGTGAGGGAGGCGACCCGCGTCTATCCACCGCATCTCATCCGAATCTTGAGAGAACAGTCGCGTGTCTTTCTTAATCGCACTGATGGCGATGACACCAACCCCGTGAATCGGAGATGGTTTCAGCCTGGTAAGAACATCTTCGTGCGGCGGTTGTTCATCATTCTCGGGCAGCCAATGCCTGCTCACGCCTTTTCCGAGTCCCTCGAAGTCTGGATAAATTACGGCTTCGTCGATACCGTAATCATCCAGTTCAACGCGAATGTCGTCCGTAGCGTAACTGGAGATTACAATCGGGTCGCCTATTCTGGTAGCGTGTGATAAAGGACGTTATTACACGATCAGGGAGTCGAGCGCCAAGTCAGCAGCTGTTCCAGTTTGGCGTCTGTCGCTTTGCCCTTGTCGAGAAAAACGTCGGGAACGCCGCCTCCATAAAAGCGAACATTCTCTTTGCCGAATATGTCGCACGCCGCGTTCACGGGAGAAGCGTCGCAAAACTTTCGCGTTCTCAGTGCTGCGGGTCCATACCAGTCAGGATTGCTAAGGTCCCAGTCCACAACCGTGCAACGTACTTCCGTTCCGCGTCGCTGTCGTCTGGCGGAGAAAAAGGCGCGATAAGTGACGTCGTCTGGCGGCAACGAATATCCCATGAAAATGATATGGTCTGCCTGCATCGTGGTGGCTCGTAGGTCGCGCTGGATTTCTTCGATGAAGGATGGTGGTCGGGGCTTGAATGAACTCTGCATCACCGCCTGAGTGTGCTGCGTGTAGGTCAACGTACCGCAATGGAGGCATTTCCGGGCATCTACCTTTCCCTTCTTTCGCTGATCACGCTCATCGCCGGTTATCCACTTCCGGCACGCTCTTTTGTCAAAAGCTCGCAAAGGCGGAGGTGGAAACAAGCCGCGTGCATTAAGTTTCCATTCATCACCGTGAAATGCGGAAAGTTTGCCGCAATCCGGGCATTCCCGCCAGCAGAGGCAGCCGTGCGGAAACAGGAACTTTGTCAGCCTGACCTTACAGTCACCTGCTCTCTTTATTTCGTTGAGTCGCTGCGCGGCTCCTTCATTGAGCGGATACCAAGGCCAATCGGCATCGCCCTTGCCGATGCGCCGGGCGGGAATGAGATGGCCAAAGTCGTGGAATAGTTGAAGCGGCGCAGGCGGAGATCCGACACGTGGGACATCGCGGCTTTTATTCAGTTTGCGGTTGGCGAAGAACTGAACCCAAAGGGCAATCGGATCGTAATTGAGGCTTACGAATCCGACATCGCCTTGGTAAAACGCTGGCTTGTCGAGTTTCCCTTTGGAAAGTGTTTTGCCTTGGCGTTGCATGCGGCGCCCTAACGCTTTCGCGAATTCGTAATACTGCGCGAGAACTTTTTGGTTTGAAGTAATGCACGCCTGATAGTCAATATAGAATGACGCAATCAGGATCATAAGGAGGGCGTTCTTCGCACCAATAAGCCTCCGAGCATCAAAGAATTGCTCATCGGGCGGCCGTTTCGAGCCCGAAATCCCATGGCGTGCAGGTGCGCGAAATCCGAAGCCAGTCGGAATATGCATGTCCAGCAGATTGAACAAGTCATTGAGTCTGAATTTGCCCGTCGCGGTACCCGGACAGATGCTGACCACCGATTTCAACGCCGGCCAATCGTAAGTCAACCGGAGATGGACGATGCGTCCGCGGAGTTTTTCGGGGCTTGCGCCCCGCTTCCAATTCCGGCGCATGGCTTTGAGTTGTTCGTCATTGACATCGGTGATGCTGTCATAGGAGGCGTCGCTGTCACCGAGAATAGTGATCAGATCGGTGAGTGCGTCATGCCAAGGTTTGGCTATCTTTGAACCGAGCGCTGTGGCAACGCGTTCCTTAAGCGGTCTACGGGGATCGTCACCTCCGGCGATGCAACAGATGAATTGCTCTTGGTCCGCGGTCGTGCGTATTCCAAGCGTCTTCGTGGCACCTGCACCCCAGAATATGACGTTTTGTGGTTGTGCAATGCCGCGTCCCATCACTTCTTTCCCTTCGCGTGAAACCAGCCCCAGCCCAGCGCAAATTCTTTCTCCCACTCGGTGTCCAGTTTCTTATCCAGCACGCTGCGCTCCGAAGAAATCAGAGCGATTTGATCCGCAGTCGGAGGCTCTGGCATCTCGAATTTTAGTCTTCGCCAAAGGGCGTCTAACTCCCGTTTTTTGCGGTAGTGCCACATGGCCCGGCCATCAAACTTTATGGTGGTCGAAAGAAGAGCAAACGCGCCGGGAATCAGGGCAATCGCCCCGACACTCTGTGCTCCCAGCTTCGCACTGAGACCACCGAGGCCGGCGAAAGCACTGGCAAGAATTGCCATAATCATCAACGTCATTCCTGTCCAATGATTTGTTCGCGCCCGGAGATGTTCGTTGCGCCCATCGACTTTGAGGATACCCGCAAGCTCGTCAGCTTTTGTCTGAAGTGTGGAAGTTTCAACCATCGTTTTCCTCCTGGTGACCGCAGTCTACCCTCAATACGTCGCAAAATAACTCGCCGATTTCTCCGGATTATAGCCGCGCCGGTCATAGAGCTTGGTCGTGCTCGGCTCCCGGTGGCCGGCGGCACGCTGCACGTCTTCGAGGGAGCAGCCGTTCTCCAGGGCGGTCGTGATGAATGTGGCGCGCATCGAGTGGGCGGAATATCCCCGATCAAGCCCGATAGCGTTCGCATACTTGCGCAGCACGCGGTCGATGGCGTCAGGGTGCATGTGCCGCCGCGTCTCTTGCTTCTTGCGGTTATGGCTCAAGGGCCGAAACAGCGGCCCGTCAAGGTCGTCGGCGTGGCCTGCGGCTTCCAGATAATCTTTCAGTCTCTTCACCGTATTCGGGTGGATGGCCAGGGTGTCGTGCCGTCCGCCCTTGCGGATGACACGCAACGCGTCATAGCCGCGATTCTGATGCAGGTCTCCCACGGCCAGCGACGCAATTTCGGCACGGCGGAGTCCTACCTGCAGCCCCACCGCCAGGATGGCGCGGTCCCTTAACCCCTCCAGGGTCTCCTCGTCGGGCAGGTCGAGCAACTTCCTCGCATCCGTTTTGGAAAACGCGAGCGTCGTGCCTTGTTCGCGGTTGATGGCGGGGCGTACGACTTCCGAAACAGGATTCTTTTCAGCATAGCCGTACCGGACAAGGTGCTTGAACAAGCTCGAAAGCGCCGCAAGCCGACGGCGCACCGTCGAGGGCATAGCCTCTTCGATCTCGCGCATGATGCGCTCCCAGGCGATGACGGCGCGATGGTCCACCTGGCGCAGTTCCTCATAAGAGCGAATCGTCAGCGTGCGCATGAAATGCTGCACATCCTGTTTGTAGGCGCGGCGGGGTGCGTTCGCTTTTCTGCTTGGCAAGCCAGATCTCCTCTTCGGGGATGTTGGCGAGCGCCGCTACGGTGGAGACCGCCGGGAGCGCCAGGATTCGTTGAGCTCGCGCAGCTTGGCGGGAGTAAGCCATGCCTTCAATTCGGCGGTGAGACCCCAAACAAGGGGCATGCCAAGTTCAAAAGACGCGCCTGCGCCCAGAAACAGACCTACAGATTCGTTCTGGGGCACAAGTTGCTCCTCCACTCGCAAAATGATAGCTACTCTTGGCTTGGGTAACGGCGGTACTTTTTCCCGTCCCAACGGCGATAAACAAACCGGTGTGTTGTGACCTTATTCATTTTGTTCACAGCATCCCTGAACGCATCGGGACTCATACCCTTCGTGGCTAGCGCGGTGTAAAGTATCGGCCAGCTAACGCACGCGCCGGGGAAGGTAAGCAGATGCTCGTCTTCGTTTGCCTCGGCGCCGAAGATCACGTCTGGGCGCTGCTTGCATTCTTCAAAGGCGCGCGCTATCCCGTGGTCGCCGCCAATGCAACTGGACAGGATCAGCGCTTCTGGCATGTGGTCTGCCTTTTGGAAGCAATCGGCCAGATCCTCCCAGGAAATGCGCGTTCTATCGCTTAGTCGGATTCCTTTGTCGTTGCCGTGGCGGAAAGGTGAAAGATGCCGTATGCGTTTTCTGAGGCGTTTTTGATTGCCCTTCGAAGCAGACTCGCATTCATGACAATCCTGTAGGATGTTTTTCCGTCAAGCAGCCGCACGATTTCTTCCACCACATGCCCTTCCCAATGACGGTGGTAGAAATCTGCAGGAGAGACTGATTCCGCGACGAATGTCTTAAATTTCTTCATTGCCGCCAAGATAGTGAAAAGGCGGCAGTCGTGCAAGACGATGGGATTTCAAACCCCGAAAGCCCCGCCGCAGACGGATTTCGCGGTTATGGTTCCAAAACGCCGTAATCCGCGTATCTGTCCTTCGGTATCGCATATTTCGACGCGGTTGCGACAAGACGATCCTGGAACGCAGCGAAGAAGCGGGACACATCGCGAAGCTTGAACCAGTAAAGCCGGGCGTGACCGAGGTGGTCGGTAGCTTTGATCCCGATTCCTATCTTGTGTCCGCCATGCACGAGGGAAAACGCTCCATCGGGCAAGCCCCATATGTCTTCGAGATACTCCGGAATCTGTACGTTGTTGCGGAGTTGGTCTTCATCAACGACAACGCGCTTCCGCCGCCGCCGGGTGATTGCGGCCATGTCTTCGTCGGTCACCGGTTCCAGTCCCATGACGATGCCGATATCATTCCGATAGAGCCATCCGAGCCTCAAACGACGAACGAGGCGAAGCATCCCGGTGGTCATGGGAATCAGGTCGTTTAAGAAATCGGCGAGGTCCGCACGGCGCATAGCAAAAACAGTTTGGTGACGCTCGTTGCCGCAGAGGCTTTCCCGTGTGCGGTGAATGTCGAGAACGCCAGACGCGTGACCTGCCTGAAGCGTGTAGTGTTCGCCGTGTCCCTTTGCGAGCAGGACAACCTTGTCTTTACCGGATTGGATCACTAAATCGCCGATCTCAATTCCGGATGCGCCATGAGGAAGTGAGAATGGTTTGGGAGTCATGCTTTGCTTTGTTGAGGCTGCTGCTACTTCTTCTTTAGCCACAGCAGCTTCGCGGCCTGGTAATCGCAAAATTCAGTTCGGAACGCTTCCGCCCAAACCGCGGCCTCCTCAACGGCATTTTCCAGTTTGTCGTCTTCATAGGTGAGCTTGTGCCAGTGCCGGTGCTTCGCATAAGCATCTTCAAACATCCAAGTAGCGCCCTTGCCTTCTTCTTGCAAGACCACCGTTACACACTCTGCTGCCTTGGCCACATGCGGGATTTCGTAGAGATGACCGGACGCCTCAGTATTCTCAATCAACACGAATTTGGACGAGAGCGCATACCGCATGACCTTCTGAACCACACTCTCCCCTGCCTTATCCGGCTGCTCTTTGATGATGTAGGTATAGTAGCCGAGCTCTTGCAGCCGGGATTCGATTCTTTTCAGTCGGGCCAAGGCTGGGCCGCTGTCCTTGCCCAAGATCAAGACGGAATCTGAATTCTCAAGAATTGCATCTGCACGTTGCCACACCAGGTCAAAGGCGGATTTTATCGATTCGACGACCAATTCAGGCGAAGTGCTACGCGGAATATTGAGATTCCAGCTGACGAAGATGTGAACATCTTCGTCAGCCCGCGATGGATCTGAGAAAGGGTGCCCCTCATGGGCGAGGCGGCGAACTGCGCGCTCCATAGCCTCGGCAAAAGCGTATGCCGAAAACTTGTGCTCCCAGTATTTTGTATACAAATGCTCTTGAATCTCACAAATAAGTAATTCACCTTCGCGACTCACCGTTGTCTCGGGAAAATAGTTGTCCATCACCAGAACAGAAACGTCTTCAGGCATTTCACTCAGGTTCAGGCGCTTCAATTCCTGGATGTCGATCGGGTCGCGATCTCCATCTCGGAACTCTTCCCACTCATCTGCTGCCGCTGCAGCCTCATCGTCCAGCTGTTCGTCGTCTGAAGACATGGAAGTCCTTTTTCTACACTCGACATCCTTGGCAAATTCTTAACGAATGTAAACCAATTCGGCACTGACAGCTTACGACCCATAAAAGACGTTATGGGTATTGAACGCCATTTTCCACATTCGTGAGGCCCGTGCAACGAGAGGACGATTCAGAGGTTTGCAATATCGGCAGTAATCTGTTGCACCTCGGCCTGTTGCAGGCCCTGTACGCGCGCAATAAAAGGACCGTTTAGACTCGTCGTGAATCGAGAGGGCGCGGTGGGCCGGATTGGCCCTTGAATTCGTCTTCGAGACGCGTAACTAAGGATGCAGGCGGCGCGAGCACGGGTGATGGAAACATAGACCAATCGCGCCGCTTCGAGTATTAACCCAGGATACGGCTGTCGCCATGGTCCAGGGAAAATGTGCTCTTCCAATCCTGGAATGAAAACGATGCGCGATGAAAGGCCCTTCGCTCCATGCATACTCATGATTCGGACGCGAGGAGGCAGCACAGCGGCTGCGGGCATAGCCTGATTTAACCTTGTGAAGACAGCACCAAGGACGACCATCTGTTGCTCATCGTTATCGGCCCACAGCCAATCACGCAGCTCTTGGAGTGTCATGGCTATGGGCAGAGCCGCTACATAATTTTGCCAATTCTGTGCTTCTGCGGCCGAAAACGCACCGGTGAGAATCCCCGCAATGTCTGCACTTCGTTGCTGAAGCGTGTCGGTCGGTTGCCATGCGCCAATCTGCGCGCAAACTTGCCTAGCATGATTAAGAGCTGTAAGACTTCGACCCTGAAATACGCTACCGGGCAAGGGATTGTGGAATACGTCCCAATAGCTGAGCGCGTTATTGATGACCGCATTCGCGATGGCGGAACAAGTGCCAATTCCTACGCCAGGCCGTAAACCGAGGATCAGGCGGTGGGCGACGTGATCGTGAAGGTCACAAACCAATCGGATAATCGCCAGAACGAACCGACCTGTGTCTGAGTCTATGAATGTCTCGGCTCTGGGCGGTTCAAAAGGAACGTGGCTGGCGTTGAGCGAGTCTCTCAATGTAGCAAGAAGCTCTCGCTGATTGCTAAGCAAAATCAGAATGTCACGGGGATTGACTCCCGCGTTTATTAGACTCTGGCACGAAGCTGCGATTGAATCTGCTTCGTTCACCGCATTCGCGAAGCGCCAGCGATGAACAACGCCGGCGACTGGCGGAAGCGATCCGGAATACAGAGAATTTAGTGTTTTAGGTATCCGGTTCTGGCTCGGGTGGTGAACCATCAAAGCATTGGCGGCGGCGGTAATGGAATGCGCACAACGAAAACAATCGCTGAGAGTGTGCGGTGCTGCAGCTGGGTAGCGTTGCGTGAAGTCCTGGATACCAGCCGGAGATCCATGACGAAAGGAGTAGATGCTTTGATCATCGTCACCCGCTACGAAAGTGGTCACGCCTCGCGCGATGACTTCGTCCACAAACTGCTGGTCGATAGGGTTCAGATCCTGATACTCATCTACGATTAGGTGTTGGAGGTGGAGTAGGCCAACTGGGTCGAGGTTTCCAGCGACGATTTGCGCCAAGCACTCACGAACAATTTCGCCAGGCAAAACGCAGGAATAGGTCTGAGTGCGCGGGCCATGAAACGCATTGAATGATGCTCGCTCCGCTGTCGTGATGGGAGGATCGGGGGGGATGTAGTTGGGTGGCGCCCATTGCCCCGTGCTCCAGAAAGCTTCGTGTTCGCGTCGGATTTCTTCACTTCGGATTTTGCCCAGGGCATTTGCGTGGCCGAATTCCGCGTCAAAAACGTTCGTCAGTTCCCAACTGTCCAGAACGAGCGGATCAGCGGGATAATGCAACAAGTTCGCAACTCTGAGCATTCGTAAAGCGAGCGAATGGAGCGTGCTGACTCTCACGTCAGGTCCGTTATGCTGGTTATGGGATACGCAATATGCGTGAATTCTGGTGCGTAATTCGATGGACGATGCGCGCGTGAACGATACGACTACGATTGCCCTGGGGTGGACTCCCTGATTAAGCAACCAACATACGCGTTCTTCGATGGAGTACGACTTTCCGGTTCCTGGGCCCGCAACAAGTCGTATCTGCTGCGCTCCGTCGTGCGCCGCAGCACTCTGGATAGCCACGGCGGCCTGAATCTGCTGGGGTGTAATTGCCATTGGGACGACAGTCCTTTGCTAGCCGTTATTGAGGTTCGGCGCGATAGTCAGTAAGTGGCAAAGAAACTGGCCGACTTCTCCGGATTATAGCCGCGCCAGTCGTTGAGCTTGGTGGTGCCGGGCTCGCGGTGGCGGGCGGCGCGCTGCACGTCTTCAAGAGAACACCCGTTTTCCAGCGCTGTCGTAAAGGTAGCGCACATCGAGTGCGCAGAGTATCCCCGATCCTGCCCCAGGATCGTTGCATGCTTGCGCAGCACGCGATCGATAGCATCGGGGTGCATGTGCCGGCGGATCTCCTGTTTCTTGCCCTCTGCGATTGCTCTGATTCAATCATTCGGAGGGCCCTGCCCTTGGGGTCGCCTTTACGTTCTTGGGGGACCGGCGTGCATTGCCTTTTGCAGTGCGCGCAGCTTTGCGTCGAGCCCCGCAACCTTATCCTCGAGTGCCTTGAGTTCATCCGCAGTCACTCTGTCATTTGAGAGTTTCTGGATGTCGTTCTTAAGGGTCGCGACGTCGTCCCGGAGGGCGGATACCTCCAGGGAAGAGACGCTCACGGAGCCAATAATCTTAGTCTGGACGGGTGAAGGAGTTTCGTTCAGGAACACTATGCTCGTCGGAATCGCCGCAATGAGCAAAACGAGGACGGCGGCGGCAGTCAGCATATGCGCCCCTTTCACAAACTGAGCGATATGATCGTTCATCGCCGTGTTCATCGAAGCGCAATAAAGGAGCCCGCGCGCGCGGAATGCTTCGCTGTACAAGCGGAATTGGCCCTCCTCATTCAGGATCGATTGGAGGTACAGCGTCTGATTTTCCTTGACGGCGACCGCACGGACGGCGGAGACAAAGCCTAAAAGCAACAAGAAGGCGGAAAGGCAAACGAGAATCAAAGTAGCGATAATGGTGCTGGATGTGGTGCCCCTGCCGATGATGAAAACGAAAACGGAGGCAAGAAGGGGAACCAGGAATACCATCAGCCCGAAGGTCGATTGCGCTTTCTGTTCAAGGTGAACGCGCCTCTCTCCCGCTTGATCGAAGATCCATTGGCACTGTTCTACGTGTGATTCCGTAACTTCGATCTTCGGGTCCAGATCCGGAAAACCGTCGATTTCTTCAGGTCTGGGTTTGAACGGAACAACGATCTGCCAGAGGGTATATCCAAGACTGCGGAATATCTGGCCTAGGTATTTCGGGATCGAGCGCAATTTCACCGGCTCGGGCGGTTGAGCAATGAAGTTAGGTTTCATTCGCATGCACCGAAAAAGAGTTGAATGAACGCGTCTCGCATCGGAAAGCCTAGCCGGTCCTCAAGCCATGCCCATTCTCCTGTCGGGTTGATTTCAAGGAAAACCAGCTCGCCGTCTGGCGTCCTCAGAAAATCAAACGCACCGTACTTTAGGCCGAGTTTTGCCAGCATAGCCCTGCACATCGCCTCTTGATCGGCGCTCAAACTTGACTCTGAGTAATCTACCGGGACATCAGGGTCCCGCCAATCCACGAGAGAGGAGTCACCCTTGATGTCAGCCACAAAGCATTTGGAGCCGATGATCGTTGCGCGCACGTCCGCGCATCTTGGAATTTCTTCCTGGAGCAGGACAGGACAGCTTTTGACGCTGTCCGCGTCAATGGACTCCGGGGTCACGCGGCGAGTATAGACGGAATACGAGGAGGTTTCATCGACGAACATCCCATGGAAGATCGGTTTGCAGATCGTTCTGGCTGCATTTTCCTTGGAGAATGTTCGCAGCTCATCCGAATTACGGGATACGAGCGTGCGCGGTACGCGAAAGCCCAATTGCCGCGCGATCTGGAGTTGATAGAGTTTATGTTCGGCCACAAAGACGCGATCAATGGGGTTGACCCAAATAGCGTCCGGATTAAGAACGAGGCCCATTACCAGGTGGCGCAGCTCACCGGCGACAAAGAATCTCTCTCCCGGCGGGAGAGCTGGGATTGGACCTGGTTGTATTACTCGGCGGTACCACACAGCTGTGACTTTGCCGAGATCCAATGTCCTGGAACCCACAGACAGCTCGCGCCGCACTCTGTCCATAGTCAAAACGAAGGTGTAGTCCGCTGTCGTCAGCTCTTCGGCATTCAACCGAAAATAAGGCAAGGCGCGATTGATTAACTCGACAATGAGGAAATCCGCCGTCAGATCTTTGTCAGAAGTGAGAATGAGGAGCATTGAATGCCACGGACGCAATTCCTTCGATCTGATCAGCACCTTCCCGTGTCTTTGTGTTAGAAGTTTCGCCGAACTGGGAGCCGTAGAGGGTGGTTCCTTCGGTCTGGTCCGCACCTTCCCGTGTCCTGGTACTAGTAGTCTCGCCAAATTGGGACGCATGGATGGAGACGCCCTCGGCTTGGTCAACACCCTCTCGCGTAGCCGTGTGTGTAGTTTCGCCGAACTGAGTCGCCCGGAAGGGTGTGGCACCTTCGCTCTGGTCCGCGCCCTCGCGCGTCTTTGTTAGCGTGGTTTCGCCAAACTGGGAGGCCTCAAAGGTAATCCCTTCCGTCTGATCAGCACCCTCCCGCGACTCCGTAAATGTAGTCTCGCCGAACTGCGTTGGTTGGGCGCGGCCCTTCATAAGCGAAACCAAGGGCTCGCCTGAAGTCTTGTCAATCCAGAGCTGCCGGTGGTCGTCGTATGTGTGTTCGGGCGATGGAGCGCTCTCGGGTGGAAGCTTCTTCCTGCCAAGTAAGACGAAGGGCATCATATCGATTGTTATCCTTTCCCCCAAGTCAACCAGATCAGCGCGGCGCAGGCAAGCGGAATCCAGTCTGCGTGTTGTCGCAAATCCCGCTTATTCGAATAGCTTCCTTTTTTGCGGAAACGGCAGCGTTCTGAGGAACAAAGTACTTGAAATTTCGATCAACTGTCGGCGAGCACATGAGGGTCTTCGCGCGGTCAGTCTAGTGGTCCTTATGTGCCCAGTGTGCGTGAATCGCGAATGCACCGTCGTCCCTCGGACCGGTACAATGGCACCATGGCTGCTCAGCCACTCTCGTCTGAATCGACTCTTCGCTTAGACCAACTCTTCCGTTCGGATTATCTCGTGACTATCCGCGAAGTTTTCGCGATGTCGCCTGAACTGCAACTTCTGGTTCGCCATCAGGTCGTTCAGGTATTCGCGATCGTTGACGCGAATGTCATCCAGGGAGAGCTTCGGTGGAGACTGGGTAGCAGAGAAAAACGCGATGCTCGTTCAGGACTTCAAGAGGCTCTCGATGCTGGCGTCCTTGTCCTGATTGCCCCTAACTTCCTCAAAGTGGAGATTGAAAAATACCTTCCAGCGATCGCGTACGAGACGGAAACAACTCTTCCGGAAGCGGAGAAAGAATGGAAGGCGGTACAAGCAAAGCTTCATTTCTACGAGCCCTCGTCGCGCCTGTGCGATAACCGAGTGGCTGATCCAAAAGACTTACCGTACGTGAATGCGAGCGCGGAACTTGGTTTGCCGGTGTACACGCGGGATAAGGACTTGAAGCGAATGGGTGCGCCTGTATTGTGGGTTTGCATCGATGCCGCGTGTCGTGATCATGCCCGCGCGACGAGCGTCACTCTAGGCTTCACAGCCGGCTCAACTTTCACCCTGACTATCGGGGCCGAGGCACTTCGCGCCGCGATCAGGGGAATGAAAGGTCTCTACGAGGCGTTCAGAAAGCAGCCGGTATGGTTGCAGCTTGCGGTGGCTGGTGCTCTAGCAGCGATTGCTATTCACCCGCGATCCCGCGCGAAGATTTTGGAGCTTTGGAAGGGTGTTTCCATAAGTGTAGTCAATGTGAAGGGCCCTTTGCTGGACGCTTTCCTGGCAGTCATGAAGGAAATTGCAAGTGCTCAATCTAGCGCACACCGAACGAAGCGCGAGATTGAGTCGGTTTTACCCCCGACGAAGAAGGTCTCCGCACTCGTGTACGCTCGTAGAATTTGTATAGTCGCCGAGAGACCGATATCAAGCGACGAGATCGTTCGGAGGATGAGAAGTGCAGGTTACATTTCTCGCGGCAAACGCCCTGCGGATTATCTCCGACGTGTACTACGACAAAGTGGAGAATTCATTGAGCTGCGGGGCGGAACGTGGCAATTTCGACCACGGTCAATGGGATCCCCGGGTTCGCTACCAGACAGCCTTGTGCAGCAGAATGCTGCCATATAAGTACGAAAGCTCCCTAATCCTCCGGTGGATCTAGGTTACCGCTCTTAATGAGCTACATCTGTGTAAATCCGGTCCTTGTCAGGCCGTTTGGCAATACAAACTGCCGCACTGAGAATGTCTTCGCTCTTCCGGTCGGTAGTACGTCAAAAATGGACGCGAATACGAATACTGTCCAAAAATGAAGAAGTCGATCAAACCTGATGTCGCTGGCAATCCAGTCACTGGAGGAACGAGCCCGACATCGACCGGACCTGCGGGCGGCTATTTTGAAGGTCAGGTAGGTGCGTCGTTTCTGCTGTCTCTACTCGTGGGCGCCGAACCCCGCGGATTGCCTGGAACGACCATCGATCGCGTGAAACTCCAGAGGGCAGCCGAGGGACATCCTCTGGATGACGTTATTGTGGATGCGCACGACGCACAGGGGAACTCCGCGATTCTCGAAGTGCAGGTCAAACGGGACATCAGTTTCGCGCCGAGCGACCCTGTCTTCCGCTCCGTAGTGGGCCAAATCGCGAAGGTCGCGGGCAAACCGGAGTTCCTGAAGAGCCGGTACGAACTGGCGATTGCGCTTGCGCAAACATCGCACAAGATCGAGGGACCCTACCAGACAGTCCTGACCTGGGCGCGGCAACTGGGCGACGCCGCGACTTTCATGAACCGGATCAAGCGTCCTGGCTCCGCTAATGACGCCATGCGGAGTCTTGTAAATACCTTCAGGACGCATCTTCAGGAGGCCGGTGCCCCTCATGATGACGAAACAGTCTGGCGTCTCTTAGGCCGACTTCAGATCCTTCCGTTCGACTTCACGGCGACTGGCTCCGCCGCCGCGGAACTCGCGAAGGAGCGCGCCACGCGCGCTCTTCATCCCGACGATACACCGCGTGCCGGCGATCTTTGGAAAACTCTTACAGAACTCTCGATTGAAATCGCATCTTCCGGCGGCGACATTACACGGGACCGTCTGGTCGAAAAGCTCGAGCAGAGCTTGTTCCGGCTTGCGGAGGAAAAACGCAGCTTCACGGCGCTCGCTGCCCTGGCCGAAGCCTCTCGCCATGCTCTGGCGGACATCGGCGATCGGGTCGGCGGTGCAATGCTGACGCGACCCGAACGCGTCGCCGCGGTTCACGGGGCTCTCGATCAAGGCCGCTATGTGGAAATTCGCGGTGATGCGGGTGTCGGCAAATCAGCTGTGCTAAAGCATTTCGCGGAGCAGATATCCGAACAGGCGCGAGTCATCGTTCTGAGCCCCGGCCGGACGATACCAAAAGGCTGGTTAGCACTGAGAGGGGTGCTTGGGTTTGACGGCACAGCCCATGAACTTCTGGTTGATCTCGCGGCCAGCGGCAGCGGCGTGTTGTTCCTGGATAACCTCGACTTTTATGCGCCGGAAGAACGCCTGACGGCCCTCGACCTCGTCCGCGAAGCGGCCAAAGTCCCTGGCATGTCCGTGATCGCTACCGCGCGCCGTGATTTCGGTGTTCTGGAGCCAAGTTGGCTGCCCGGAGAAGTCATAAACCAACTGGGGCGTGCGGAGCCTGTGGTCATTGATGAACTGTCCGAGTCCGAAATCGAGGAATTGCGAAACGCGGCTCCTCAATTGAGAGCGCTGCTAGCCGATAGCCATCCGGCACGCGAGGTTGCCCGCAACCTGTTCCGCCTCTCGCGCCTCGCCAACCGCCCCTCGGATGCGCTGGCTCTGCGCACCGAGGTCGACATGGCGGGGCAATGGTGGCAAAGCGCCGACGGGGATTATGACAAGGACCACCATCGTGACCGCGCGCGGGTCCTGAGGGCGCTGGGAGAGCAGGCGCTTGCGCGCGCGGGACAACTCGATGCGCATGAGTTTCCGGCGGGGGCGGTCAATGCCTTGGTGGTAAGCGAAACCTTGCGCGATCTGGGAAATGATCGCATGACCTTTCGCCATGACGTTCTTCGCGACTGGGCCATCGCTAACCTTCTCGCCTCCGATCCTTCGCTCATCCAACGTCTGCCCCTTAACCGGCCCGCGCCCGCGGATCTTGTCAGGGGTGTGGAGCTGGCGGCACGCATCGCGATCGAGCGCGCCGCTGACAGCACGCCTTGGCAATCCTTCGTTGCGGCCGTGAGCAAGCCGGAAGACCACGGCTCGTGGCGCCGGGCGGCTCTGCTGGCCCTGGTCCGCTCAGAGATCGGCACAGCGTTGTTGGACCGTGCCAGATCTTACCTGCTCGATAACAAGGCGCAGGCCCTGCGCGAACTCATTCGCGTGGTCATGGCGGTTGAGGTTGAACCCGCGACGAAAAGGCTCTTAGCCGCTGGCCTTGATCCAAAACTCATACCGGCCGGTTTCAACATCCCGAGTGGGCCATCGTGGCTGCGGCTCATCATGTGGTTGTTGAGTTTCGGAGACCCTTTGCCGGCCGCCGCCATCCCGGACGTGGTAGATCTCTATGGCGCATGGTCGAGAGGAACCTTGGGCAAAGATCCGCTGACCCCGGTCTTGGTGCCGTGGCTCTACCATTGGCTCACGGAGATTGAAGCGCGGCGCGGCACTGTCGGTGTTCAGGAGCGACAGCCGTTCAACGGTGAATTGACCCGCGAGCAGATCGGTGCCCTCAGGGAGGAGCTCACCACCGACTTCCTCTTATTCTGCAATCATGCGCCGGAGCTCGCCAAGGCATATCTGCAAGCGCTGAGGAAAAACCCGGAGCGCGAGCGGGCGTCGGAAATCCTCAAGTTTCGCGGTGCCTTGGCACAGGCGGCGCCCGAGGAACTGGCGGAGCTCACCGCCGAAATCCTGATTCCGAAAAAAGAGAAAACCGAAAGGGAGCAGAGCTACCTGCCGGCCCGGCCGTTCGGATATCGCGATCTCGACTTTATTCCGGCATCACCGGCACAGGGTCCATTCCTGGAACTGCTCGTCCATGCGCTTGAGCACGGCTTGCGGCTGGTGCGCAAGCTCGTCGATCACGCGATTTCGTTCAAGACGGCTGGCCGGGACTTCGGGACCAATGCGATGAAGATCACATCCGATGGCGGCAGCGAGAGAACCTTTCCCTGGGTTCCGTCTTACGGCTGGTCGCGGGAGATGGGGTCGAGTACGGCTGTCGTGACATCAGCCCTCATGGCTCTCGAAGCCTGGGCTCATCGGCGGATCGATGCGGGCGAGCCTTTCGACAGGGTACTCGCGGAGGTTCTGGGTCCCGCGAACCCGCCCGCCGCCTACCTGTTGGTCGCGGTCGATTTGCTGTTGTCCCATTGGCCGAAATCGCGTGCCGCGGCGATACCGTTCCTGGGCTGTCCCGAACTTCTCTGTATAGATCGTCAGAGGATGCCGCGGGACAATGTTGAGCTCCCCGATTTTCTGGGACTCAAGGCGCTGCAAAAGGAACCCGTTGGCCTTGCTAATCTCGCAAGCCTCAAAGCCCGACCCTCCCGGCGCCTGATGCTCGATCAACTCCTCCCGGAGTACGTGTTCGATGAAGAGAACCGAAAATTGCTCGTCGAGCGACTGCAGCGTGCGGCCGCACGGCTCGGTCCGCCAAAAGGCAAATCCGGTTTGCTCAGTCCGGCGTTCATGACCGTGCACGCTCTCAACCTTCTTGATCCGAAGAACTGGCAGAAGAAAACCGTGCAAACAAAAGAGGGTCCGGTCGAGGCTTGGGAATACGTCTCTCCGGCTTCGGAAAGCGAGCATTTTCAATCCTTGCAGGACGAGAAGTTTCGCGAGCGGCAGGCGCGCGAAACCCTGCAGATCCAGATCAGGGCCGCTCTCAATGATCCCGCTCGGTCGTCGCCGACCTTCGCGGCGTCCGCGGTCCAGTGGGCGCAATCGACGGCAGCCAAACCCGACAAAGGAAATGAAGAGCGCGATGGAATGCCTAGGGACACGATCGTCATCGCGGCGCTGATCGGCGTGCGCGACGGCGGCGACGCGCTGATCGAAAAACACGGGCCGTGGATGCGCGAGACCTTCCTGGGGGCGCTGAAGACCAAGAAGGACCCTGTTTGGGACGTACAGACCGGGTTGCAATTCAACCCGATTGCCATGGGTTTCGTGGGAATGGTGTTGCTGTTAAAGAACCGCTTCGCCATGGAGGATGTACGCAGCCTGCTCGAAGCCGCTGGGGATGGAAGCCCCGCAGCCGCGCACGGCTTTGCACTTACAGCCGGCGTGCTCGCGGAAATCGACGAGCGGCTTGTTCGGTCGGTGCTGCGCTGCGCCTTTACGGCCTGCGTCCAGCCGCGCCCGCATTGGAGGCTGGAAGAAACCGATGCGGACGCCCGCTCCGAGAAGTACCGTGAGAAAGTGCAAAGCGCCATCGAGGCCGATCTGGCCTGGTTGAGCGGAAAGCGAGACGAACCGGCATGGCCGCCCTTTGCCGAGGATCGACCTCATACGCGGGATCGCTATGTCTCGATGCGGGGGAGGAGGAAGGAGCCTGTCGAACGGCCGCCTGAATCGGATATGCGCACGGATGATGATTCAGCGGCGCTGTGGCTGAAGGGAGCGGCCGGACTTTTCGATGTCGCCAAACGGCGGTGGCTGCGCGACGTCATCAAGACTTATGCCTCGTGGACCAGGATCATGAATGGATCGGAGCTCGACGAGGATGACGAGCTGGAAAGTCCGCCACGGGAATGGAATGGTGCGTTTTTCAAGCTGCTGGCTTATTGCCTGCCTGGCCTATCATCGGCGCAAATCGACGAAATTGCGCTCGCGCTCATCATGGAAACGGGGGAACGAGCCTTCCATGAGATCACGGCGACGTTTCTCCGCGATGCGGACGCCCTGTATTTTAACGACCGCACGCTGAAAGAAGAGCAGGCCGTGCACATACGATCAACCTTGGCGCACAAACTGATGACAGGAAGGATGTGGAAGTATCACGCGCGCGACCGATCAACATCGACGGAAATCCATTTCGGGCCTGCGGTAGCGGTGGTTCTGTTCAACGACTACGCGAACATGGAGCCGCCAAAGTGCTACTTGTTTCCGAAAGCAATGGAGCGCGTGGACCCGTTTCTTCCGGCTTTGAAGGATCTAGTCGAGAGCGGGACCTTTCTGCTCGCTTGCATGGTTTTGCTGAATTTGCTCGAACTTGCGCCGCGCACAAGCCATCTGCCGCTGATCGTTGCTGCCAGCAAGAGCTGGCTGGCAGCCTTCCCGGATGATAAGGCGTTTTGGATTGATCAAGGCCTCGGGCGGCGCCTATGCGCTCTGATGGATGCAGTTCTCACGCTTGACCCACAGCTATTCGCTCCCGACCAGGCCTCGAGAAAAGACATCGATCGGCTGTTGGAAAGCCTGGTACTGATCGGTATTGCAGAAGCTTACCGATTGGAAGAACGTCTGCGTACGCTCCGCTAGTTTCGTTGTGGTTTCCGTGTTTTGAAATCCAATTGGGCGCTGAGGACGGCAAGAAAGTCGGCTGACTGTCCGTAGGCAGGAGCAGGCCACTTTGCCGGCTCTCGTCCGATTTAGATGTGCCAACTGTGTGCACAACTGCTTATACACAAGCAAGGCCTGGTGAGGCCCCCGGCCACGAGGCAGCCTGATTTGCGATTGAAGCTCCGGGCGGCAGATTCGACTGCTGGCGCCGCTCAGAAGGTTGGGAGTTCGGACAATGCGAACTGTCCGGCGCGGGTGCAGCCGAATTTAAAGGCCTTTGAACAATTCTGAAATGGTTTTGTCGAATGACCCGGCTAAGGCGGCGATCGTGTTCAGGCGCGGTTCGGTGCGACCCTTTTCGAGTTCCAAAAGCGTGCTCTTTGCAACGCCGCTATGTATGGCAAGGTAAGTGAAGCTCCAGCCACGTGACTCCCGCAGGCGCCTAATTCTCTGACCGAGTCTAATTTGCAGCGAGGAGGTTGTCGGCCTTGCCATCGTACCGATTCTGCGGTACAGTGTTTGGCCTTGGTACCGCTACTCCGGTACGGTGCCTATTTCAGAGTTCGCGATTTGAGGCTGTGCCCGCGAGGGGTGTTTTGGTAGCGGGATCGAAAGCTACACCGAGCACAGCCTCCCTCCACGGCTACGCGGTCGATTTCCCGCTAAGGTCGCGGGACGGCATTGTTTGGTGCGCAATGAATGACCGTTGTTTTTCAGGCCGTGCCCCTTGGCGGCGAGTATTGCGACTTTTGTTGCTCTCGCCCGATTTTCAAGCTCTACCACTGCAGCAACTTTGAATTGTGTGGACGGACAGTGTTCGCGTCCGCGTCGGCGGGATCGTGGGCTTCCTGCCGGAAGTGCTCTGAACTAGTGGATGGAAAGCAGTGGGGTCGCCTGACCGAGCGAGCATTGCGCAACTTCTTGAAGCGGCACGATGTGCCACGTCACGAAGTCTCCACTCTTTCAGCACAGTTTGCCGAAATCCATCGGCTCTTCGCCGAGCACCTGCTAAAGGAGCCCTGATACCGGGTTGTCACGATGTCCGATTTTCTGACGATGCGGTCACAAGGCAATTCGGCACAATAGATGCGGTAGCTGCCGCTGCTTGGGCAGCCCAGGCGTTGGACATCAAGACTGATCACCGCTTCTCACAAGGCGGATTTGCGTGCGGTCTCAAACCGTTCAGCGAATTTCACGACGGATATGCTTAGGACGTCGCAGATTGCAGCAAGATCTAAGAAGTCAAGCCGCCGCTCACCTGTTTCGTACTTGCTCACGAATGCCTGCTTGGCCCCGATGCCCTTCGCTACCTGACCCTGTGTCAATCCCTTTTGTTTACGGAGTTCACGCAGGAGGTCGAGGAAGATCTTTCGTTCTCGCTGTTTTCTGATCGACCGTAGCGCCAGCTTCGCCATCGAAGCCAGCATAGGGAGGTGACGGGTGCTACTCCAAAATGGATTATTTGCTTACAGTTAGGTAGGATACTGTCTGCAACCCTCTTCGAATCGCCTGGCAAATTCCATCAAGGGGAGTCCGACGGCGTCACAGACAGTCTTCAGCTCCAACACATCTATTCGCCGCTCGCCTTGCTCGTACTTGCTGATTCGCGCCTGTGTAACGCCTAGCGCCTTGGCAAGTTGTGCCTGCGTCAATTTTGCCTCTATCCGAATACGGCGCAGGAGCCGGAGGAACACCTTTCGCTCGTGTTGCCGTTTGGCAGACAACCCTCCGATGTGCTCCATATGTTGGGAGCATAGGAAAAGGTTGACAATTACTCCAAAATGGACTATTCCAAGATGGATTGCCGATATTGAAGGCGTTCATCGGGTTTCGTACGAATGCTGGGTGACTAGGAGGGCAGGGTAGCAGAACGCGCAAACCATTTAGTATAGGCCAGACCGTCGGTGCGCAAGAACAATCTTTATAATCGTCTGGAAACCGAAAATTCTCTTGCGTTCTCTAGCTGGGGACGACTAGAGTTTTGCCAATTACAACCTCATTTCGCAAGAGGTTGCCAGCCGTAAGCTTGTTCTAGACAGTTTGCCGTGACGAGACGCGATGATCCTGGTTTCCTGCAGTTTGCGTTCGGTTTTCGGAACAAAATCAGGTTTTGGACCCAATGCGTCTGCTTGTCACGGATCAGTTCTGTCAGCCGTTAGCGGTAAGTAGTTGCTTGGACTGACCGGCGTTTCGGAAGATCGGGCTCGGCCGTCCGGGTTGCTGTCTGCTGTTGGCGAGCTTCCCCCAAAGCTCACCCAAAAAAGGAATACGACGGGTCGAACTACCCTTGGTTGGCCTCGGGTTGTCCAAGGCTTCGTCATCGTCGATGCGTGCGGTGAGGTGAGCTGATGTCTCTAACGAATGACGAACTGGCAGCCCTAGTTTGTTCCCCCTGTCGGCTTCGAGCACTCACCGATGCAGAATTGATGGATGCGTTGCGCTGCGGTTGCAACGATGCCCTGGCGACCCTCTTCGAAAGGCACAGTGCTCTAGTCTTCCAGATCGCTCAGGGAGGCTTGTGCAGTGATGGTGAGGCGGAGGCAACTGTCCGGCGGGTCTTTGGAGATGTTTTTCAAGCCAAGGACGAGTTCAATTCCGACCGCGACAGCTTCACAACTTGGTTGCTCAAACAGGCGGAGCCCCGTCCGGGGAGACCCCTTGCATGAGAAGTCAATGCACTAAGGCGAATTTTGCTCGGTAAGAACGGTGTTTAGGAGAGAGAGCCGATGGGTGAACTTGATCGCGACCTGGCAAGTCTACTTTGTTCGCCCTCTCTACTTCGGACGTTCAGTGACACCGACCTGATGGACGCTCTACGCAGGGGCTGCAATGATGCCCTGGCCGTTCTGTTTGAAAGACACAGTGCTCTCGTCTTCCGAATAGCGCGTGCTATTTTGCGCGATGATGGCGAAGCAGAGGAAACGGTTCAACGTGTCTTTCTGGATGTGTTTCGAGCAGTAAATCAGTTCAATCCCGCTCGCGGAAGCTTTAAGACCTGGTTGCTTCAGTACGCATATCATCGGACCATCAACCGCCGGGAGCATCTTCAGGCGAACCACTTTTACAATCGAGAGGAACTCGATGAGTTGGCACCAGCTGAAGTCTTCTATGGGGCCGGCCATTTGGTATGCTTGCCTCCGCAGGAGGTCGCGTACTTGGTGGAGCAGGTACTCGCCCTCCTTGAACCTCGTCAGCGTAAGGTGATTGAGCTCACTTACTTCGAGGGGCTGACGGCCGAAGAGGTCGCAAAAGCGACCGGCAACTCTGCGTCGTCGGTCCGGAACAACTTGTATCGAGGGCTTTCAAAATTGCGGAATGCTGTTCTTGAGAACTGCAAATCTAGAGCGACCTCCGCTTCTGAGCGGAAGGCAAGTGCTAAGGGGATGCTCGTTGAACAGCCACGAACATTATGAGGAACTGTGTGCCTTAGCCGCCAGCGGTCAGGCAGTGCAGCCCGATCTGGCGGATCTTAAGGCTCACCTCGAAACCTGCCCTAGCTGTCGCTCCCTAGCAGATGACTTTACCCAGGTCAGCGCTCAGGGCCTTTCCATGCTTGCGGCAAAGCGATCGCCGTGTCAGGTTCCCTCAGGAATGACACAAAGATTCGTCGCCCGGGCGCGGTCCGAAGGGATAGAGATGAGTCGGGGAACCGCCGCCAGGGTGATGAAGCGGAATCGGCCTCTCCTTGTCGCGGCCATGGGCGCTGTTGCGGCTCTCGTTCTGATCGCGGGCATTTTGACAATCCGGAAGATTCATCCTTCGTCTTCTCTTGCGAATCAAGTGCCGCCGCCCGCCCGGCAAGCCCCCATGACTCCAGCGGCAGTCCCGTCGCCAACTTCACGCGTGCAGGATGCCGAATTACAGCAGCAGTTGACTGCTGCGCGAAAGGAAATGAGTTCTCTGGCCGCTACTATTAGGGCGCAGCGCGATGAGCTTGAAGCCTTAACCAACGTCAAGGATTCTTTGAATTCTCAGCTCGCAGAGGCTGAACGGCAGAATACCGGTTTCAAGTCTGATAAAGCCGAGTTGCAGGCCCGTAACACACAACTGCAGGCAGAACTGGGAAAGTCGCAAGCTGATAAGAGCACGAGCGATGTCGCATTGACTCTGCAGGAAACTGAACTCCGCGAGCTTCGGAAAAAAGTCGATGATCAGGCCGATCAACTTCGGCAACAGGAAGAGTTAACCGCAAGGGGAAGTGATGTTCGGGACCTTGTAATCGCACGCAATCTCCACATCATCGACGTCCATGACCGGGACGGCGATGGCAAGAGCCAGCGCGCATTTGGACGAATTTTCTATACGGAAGGGAAGTCCCTGATCTTTTATGCCTACGATCTGGGCGACGCACAAAAAGTGGACGCGAAGGTCTCGTTTTGCGTCTGGGGCGAACGGCTAGGAGCCGAGAAGCCAATCAAAAGCCTTGGAGTTTTTCACAATGACGATCCCAGCGACGGACGTTGGGTGCTCACGTTTGACGATCCTCATGTTTTGGCACAAATCGACTCGGTATTCGTCACTATCGAGTCCTCACGGAAGGCAATACGTGAGCCTGGTGGGCGAAAAATATTATTCGCCTTCTTGGGCGAAAAGCCTAACCACCCGTGAGCAGCGTTTGTCCGCTTCAGCCAGCCAACCCACACCATCTCTCCTCCTTGTTTGATATCGCTGCCATAAAGTTCCTTTATTGACAAAAAGGTCGCCACTCCCCGGCATACGTTGTAGAGGACTAAGAACCGATGCTCCGTCTCCCCCGTGCTGTCGTGGAAAGCTACTGCTTCCTTCTTTTGCTCGTTACCTGCCTTGTGCATCCTGCCTTGGCACAGCTCGAAACTGCGACTATCTCGGGACAGGTCGTGGATCCATCCGGTTTGAGCGTCGCTGGAGCCCAGGTAAAGCTGGTCGACATTGACCGTGACTCCAGCGCAGGTGCGACCACCAACGGTTCTGGCCTATACACTTTTCAAAGTGTTCGGCCAGGGCGCTACAGAATGGAGGTCACAGCCGCAGGCTTCAAGGTAGTCAATGTCACGGGCTTGATAATAAACGTACAGGATCACATCGAGCAGAACTTTCGTCTTCAGATCGGCTCGGTTGCGGAAAGCGTGACGGTGACAGCAGGTGCTCCGCTCGTGAATACAACGGATGCGACGGTCAGCACGGTCGTAGACCGCCAGTTCGCTGAGAACCTGCCGATGAATGGCCGGAGCTTTCAGACGCTGATTCAACTCACGCCGGGAGTCGTGCTCACCAATAGCAGCTACGCCTCGGATGGACAATTCAGTATCAATGGACAACGGGCGAACTCAAACTATTGGATGGTGGATGGTGTAAGCGCGAATATTGGGATGAGTTCGAACGCGAGCGCCTCCGACACACTCTCAGGCTCACTCGGAGGATTCAGCGCCCAGGGTGGAACCAACAGCTTGGTGTCGGTGGACGCCATGCAGGAATTCCGCATTCAGACCTCGACCTTTGCGCCGGAATTTGGACGAACTCCGGGCGGACAGATTTCGATTGTTACGCGCTCTGGCACGAATCAGTTTCATGGGTCGGTATTCGAATATCTGCGCAATGATGTTCTTGATGCAAACGACTGGTTTTCCGACAACCAAGGATTACCGAAAGCGGAGGAACGGCAGAACGATTTTGGTGGAACGCTGAGCGGTCCGATTCGGAAGAACCAGACGTTCTTCTTTTTCTCCTACGAAGGGCTCCGCCTGCGTCTGCCTCAAAGCGGAGCTACAGAGGTACCCGACCTCACAGCCCGCCAGAGCCCGGATGCGGCGCCGGCGGTCCAGCTATTCCTAAATGCCTATCCACTACCAAACGGCCCCGAGCTATTGAACGGCGGCAATCCCACAGGCGCGGCGGGCTTCACGGCAAGCTATTCGAATCGTTCCACGTTGGACGCGGCTAGTTTACGTATCGATCACAAGCTGAACGATAAGGTGGCCCTGTTTGGGAGGTATAACTACGCACCCTCGGAACTGGTAGCACGCCCGGGCCCGGGGGCAGGCTATGCTCTCAGTGTCCTGAGTACGAATGGCGTGGGCACCCAAACTGCGACCGCTGGCCTTACTTGGACCGCTTCCTCCACTCTCACCAACGATCTTCGTGCAAACTATAGCCGGGTAACCTCCACCCAGACCTACTCTCTCGACAACTTCGGTGGCGCCAAGCCGTTTGATAGTTCGGCTGTGGGACTGCCAAGCGCCTATACATCGCAAAACTCGCAAGCCACGTTCGGAATCTACGCCGCTGATTGGACGGGCGTGCTAACAGCCGGTTCCTCGGCGAACAACCTACAGCGGCAGTTCAACTTTGTGGACAGTCTTTCCTGGCAAAAAGGCGGACACAATCTGAAATTCGGTGCTGACTATCGCCAACTCGCTCCGAGACTCGCTCCGCCGTCGTACAACCAGCAGGACTACTTTTTTTCTTTGGCCAATGCTCAAGCCGGAAGCGTTGATGAAGCTGTGATTCAGGGACAAACCCCAGTGCCGCTCATCTTTCGGAATGTGAGCTGGTTCGGTCAGGACACATGGAGAGCCCGTCCACGACTGACAGTTACTTACGGGCTGCGCTGGGACGTGGATTTTGCCCCGAAGACCAGCAGTGGCCCCAGCCTGCCTACGGTTGTGAACTTCAATAATCCTTCTACACTGGCCTTAGCCCCCGCGGGAACACCGGTGTTTGACACCCGCTACGGAAACGTAGCGCCCAGAGTCGGGCTCGCCTACCAGATTGCGCAGCAGTCGGGCTGGGAAAGTGTGGTGCGGGGAGGGTGGGGGCTATTCTATGACCTTGCGACCTCTCAATTTCAGGCTGCTCCAAGCTTCTATCCGTTCGGCTCTCAAGCCGTCCTCTTTGGGACTCCATTTCCTTTGGATCCCAATCCCGGCGGCACCGGAGCGCCAGTTCCAGTAAGCAGCCAGAATCCAGTCGTTATCGCCTACGATCCGATGATCCGGTCTCCTTACACACAAGAATGGAACTTGGCCTTCGAGCAGTCTCTCGGACCGGCGCAGTCGCTCTCAGCATCATATGTGGGGGCGATGGGGCGCCGACTTCTGGTAGGCGAATCGTTTACCGCTCCAAATGCAAATATCCCTCAGGCAAATCTTACTGGGAATTACGGGACCTCCGACTACGATGCACTGCAGGTGCAATTCCAGCGCCGTCTGTCGCGTGGTCTGCAGGTCTTGGCCTCGTTTTCCTGGGCTCACTCGATCGATACCGCCTCTACCGGCGCGGGTGGGATTACCTTCGCCGACTACTATTCGAGAGAAGAGGGAGCACAGGCCAACCGAGGACCTTCCAGTTTTGACGTCCGCGACTCCGCTTCCGTAGCCCTCACCTACAATATTCCGACTCCGAAAATCAATGCCTTCGTGGACGCCATGTTTCAAGACTGGTCGGTGCAGAACATATTCCAAGCACGATCCGCCCCCCCGGTCGATGTCAATTATTACTACCTCTATACCTTAGAAACTCAAACGGCTGGGGTACGCCCAAACATCACACCTGGAATCCCTCTCTATTTGTACGGTTCGCAGTACCCAGGAGGGAAAGCGATCAACGGCACCCCAGGTGCGGCTGGGCAATGTCCGGATGGTTCGCAGAGCATCGGACCCTTTTGTCCTCCATCTGCCAACAAACAAGGCGACTTGGGACGCGATGCATTGCGGGGATTTGGCGCCTGGCAATGGGACTTCGCCGCGCATCGCGATTTTTCCGTTGGCGAGAAGGCCAAGCTGCAGTTCCGCGCCGAGCTTTTTAATGTCCTGAATCACCCTAACTTTGGACAGCCGTCCGGAAACCTCGCGGTCGCGGGTTTTGGTCTTTCCCAGCAGACACTGGCGCAAAGCCTCAATTCGTTCAATGTCGGTAGTGGTGGTTTCGATCCGGCCTATCAATTTGGCGGCCCGCGGGCGCTTCAGTTTGCGCTGAAGGTGACATTCTAATGACCGATCATTTGAAGTTAGGATGTCGCAGTGTGCTTCTGCTGTCTTTTATCCTTCTAACCACATCCGAGGCACAAATCGTGAGCGGGCCGGCATTCGACCCAACCCCGCTGCAGATTCCCCGAGTGGAGAAGGCCAAACCGAGGCCGGTCACCAGCATGGATCTCTTGACGCTGCGTGACATTCACGGAAGCCGCATATCCCCCGATGGGAAATGGGTTGCATTTGTCTTGGGTCAGGCAATCTATGAAAGCGACAGTTATCGTAGCGGTTTGTTCATCATCAGCACGGAGAAGGACAGCAGACCGATCTGCCTGGGCAGCGCCGGCCCGCCTCATTGGGACAACGGTGGTCAATGGGGGCAGGAGGATCCGCAATGGTCGGCAGACGGTAAGTTCATCTTCTACCGCTCAAAACACGACCGTGAATCGTGGCAAGTATGGAAATGGGAACGAAGGGGCGGACCGTCTATTCAAGTGACACACGTCGAGCACGACGTACAGTCGTTCCAAGTCAGCCCAGATGGCCTTAGGCTCATCCTCACAGTGGAGAAACCGTTAGATAAGAGAAGACTCGCAGAACACGGCATCTTGTATGACGGCAGCTTCGGGGCTGGAGCGCCAATTCCGCTTGTGGACTACATCGCTATGTCGCGCGGTGTGGAAACCGAGACCTGGCTGCATGATTTTGGAGATGGCCATGATAGAAAAGCTAGCCAGGAGGAGGCCGAAGCCGGTGACTCATGGCTTGATCCACCGCCCAAACTATTTACCAAGGACGAGATCGAAGAACACCAAATCTCCGATGTCAAGATTTCGCCAGATGGAAAGCGCTTGGTGTATGAACGATATCTGTCAGACGTCTCAGAGTCGCCGCAAGGAGTCATTCGTCTATTCTCGCGGCCAGTCCAAGGCGGGGATCCCGTTGACCTTACGCCAAACGACTCCACTCCGCAGCAATTCTGGTGGAGCGCTGACAGCAAAGAAATCTACTATACCGAGCTGCACACTGACATGGCTGATGAACTGCGCCCTGCGAAATTGATGGCTGTTCCCGCAGTGGGAGGTAAACCGCGAAAGATCTTGGATTCGAGCGGCTTCCAGTACAACTACTCGATTGATCGCTCAAAGACCTTGCTGGCATGCACGTACGAAGATACGACGACCCCTGCGGAACTGAGGCTGGTTGACCTGCGCGCTGGCGAGGTGCGAACTCTTGCGGAGGTAAACCCCGAATTTCGCGGGCTCCAGTTAAGCCCAACCCAGCGAATCGAAGTCTCAAATAAATATGGGGATCATTTTTTCGGGCACCTGGTGTTTCCGTCGCACTATGAATCCGGGAAGCGCTATCCACTGATCATTACTCTGTACCGCGATGGGAATTCATTTCTACGGGGAGGAATGCCGGGGGATGAATATCCCATTCGGGTCTTTGCCGCCAGCGGATTCTTGGTTTTGAATTTCGACGTCGGGGTGGAACGGAACAGCAAACCTGGGGATTTTGAATCAATCATGTTGCAATGGGATTCCCCGATGGAGGGCATCGCGGCGGCCGTTGCCAAGCTGGTGGACATGGGCATCGTCGACCGATCAAAAGTCGGAATCACTGGACTGAGTTTTGGCGCGGAGATGGTCAAGTATGGTATCAGCCACACCGATCTCTTTCGTGCTGCGATTGCCAGCGGTCCCTCATGGGAACCCAGCGCCTACGACTTTGGCAACGATTTTGTTCGTGGGTATTGTTCTCACAATTTACATCTGGAATCACCCGATGGCGAGGCGCGTGTCCGCTGGCAAAGACTGTCGGCTGCGCTGAATGCCAGCCATATACAGGCCCCCCTCCTGGTCAATGAAGCAGATTCGGAATACTTTGGGGACATGCAATTGGTGACGACGATGCGGGAGCTGAAAAAGCCCGTAGAGATGTTCATCTATGCAAACGAATTCCATGTAAAGAATCACCCCGCTCATCGCTATGAGATCTATCAGCGCAACGTTGACTGGTTCAGGTTCTGGCTGAAGGATGAAACGGGCTCTGATCCCGCTAAGGCGGAGCAGCGTAAGCGCTGGGGCGAGTTACGAGCGATGCGGGATAAAGACCAAGGCAACGCTCCGCATGCCTCCGGCGGCACCGCCTCGAAGCCTTGATGCCGACGCTCGGGGCATTTCAGTTGGCCGCAGAAGAGGAATACGGTTTCTCGATTGCTGCCTGCAACCGTGCATGAACCCTCGGCTATTACTCATCCAAATCGTACGCTGGAATCATGTAGAGTAGCAGATTGAACGGTTCAATCGGCCCTTTCAATGGCTTCAGTGCAAGACTGTGGGCGATCACCATCTTTGCCTCGCCAATCGTGCTGACTTGCGGCTTCGTGTAGTTCATGGTTGTTCTCCTCTGATGAGAAGTTGGCTCCGCGCACTTAAGTCGCGTGCGAGCTTGCTGTTCTCACGAATTGAGTTATAGTCCTCGATGATCGGTAATGTTGTCTCCCGGTCGCGGCCGCAACCGGGAGACAAGACAAGTTTTTACTCATCCAGATCGTACGCTGGAATAACGTGAAGTGTCATAGAGTGGGGCTCAAGAGGCCCCGTCTGCGGCTTCTGAGTCTGCCCGCTCGCGATCACTCTCGTTGCCTCTCCCATTGTGTTGACTTGCGGTTTCGTGTAGTTCATGGTGTTGCTCCTTTGTTGGAATATTCCGACCCGATCGTGCCGGGACGGAAGGTTGTTGCTGGGCATGCTACGCGGTCGCCTGCAATTCGTGATGTCTCGCCGATGACGAGGAGGCCGCGGGAGTATCGAGGAGCCCGCGTGTGGCCAAGTCGCGCAGCCAGTATTCCAGCGAAATTGTCCAAAGTACCCGCGCTAGCGGAACAATCTTTCCAGCGTGGGCGTCGCAAATCGTCTTCAGCAACTGGGCCTCATCCACGTATCCGAGGGTTGAGCTGAGAGGCGTTTGGTAGACGCTTTGAAGCTCATTCCAGTGTTTCTCCAGAACCTTGACGGGCCCGCGTGCACCGACCTGCTTGGTGCGACGCGACAAGATCTCCTGAGGCACGATGCCAGCCAGCGATCGCCGCATGAGCGAACGTCTCTCACCGGGACGCAATAGCTGACTGGCAGGTATAGAAAGAATGAACTCGATCAGGTTCTGATCGAGGTAGGGATAGCGGGCCTCTTCGAGTGCCGAGACTGGCGGGATAAACTTGGCCAACTTGCACGCCATAAGCTGGACACCACCGATATATGAGCGGCGTGTAGGCAACCAGAGGCCGAAGTGCTCGTCGACGTCCAACTGCCGGACGGCTAGTCTTGTGCGCTTGGCAAAGTCTTTCCGGATCCAGGGTTCGACTTTAGCTTCCTTCACCACATACTGGCCTAGGGAAGCGGGTAGCACACCGATTGCGGACTGCCACAGAAGTTGAATCAACGGTCTCCGTTTGACCAGGCTCCAGGCCATGAGTTGTTGGGCGAGGCTGACGAACTTGCATTGCACGATGAGGTCGGCCAAGAGAGCGCGGGGATCGGGAACTCCTCCCAGGAATTCGTCACCGCCAATACCCGACAGCACCGCTCGATAACCGCCGTCACGTACAACATCAGCGCGCTCCTCCCCAAGTTTCTGCCACACGCCAAGAGCCCCGGGAAGAGGACAGAACTCCGAGCATTCCAGCGAAGCAGGAGAGCTTCCTAGCGTACTGCCATCAATGTGAATGCCAACTCGCCCACGCTTTTCTTCGATTTTCTGGAAGTAGATCCAGTCATCTCCGCTCGGCTCAGTTTTGTCGTAGTAAGAGAGAGTGTCCAGGCGAGGCGTTTGTACTCCTTCCTGGGACTTGATGTCGTCTGCCATGCAGACGATCGAAGAAGAATCCAACCCCCCGCTGAGCTCAGCAAGAACTGGCGAGTCCGAGCGCAGTCTGCGGCGTACTGATTGTCGGAAAGCATGGCGAAAGTGCTCTTCATATTCCGCATCGGTTTTATAGCGGATGCGTGATTTAGGGCTGAAACGCCAATAGCGCTCGACCGATGCGCCGCCCTTACGAATGCGGACGAATTGTCCAGGTGGAACTTCGCGAATCTCACGATACGGCGTCAGGTGCGCATCGGGATCGTGGGCGAAGTATCCGGCGATGTAATCGTCGTCGATGTGGAACTTGTCGCCCGAAAGCAGTACCAGGGGGCTGAGGTCTGTCGCCCACCAGATTCGGTCATTCTTGAGGTAGTAAAAAATGTGCCGGATGGCCATGTAGTCGACGGCGAACACAAGTTCACGCTGTTCCGGTTTCCAGATGGAAACCGCCCAATCGCCAATGATGCGGCGAAAACAAGCGGAGTCCCAACGGTCGAAGGCGGCGGCGAAAATGGCGACATCGGTTGGGCTGTCGTCAAGATCGCCACGCAAGTCGGCAATCAGCACTTCGCGGTTGTCGAGGCGGCCATCCCATGTGACGATGAAGCCTCGGCGAGATGTGTAGGGCTGTTTCTCCTGGCGCGATTCAGCCGTGGTATGAAGGGGACGATAGAGCAACCCAACCGAGTCCTTCACATAGATCGACTCTCCGTCTGGGCCTTGCTGCCGCAAGGACTCACTGAGGTTCTCCGGCAGTTTCGGGTCGACCGGCTGACCGTCGAAGTTCCAGATGCCACCTTGCACACTCATCCCGCTCTCCTTGATTAGCAGCGATCCCAAACTGCGTAGGTCGCTTGAACGTTCGATCTCTCATTTATTGCCTGCCCGTCAACCTCAACCCACGCATGGGCCTTAAACGGGAGTTTTTGCGCGCCCAGTACCATGTGCGCGTCGATGCCGCGCTTCCTGAACAGGTATGTAGTGACGAAGGAACGTTGCAGGCAAAGGGCTTGTTTCGGGTACCAGATGCAAGCGTAGTTGACTGCCATGCAGACTCGATTGATGGTGTCTTCACCAGCAGGAATACTGGCTACAGTCCAGTTCTTGACCATGGAATAAATGGTCTCGAAGCGGCAGAACATGCTGAGAACGTCATAGACAAATAAGGTAAACAGCGCACGAAGAAACAGCATCACGATGACCTCCGGGGCTGGACCTGAACTCCAAGTTCGTGACAGAGGAAAGCGAGTCTGTCGGTGAGTGCCTCAATTTTGGTCGATAGAGGCTGAACCGGTGTATGGCCCCAATTGGGCTTGTAGTCGAGCAGGATGGGATACTTCGAGTGATTTGCCGCTTGCAGGCGTGCTGCCATCTTCCGAGCATGCATTGGGTTGCAACGCGTGTCCGCGTCACCCGAGATGAGCAGGATAGCGGGATAGCCCGCGCCGTCTTGCACACGATGGTAGGGCGAGTAGCCGAGCAGGCAGTGGAAGTCCTGCTCATCTTCGGGTGATCCGTATTCCTCTGCCCATCCCGCTGCAAAATCGAAGAGGTGATACCTCGTCATATCGAGTAGGGGCCCCAGGCAGATGGCCGCGCGGAAGAGGTCAGGACGTTGAGTGATCGCGGCGCCTATCAATAGGCCGGCGTTAGAGCCGCCGCCGACAGCAATGCGGCCCTCAGCTGATAGGCTGCGCAATTGAAGCCACTCGGCGGCGGCAATGAAGTCATCAAACGAGTTTTGGCGGTTCTCGCACTTTCCCGCTCGGTGCCATTGTTCACCCAGTTCTGAGCCTCCGCGGAGAGCAGGAACCGCAAACAGCAGTCCCTGCTCGATCAGAAAGGTTGCAAAGGCGGTGAAGCGGGGCGTCACACAACTCCCAAATCCTCCGTAGCCAGTCAGAAACGTAGGCAGCGGTCCCGAGTCTAATAGATCCTTCCTGGCGGCAAGAAAAAGCGGAATCGAAGTGCCATCCCTCGATGGATAGCTAGTCTCTTCGACAGCGATGACGGAAGGATCGAATGTGACCTCCGCCTCCTGCCACAGGCAAGATGTTTCTTCTCGCGTGTTATAGCAATAGGCGATCGGTGGTTGAGCGACTGAGGTGTAACTGTAAAACAAACTATCACCTCGATTCGAGGGATTCAGAATTTCGATAGTCCCGTGCGGAGAAAACGGAACGTCCTTTTTGTCACCATCCCTGAGGCCGAACGCCTCGATTTGAGTTGAGAAACGATCGACACGAGTCACGAAGATTCGGTCACTGAGTATCGTGAACTGCTGGATGCGGCGATCGGATTGGGGGACAATATCTCGCCAATGTATTGGATCCGGATCGTCGAGTGCGATACCGACGATCCGACAATTCGGAGCGGTGAAATCGGTGTAGGCAAACAATTGGCCATTTGCGAAAAAAGGGACAAAGCAGCCTTCGATATCGCGTAACAAGAGCCTAGGAGCACCTCCCGGCTCGAGGCTGTGCAAGTAGACCGAGGTGCTCGGGTGCTTGCCGGCTGAAAACACCGCGTACGCCAAGAGATTAGCTTCGGGCGAATCGAGAATGCCGAGAAAAAGATTCGGTCCTTCACCCGCGCGAAACACTTCGACGTCTTGCGGTCGGTCACTGCCGAACCGATGCCAGAAAGCCGCCTTGTAGTTGGGCCGCGGATCGCGCACATCGCGATGAGAGTAGTAGAATCCTGTGCCGTCTGGCACAAAGACAAATCCTGTGCAGAAACCCTCTGGAAGCCGGTCCGGGAGTACGGTGTTCCGCTCCAGATCAAGGATCTCTAAAGCCGAATGATCGGTGCCGCCTTGTCGCACAGAATAGGCAAGGAACCGAGCGTCATGAGAGATCGCGATAATAGAAACTGCAGTCGAAGGGCCGGTTGCACGCACTGCTGGATCGACTAGGACTGTCTCCTCTCCGAATAATCCTTTTCGCATCACGATGACAGGTTGCTCTTTGGATTCTTGACGCTTGAGGAAAAAGTAGCGGTCACCGAGGTTCCACGGTTCGGAGACAACCTCCTTGAATGCCATGAGTCCTCTAACTCGTTCTCTGATTTCTTCTCTACCCGGAATCGCATCCAGGTACGCACGCGTGTACGCTGTCTGCTCTTCGAGCCATGCCCGTGTTCGCGGCGAATTTTGATCTTCCAGCCAGCGATAGGGATCTGTGATCTGCACACCATGTAGAGTCTCGGTAACGGGTTCCGCCTGGGTTGGCGGGGGCGCGAGTACTGCAGGAGGCATGCGCTACCTTCCAAAAAGTGCTGGTCTACTGAGGTGGCAGTTTGGAAACTTGGGATCTAGCCCCAAATCTAGAGTTAAGCGATGAGTGCACCGTACATCCACAGCCAACCCGTCTTGAAAACTTTTTTTTCATGCATGAAATCGTGCAGTTTGTCCTCCGATCAAACGATCTCGGTTCGACGCACCTGGTTTCTGGCGCAAGTTCGGAACGTGATGAGCGGAAAGAAGTTGAAAGAAGAGTCGGGCGAAACTTAATGCCGGTTAGCAGCCATGGACCTGCAATTTGGGGGCACGCAGCAACGCATTGAGTCTGCTAACGCCTGCACGAAATCGTGCAGGAACGCAGCTTCGTGCCGTCGGGAGCCAAGCCTGCGCTCACGTCATAGCACTTGAGTAGTTACTCGAAACAAGGGGGCGTTCAACACCACTTGCGGTTCCCAAGTGCATTGGCCGAGTAATCCCCATTTACTCTCCTGCGTTGTTCTGCTTTCAGGACAAATCCAAGATTCTTGTTGACGTAGGCGGTCCTGCATTTATACTCAGGCGAAAATGGAATGTTTATACCTGCTGACGGTATCGCTCGCCGTATTTTGTTCATAGTGGGGAACCAGAATGAAAGAACAACTTTCTGCTAGCTGTCGTGTTGTACGAGTAAAGTAGGCGAAAGGACATTGCGGTCAAAGCAAGTCGGTAGTGGAGTTGGACGTAATCTGATAGGACGCACAGATGGGCTGATGCCAAGCGGCATCCCGAGGGGGCCTTCTGCGACATTTCCCGAGAAACGCAGTTTTGTTGACTAGCAAGTGCAGACTTCCAACGCCGAGTCTGCTCTGCGGCTGGAGTAGTAGTCATGACGAGTCCGGGGGAATGGCTTCGAGGACTTCGGGAAGAGCTTCACCTCACACGGGTGGCGGTCGAGCGCCTCACCAGCGAACTCGCGCGCAGCGCCAACAATGAACGCTATCGGATTCGACGTGGGCGACTCGCTGACATTGAAGATGGCAAGGCCGTGCCGGACATTTTTGACGCCGAGAGCCTTAGCAAATGCTACAAGGTAACCTATCGCGCGATCTTGCAGGCCTTCGGCATGAGCCTGGAAGATTCGCAGAACGTGCCGCAGGGCCCGACACAATCCGACGAGACTACAAACCAGTGGTCCTTCGCTGACACGGATCGGCCGTTTTCCCTCACATTTCAGAGCAACATCAGCTTCGATAAGACGCGACTGGTGACGGAGAGCGCAGAAGAACTTGGAGTGCCTGCAGTTGTGCGCCAGCGGTTGGATGCTGGCCAGTTTCGATTGGGCATCATTGCCTTGAATGACGACACAATGGACGACCTGGTCCCAGGCGGCTCCGTGGTTGTGATCGACAAATCGCATAACACGGTAGAGACGGGTGACTGGAAAACCATACAAGAACGACCAATTTACTTTGTGTGGCACGAGAAAGGCTACAGTTGCTCTTGGTGCCATCTCGTCCAAGACACGCTGTTTATCGTGCCCCATCCGACTTCGCGACGGTCGGTGATGATTTTCAAGATGCCGCGCGCGGCGACCATTATCGGTCGAATTATCCACGTGTGGCCCCCGATGATCCTCCCCAAGAGTCCCGCATGACGGAGTCGCCAAGAAGTGTGTTCTAGTGGAGTTGTGCGCGTTCCTTTGCCCACGGGAAAACCCTGGTGAGCCACGATTGCCTGGCCACGGTGTGGTCCGCTCGATGAATCAAGCGCTTGGCTTCGAGCGACTGAAGGAATTCAACAACATCGGAGAGGAGTTGGGATCGAGAAATCGGGAAGTCCTGAGCCAGCGCGTCCGCGATCTGATCGACGGAATGACGCTTCTTCAATAGCTCCCAAATCCTCAATCCGACCGGATTGAGACTGAAACAAATCCCCTGTTCAATGTCCAATAGGACGGCTCCGTCCTCCGAAGCAGTCTCCCGGACACTCGGTGCGATCACCATGTCTTGGGCGGTAATCGGATCCTCCATATGGCCCCCGGTTAGCGGACTCTTGATGTTGCGGCCAAGCATCGGAGAGAATATGCCTCTTCCTTGAGTTATCTTCAAAGAAACATTTTTGCTGCAGGAATTCGTGCAGACGCGATCTCATAACGAAGTTGGCGTATTCAAGGAACAAGAAGCCTCGATCAGCAACTCTAAGCTCTTGGGCCGATTGAGACTCGTTACACCAAAGATCCAACCGTGTATTTGAGAGATTGGATCCTTCCGCTTCACGCCCGGCGCGAAGCTGACGGCAGGCTGTCGAAATTCGTGCAGGAATTCGTGCAGGACAACGGCGGCAACGGCCATGCGAGCCCGCGTCATTTCCATACCTGGACACGGAGGGGTGCTCCTCCTTAGTGGCTGAAATGCAATAGGTTACGGGCACGCGAAGGCGCCGGAACAGAGGGTACGTGCGCCGACTGCAGTGTCGAAATTGGAGCACCGAAAAAAGATTTGTTCAGTTTGTCCAAATAGCGCTACCTAGTGAGCATGCGGAGCAAGAGGGAAATCTATGTCTTCTGAGGTGAGGTGGCTTGCCCGCCAAACACGCCCTGTGCTGTCGCTGCTTACCGTAAATCTGATCTGTATGGTTCTAGGCAGTGGACTCTCTCTCCTCGATCCCTTGGTCGTAAGGTGGTTGATCGATGTTGCTCTTCCGAAACGGGACCTCCGCCTCGTCCTGTTTGGCACCCTAGTCTTTTGCGCCGTGTATTTGGCAAGCGTGATCGTGAGCTATCTATCCTCGTTCATCAGCTGTGTCGTCACTCAAAAGATGGTCTTTCGAATCCGCGTGTCTCTGCTGCGGCGAATCCAAACTTTGCCGGCGCGATATCACGGGAACTCTCAGGTTGGAGAAACACTCTATCGGATCGAGCAAGACGTTGACCGCGTGGCGGAATTGAGCGGAGACATTCTTCCCTTAACCATTCAGATGGTGATCATGGGCATGATGGTCCTTGTGACCATGGGAATTCTGAATTGGCATTTGACCTTGGTCATCGCCCCATTGCTCCCGCTCTTCTACGTATTACAACGCAGGTACACGACCAGGCTAAAGGAGGCGGCAGACAGCGTTCAGAGTCAGTCGGGAAAGATCGGCGCTTTCTTGCAAGAACATTTGGCAGGTATGTTGCAGTTGCAACTGCTGAATCGTACTGGCACACAAGGAAGAAAGTTTGCTCGCCTCGTGGCCGAAGGAGCAAAATTCCAGATTAGGCAGCGGGCGACCGAAATGTCTTTTGGCGGAGTTTCTGTTTTGGTAATCGTTGTGGGCATGGGGCTGATCCTTGGCTATGGGGGCTATGAAGTAACTCGGGGCACTTTGACAGTGGGTGGACTCGTGGCTTTCTATGGCTACGTCTTTCGCCTGTTCGCGCCCGTGAGCATTGCCATTGATCTCCAGTCGCGTCTCCAGCGGGTGGGCGCCAGCATCCGTCGCATTCTCGAAATTACTGACAGCGATCCACAAATTGCAGCGCGCGAGTGTATGACGCCACTGCGGTGCGATATCAAGCCTGAATTGGAATTCCGGTCGGTGTGGTTTTGCTACAACGAAGACAGGCCGGTGTTGCGCGATATGAGCTTTCACATTGACGCGGGCGAAACTGTGGCCGTTGTGGGTCTGAATGGCTCCGGGAAGAGCACGATTGGCCTTCTGGCGACTCGATTGTACGAACCGGATGCGGGTTCGATTCTGGTGGGAGGACAGGATATTCGACAGGTCGGCCGCCGAAGCCTTCGCGCCCTCCTGACCTTGGTTCCGCAGGATCCAGTTCTTTTTGACGAAACGATTAGAGAGAACCTTCTGTATGGGAATCCGAGAGCGACTGGCAAAGACTTGGAGACCGTCGCTGCTCTCACGCAGTTGGACCGCGTCCTCCAAACGCTACCGAGGGGCCTCGACGAACCATTGGGCCCACTCGGCGGCCGGCTTTCGGGCGGAGAGAAGAAGAGATTGGCCTTGGCGCGTACTCTCTTGCAACAGCCAAGGATTCTGATTGTGGACGAGATCACCAGCGCCCTCGATGGACCTGCTGCCGCCGGATTGCTTCACGGACTGGAACTCTATCGCCAGGCTCGGACGCTACTCGTGATTTCGCACCGCCCAGCGACCATCCTCTGGGCGGACAGAATTCTGGTAGTAGACGAGGGGGCGATTGTCGATTCCGGGAAGCATGACCAGTTGATTCTCAGGTGCGAGGCGTACCGGAGAATCTGGCAGTCCCAGGATCACGAGATGCCCTCTATAAGTCTCGAAGCCGTGGATGGAATCGGGTCGAGAGTGGGGATGCCGGGCTCCGCGTCTTAGGAGCTCGTTGGACCAATAGACATGGAGAAATGGGGCGCGGCCAAACATGCCTAATGACTATCGCAGTTCTAACTGGCCAGGTGCTAACCCGGGGCTCGCGTTCCGCGAGGTTTGTCGCAGCGTTCTCAATCTCAACACTCTTATGTTTGTGGCCGCAAACGCGCCTTCGGAAGTTGTCAACTCGTTCGAAGTGCATCAGCAACAACTCGCAAGTTTCTCACTGCAGGTAGCAAGCAAGATGCTTGTCCGCCAGCTGACTGAAAGGAGAGGCCGGCCGTTCAATGGCTCACTTTTACGGCTCTTTCAGTCTTCCACATCGAAAGCGAAGAATGCCTTCTTGCTGGCTGCCTGTACATCTGGGCGCCTGAGCCTCGGTGTCCTACGAGCCCTAGGCCCCGGGATTCCGCGGCGTCTGCAACTCTCCGTGTCGGCCAACATTCTGAAGAATGTTGGCAATCTGTTGATTGACACGGAAATCGCGAGTAAGCCGATATCTGACAATCGGAGCAATGGAGGTGGCGTTTATCCTGGCGCTGTTGAGAAGGCACCCGTCGAAGGGGCCGATCGGGATGTCGTTGCGGAAGACATTCTTAGGGCGCTCAACGTATCCTTGCCGAATGATCTCTCTCGCCTGATATTTCTAGCGACTTTGCGCGACAACAACTCTGGCCACTATTACCATCCCGAAGTCGCTCGCAGGTTCTCTGAGGAAACCGCTGATCGGGCGATGCTTGTCTGTCATCGGCGGATCTACGAACAGGTTGTAGCACTCGCCATCGAAGACTTAACAGATCAACTTGACGTATACATCGCGACCGTTCCGGTGCCGAGGGGGCGCCTAATCGAGAGTTGGACAAAACTGAAGGCGTATCGAGCGACGATTCCAATGGATACAGATCTCATTTCAGCAGAGATTTTCTTCATGAAGGTTGACGTTGCTGTTGCGATTTTAGAAGCGAGGCTCCCGGGCAGGATTTAGTGATCGGAGCAGATCGTCGTGTCTGTTGCGCACAAGCTATTCCTCGATTTGCCGGCCCCAAAGAAGCTAGTGGTAATGCTATGGCTGTTTCTTGTGGTCGTCGTCGGCCTGTTGGCTCTGAGCTACATGACCATTGAAAACCTCTCCGCCGCGAGGGCATACGTGGGAGGAGAAGGACTTTGGTCCAAGGCGCAGAAGCAGGCCGTCCACGACCTGCTGCGGTACTCAATCTCGCACTCGGAAAGAGATTTCGAAACCTATCAAAAGGCGCTTCTCGTGCCCCTGGGAGACAGGCAAGCGCGCCTGGAGTTGGAAAAGCCTGTTCCGGACATGAGCGTTGTCCGCAGAGGTTTGATCCAAGGCCGGAATAGTCCGGAGGATGTCAAAGGAATGGCGGCGATGTTCCGGCATTGTCGGCGCCTGAAGCACATGTCGGAGGCAATCAGCATCTGGTCTCAGGCTGACGCGCTCATCGAACAACTGCAAAGGCTTGGTGGCGACTTGCACCGCGAGATCTCCTTGGAGAGACCGAATGCTCTTAGGATCGCGGAGATGGCTCGGCAAGTGGACGTCATCGGAGATCAGCTCACGCCGCTCGAAGACAGGTTTTCCTCAGCACTGGGGGCTGGAGCACGCCAGGCAAAGCGTTTCTTTCTCCTGGTCACGTTCAGCGCAACTGCCATTTGCTTGATTGGAGGCGTGCTCTTCACTACCTTCATATTGCGACACATGCGCCAGACCGAGCAGCGATACAAACATCTCGTCGACACCGCCAACGATGCGATCCTGGTGATCGACGTGGAGACAGGGATCGTGCTGGAGGCCAATGCGAGGAGCACCGCACTCCTGGGGCGGCCAACACGAGAGATTGTGGGCGTGCGGGCTGAGTCGATTGTCCTGGAGACCGATCGCGAAGTGTACCGCGAAGTGTTGAAAACGACGCTAGAGGGTGCCGCTGTCGCCGGGATGGAGATGCGCCTGAATCATTCCGATGGACGCTCGCTTGCGGTCGAGGTCAACGCGAGCCTGACGGAGTTTGAAGGAAAAAAGATCGTTCAGGGCATTTTTCGCGATATCCGGGAACGAAAACGTCTCGAAGAAGAGGTGCGCCAGACCCAGAAGATGGAGGTAGTTGGTCGGTTGGTGGGCGGGATCGCCCACGACTTCAATAATCTGCTGATGGTGATTCTCACGCAGATCGCGAAAGTGCACAGCCTGTCCCGCCAACCGCAGATCCTGGAGCATGCCGAGACAATTCGAAGCGCTACCGAAAAGGCTGCCTCGCTTACGAAGCAATTACTGGCTTTTGGCCGCAGGCAAGTACTGGTGCTTCAGGTGTTGGATTTGAACGAGATTCTTGGAGAACTCAAGGAAATGCTGTCCACCCTTCCCTCGGAACAGATCCAGTTGATGATGACGCCGAACTCACGGCCTCTTCCTGTCAGGGTGGACCCTGGAAAGATCGAGCAGGTGATCATGAATTTGGCTGTGAACGCCTGTGACGCCATGCCCTCAGGAGGAGTACTGAAAATAAGGACGGCGCAAATACCCAGACTGCCCTCGGAAGCGCCGGCAACGAGCCATTCAGCCCCGTATGCGATGGTAGAGATGACTGACACCGGGTGCGGCATGGATTTGGAAACGAGGGCTCATATCTTCGAGCCGTTTTTTACCACCAAGCCAATTGGCAAGGGCACAGGCCTCGGGCTGTCTACTGTGTACGGCATTGTGAAACAGAGCGGCGGCACGATCGAAGTAGACAGTGTGCCTGGTGAGGGCACTACTTTCAGAGTTTACCTTCCCATCGTGGAGGAACCGGTAAGCCCACGAAAAGTTCCCAAGGTCACGAGTCCGGTAACGACCGGCTCGGAAACGGTGCTCTTGGCGGAGGATCAGTCTTCCATTAGGACCGTATTGCGCGAGTTCCTGGAATCCGAAGGGTACAAGGTATTGGAGGCTCAGAACGGTAACGAGGCGCTTGAAATCGCGACGCACTACGAGGGATCGATTGACGTACTGGTCACCGACGTGATCATGCCGCAACTCCGAGGGATCGAGTTGGCGAAACGTCTCACCGAGATCTATCCCGGTATTCGCGTGATCTTGATGTCGGGCTATTCCGAGGACGCGTTAGTGGAAAACCGGTTGTTGTCCGAGAGAAATATGACGTTGATCCAAAAGCCATTTGACCCAGAGGAGTTGGCTCAGAAGATCAGGGAGTCACTAAGTCGAAACTCTAGTCCTTCGTAGCCAGCACGGGAGAATGGTGCTGAGTTTACGGAGCCGCGTGTAGTCGCACGACCCTTTTCGCAAACTGCGTAGCCACTGCGGTTCATCCCCGAGGCAACGATTCGGATCAAATTATCCGAACGAAATAACCGTTCTCGAGGAGAGCATCGAAGAATCGGCGCACACGCTCGGCGAGGGCACGTGATTGGACCAGCAAACCGACTTCAATATTTCTTTCTTGAGCGGCCTCTGTGAAGTTGGCCGATGATACAAACACGTGCTTGCCATCTACCACGATGCACTTGGCGTGCAGCGACCCTGGTTTCCCATTCTGAGTCATCAGCTGCTCACAGCAGTAGACATTCGGCAACGGCATACCGTTCGGCCACTGCGAAGTTTTGAACTGGTGAACAAATCTGGCGATCAAGGTATCGGCCGATGACGTGTCACTCTGTTTCCTCGGCACGTCCAAGAACATTCGCGCTTCAAGTTGGGGATGCTGTACCATGCGGTCCCCAAGCGCTTGAAACACTTTCTGCCCCTGATACACCGCGTACCCCGCGACTAGAACCGACCGCTCCGCTCCGCGGAACAACTCGCTTACGACGACCGCGGTACTGCGATTCGCAACGCCGCCGGCCTCTGGTCCAGTTGTCACGAGATCCAAAAGGTCTTCAAGTGGAGGCCGGCTGACGAGCGCGTCGGCGGCAAGTTCAAGGCAAACAGACAACGCCTTCGAGGACATGCCAGATGCGGAGAGAATGTCGAGTCTGCCCGATACCGCCCCTGCCGCATCCTGTCCAACGATCCGCTGGATTGCCAATGCAGAATACGGAGCCGACACGCGCCCGTTACGCACCGAAGTTGCTAGCGCACGGAGTTCAGAGGCCGCCAACGACAGAAGTGGATCCTTCACTTTTTACACTCTCCGAAAAGAACGGTCCCCCGAGGTCCTGCACCGTTGGGACGACCAGTGCCCGATCAAGAAAGTCGTTTTGCTGCTCGCAGCTCGTCTCCGAAATTAGCAAACAACCGTGGCACGCTGCGCCGTGCAAGAATCGTCTTTCATGCCGACTAGATGGATCATGCTGAGCGCACACCGGATCGTTTGAACAGAGCATCCCCAAGTCCAACGCTGCCTTCACGGTTTCGTGGATTCTTCGACCAACCTGCACCAATCCCCCGAGCGTCCCCTCAGCATCCGACGTTCCGGTGTACAGCAGAATGCCGTAGCCGACATTTGGTATTGCGTACACCCGCTCCCGGATTGAGCTCGCGGGATAACCGCAACCAAGCGATAGCGCTGTAATAAGAAGATGAGAAAACGAATGGAGCATCAAATATGCGGCACCAGGAAACTCTCGCGTAGTCCCCTGATGTTCCTTGCGCCATTCCTCGAATCCCGCGCTCAGTTTGACTGCGCGTGCTTGAACCTCTGGCAGTCGCATCCAGTCCAAGACTGCTTTTGTTTTGAACTGCAGGAAGATGCCCTCGCCCTTGTTCTCGAACGCAGGAAGCCAGCTCACTTCGCGCGCAAGGGAAGCACGGCGTACTCCGATGTCTAGTTCGCCTTCGATGTCTGGCGCAGCCGCCTCGAATCGCGTAAAAGCGACCTCTGCGACCACTTCCCGAAGGCGATGTACAAGCACCACCCGTTCGACCTGTTCCATCCACGGGCACTCCCAGATCACGCGCGGCAAAGCGCGTGCGTAGAACACTCCCTCTGGTCGATCCTCTCCAACCTCGTCCTTCGATGCCACCAACGTTTCCAGTTCGGCAATCTTTACTGGCTTGTCGATTTTCGAACCGCCGAGCCGCCGTAACTGGATTTCAGTAAATGCTTCATCGTCAGAAATACCTTCAAGTCCGGCTTTCACGGCTGCTTTCCTTCGTTCGTACTTGAGATCTTCCAAACCCTCGACCGCCTCGACATAAGACCATACGGCGTCAATCGCTTGCCGTACTGCGTCGTCTCTGTCGGGGAGCGATATTACGCTCATCGTCTGTGGGAAATACGCGTTCGATGCAGATCGGATCAGGAGCCTGCTCGGTTCCCCGCAAGACTCTTTGGTGTACGGGCCAAGCCACGGCCTAGAACCATCACACAATCCGAGCGCCCTATTCGCTAGAATCGCCGCTTGGGCCATACTGCGTTCACCTTTACCGCACTCACAACGAATCCACACTTCGGTGAGGTCGCCACTCGTCCCGCGCTCGTCAATGAACAATTGCCGACCCTGTTTCGCGCACTCAGACGGTCCATTGTGAGCAAAGGAGTACCAATCGATGTCCGCTATGTGACCCGCACGGCACGCTCGAACGAAGCGTACGGGGACCACCGATTTTTTCTTCTTGTCGCGATCAATGTACTTTCCTTTCGTTAACGCTTTACGGTGGACTAAAAGCCGCGTTCGAATGGATGGGCCACTCTTTGACTCTTCCAGACCCTGAGTGATGAACCATTCCGGAAACTGGAATCCGGTGATGCCGGTCGTCGCTGCCCCCGGATCATCGTTCGTCGGTGGGGGCGTTTTCAACTCTACGTAATCAACTTCGAGCACTCGTGCAAGCTTCCTGGATAACCTTGGTTCTGAAATAGTCTCGCCCCCGGCCGACCAGAACTCCAGCCCCGCAACAAGGACGGAATAATTAGGTAGGTCAAGCATCGAACCCGGACCAAAGGTTGTGATGAGCTGACTTTGTCTGATCTCGCCATGAGGTTTTTTTGCCGGCTTCATATCTTCTCTTCCTCCAATTCTTCGTCAGCCAGCGTTTTCACCCAGAGATTCACTTCAGCCTCGACATCGCGAAGTGACCGGTTCGCCCGGAATTTCATTTGCCAGCGGTCAGGAGGAAGGTTCTTCACTTCCGGACTCAAGAAGTCATACAAGAGCTGCTTCGCTCCGCCGGTTTCAGTCGGATTGTACTGAAGGCCCGTGCCAACGCTCTGATAGTCCTGAGCGACCTTCGCCCAATCATCGAGCAAGTCTCTGGCTCGCTCTTGTACGCGCAGTCTCAGTCTCTCCTTATCGTCTGATGGTAGATCCTTCGCGTGAGCAAAAGCGCGATCCGCAAGCGTCTTCACCACCGACTCCAGTGCCGAGCGCTGAGTTAATATCTCCATTGCTCCCAGAGGCGGATTCATCGGTTTATATGCCTGTCGCGATAGGCCAACCAGCGTGGCAGCCAAGCCCTTATCCAGAGCACGCGGCGAGAACGGAGTAACGCTTGTCGCCTCGACACTCCTGTAAAACGTTTGGTGGTAGTAGCTGAATCTCTCGAACTGGGACCGATCCCGCGGTTTATGAACGTTGAAGATTGTAACGATCAATCCGGGACGCTCTGCGTCGCGCCCAACTCGGCTCGTGGCTTGGATATATTCAGCACTCGCTTTTGGCTGACCGAATACAACCATCAGCCCCAGTCGAATGATGTCGAGACCAACGGAGATCATGTTGGTCGCAATAGCAACGTCCACTCGGCTTTCATCCGAGAACAAGAGCGACAGCCGTCGTTTCGCGGTGGAGACTTCAGCCGTACTCACGCGGCTTGTAAGCTCGACCGGCTCATAGCCAATCTTCCTGTCGTCAAACAGGCCCTCGGTTTCTCTAACGCGCTTTCGAGTCGCGTAGCCCGCCAATCGATTACGGACTTCGTCCTCGATAAGCCGCCTTGCACCACCCAGTTCCCGCAGACTGTTAAAGTAACCGACGAGTGTCATGTACGGATCGACGGCGTTCGACTTTTCGCCTTTCTTTTTCAGACTGTTGTGCCAGCGCTGCCCAGAACCAAGCAGCGCCAAGTACACACGAAGCATCGCCACCTTCGGACTTCGCCCTTGCGCTGCAACTCCAACATACAGGCGAGCGTTCACGCTTGACGAAGGGAGGGTCACTGCGAAAAAAGAATCCCGCCGGTCTGGTCCAGGCGGTGGGAAGATGTCAACGGTTTGCCGATTGAAAAGAGCTCTGATCTGCGAATCGGCGCGACGCACCGTAGCTGTCGAGGCGATTATCTTCGGTCGGACTTTCTTGCCATCTTTCTCGATGGCGCACAACTCGTCCAGAGCTGTCTCGTATAAGCCAACCATTGTCCCCAATGGCCCCGAAATCAGATGCAATTCATCTTGGATAATCAGGTCTGGAGGCAGCAGTCGCCCATTGGGAAGCTTGGAGCCGGGCAACGGATCGCACGGCCCGTAGAAGCCTCCCTTATCGTGGCGCTCCACGCGTCCAAAGAAACCTCCCACTTCTCCTGTCCAAGGAAGCGCAGCAAACTTATCGACGGTCGCAATCATGAAACACGGAAGCCGTCGGTAAATCGGTTCGTCCACAGCTACTATTGGCAACCAGGAATCGCGTGCGAATGAGCACTGCGGCCTTACACATTTGATCAACAGATTCGTCGGGTTGTCTTGATTCGGAATCAGGCGAAACGAGTTCTGCGAGAACTTCGTTCCGCACCAAGGGCACTCTTCGAGTGGAATCGGCGACGAATTCGTATCTTTGTCCCAGAACCTTCTCGTACGCGCGCGCGCACTAGTTGGATCATTGTCGCCTTTGCTACCCATCCGGTTTGGCGTTGCTGCACGACCGACCCAAAGGCCAATTTCAAATGGCCATTCCCCGAATTTGTCCACGTCATTCCGACGCAAGAGTTCGAGAGCGCACACCAGCGTCGCAGCACGCCCAAGTTGGTCCAGAGTAAGCAAGCGGAGCGTGTAGCGCATTAGCACACTGAGGCCAGCCGATTGAATCCCCGGATTCCGAAGTCGGCGCAATACCAATGTGAACGCTGCTAGACCCAGATACGCTTCAGTCTTACCGCCGCCGGTTGGGAAGAATAGAAGATCCACGGTCTCCCGGTCATCGTCGGTTGGCGTGGCGATGGCCTTCAGATTCATGAGAATGAACGCCAACTGAAACGGACGCCAGGTCGGATTTACTTCTGCCACCGGTTTCTGCAGCATCACTCCTTGCCGTTGGCGAGCAGCCTCGGCCATGCACTTATTCGCAATCTGGAACGCATCAAGGCACTGCGGATCAGCCAGCAGATCAATGCCAGCTTGGATACGATTCGCGGCGACCTTGGCGCGGTTCAGTAATTCCTCGCCCGTGACCTTTCGCTTGGCCGGTGACGTGGGCGCACCTGTCCCCTGCGCTTTGATCCACTCGCGGTAGGCCGTCACGAGGGGATTCAGCTTAGCGTTCGCCTCCGCTACGTCTTTCAGAGTCGCAAGTGCATCCATTCGCAACTCGACATCTTTAATCTGTGCAGGTTCCACGCGCTCCACTTCTGCCTGCGGAATCCAACAGGTTCGAACGACGTTGCAGCATCTCTTTCCGTCGAGAACTACCTCCGTCGCGACATTGTGCCCAACAGAATACTCGCCAATGTCCCTGTACTGGAGATCTGACACACGTTCGTCCCACTCTCCGCTTGCGAGGCTCCGCAAGTCCGGGCGAGGCAGGAAGTCTGTGTCGCCGGTGATCTCAAGCTGGACTTGAAAAGCGAACGCTTCGTCTTTCCTCACGTCCGGCTGTGGCGTCCGCCGGTTCACTAGGAACACCGAGACAGTTCGAGCATCAGCCGGAACGCCCGCATCAGCCGCGAGCATCCCGACTGCTCGCGCCAGGTAGGCGATCCTGAGACCATTGCTGTTGGGAATCTCCTTCTCAACTGGCTTCTCAGAGGCTTTGGACAGTTCAATTGGGACCGCCTCTTGACGTGCGGTACGCTCCCACTGTTCGGGTGGCTCGGCACGGAGGCGGTAATCGCCCCATGAAGCGCGTATCCTCAAAGTCTTTGCTGACGCGGGCACTAGCACACTAACGCCAATAGAAGATGGGAAATACCGGGCGCGGGCCGCCGGTTTCTCCGGCACGTCATCGTCGTCGCCGCCCCCCGGCTCGCCGGCGTCATCGAGCTCATCGTTGGCGGTTTCGTCGCTCTTGTCTTCGGGAGCTGCATCGAGCGGGACCAGAAACCCAGTCAGGTACCAACGCGACGGCGACTGAGGCAGAGCTTCTTTGGACTCGCCAAGAGTCTCAGATGGGCCGACCAAATCAAGCCGCAGAGCATCAACCAGCTTGCCCCGGACTTCTACTGATTTCAGTTCCTCCGGCATCCCCTATGCCTCCTCTGGGCCAACGGCAAACAGGCCCGTTGCCACGTCCTCTGCAGCTTTGTTCTTTTTGGATTGTCTTTTTTTTGTCGTGTTGAGTTTCGCTTCTGGCGATAACGCGTCGGCTACCTCACCTCCATCGGCATGCCCCTCTTCAAGCGCACGTTGACGGTTCAGTTGGAGCAACCGCGCTAGAACCTCATCGCGAATCTCGTCTGGCCAGCGGTAACGGTATTTCTTCTTGCGTTGACGAACGTTGTCATCGTCCTCTTCCTCGTCCGCGAACTCCGCGATGAATTCGCAGGTCGGCCGGATGTCGGTCCAGCCATACGCATCAAGGGCTATCCGGTCCACATTATCGTGCAGCTCGCGGAAATGCAGTACGGCGGCGGCGTCGCAATCGCGATCGTGAAACCAGTTATAGATCGACGTCAGGCCTTTTTTTTCTCGCTCCATCAGTAGCGAACGAAAATCGCTATAGGCGCGACCAGCGAGTTCGAGATCCGAGTTGCTCTCCCAATTGGAGGGAAAAGGGAAAGGCACGAAGCAGTCCTCGGGTGTGTAAACCTGATCATCTTTCATGGTTGAGCCCTGTAGTCGAACCCATTCCTGATGGATTCGCGATTGCAATAACGGGAACATGCTCCTCGTTGACCCGCAGAAAACAACAAGCTTGTGACTAAAAACGGTTCTCACGGGTAAGTAGCAAAATGCAATAGTGTTACTGGTCTGTGCGCAGACAAGAGCCTGATCGGATGAAGCGAGGGCGCGATATAAGCCAGGTCGCCGCTCGGCATACTGCCACCACAGCCTGCGATAGTTCTCGCGGTTGTCACCTGCCCTTTGTTCTCTAACCTTACGTTCCACGATATCGAGCAGGTCCGGCCAGTCGGCGGCTACCGGACCGGGGAAATCTAGCGGCATAATCCCGGTCCTCAGCCAACCTTCCCGTTGAGCTTCGCCCGCATTCGTCCAGGAAGCCCCGAGATCGGTTCGCCGCAAAGGATAATCCTCAAAATTGATCACGAATCTGTGGTTCGCATGTGCCGGGCTGTCGTTCACCTCCTCGCCACCGATGTACGGGAAAATTCGCTCTTTGTTGAGCGGGTTTTTCGAGATCAGTTGCTCCATTTCAGCCAACGGCGTTGCCACCTCTTTTTTGTCCGTATCGTCGAACGTGAACCCCATGCCGAGAACAGTACTACCTTGGAAGCTCTTGCCCTCGTTTGCCTTCAGCGGCTCGGGATCTTCATGTTCGCCCGCATGGAATAGGTACGCCGTGATAATCGGGACGTGCCGACCATCCAGCAAAAACGGTCCCGCCACTTCGCCCTTGCAGACATGCACTACGCTCACTACCACGGCCGCTTCCCCCGGCCATCTCAAACGCTTACGTGCCCGGTAAATGGTGCCGCCATGCGTGCAAAGCCAGCGAAGCCCAGTGGATCGCGTATCCCCCTGGCCAACAGTGTTAGTGGCGATCAAACCGAAGCACCCGTTGTTCGGACGCAGAAGCGTGAATGCCTGCCTAAAGAAATGCGCTACCAAGTCAGCATTTCCGTGGGAGCCTGGGTGTATTTCCTTGAGCCAGTCAGGGAAAGCGTCCGCATGCGCGTTAATTAGCGTGTTTTTACCGGCGAAAGGCGGATTTCCAACAATCACATCGAAACCGCCGGTGATTCGACTCTTCTCAGAGATCGTGAACACTTCAGGAAATTCCAGTTCCCAATGAAACGGTACGATCCCTTTGCTACCATTACTCAGTTCTTTGATCGCCAAGTCTAATTCGCTATCCACCGAGAGGAAGCCGTCTATCTTGAGATCGGCTTCAACCAGCGATTGCATCCTCCGGCGCACCTCCTCTCTCTTCTTAGGCTTGTCCTCCGAGAAGAATGCGGCGATCACCGCGTCCCCAACCATCCTGGGCAAGTTCAATGCTTCGTCGGCGCTGCTGAGCTCTTGGCTGAGCTGCGCATAGGGTATGTTGTCCCGTGCATTGAGAATCCGCTCTCGATACTGAGTCGCTCGATCTATCCGCTTACGTATTTCCTCTTCCAGAAAGCTCTTTTGCTCCGCAGGTGCCCAATTAAAAGATGCAATTTGCTTCCGCGTAAGGCCCACCAGCGCATCGCCGTGCCGGAGTGAGTGATCCAAGAATGTAAATGGGTGATCCTTGGCCAGCGTCGCCAGCCAGAGCGACAACTTGGCGAGATCGGCGGCCATCTGGTTTTTGTCCAACCCATAAAGGCAGCGTTGTGCGATTAATCGCTGTGCATAGAGCGCTTCGTCCTCATCGAGCGGAATGCTCGGGACTTCATTATGTGAATGCCACGCTTTGGAAAGAGCGTCTCCGAGTTGGCGGCACGCTTCTACCAAAAATGCCGCCGACCCCATCGCTAGATCACAAACTTTCAAGTTGAGAATCTGTGCTGGCGTCGGACTAGGACCTAGTTGCTTGAGCACGGGCTCCAGAGCAGCCTCGACAATCGGCCCGGTCAGGCTGCTCGGAGTGTAATGCGAACCGCTCTTCCGGCGTTCATCCGAAGGTTGGAAAATCATTGCGCCCTTCGGAACAGTCGTCGGCGTGACCGTGGTAGCGATCTTCCGCTGGAGCGCGGGCATAAGATCTTGGATGGTCTTGGCCGATTTCAGAGCATCCGCCGCATGGCCCGTGAGCTTCTGATCCGTTTCGTCAGTGAATCGTTTGAGACGCTTGTCACCCGGAGTAGCCAGCAGCTGCTCCAAATTCACTGTCGCTGGTGCGCCGTGCTTCTTGGCGGGCTTGATCGCTATCGACTGCCCCGTGGCAACCTGGAGGCTGAATCCCATAATCGCCTGATAAACGCTTCCGATTTGTTCGACAGCCAGGGTTCGATAACTCAGCCGCTCCCCATCCAGCAGCAACAATTTCGTCAACACTCGATACACAACACCATCGGAGACGCGTGGAATCTCCGGCTTGTCTTTCTTGTCGTGACGTCCTTCGAGAAACAGATAACGCTCCGGATCGAACAGGTATCCTTCGCGTGCCGGGATCTTCATTGCTCCGTGGCTGCCACCTGAGTACATCAGTCCGAAGAGCGCAAGCAGTTGCGCCCAAGCACCGTAACGCTGATCCATCGTGTCCGGATACCGGCCAGCATCCGCCCGCAGCCGCTCGTAAAGCCCTGTAATCGAGTAATAGTTCGAATAAATTGGATCAGTCGAAAGGAGGCCACGGTCCTCAGCGAACAGCACGAACACCAGTCGCAATAGCGTCGTCAGCAACCCGCGGTACACATGGTCCGGATCACGGGCCAACACCTCACGCAACAGATCGCCCTTGCTCTGGTCATTCGCAGCCTGGAATCCACGCAGCAGCTCGTAGAGTGCCTCAAGAACTTGGGTTGCAAGCTGAGTCGAAACGACATTCTGGTACTTGCGGCTGTTTGCGAGAATCGCCGGCAACCGCTCCTTGTCGGCGACGCTGTAGAGGCGTTCAGCGCCTAGGAGCATCTGCAAGGCCGCAAAGATCGGGCGTCCCGCAACCTGAACCATGTCCGCAAGTTTGAATGTGATATGGCCACTCAGTTCCTTCTCCGGCGCATACACAAGCCGGATTTGACGCCCGTTCACAAGCAAACCAATCGGCACACCCACCTGACGCAGCAGGCGCTCGAATCTTGCCTGCGGGCTGGCCTGCCAGCCGCGGTCATGCGGCGCAATCGCCTGGTCAAAGTCGGTTCCTGTTGCAAGCGCTTGAACCAACAAGAGCCATTTGCTGTCTTCATTCAAATTGCGTAGCGCGTAGGTGGGGCGTAGCGTCTCGTTGTAGTTCTCAAGATTAACTTCGAGTTCGGGAGGAACAACCTCTGCCCCCGGACTCCCCAACATCAGCTCAGTATCCCAGCCCAAAACATCCTTTACGAAACGAACAAAGTCTAGGATCTCAGGGATCGGTGCTCCCTCAGAGTCTTGAGGCAGAGCCGACAGGAGCCGCTGGTGGTCCGGGCCGTAGTTCCTATTCAGGAATGCACTGGCATCAGTCAACGAGGGGATGGAAACGACTAGCCCAGTCGGCTGCACATAACCAAGCCACTCTTGATGCGCGACGATCGCTGGGTCCCTAGGCATTTCTCATCTCGAAAGTGGCCACAGATAGACGAGGCCCACGGGCTCAACCCGCTGCGCGCAGACCTGATAGAGATTACGGATACGGTCAGGTTCGGTCTTCATCTCACCATCAAGTTCAGACAGCCGCTTTGCCCAATATCGCTTGTTAGAATCCAACTGCCGTTGCTCCTGTTCATCAAACAGATGAAGCTGATCGATCTTGTCGCTCTTGGCCATCGTCTCAACGAGGTGCTTCTTCTGCGACTCAAGAATCTCGCGCATCGCCTTTGATTCAATCTCAGCACGCCTCTCTAGTTTGCCAATGGCATCGCGCGCATACTCTGCGCCGCGCGCCTTCAGGTGCGGAAGAAGATTCCGTACGTCGTGCGGGGCGCTGTCTTGGAGTTGACGCAGTACGACATCGGGAACCGGCTTAGCGTGCTTCTCGATTAGAGCCGTATCTAGCAGAGACATGGTTTTCGCCTCTGCTTCACGGCTGTAGGGTGCGAGATCTCCCTTCCGTACCGCTGGATCGATCCATCGCGCTGTCACAGGGATAAGCTCCTCGTGCAGCCGCGCCGCACTCGGACCATATAAAGCGAGCCGTCCAATCAGCAAAACTCTGGCGATTGCGTCCGTCGTCTGCGCCATGCATGCGCGTGACAGATCGTGATGGACAAAACCCTGGGCGGTGAAGCGCGAGAGCAACCGCTGGACCACGCGCTGCTCAAGGTGCATTTGGACTACTTCCTCGGTGACGATGCCGGGATCTTCAAAGACTATGGGACGGATCGGCGAGGTCCGACGCCACTCCCAGAACTTCTGATCACGAGGGCGTGGGGCGCGCAGGCTGTCCATCGTCTCGGCCCAGGACGGATCGGCACCAGCCCGCTGATCAAGGGCTGGAAAAACCGACCGAGCGGGACCCTTACCGTTGGGTACGGGCTTCAGGGGATCGGCGCCCATCACTTCTAGTGAACAGGACAGCGCAGAACGGAAGTGGTCGGTAGAAAACGACAGTGACTCTTGGGATCGCGCCAACATTGTGCTCAGGCGCTCGATTTGCTCGCGCAGCTCGACTTCACGTTCCCGCGTTGCCTCCAGTTCCTCTTGGACGGTCTCCCGTTGACCTCCTTCCAAATCCGCTGAGTCGATTTCTTTTTGCAAGACATCGATTTCGGCTCTGCGTATGCCGTTTTTCATCAAATCCTCGAGCTTTGAATCAATGACCTGGGACAAGCTCCCGAGTTCTTCACGGATGGTCTTGGTTTTTCGAACCAACGCAGCGAGGACGCGGTCCTCAGGACGTTGTGTATAGAAAAAGTAATGGCAATACACGACAGGATTGGGCTGGAGCTTTCGGTCAAGGCGGCCATTGCGCTGCTCCATTCTGCTCGGGTTCCACGGCACGTCGAAGTGGAACACATTCCAACAGTGGGCTTGCAGGTTCAGACCTTCGCGGGCAGCATCTGTCGCAATTAGGATTCGGACCGGATGTTGGGCGGGATCGGTATTGAATGCTGTCTTAATGGCCTCTCGGTCTTTTGGTGGCGTGGGACCATGGAAAACTGCAATGCGCTCGTCCGCCCTATCTGAGCCGTTAATCGCTGCCGTCAATTGCTGCACCAAATAACGCTTTGTGTCGTCCCATTCGGTAAAGATGATGACGCGGATATTGTTCCACTTTGCGTCGACAGCACCAAGATCCGGACACATTTGCGATCTGATCCACTCAACCAACTTCTTTATACGCGCATCAGGCAAAGCGCGGCTCGATTCGGCTAGCTCAGTCATCTGATCGAGCATTTCTTGCTCGCGAACAAAGAGTTCGCCCTCCGACGCCCCGGTCGTCTTTCCAAGAGAAGCCTTGGAGGCAGCAACAAATTGTGCTTCCTCTTCTGCTGCAAGTTCCTCTTCGTTCAGAAGCGCTCGATCGTCGTCAGATGCAACGGCGCCAGTCAGCAGGTCGCCTCGGATGATCGCCGTCTCCTCTTGCGCGAGCGATGCTTCTCGTTGTTTCTTCACGGTGCGCCGGTGAACGTGCAGCGTCTTCGAAAAAGCTTCTACCGAGGACAACAGGCGCTGCTGAAGGCCACAAATAAGCAGCCCCGACGCAGACTGCGTTCGCCGCGTTTCTCCGCTCAGGCGCAGCTCACGAGTGCGGCGATATTCATCCAACAGGGCCGCCAAGCGGAGGTCGGGAGCATTCTCGGGGAGCCCTTCAATGTTCTCTTGCAGAATCTTCCTCTCCGGAAATCCGCCACAGATCTTCCTGAGATCGTCTTTCAGGCGACGCACCATCACGTCATCGAGCATCTTTGGCGGTACTTTTACCCCTCGGCAGAACCGCTGCGGATCAAGCAGCTCTAGCAACGCCGAAAAACTGTTGGAATGGCCATTGTGAGGAGTAGCCGAGAGGAAGAGTCGATGTTCGAACTTGGGGGCAAGGTCGCGCACGGCCCTAGTGATGTGTGAATCAATTGCGTAACGCTGACCGCTCGACGGCGCAGCGTGATGGGCCTCATCAAGAATAAGAAGACTACCGGCCCGGAACGTTCCCAGCCAATCCTGCAGCGAAGACGCATATGTCTCATCAATAAGGAGACGATGTGAGATCAGAAACCGAGAATGGGTCGTCCAAGGGTTCACACCGAATCCGCGTTCGCGTCGAACTCTTTGCAGATAATCCTTGTCCAGAATCTCGAAACGCAGGCCAAACCGAGCGTCTAGCTCTTCTTTCCACTGGAGGAGCATAGATGGCGGACAGGAAACGACAATGTCTCGCACCTTCTTGCGCATGAGCAGTTCACGCGCAATGAGACCTGCTTCGATTGTCTTTCCAAGACCAACATCGTCAGCGATAAACAGGTTCACCCTCGGTAACCGCAACGCCTTCCGCAGTGGTTCGAGCTGATACGCATCCAACCGTATTCCTGCCCGGAATGGAGATTGCAGCAGATTGGGATCGGTTGATGTGACGCAATTCCAGCGTAGCGTATTCAGGTAGGCTGCGAAGCGATCCGCAGGATCAAACCCTCGTTTCGCGATCGCGTCCCATGCTTCGCCAGTGATCACTTGCGCATCAAGTTCGCGATCCCACAGCACATCCAGCGGCTGCCCCTGGGCGTCATCGTCCACACATGAGAGCCGGAGGAGGAACGAGTCTGAAGGATTCGGAGGGGGAATTACGTGATCAACGAGATACAGCCGCTGGCGAACCGCGACAATTTGGCCAATCTCTGGGACCAGAATCTCAGTACTCATTTAGGACCACGCCTGCCTGTATTCTGAACAAATATCGGCCAGGGCCGCGCGGACTCATACCCGGATCGCTACCCTAGTCAGTACTATTCATTTAGTCCGAAGCCTAGCAGATTGCTGCCTGGGGAAGAAACTTAGACCATCAGAGCTCGTCAATACTGCCGGAGCACTGTGCACCTGAGTCTCGGTTGGTCAGCGAATTCGTCCGTGCCTCTATTGTGTCTGTCCTGATTCAATCTTCTGGTGGTATTCGTCCACAGCGTCGTTCCATTCTTGAAGTTCGGCATCTGTCAGAAACTGTGAGTTGTCCTCTGTGACGATGCGGCCCGTTTTGTTCATCGCGTAAACTATGGCGGGAGGCATTCCGGACTCGGCTGCAGCCTGCAAAAGGATTTTCCAGGTCGTTTCTTGGGAGTCATCGCTGGGGAATTGGGGAGTTGAGGCGTCGGGATCGAAAAATAGCGGATCGTCCGGTCCCGGTTCACGGCCAAATTTTTCTCGAAACAACTGCTTCTGCTTCGCGATGGCCTCGGCCGTCCCGGAATCAAGTGGGACGATTTTCGTGTCTCCTTCAATTCGGTACGAGCACGTCTTGCGCGATTTCCCTTGCCCTGGTTTCGCCACGAGCTTCAATGCCTCCTGCGTCGAATCGTGCCAGTGACATTGTATTTCATCCGATTTCATCCCCGCTTACGCGTGCTTGAGGTCTTTCGAGTACATGGCTGAGTTGACAAACGATCGGTCGAGTCCGTACTCTTAAAGGCGAACAAAAGGCGAACTATTCATGCCACCCGCAACAGCCCTCCGAGAGCAGATCGAGTCAGTATTGGCGATGCGGATTCCTGCGGCACTCTCCGCACATCCCCGAGGCACCCCCGAATTGCTGCCCACCGGCATCGCGGAGGTGGACGCCTTGCTGGAAGGCGGGCTGCCGCTTGGTGGCGTGACCGAGGTGATTGGTCCACTCTGTTCCGGCAGAAGCACCCTCGTCCTCTCGGTTCTCGCTGGTATCACTAGACAAGGCGCAGCCGCAGCGTATGTGGACGTTTCGGACGCCTTTGATCCTTACTCTGCCGCCGCAATGGGAATTGATCTTGGCCGCTTGCTTTGGGTGCGCGCCGGAGGCTTGGAAGAAGGACCAACCAGGAGTCCGTCTGCCACAGACAAGTGGCCTCGTGAAGTGAGAACGCCCTCAAGACAAGCCATGAAGTATGGCTGCGGAGGTTCGCATCCACGGACGGAAATGCGCGGGATGGAGCACGCGGTAGAAAGACTATTTCAGCCTAAGGCCGCTCCCGAAAGCGCTACAGTTCCGCTGGTTGATTACTCGGCTCGCTGTGCCGAGTCCCTTCGAGGAAGGCGCGTTGCCCAGTGCCCGATAGATCATCAAAATGCACAGCTCTCAGGACAGATCGAGCGGAAGAAAGACACTGCAACGGGAGGATCACTCGATCCCAGGCTCCGGCCATTCGACAAGTCCCGCTACCGTTCGGCAAAAGAAGGCTGGGATCGTCTGGACCGAGCTTTGCGAGCGACAGATCTGTTGCTAAACACCGGCGGTTTTCGTGCGATCGTCGTCGACATGGGCGATGTCGGCCCGGAACAAGCGCGGCGCGTGCCCCTGGCTTCGTGGTATCGCTTTCGGTTACAAGCGGAGAATTCGCGAGCCATCCTCATACTCGTTACACAAACGCCGTGCGCCAGCAGTTGTACTTCCGTGGCTTTGCATTGCATAGAAGCTGATGAACAGTGGCAATACGCGAATGAAGTGCCGGTGGGCTTGCCGCTTTTGACAGGGTTCCGTTACAAGGTCAGCGCCGACCGCAAGCGCGGAAGTGCGCAAGAGTCCTTTCATCCTTTCAAGAAGAAGCCAGTGTCCGCCGCCGAGACCTCATGGAAAAGCACGACTGTATGGGCGAGATGAGCCATGTCTGCGCCGTTGTATCTCTGTCTGCACGTGCGCGATTTTCCGGTGCAGGCGGAGGTGAAAATTCGTCCTGAATTGCGCGGGCATGCAGTGGGGGTCCTCGATGGCGATCCGCCGCTCGAAACCGTCTTCTCGCTGAACGACCCAGCACGCAAGCTCGGGCTTCAGTTTGGAATGAGCCGGCTGCAGGCGGAATCCTTCGACAGCATTTCACTTCATTCACGGGTGAGGCAGCAAGAGGATTCGGCTTTTCGCATCCTGATGCAATGTGCGGAGCGGTTCTCGCCGAGAATTGAGGTGTTGGCATCGCCCACGGAGAGCGCTTCCGGCGCAACCCTTGTCCTGGACATTGCTGCCTGCGAACGGCTATTCGGGACACCCAAGCAGATTGCGGCGGCGCTGCGACGGGAGACCGATGCTGCGGGCTTTGAGCCGAACATTGCTACTTCGATGAATGCTCACACGGCTGTCGTAGCTGCACGCGGATTTCCTGGAATCACGATTGTTCCCGCAGGCAATGAGGCAAACGTCTTGGCCCCGCTTCCGCTCGGAGTCCTGGAACTCGAACCGGAGCAGCAGGAGACATTTGGTTCCTGGGGAATTCGGACGCTGGGTCAGTTGGCTGGTTTGCCACAGAACGCACTCGTTGCACGGGTCGGGAACGTTGGGCGTCAGCTTCAAGCCCTGTCGCGCGGTAACTCCGATCATGTGCTTGTTCCCGATCAGCCAGCGGCAGATGCAACTCTGAGCGAGAGCACAGAGCTGGAGCATCCGATTGATCTATTAGAGCCGTTGCTGTTTTTGATCAGCAGAATGCTCGAGCAGATCGTTTCACGAGCGGCGGAGCGTGCCCTCGCGATTGCTCAGGTGGAGACAAGACTTGTGCTGGATGGTTCCGTTCGCAGCGAGCATCGGCGCATTATCCGCCCCGCCTTGCCGGAATGGAGCCATCAGACGCTGCTGAAACTGGTCCAACTGGATCTGGAACTGCATCCACCGGAAGCCGCAGTGATCGCCTTGCATCTGCTGGCCCAACCGGCGCGCTCGCAGAGCGTGCAGCAAGGATTGTTCACGCCACAAACACCCGAGACCGGACGATTGGAAGTCCTGCTGGCACGGCTGAGCATGCTGGTCGGTGAGAACCGCGTCGGGGCAGCAGAGTTGTTAGACAGCCACCGTCCGGAAGCATTCCGCATGGCACCATTCCTCCCCGGCGCCAGCACAGCGTCGCGAGCTTCAGTTGATGGGCCTCGCCCCTCGGTGCTGCGCATCTTGCGGCCACCGCGTTCGATTCGAGTGGAAGTGCATACCTCGCGGTTAATTGCACTCTTCCTGGAAGGGCAAAGGTACGCCGTGCAGAGAGACTCGGGTCCGTGGAAGGCCAGTGGGGAATGGTGGACGTATCCGGATTGGTCTCGCGAAGAGTGGGATGTCGCACTTGCCGGACAGGATAAGAAATGCTGCCGCGTAGCTCGGGATCCGGCCTCGAACTGCTGGTACCTGATCGGAATCTACGACTGAGATCTTGGGATGTACGTGGAACTCCATGCCCGCTCGGCGTTCAGCTTTTTGGAAGGTGCTTCTCTGCCGGAAATGCTGATGGCTCGCTGCGCCGAACTGCAGATGCCCGCGATGGCATTGCTCGATCGCAACGGCGTCTACGGTGCGCCACGCTTTCACATCACGGCGGAGAAGGCCGGCACACGCGCACATATCGGAGCCGAGATCGCCGTGCGTGATGCCGGAGAGCGGTTGCGTCCGCCCGAGTGGGTTCCTCATCTTGTGCCGGTTGAACCGGTGCGCTTTCCAGTGCTCGTCGAGTCCGTCATTGGATATCAGAATCTCTGCCGCTTGATCACTCGCTACAAGTTGCGGGAAGGCACAAAGGCCGAAGGTGCAGCGACTCTTGCCGACATCGGAGAACACGCCGAGGGATTGATCTGCCTCACTGGCGGTGACGAAGGTCCGCTGGCGGCAGCTCTCGTGCGTGGCGGATTCGACGAAGCCTTGCACGAAGTCGAGAGACTCGTGGGCCTATTTCGCCCTGGGAATGTCTATGTCGAATTGCAGCGTCATTCCGACCGTAGCGAAGAACACCGTAACCAGGCAGCAGTCCGAATTGCCCGTACCTTGAAGTTGCCGCTCCTCGCGACCAATGGCGTCAACTACGCCACGGCCTATGAGCGTGAAGTCATGGACGTGCTCACCAGCATCCGCCATCACTCGACGCTCGACACCGCTGGCCGCTTGCTCACATTGAATGCCGAACGCCACCTGCGTTCTCCCCGTGAGATGCAGGAGTTGTTCCACGATCTTCGCGAGGCAATCGCGAACACAACGGAGGTTTCCGCACGCCTCACGTACAGAATGAGCGATCTGGGATACCGCTTCCCAACCTATCCCGTGCCGGATGGCGGCACCATGCAGTCGTTTCTGGAGAAGCGTGTTGAGGAAGGCGTACGCGAACGGTATCTGCCGAAGTGCGATCCGCAACTTTTCGAGAAAGCCCAGAAGCAAGCTCGCCGCGAACTGGCGTTGATCGGTCACCTGGAACTCGCGGGATATTTCCTGATCGTTTGGGACATCGTGCAGTTCTGCCGGCGTGAAGGCATTCTCGTCCAAGGCCGCGGATCGGCGGCGAATAGTGTTGTGTGCTATGCCCTCGGTATCACGGCGATTGATCCGGTGGGAATGGAGTTGCTCTTCGAGCGCTTCCTCTCCGCCGAGCGCGGCGAATGGCCGGATATCGATCTCGATCTTCCCAGCGGAGACCGCCGTGAACGCGCCATTCAGTACGTGTATCAGCGCTATGGCGAACTCGGCGCGGCGATGACGGCCAATGTCATTACCTATCGAGGAAGGTCCGCTGCGCGTGAGGCTGGCAAGGTGCTTGGCTTCGATGCTGAGACGTTGGGTCGCCTCACGAAGTTGGTTGGGGCATGGGAATGGAAGGGACCAACGGACACCTTGGATGCTAGCTTCCGCACGGCAGGTTTCGATATCAAGCACCGACGTATCGCGAAGTACCTGGAAATCTGCGAGCGTATGCAGGACCTTCCCCGCCACGTCGGGCAGCACTCCGGCGGCATGGTGATTTGCGCAGGCCAACTGAATGCAGTCGTTCCCTTAGAAAGAGCGTCCATGCCGGGGCGCACCGTCATTCAGTGGGACAAGGAAGACTGCGCCGACATGAAGATCATTAAGGTCGATCTGCTCGGTTTGGGCATGATGGCCGTTCTCGAAGACTGCCTCGATCTGGTGCCCAAACATTACAGGGTGCCGCTCGATCTTGCTCAGCTTCCGCAAGACGACCCGGAAGTCTATCGCACGCTGCAACGGGCCGACACCGTGGGAATGTTTCAGGTGGAGAGCCGCGCCCAGATGTCGGCATTGCCTCGCAATCGTCCCGTACGCTTTTACGACTTGGTAGTGCAAGTGGCCATCATCCGTCCGGGACCAATTGTCGGCAAGATGATGAATCCTTATATGAAGCGGCGGCAGGGGAAAGAAGCGGTCACGTATGCGCATCCGCTGCTGGAGCCGGTGCTGAAACGAACGCTCGGCGTGCCGTTGTTTCAGGAGCAGCTGATTCGCATGTCGATGATCGTTGCGAATTTCAGCGGCGGAGAAGCCGAGGAGCTGCGCCGGGCGATGGGCATGCGCCGATCGCAGGCCCGCATGCGAGAACTAGAGACGAAGCTGCGCTCGGGCATGACAGCGAATGGCATTCGAGCCGAGGCGCAGCAGCAGATTATCGATTCCATCTCATCGTTCGCGCTCTACGGATTTCCCGAGTCGCACGCGGCAAGTTTTGCGCTGATTGCGTACGCCAGCGCTTATCTCAAGTGCCACTATCTTGCGGCCTTCACTGCGGCGATACTCAACAACCAGCCGATGGGTTTTTACAGTCCTTCGACGCTGGTGAAAGATGCGCAGCGTCATGGGCTGAGAGTAAAGCCAATTGACGTGCAACGGTCTGAATGGTTTTGCACTCTTGAGCCCGATGGCGGCAACGGAGCAACTAGTTTCGCGTTGCGGCTCGGGTTGCTCTATGCGCGAGGATTGCGGCAGGAGCCGGGAGAAGCGCTCGTTCGAGCACGTGCGAGTCGGTCTTTCGATTCCATTCAGGATCTCGTTTTGCGTGTGCCCGAGTTGTGCAAGAACAATCTCACCATGCTGGCCAAGATCGGCGCGCTGAATTCGCTCGGGGAAAACATCCATCGCCGCGACGCGCTCTGGCAGGTGGAATATGCCGACCGTCCCACAGGGCCGCTGTTGCGGGATTTGCCCGAGCAGGACGAAGAATCGCCACTCTCACGGATGACGGTGGACGAACGGCTGGCCGCTGACTTCCACGGTACGGGCGTCACCGTCGGACCGCACCCGATGGCCTATCACCGAGAAGCTCTATCTCGGATGGGCATTGTTAGTGCGTGTGATCTTGAGAGGTTCCAAGACGGACGAAAGACTCGGATTGCAGGCTGCGTGATTGCCCGGCAGAGGCCGGGAACAGCCAAGGGATTTGTGTTCTTGAGCTTGGAGGACGAAACCGGGATCTCCAACGCAATCGTTACTCCCGCTGTCTACGAGCAGTATCGCCGCGTTGTCACCTACGGCAAATTCCTTCTAGTCGAGGGCCAACTTCAGAACCAGGAGAACGTGATTTCGGTGAAAGCGGATGTGGTTCGCCCGCTGGAGATCAGCGAAGTCGATGTCCGCTCTCACGACTTCCATTGATTTATCCGATTGTCCCAGAGTCGCCAATGGTCTGGAGAATTTCGATCCGCCATACCGACTTTTCGTTACTTATCTTAAGAATGGAGGTGATTTGGAAGTTGCGCAGCAAATCGCAACGCATGAATCAGGCCACACCACAAATCTGAATGACGGGTGCAATGAGGACCTGACGCTCCATCAGACCGAAAGAATTAGAATTCGGAGTGAGGCGCGCGGGCCGACCGTCCTTCCGAGACAATGAAAGGCTTTATCTATATCGCGAGTGCCTTTGAGACGGTGACCTGTGACGATTACAAATGTCAAGGCAGATTGCAAAAGTCAAATCCACCGGTGGTTACGGCTTCAAATTTGAGGATAAAGTAGCCGCGACCTGTCTCATACGCATGTTCGACGGGTTGGAGATATTCGGCCTTAGGGGCTTGCGCATGCGAGGCATCACTTTTCAGGCTCACGCTAGCGGATGGCTACTCGACGACCTCTTGCTCGATTTGTCAGGTCCATCAGGTGAGTGCAAATGTGCGGTCTCGGTTAAGAGTGCGGCGTATTTGACGAAAGATGGCTTCAAGAGTGAATTCGTAGCGGACCTCTGGGACCAGTGGCACGGGGCCGATGGCAATCCCTTTGAATCAAACAGGGACTACTTAGCGCTCGCAGTGGGGCGACTGTCCGAGGCTGCTTCAACTGCTTGGGAAGACATCGCGAAACAAGCTCCGCTCAGCGAGCCTCAGCACCTGGCAAACCAGTTGTCAACCGATGGGAGCTCCTCCCCAATTGAAAGGAAGATTTTCGCGAGTCTTCTTCCCGACGCGGAGCTCAAGAAGGGCACAACAGTTGCAGACGCAGCTCGCCTGCTTTCGCGGCTGGCAATGCAGCATTTTGGGAATCAAACGGACGCGATAGGTGCACGCGATTGCGCCGCGCTTCTCCTTGTTGAGGATGCGTCGGACGGGAAAGAACTCTGGGAGAAACTGCTAAGCCTTGCGTCCGAATACCGTATTGCCGGCGGAACGATAGGACTGGACAAACTGCTCGAACTCTTGCGAGCCCACTTCTCGTTCAAGGAGCATCCAGACTACAGTAAATCTTGGGGCCGTCTCAATCAGCGATCTCTCGCCAATTGCGACGCGGTTCATTCGGTTGCTGGTTCTGATACCGCAATTGATCTCAGCAGTTTCATAAGTGAAGTTGAGGCGAAGTCGAAGCGCGGTCGGGTGCTTGCGATTGTAGGTGATTCCGGTGTCGGAAAATCGTCTTTGACAAAAGGGTATGTGCGCAGTCTGTCCAGCAAGACGAACCTGGTCTGGCTCACTGGCGAAGAACTGGCAGTGCAAAATCAGACAATCCTCGCAAAAGAAGTCGGGACGATCTTTGAGCTGCCCAATCTTGTCCGCTACTCCACCAAACCGCTGCTGCTCGTGGTAGATGCAATCGAGCAATTTTCAGCACTCGCCTTGCGGCGCTTATCTGAAATAGTAGTAGCACTGCGGAGCGTTACCGGACTTGATTTCAGAGTTCTTCTGACGACTCAGCCGCTTCGTTGGGGAGACATAAGGGCGGAAGTTTACTCCTGGAAAACCGAAGGAGTTGATGATCTGCCATTTTCTGGCCCTGCATTCGAGAGCGTTTCCACCGCCCTATTAGAAAATGCGATGGTGCGGCCACTGTTATTTCGGCCTGAACTCCGGCGCGTCGTTACCAATCTTGCAACCCTCGATCAGATTGTGAAGGTTGCATCTGTCCAGCAGCTAACTACCGATCGCACCTGGATTGGCGAAACAGAAATCATCGATTGGGTTTGGAAGCACTGGCTCGGAGGCGACGACTCTCAGCATCAACGTGGAGCACTGTTGCGGTTGCTGGGAGAGAAGGATGCAACGTACGGTCCTGTAATTCCCCTCTCTCATCTGCCATACGAGACCACGACAGGGCTCGGCGATCCTATGATCTCCTCCCTCACCCACACGGACTCCAATGGAGTTCGATTCAACCACGAAGTTGTGGCCGATTGGGCCCGCTATCACTTTCTCAAAGGCGAAGGACCATCTCGACACGCGAAGATTCTGGAGTTGATTCGCAATCCTCGCTGGACCCGCGCCATTCGCCTTTACTCTCAGTCGTTGCTTGAACAGACCGAAGGCTTGTCGGCATGGGAGACGGTGTTCGGCTCTTTTGGGGTAGGCGATAGCGAAAATCAGGTCGCCGCAGATGTTTTTTCCGACAGTCTTGTGCTCGCTACAAATTCCGCAGAGCTTCTGGGGCGAGTTTGGCCAGCACTCATTGCAGACAACGGTCGACGGTTGAAACGCTTGATGAAGCGGATCATGATCGTCGGAACCATACCTCTTCCCTCCGCCGATTTGGGCGAAGAGTATACCGACGTTGTATCTGTTGTCATGCGATTTCCCGTGCCTGCCTACTGGGATGGCTTGCTTCAAGTTCTGTCGTCCCACTCTGATGAGGTTGCGGCTAACTGCCTTTCCGAGGCAGGTGAGCTGTGTGCCTTTTATCTCCGTGTGATGCCGGTGGGTTACGGGCGTCGACGACTGGTATCGGCTCTGGTTCTGAAGCTCGCTGCGGAGGCTGAAAGTGGTTTGGCTGGGCGGAAATATTATTTGCGCGATGCATCCAAGACAGTATTCGAAGCGTTGTTGCGAGCCGCGGCGGAGTTTCCGGACGAAGTGGGCAAATTCGCTATATCACTTGGAGAACGATCTCCCGTCGTTGATTCGACCACTGAGACGGTAAAGGTAGTCCGATCGACTGGCATCTCCCGGCGATTGTTGGGGCGCATACGGAAGCCCTGGCCACATGGACCGCACAGACGAGTTGAGGAGTCATTCCGAAACGCTGTGCTGCAGACGGACGCACTGAGTGCCCTCATGGTGAGCCGTCCTGAGATCGCCAGCGAGGTGCTGCTTGCCGTCTGCATCGAAGAGCCCCAAAACGAGTACGAAGCTTATCAGTCCGCGCCTCTCGATGACGGCGGTTTCGCCTTTTGGCATGGGCATATGCCTGCAATGTATTTCAATGGACCGTTCTTGTTCTTTCTCAAAGCATCACCACGAATCGCTCTTGAAACGATTATTAAGCTAGTGGACTTTGGAACTGATCGCTGGCTGGAGGGATTTCATCGTTTCAACGGCCCCGAAATTACACCCTCCTACAAACTTTACTTTGAGGGGTTCGACAAGATTTTCATCGGCGACGGAAACGTCTACAACTGGCATCGTGAAATGCGCGATACCGCAGTATTCGTAGAAAGCGCACTGATGGCCGTTGAGAAATGGCTGTATGAGCGTATTGACGCCAAGGAAGACGTCTCAGACGCGGTCAATCAGATGCTCACCGAAACAAAATCGGCCGCGTTCCTCGGCCTTCTGGTTTCGGTCGGCCTGTACTCCCCAGGTCTGTTCAACAGCCCTCTTCGTCCTCTGCTATCGTGCCCCGATCTTTACACGACTCAGCGCTCGACATTGCTAGGGGCCAGCTGGAAGTTCTTGTTTGAGATTACGTGGGGCCGGTATGGCAAGCGTGTCAGTGATGAAGTGCGCACATGGAACGAGATGCCGCACAGGCGCTATGAACTATACGAACTAGCGCGGCGACTTCTTTTCTTCAATGATGAAGCTGCAGTTCAACTTGAAATCTATCGTAAGCGATGGCAAGCAGAAGCCGCGTCAGAGGCCAACGCGAACGGTGTTCTTCCAACCACCCTGGAGGTCTTTATCGCGCAGTTGGATCGTGACAACTACACGGTGAGCGATGCCGGCAATGGTCAAGTCGCGATTGAATTTCATGCGCCCAAAGCGTTAGAGGCAAGACTTATTGAGGAGCGAAAGGGGCCAGCGCTCAATCTTTCAGCGATGAGCCTTATCGCTGAAGCTGGCCGTTCCATAGATGAGGCGATCAGTCTTACGGCGGAGCAAGCGGAATCCATCTACCAACGATTGCGGGAAATTGTCAGTTCAGATCGGCGCGACGGCACATTCGCGTTTTATCGGAAAGAATCGATATCTGCTGGAGTCGCCTTACTCGTTGTGGCGGGCGAGAACTGGTTGGCCGGCAATTCAGAAACCGAGGCTTTTTGCGTTGAGCACCTTCTTGCCCTCTCGGAAGAACCGCCGACCCATACAGATTTTGATTCGCCCGAATCAATCTCGGGCGGTTTTGATTTGTTCTTGGCGGAAGCGGCTCTGCATCTTGTTTTACGGAATCGCGGCAATGATCGTCTGTGGTCTGTGCTATTGCGCGGGATCACAAGCAATCAATACAAGACTACCGAAAAGATCATGATGATGGCCTTTCTGCATCGCACCTCAAAAGCCATCCGCTTCAATGAACTCGTAGGGGCGGTCATCCTCTGGGCAGTCATCCGAGGCCCAGTCGGGGCGCTCGGAAGCCGCTTCGATTCCACAACGATCACGCCCTATCAGAAGCTAATTGTGAGTCGGTTCAAGAGGGGATACTTCAAGAAGCGTGTGCCGTCACTCGCTTTTGCTGTCCAAGCCAATGACCGATTCGCCCGGATGAAACTTAGAGGCACTCCTCAGTGGGAGTGGCATGAACAGCGAACGCAGATGCTTGAATCTCGAAACGCAACCAACCTGGCACACCGCGAGCGGCTTCACCGGCGGGAAACCTATTTAGACCTTGAAGTGCTGCATCATGGTTTGTCTTTCCTTGGTCAATTCGAGGGTTTGCGATCGGATGATGCGCCCGACCTACGGCGTTATTTCGACCAACTCCTGCGTCTGGAACTAGAGCTTCTTCCCAATTCTCCGAATGCGGACTCGGTCGAATTCCAGAACCAGTACGACTTTGACGACTGGATCATGGCTTTGGCTTCACTGTACTACGCAACACTGCCTCTTTCGGAGGCACTGCTGACCGTCGCACAACCTATCATGTCACTCGGCGCTGGAGCGCACTATTGGATTCAAGATTTCCTGCAGGCGTTCTTTCGTTACGCCCCTGGTCTATGTATGGGCGATGCTGACTTGGCGGATCGCTGGCGAGCGCTTATCCGGTTTGCCGCTAGCTCTCCGAGGTGGAACTATGACCAGGTGGGACTCAAGTACTATCTAGAACACCTGTTCCGCGAAGTCTTGGGTTTCTCTGGATATCCGTCGCGGGCAGCGGATGGTGCCCTGAGAGGAGCATTGGTGCTTCTCAAGCCTGAGTTGGTGTCATGGTGTGATCGCTGGCTCAAGCTTTCCGACGCTGCAGCCGCATTCGCGAAGTTCGTTTCAGGAACGAACAGCCACGGGTTTATTGAACTGGGGTTGATCAAGCTAGCGGACAATCTCTCGTCATACGGGAAAAACGCTAGGCGTCAGGAGGATCTGACATCCTCGTTGCTTGCAGCAGTTCAACACGTTTGGAAATCTTTCCCCGACATTGTTCGCACTGTCGGTCCCGCGAGCGACGCCTTTCACAAGATATTGTCATTTTTGTCTGCTCTCCTGATACCCGAGGCGATTGATCTTCAGGCAAAGGTTGCGCGGGGATGATTTTGACCAGTACAAACCCGGACGAGGCCCTCCAGACTGCTTCCCGTTGGCCGACACTACGGACACAATCCCTTCCGTCTCACGCTTCGCCTCGTCCACGCTCGGAACCTGTCTACCGGTCAGGCTTTGGGGCATCCATTCTCGGATCATAGTTGACCTTCGATTGAAAGTGGTAGAGGTCGCGACTGCTCAGGTCAGCGACCTCTGGCGCCGCTGACCGTTCTTTCAGCAGTTCGGGAATCCATTCTGACTCTTCAGACGAAAAGATCCACATTCGGGCATGTCTCACATGCCCCTTGTTAAACGCCACAACCTGAGCATCAGAAATGTATCGGATTTGAACTTCTGGAAGGCGATTAAGCAGCTTTGTTCGCTTTACCTCCGTTGCTCTTATCAGCTCCTCCGCGAATTTAAGGTCATGTGTGATCGTCAAAAAAGCGCTGTTGGAGACTGGAAAGCGAATTTCAACATCGTTCCGGTCTAGACCGGTTCCATACCCAGTATGCGAATACACCCGAATGACGGGAGTATCGCTTGTAATGAACCTCTGGGCGCCGAGCGGGTAATGCATGGTGAATTTCATTTGCCGGTAATATTGATATAGGTCCATCGCTGGCCCCATCGCCAATCTCAGCTTTTCCAAAGAGTTCTTCTTTTCAAGGTCAACTTGGGATTCCTCTATTTCAGCGAGAGTAACCGTTTTCTTCTTGCCATCCTTGCCTACAAGATCAATCGTCTCTTGCGTTGGATTAGCTGCTCGAACATCACGCAATAGTCTTTCGGTCATAGCCTTCGTGTAGTCGATTGTCCGTTGGAGAGATGCTGGAGTTCGCACTTCTTGGAATGCCACGAGGAGGGCGAGTGCCGTCCTCTCGTCCCAGTTCAGCCGAGTATTACCTTTAGCGAGCTTCTGGAGAACTGGCAAGCCTGGGGCCTCGACCGTCCTCTCGATGATCTTCTCTAGGCTGTCGTCCCACTCGCCCTTTTCGTTTTTGAAGGCGTAGAAGTTCCTTTCCTTCGCTATATCCTGCGTTCGGCGAGGAAACATCTTGCCATTTCGCGCGTAGCAAACCAGCTGATTCGCACCCGGAGCGAGAAATCCATCGAGATATGCCTTGGTCACATAGTGCTGCTGTTTCGGCCTTGCCTTTGCCATTGTGCTTGACCTTCTCATTCATAATCGTAGACCATTGTTGACACTCGGAACCGCACGGTGCGGATGGCCGAGTTCCTCGAACTGTGCGGTCCCCGGTATGTGGGCCGCACATCACTGCGTATTTTCGGCGTGAACGCTGGCCAGTCGTTTACCAATGACCAATTTCAATTGGTGTTTCGGCAGGATTACTCCTGGGAAACGCGCTTCACGACGCTCATTCTTGGGGCTGCTGGAAGGGTCAGACCCAAAAACGCTGGCTGGAATCTCGACTCTTGGTTTAGAGATCAAGCATGATCCACGTTGGCGCGTGGTCGCTCGCGTTTTCCTGCCCTCGCGCCCATCGGTCAACACCGCCGTCCACGAGCCGGACCGACAAATTCGGTGAGAGCAGAAAGTGATCGAGTCGCATGCCTTTGTTCTTCTGCCACCGTTCAAATTTGTAATCCCAGAATGTCCAGAGCGGCCCGTCTGAATGTAGCTTCCGCATGGCGTCAGTCCAGCCTTGTGCCAGCAAACGCGCAAAGGCTCGTCGGCTCTCGGGTTGGATTAACGCGTTGTTATCCAACGACCGAGTCGGATAGATGTCCTGCGGTGTCGGCACGACATTGTAGTCACCGGCCAGCACCACGGGTGCGCCACTCGCCATGAGTTCGGCGGCGTGGGCAATGAGGCGCTCAAACCAGGCCAACTTGTAGTTGAATTTCGGTCCAGGCTGCGGATTCCCATTGGGGAGGTAGATGGAAGTGATCAGGACTCCCTGAACCGCCGCTTCAATGTAGCGAGCTTGCCGATCTTCAGGATAATGATCTTCAGGATTTCCCGGCAAACTTGTGCACGTCAGCACCGGAACGTGGTTTCGCGCGAGAATGGCCACGCCGTTCCAGGAGCGCTCCCCATGCCAGACTGCTTCGTACCCGAGAGTCCGAAGGGCGTTCGCGGGAAAGGCTTCCTGGTCTGCCTTGAGCTCTTGGAGACTCACCACGTCCGGTTGAGCTTTCGCTAGCCAGGCCAGGAGGTTGTCGAGCCGCTTGTTGATGTTGTTAATGTTGAAGGTGGCGACTTTCACCAAGCCCCTTTCTGTCCTTGTGCTTTCTGGAGTGTCCCCAAATACAACCGACACACTTAGTCAATTGTCGGTAACTTATTCGTACTGCTGAATGTTATACTTTGCCCCATTCCTTTATGCCGTCCGTTAACCCTACGGATCATATGACGAGACAGGTGGTCATTGTTCATCTGTCCGATCTCCATTTTGGGGAGAAGCATCGGTTTAATCCTCCGAAGACACCTTCTGGGGACCGTCCGGCGCGTAGTGGTTATCCGACCGCGCTGGAGAAGCTCACGGAGGATCTCAGCCATGACGACCCGATGTGTCCTGTCATTTTTTGTCTGACGGGTGACTTCGCGGAGTATGGCAAGACGTCCGAACTAGGGGAGGCCGAGGCTTTCATCAGAGGCCTGTGTGACACCCTCGCATTCGGCAGCAAGCGCGGGCTCGATTGCATGTTCTTCGTCGAGGGCAACCACGACGTGGATTTCGCTGCGACCGATCTGCGCAGCAAGCATGCTGCGTACGCGCAGATGATGGCGAGCCTGCACAAGCAGCATTACGATGCGAGCGCTCCGCAAGAGTGGCCGATCGTCCATAACCGCATCAAAGATCTCGGCGTTGTCGTTGCCACCCTAAACTCGTCGATCTATGTGCAGAAGGATTCTCCGGATGCGCAGCGTGGCAATATTGACGTGCAGCAGCTCGGAAATCTCGAAAAGGAGCTCAAGGCCATACCGCCTGACGATCTGCACGGTGCGATCAAGATCGCGCTGATTCACCACCATCCTGTGCTCATACCGGAACTTGCAGAGCCGGGCCGTGGGTATGATGCCGTGTTGAATTCGGGGAAACTCCTCTCGATTCTCCGACGGCATGGGTTCCATATGATCCTGCACGGTCACAAGCACGACCCGTACGTGTTCACGGAGGATGCGCGGTCCGCATTTCGCGTCACGCATCAGAATCCCATCATGGTCGCTGCTGGCGGCTCGTTCGGGAGTACGGAATTGCCTGACCGGCGCGACAACTGCTACAACCGGATCTCCATCAAGTGGCACCCTGCCGCGTCACAGGCACGCATACTGATCGAGACGGTCGGTCTGACGGTGATCGACGAAGACGGGCAAGAAGCGCTGCCCAGCAATTGGACGTGGAAGATACTGCGGCGCGAGGACCTGCATTTTCTCAAGGGGGAGTGCATCCCGACAAGGAACCCTCGTGCGGAGACCTTGCAGCCGTCGCCCGAACAACTCAAGGCGGATGATCACCGGGGCGACGAGTATACGCGCCTGCGGGGGAACTTGCCCTGCGTCGAAGTGCGGCCGTCGCTGCGGCCGGACCAAGGTTACGAAGCGATCGTCTGGGTATGCGAGCATAGGGGCGCGCAACGACCTAAGAGCGTCACGTGGTCTGCAGGGCCGAAGTTCCCGAAGATCATGCGCGTCAACCGGGACGTGGATGCCCGATTCTGTGCGACGTTTGACTACTGGGGACCGATGCTCATCCAGGCGGCGATGATGTTCGCCGACGATACGGTGCAGCACGCTTTCGTCTATGCGCGCATCCCCGACGACTGCTCCGAGGACTGAGGAGACGCTATGGCGTATATCGCTGGACCAGTAATCCGCGAGGGAACGCCCCTCGATCCGTGGGTGCGGCAGTGCTATTCAATTATTGAGGAAGCAGCGGGCGCTACGCGGCAGCGCGCCGCGATCCCGTACGTCGAGCTGCCACTGGAACGGGCAACCCCTCAGGAGTTTTCAGCGCAGATCCTCGGCCGCATCCGAGACGCCCGATCTGTCATTGCCGTGTTCCTCCCCAACGACCCTTCCACGCCGATCGAATGCGTGCTCGCCGTTCGAGAGGGCAAACGGGTCCTCATCATTCACCAAGAAGCGGTGCGGGTTCCGCGATTGCTTGCAGGACTGCCCGGCGTTAAAACACTGGCATTCGAGGAATTTGGGCAACGACGCGTGTTCGAGCAAGTCAGCATATTCTTGGAGCGCAGGTAAGTGTGCCGGTCTGGGAGTTCGATGAGACAGTGATCATGATCCGATTTTGTCCGATATTTTCTGAAAAACGACCGCGTGTTGCTCCTTGCTCATTTCGCGTGGACCGTGCGGTCCATTTTCCAAGACATCCACGACTTTAATGACTTCCTGATACAACGGCTCGAACTTTGTGCATACCTCGGCGATATCGGCGTATCGAATGCCAGAGATGTTGAAACGATGCACGACTCTATTCCGATAGTCATACATCTCATACAGTCGCTTGTATAAATCGTCGGAAATCACCTTCTCTTTGAGCACAAAGTCGTATATCTCTTTTTCTCGGTAC
>Ga0181530_10000188_pt1 | contig 77016 bp, 69 predicted proteins | sample PEATcosm2014_Bin_42_FD_119769 | JGI IMG/M metagenome (GOLD analysis project Ga0181530, IMG submission 119769) | Peatland microbial communities from MTU Mesocosm Facility, Houghton, MI, USA - PEATcosm2014_Bin10_60_metaG | ecosystem: Environmental > Terrestrial > Soil > Wetlands > Peat | place...
CCTGGCTCATCAGACCTTCACCGACACCGATCATCTCGACCGTGCCGTTCATAACGCCGTCACTGAAATGAACATCGAGCGCCAACGGTTACCGTGTACCTACCTGAGAATCGCTGCTTAGCGTGCAGGTTGCGATCCGCAGCGACCGCATGCGGGTGCGCCGCGTTGCGCACCGGCTGCGCGCGGTCGGCGCGCCCGACGACGAGGCCGTGGCCGTGGCGGCGCTGGCGTCGCGGGTCGCGGCGATCGAGTATCAGGGCAGCAGCGTCAAGCTGCGGCTCGAAGCCGACGGCATCGACGAGTTGACTGTCGCGCTGCCCGACCGCGCGTTCTACGCCGATGCCGTGGCGGTCGGCGACATCGTCGCGGTGAGCTGGGACGATGCCGATGCCCACGTCGTCAGGTAGCAAAGGATCGGAACAGGAGGAACCCATGCAGCAACGGCACCCGACCCGGCGGCGCATCCTGTTGCGCGCCGCATCGACGACCGGCCTCGTGCTCGGCAGCGGCGCGTTGCGCGGATTTGCCGCGGTGCATGCCGCCGACTCGGTGACGCTGCGCATCGCCGGCACCGGGGTCAACCAGTTCAAGGAGCTGGCCGACAAGGCGAGGGAGGAGCTCGGTTTTACGATCCAATACACCTCGCTGGTGTCGGACGACGTCGTCAAGCGCACGGTCACCCAGGCCAGCTCGTTCGACCTGCTCGACACCGAATACTGGATGCTGAAAAAGATCGTGCCGTCGGGCAATCTGCGCGGCATCGATACGACAAAGATCAAATATTACGGCCAGATCGTTCCGATCTTCACCAAGGGCAAATTGCCGGATGGCAGCCCGGTCGCGATGCAGGGCATCTCGCCGATCAAGGTGGCTTATCTGACGGCCGAGAAATCGAAGGAATTCTCCGCGGGCCCGTCGCAGTGGATGACGGTCATCCCGACCGTCTACAACGCCGACACGCTGGGCATCCGGCCCGATCTGATCAAGGAGCCGATTACCTCTTGGGCCCAGCTGTTCGATCCGCAATTCAAGGGCAAGGCCGCGATCCTCGATATTCCGTCGATCGGCATCATGGACGCGGCGATGGCTTCCGAGGCCACCGGCAAGGTCAAATACGGCGACAAGGGCAACATGACGACCGCGGAGATCGACCAGACCATCGCGGTCATGACCGAGGCCAAGAAGGCCGGCCAATTCCGCGCGTTCTGGAAGGATTTCAACGAGAGCGTCAACCTGATGGCGTCGGGCGAGGTAGTGATCCAGTCGATGTGGTCGCCGGCCGTCACCAAGGTGCGCCAGATGGGCGTCGCCTGCAAATATCAGCCGCTGAAGGAGGGCTACCGCGCCTGGGCCGCCGGGCTCGGCATACCGAGCCATCTCGACGGCAAGACGCTCGACGCCGCCTACGAATTCATCAACTGGTATCTATCCGGCTGGACCGGCGCCTTCCTCAACCGCCAGGGCTACTACACCGCGGTGCTCGACACGGCGAAGAAGTTCATGAGCGCGGATGAGTGGGATTACTGGATGGAAGGCAAGCCGGCCAAGGGCGACATCCTCAGTCCGACCGGCGAGAAAATCGAAAGCGCCGGCACTGTGCGCGACGGCGGCTCGTTCGTCGAGCGGATGGGCCATGTCAGCGTGTGGAACACGGTGATGGACGAAGACCGCTACATGGTCCGCAAGTGGAACGAGTTCATCGCCGCGTGATGCAACATTTGTCATTGCGAGGAGCCCGAAGGGCGACGCGGCAATCTCGTGCCGGGTATGCCCACCGCACGAGATTGCTTCGCTTCGCTCGCAATGACAGCTCGGGGTCCTGATGCTCCGTCTGTCGAATACCGCCGCCTATCTCCAGGCCCTGCCGTTGTCGGCGGTGTTCGTCGCCTTTTTCGCGGTGCCGATCGCGCTCGTCGTCGTCGTCAGCTTTTTCAGCTACGAGACCTATCAGCTGCTGATCCCGGCCTTCACCCTTGAAAATTACCGCGAGGTCTTTTCCGAGGCGGTCACCTATTGCACCTATCTGACCACGGTCGAGTTCTGCGCGATCACCTGGGCGATCACCATGGTGCTCGGCTTTCTGCTCGCCTATTTCCTCGCCTTCCAAATCCGCAGCATGACCTGCCAGATGGTGCTGCTGCTGATCTGCTCGATCCCGTTCTGGACCTCGATCGTCATTCGCATGATCGCCTGGATACCGCTCCTGGGCCGCAACGGCCTCGTAAACCAGCTCCTGGTCGGCAGCGGCATCGCCGCGAAGCCGCAGGAGTGGCTGCTCTATTCGGGGTTCAGCGTCATCCTCGGCTACGTCCACCTCTACACGTTGACGATGATCGTGCCGATCTTCAATTCGATGGTGCGGATCGACCGCTCGCTGATCGAGGCCGCGGTCGACGCCGGGGCGAGTACCTGGCAGGTGATAACCGGCGTCGTCCTGCCGCTCTCGAAGCCGGGGATCGCCATCGGCTCGATCTTTGTGATCGCGATGGTGATGGGCGATTTCGTCACCGTCGATGTGCTTGGCGGCGGGCAGGTCGCCTCGGTCGGCAAGCAGATCGCGACCCAGCTGTCCTATCTGCAGTTTCCGCCCGCCGCGGCGAACGCGATGGTGCTGTTGTTGGCGGTCGTGGTGATGATCGCGCTCTTGATGCGGATCGTCGACATCCGCAAGGAACTGTAACGATGAGCCGGCCGCCGATCTTCTATGCCCTGGCGGTGCTGCTCGGCCTCTTCATCGTGTTTCTCTACGGCCCGATCGCGACGATCGTCGTGCTGTCGTTCCAGGGACCGGAAGGCGGGCTGGTCTTTCCGATGAATGGCGTGTCGCTGCACTGGTTCGCCCAATTGTTCCGACCGCAATCGATCGGTGACATCTGGGGCTCGTTCGGGCGGTCGCTGGAGCTCGGGCTGATCGTGATGATCTGCACCGTGCTGCTCTCGTTTCTCGCCGGTCTCGCGTTCCGCCGCCGGTTTCGTGGATCGACGATCCTTTTCTACCTCGCTGTCGCCAGCCTGGTGATGCCGTCGGTCGTGGTCAGCCTCGGCATCGGCGCGCTCTTCGAGATGCTCGGGATCGAGCGCACCTGGTACAGCTCGGCGCTCGGCGCGCACCTGACCTGGACCGTGCCGTTCGGGCTCTTGATCATGTTCGCCGTCTTCAACCGCTTTAACCCCGCATACGAGGAGGCGGCGCGCGATCAGGGCGCGAGCGGTTGGCAGACGATCCGCCATGTCGTCGTGCCGATCATCCTGCCGAGCCTCGTCGGCGTCGCGCTCTTCGGCTTCACCTTGTCCTACGACGAGATCGCGCGGACCTCGCAATCGGTCGGGGCGCTCAACACCTTGCCGCTCGAACTGGAGGCGATGCAGACCAATGCCACGACCCCGGTCATCTACGCACTAGGGACGCTGACCACCGCGCTGTCTTTGGTGGTGATCGGCACGTCGTTGCTGGTCGTGCTGCTGGCGCGCCGGCGGCGTGCCCGCTTCGGTTCCGACGCGGGCCGGGCGGCGTGAGGCGGCGATGCAGCTGATCGGGGTCGACGTCGGCGGCACCTTCACCGACATCGTCTTTGCCGACACCGACAGCGGGCAGAGCCTGATCCACAAGGTGCCGACCACCCCCGACGATCCGGCGCGCGGCGTCATCGCCGGGATCGTCGAGCTGTGCGCCCGCCACGGGCTCCGGCGCGAAGCGATCGATCATGTGCTGCACGGCACGACGATCGGCACCAACGCGGTGCTCGAGCACAAGGGCGCGGTCACCGGCATGATCACCACCGCCGGCTACCGCGACATCACCCATATCGGCCGGCATCAGCGTCCGCAGCATTATTCGATCCGCCAGGAAGTGCCGTGGCAGGACCGGCCTCTGGCAAAGCGGCGGCATCGGCTCACCGTGGCCGAGCGGATCGTGCCGCCGAAGGGCGAGGTCCTGGTGCCGCTCGACGAGGCGGCGGTGCGCGCGGCCGCCCGAGCGTTGCGCGATGCCGGGGTCGAGGCAGTCGCGGTCTGTTTCCTGTTCTCGTACCTCAACCCGGCGCACGAGATACGCGCGGCCGAGCTGGTGCGCGAGGAATGGCCGGAGTGCTTTGTCTGCACCTCGTCCGGCGTGTCACCGCAGTTCCGCGAGTTCGAGCGCTTTACCACCACGCTGCTCAACGCGTTTGTCGGGCCGCGGCTCAAGGATTATGTCGAGCGCCTCGACCGCGGCCTCGGCGACGCCGGCTTCGCCGCCGACCTGCACGTCATGTGCTCGAACGGCGGGATCGCGACCGCGGCGACGGTGGCGCGCAGCCCGGTGCTGACCCTGCTGTCCGGTCCGGCGGCCGGAGTGCTGGGCGGGGCCTGGTCGGGTGCGCTGTCGGAGCGCAAGCGACTGATTACCTTTGATGTCGGCGGCACGTCGGCCGATATCGGCATCGCGATCGACGGCTATTTCGCCGAGGCGACCGCGCGCGACACCTGGATCGGCGGCTTTCCGGTTTTGGCGCCGATGATCGACATCCACACGATCGGCGCCGGCGGCGGCTCGATCGCCTATATCGACGATGGCGGCGCCTTCCGCGTCGGACCGCGCAGCGCCGGGGCCAACCCGGGCCCCGCGGCCTACGGGCATGGCGGCCAAGAGCCGACGGTTACCGACGCCAACCTTGTGCTCGGCCGCCTCGACCCCGACAATTTTCTCGGCGGCGCGATGCGGCTCGACGGCGCGGCCGCGCGCCAGGCCGTCGGCCGGTTGGCCGACCGGCTCGGGCTGACCCTCGAAGCCGCCGCCGAGGGCATCCTCACCATCGTCAATGCCAACATGGCGAACGCGATCAGCTCGCGCACCGTGCAGAAGGGGCTCGACCCGCGCGATTTCGTGCTCGTCGCGTTTGGTGGCGCGGGACCCTTGCACGGCGCCGAGGTGGCGCGGGCGCTGGGAATTCCGGAAGTCGTCGTGCCGGCCTATCCCGGCATCACCTCGGCGGTCGGCTTGCTGACGACCGACCTCAAATACGATGCGATCCGCACCGAATTCCAGGCCGGGGATACCGTCGATCTCGATCGCCTGAACGGCGATTTCGCGGCGATGCAGGATGAGCTCTCGCGGCAGCTGGCCGCCGACGGGGTGCGGCCCGAGGACGCCGCGTTCCAGCGCGCGGGTGATCTGCGTTATCTCGGCCAAGGCTATGAGCTGCGGGTGCCGTTCCCCGACACCGCGCTCGATGCCGCCGCGCTCGCCGTCGTGTTCGCCCGCTTCGGCGAGCTGCATCGGGCCGAATACGGGCATGTCTTCCCCGACAGCTCGATCGAGATCGTCAACATCCGGGTGACCGGGATCGGCCGCATGGCCAAGATCGCCGCGCCGCGCCCACCCGAGGGCGGCAGCCTCGCCGATGCGCTGGTCAAGACCGCGCCGTGCGCCTTCCGGGTCGGCGACGCGCTGGAGACGTTGCAGACCCCGTTTTATCGGCGCGATGCGCTGCCGCTCGATGAGCCGGTCGTCGGCCCGGCGATCATCCTGCAAACCGACTCGACGACCGTCGTGCCGCCGGGCGCCACCGTGCGCGCCGATCGCGGCGGCAATCTGATATTGCGGCTAGAGGAGTAGCGGCATGGCCGAAGCCATCGACAGCATCACCGCGAGCGTCATCCAGGGCGCGCTCGAAAACATCGCGGTCGAGATGGGTTACAAGCTGATGCGGATGTCATACTCGTCGATCATCCGCGAATCCGAGGATTTCGGCGCCGCGCTGGTCGATGCCGAGGGCCGCGGCCTCGCGGAATCGGCGCAATCGACGCCGCTGCAGTCCGGGCCGATCCCGGGCTATGTGCGCGGCATTCTGAAGACGCTGGCAGCGCGCGGTGACACGCTGCGGCCGGGTGACGTGATCATGCACAATGACGCCTACGCCGGCGCCAGCCACGGCCCCGATGTTGGGTTTATCGTGCCGGTGTTTCATGACGACAGCCTCGTCGCGTTCGCGGCGACGACCGCGCATCATCTCGATATCGGCGCGTTGACCCCGGGTAGCTGCGGCATCGTCGATGCGATCGACGCCTATGCCGAAGGGCTGCAGTTCAAGGCGATCAAGGTCTACGACCGCGGCGTTCGCAACGACGCGGTATGGCAGATCTTGCGCGACAACATCCGCGTTTCCGACCTCGTCGTCGGTGACATGGAGGCGCAGATCGCCGCCGCCCGCATCGGCGCCGAGCGGCTCGCGGCGCTGATCGCCCAGCACGGCTACCCGCGCTTCAAGGCGGCCTGCGCGGCGGTGATGGATTACGCCGAGCGGTTGATGCGGCAGGCGATCACCGCCGTGCCCGACGGCGACTACCGAGCCGAGACCAAGATCGACGGCTTCGCCGACAGCCCCGATCCATCAAAACGCCACTTGCCGATCGTCGCGACGGTCAAGGTGCGCGGTGACGAGATCGAGGTCGATCTGACCGGAACCGCCGATCAGATACCTGACCGGCCGATCAACATGCCGTTCGAGGGCACGGTCGATGTCGCGGTGTGGCTGACGATCCGCTCGGTGCTGCTCGACACTGCGGTGCGCGGCCATATTCCGGTCAATGACGGGCTGTTGCGGCCGATCCGCATCACGGCGCCCTTGGGTTCGCTCGCCAACCCGATCTTCCCGGCGCCAACCATTGCGCGTTTTTGCACCGGCAACGCGGTCGCCGACACGGTGATGAAGGCGCTGGCGCAGGCGGTGCCGGGCCAGGTGTCGGCCGGCATCGGGAATCTCAAGGTTATCGCCTTCTCCGGCATGCGCGGCGCAGGCCACTGGGTGCACATGGAGATTTTTGAGGGCAGCTATGGCGGGCGCAGCGGGATCGACGGCATGGATGCGGTCGATACGCTCTATGCCAACACCCGCAACAACCCGATCGAGGATATCGAGACGCATCTACCATTGCGGGTCAGCCGCTACGAATTGCGCGAGAACGCCAGCAGTGCCGGCGAGTGGCGCGGCGGCCTCGGCTCGGTGCGCGAGTTCGAATACCTCGACGATGGTGGCGCCTCGGTCGAGGCCGACGGGCACGAGTTCGCACCGTGGGCCTTCAACGGCGGCGGTGAAGGCTGGCCGGCCGAGTTACAGTTCATTCGCCGCAACGGCGACACACAAGCCTTGCCGTCGAAGGTGCCACATATGCGCGTTTTGGCGGGCGAGCGCTTCGCCTGCATCGGCCCAGCTGGTGGCGGCTACGGCAACCCGTTGCGCCGCGATCCGACGCTCGTGCGCGAGGATGTCGCCGACGGATTTGTGTCGGCCGAGGCGGCGAGAAACGACTACGGCGTGGTCCTTACCCCGTCAGGCATCGTCGACGATGCGGCGACCGCGCGGCTGCGCGATGAGATGGCCACGACGCGCGGTACACATAACGGTACGGGACCCTGAAGCAGAAGGTTCCCTGGCACCAGTGAGCGGCCGAATCAGTTGGTCGTATTCAGCAGGATCGGGCTGACGCGCTCAAGCTGACCGAGCCCACTCCACCCCAGGCAGCGCCGGTACGCCCTCGGTGACGGTTTCGAGCTGGCCCACGGTCTCGCGGCCGAGGCCCAGCGGGATGAAGGCACCGATCGCCACGACGACGAGGATCGTGCCGAAGAATATCGTCGCCGAGCCGGTGTGCGGTTCCATGAGATACGGGGCCAGAACGCCGGCGAAGAGGCGCGCGAACGACTCGCCGAAAATATGCCCGCGCCCGCGCAATGCCGTCGGGAACTGCTCGGAAAGGTACACCCGGGTTGCGGTAAAGGCGGACAACACGGTGAAGCCGGTGATCAGCGCGCCCGCGACCATCACGACCGTTGCGTAGTCTCCCGCCTGGTGCGCCATCAACATCAGGCAGAGACCGGGAAGCGATCCGGCGAGCGCGTAGGCGATCGTCCAGCGCCGTCCGATGACCTCCATCAGGAACCCGGTGAACGCTTTGCCCGGGATGCTCGCGAAAAATACCAGCGAGCTCAATCCGAAGCTCAGGCTGACGGCAGCGCCTTGATCGACCAGCGCCTTTGGCAGCAAGACCGAAATCAGGAAATAGGCGGTGCCGGCGCAGACGCCGCTCAAAATGCCGACGACGGTCCAGCGTAGCTGGCCGGGACGGAACAACGCCCAATAGGGCGGCAATTTTTCGCGAGCGGCTTCCTGGTGGTCGCCGAGCGCCTCCACGGTCAGCAGCGGCACGCGATTGCCGGACCGGCTGATGATCCTGTTGACGATGTCGACCGCGGCCTGGACTTGACCTTTGCGTAAATACCATCGCGGGCTTTCGGGCAGCACGAAATAGACCAACACCGGCACGACGGTTATCGATAGCCCGCCGGGCAGCGCCAGCAAGCGAAAGGCGTAAGGATTTTCGGAGAGCAGGTAGGCGAGGAACGGCACCACGGTGAAAGAGATCGCCAGCGCCATCTCGTAAATCGCGCCGTAGGTGCGGCGGTGCTGCGCCGGCATCAATTCGGCGGCGATCGGGAACGCCGCCGAGACCGCGCCCCCCGCGCCGAAGCCTGTCAGCAGACGCAGGATGATCAGCTGCTCGGAATTTTGCACCAGCGGGATCAGCAGCGTCATAAACGTGGTAGCGACCACGCCGATCAGCATCACGGTCTTGCGGCTGTAGTGGTCGGATATGGCCGAGGATGCGAAGCCACCGACACACAACATGAGGGTCGGGCCGACAGCGAGCCAGCGGATGTCGGGCCCGGTCAGATGCAGCGGCTCTTTGGCCAGCACGAGCAGCGAGCCGGTCATCACCAAATCGTAACCCTCGATAAACCCGACGAGGGCGAGCACGGCAATTATCAGCATGTGGTAAGCGCTGAACGGGATGCTATCGAGCTTGCGTCCCAGCAGAACGCCGGAAGCATTTGCGGATCGGCCGATCGAGCGGGCGTCAGCCATCATTGACCTCTCAAACTGGGCGCGTCGTCCCCCGTTAGCCGGGAGACGCTGGAATCCTCAACCTGTCTGTGGGCCGCCTCGTTGTCGGGTGATGTTCCCCGCTCCGCCGCCTTTGTGTTGAACATAGCGCAGCTATGCTCTGAACGCATAGCAGATTTTCGTTCAGCCCGCGAAGGCGGGAGCCAGGGCAGTCGCACTGTCAGATCGGTGGCTAATCCCCAGCGGATCTGGAATGGGACGAGCCTCGTCGCTCGCCCCTGGGTTCCCGCTTGCCCAGGAAAGCCGATAAAAATGACAAGCCTTTGGAACAGTTCGATCCAGCCAGCCTTTGAGGTGCCGAGCTTTGTTCCGCGCGGAACTACAACGCTACGGGCGCGTTTAATTCGCAAGGTCGCGATGCGGCCTCCCCTCGATCAGTGGCCTTGATCGCCCCCACCAGGGGCGGCAAACCCGCAAGGAGACGGCTATGCCTAGCAAGATGTTCCTCGCCCTCGCGACCGCAGCGATTTTCGGAACGGCAATGATCTCGACCAGCGCCTATGCGGCCGATCCCAACACCACGGAGGCGTCGGACAAAGACGTCAAGACCGATCAGAAGGACAACAGCAAGGATCACAAGGATATCCGCCAGGACAAGCACGACCAGCAACAGGATGACCACCTCGGCGGCGCCTTCACCAAGTAGACTTGCGGCGGCATACTTCTCGAAACCGAGGGGTGCGCCGGCCTACCCCGGCCCCGCGGTGACCTCTAAAATAGCCACAATTTTGTAGTGGGGTGTGCGTCGGTGGCAGATCGCGAGGACAGCGCGAGATGTGTGGCTGCCCTGCAATGACGGTGAATGTGAGACAGCACGGTCAGGCACTGTGAAACCTGAACGCGAAATTGGCCTGCTGATTCGCAGGAGATGCAGGCTGCGGTCCGCCCGCTGTTTGCGTCCAGGTTGAGACGCGATTACCGGTCCGGCGGTTTGACTTAGGGCCTGTCGGGGCATACGCTTTTTCCAGCGTTCGATCGCGAACCTGGAGGCGAGAATGAGTTCCCATCACAGCCCGCAAGAAATCCGCAAAAACCTCAAACACCCAGTCATCGACGGCGATGGCCATTGGGTCGAGTACACACCAGTTTTCGCCGAGCAGATCCGCAAGGTCACCGGCGATCTGGGCGGCGACGGGTTTCTCGCCTCGCAGCGCCGCATCCCGGATTCACTCGAAATGACCCCCGAGCAGCGCGCCGAGAAGGGCGTCGCGATGGAGGGCCAGTGGGGCCGGCAATCGAGCAACACGCGCGACCGCGCGACGGCGATGATGCCGCGCATGCTTTATGACCGGCTCGACGAGCTGGGCATCGATTTCGGCATCGTCTACCCGACCGCCGGGCTCGGCATCCATCGCATTCCCGACGACGCGACCCGCCGCGCGGTGATCCGCGGCTTCAACGTCGTCACCCATGATTATTTCAAGGATCTGAGCGACAAGCTGACCCCGGCCGCGGTCATCCCGGTCCACACGCCGGATGAGGCGATCGAGGAGCTGGAGTTCGTCACCTCGCAGCTCGGCACCAAGGTCTGCATGTTCGGCAGTGCGGTGCGCCGGCCGATCCCACACGCCAAGAACGCGCCGGCCGACCTCGCGCGCTATGTCCAAGGCTTCGACCAGCTCGGCATAGACAGCCAATACGATTACGACAAGCTCTGGCAGAAATGCCGCGAATTGAAGATCGCGCCGACCTTTCACACCGGCGGCCGCTCCTATGGCGAGCGCAACAGCCCGACCAATTTCACGTTCAACCATATCGGCCATTTCGCCAATGCCGGCCATAACGTCGCCAAGGCGCTGTTCCTCGGCGGCGTCACCCGGCGCTTCCCGGATTTGCGCTTCGCGTTCCTAGAAGGCGGCGTCGGCTGGGGCTGCCAGCTGTTCTGCGACCTGATCGAGCATTGGGAGCGGCGCGGCGCCAAGGGCCTCGAAAACATGGACCCGACCAAACTCAACCGGCAAATGCTGCGCGAGATGGTCGACAAATACGGCTATGGCGATATCGCCGCCGAGCTCGCGAAGCGCGACGGCTGGCCGCTCGAGGAGGATTTCCTCACCGGCGGCATGCCGCCCGACGACTACATCCACTGCAACATCACCCAGAAGCAGGATTGGATCGACCTTTACGCGACGCCGTATTATTTCGGCTGCGAGGCGGATGACCGGATGAACGCGGTCGCCTTTGGCAAGACCATGCCGCTGGGCGCGCGGATCAACGCGATCTACAGCTCGGACATCGGGCATTTCGACGTCGTCGACATGCGCGACCCGCTGCCCGAGGCGTTCGAGCTGGTCGAGGACGGATTCATCACCGAGGATGATTTCCGCGACTTCACCTTCGCCAACGCGGTGCGCCTGTGGGGCACGCAGAACCCGCGCTTCTTCGAGGGCACTTCGGTCGCCAAGGAAGCCGCCTCGCTGCTGAAGGCGAGCCACACTCCGGCACTGCAGGACGCCGCGAAGTAACGGGCATCAGCCCCTCACCCCGACCCTCCCCGCATGCGGGGAGAGGGAGCGCGCCGGAGCTAAATCCCTCGCCCCGTATACCGGGAGAGGGTGCCGAGAGCAGCGAAGCGGGTGAGGGGCTGTTTGCGTCTTTAGGGAGAATTTCCATGGCGCAGTCCGTCCAGGGCCGGTTCGGCCACATCGTCAAGCCCGACGATGCGTGGCTCGCAAAGCAGGAACCGGAGCCGATCCTCGAACCCGAGCTGCCGATCATCGACACCCATCATCATCTGTGGGAGCGCGGCGGCTGGACCTATCTGCTGCCGGAACTGCTCGCCGACCTCAACACCGGCCACAACATCGTCGCCACCGTCTTTGAGGAATGCCGGTCGATGTACCGCGCCGACGGGCCCCCTGAGATGCGCCCGGTGGGCGAGGCCGAGTTCGTCGCCGGCATCGCGGCGATGAGCGCGAGCGGCGGCTACGGCCCGATCAAGGTGGCACAGGGCATCGTCGGCTATGCCGATCTGGCACTCGGCGACCGCGTGGAGCCGGTGCTCGAGGCGCTGATCCGCGCCGGCGGCGGGCGGCTCAAGGGCGTGCGCTATTCGGTCGGTTACGATCCCGACCCCACGATCGGCAACAGCCGCCCGGACTCGGGGCCCCATATCTACGCTCGCCCTGAAATCCGCGCCGGGGTGACGCGTCTCGCCGCGCACGAGCTGGTGCTCGACGCCTGGTGCTACCACCCGCAGCTGGCGGATGTGATCGGCTTGGCGCGGGCGGTTCCGCAAGCGACGATCGTGATGTGCCATGTCGGCGGCGTGCTCGGCTACGGCGCCTATGCCGGCAGGAAGGACGAGGTCCATGCCGCATGGCGCGCCGGAATGGCGGAATTGGCCAGTTGCCCGAATGTCTCGGTCAAGCTCGGCGGCATGTTGAACCGCGGCGCCGCGCTCGATTTCCGCGACCTTCCGGCGCCACCGAACTCCGCGGCCTGGGCCACGGCCTGGCGGCCCTATGTCGAGCCGTGCATCGAATTGTTCGGTGCCGAGCGCTGCAATTTCGAAAGCAACTTCCCGGTCGACAAAATGGGTACCGGCTACGCCGTGCTGTGGAACGCCTTCAAGCGCATCACCGCCGGCTGCTCGGCCGCCGAGAAGCTCGCCCTCTACAGCGGCACCGCGAAACGGATTTACCGGGTGGATTGACCCTCACCGTCATTGCGAGGAGCCCAAAGGGCGACGCGGCAAACTCCCGCCGTAGAGGGCCAAGGCGGAAAGAGATTGCTTCGCTGCGCTCACAATGACGATGGAGTAAGCTCGGCCGCAGAAGGTCGAGGGAGGATGACGTGGCGATAGGGCTGTTGATCGCGGCGATGGAGTTCTCCGACGTCGCCGAGGACGAGTTCCACGACTGGTACGACACCGAGCACATTCCCGAGCGGCTCGCGGTTCCCGGCTTTATCAACGCCGACCGGTGGATCGGCATCGACAACACGAAAGTCTCGGTCGCGACTTACGATCTCGACGATGTTGGCGTGCTGCACAGCGAGCCGTACAAGGCGGTCGGCGGCGCCAACGGCAGCCCATGGACCAAGCGGGTGACGAGCCGGGTCAAGCATATCATCCGCCTCGAAGGCGACCAGATCCTGCCCGGTGACGGGTTGGCGCCCAAAGGTGCGGCGTCGCTGCTGGTGATCTCGATGAACCCGGTCCCCGAGGCCGAGGCCGAGTTCAACGCCTGGTACAACGAGGAGCACCTGCCGGCCCTAGGCTCGGTGCCCGGCGTCCTTCAGGCGCGGCGCTATCGCGGCGCGGGCGCGACCCAGCGCTACCTGGCGATGTATCATTTCGCCGCGCCCGATGTGCGCGAAGGCGCGGCTTGGAAGAAAGCCGGCAACACGCCGTGGACCGAAAAGATGCGGCCGCATTTCCGCGACTATCTGCGCCTCGAATGCCGGCCCTATAGCCGCGTGGCATAAGACGCATGGCCGACCTGACGGAGGGCGGGTTCGAGACCGGCGCGCCGCTGCCGCCGGCGCTGCTGCACCGGCGTTGCGCGCCCGACGAGCTGCCGTTCCAGTTGTCGAGCGAGCTTGCCGACGCGCCGGCGACGATCGGCCAGGAGCGCGCCGCCGAGGCGGTCGAGTTCGCCCTGCGCATGCGGCGCAAGGGCTACAATGTCTACGCGCTGGGGCCCGCCGGCACCGGGCGGCATCAGCTGGTAGAAGATTTGTTGCGCCGGCGCGCGGTGACCGAATCGACCCCGCCGGATTTCTGTTACGTCAACAATTTCGTCGACCCGCAGAAGCCGCATCAGCTCGACCTCCCGGCTGGACAGGGCGCCGGGCTTGCCGCGGCGATGAAGCATCTGATCGAGGAATTGCGTATCGCCTTGCCGGCGGCCTTCGAGCGCGACGAATACCGGGCCCGCCGGGAGGTGGTCGAGCAGCAGTTCAAGGCGCATAGCGAGGAGGGGTTTGGCGGCGTGCAGCAGCGCGCCGACGCCAAGGGCATCGCGCTGGTCCGGACGCCGATGGGGTTGGCGCTGGCGCCCAAGCGCGACGGCAAGGTGATGAACCCCGAGGATTTCGAGGCGCTACCGGAAGACGAGCGCAACCGCATCCAGAGCGATCTCGAAACCGCTCAGGCCGAGCTCGAAACGGTGATGCGCCAGGTGCCGCAATGGGAGCGCGAGCATCGCGACGCAGTCCGCGCATTGAACCGCGATACCACGGGGTTCGCGGTCGCCAATCTGATCGGCGAGCTGCGCAGCACATACGCCGACCTGCCCGACGTGCTCGAATATCTCGACGCGGTCGAGCGCGACATCAAGGAAAACGTCGACGACTTCCTGCCCCAGGCGCAGCAGGCGGCGGAGCCCGGCGGTCCGCCGATGACGCCTTCTACCCAGGCGGCGATGGAGGACATGCGGTTTCGCCGCTATCAAGTCAACGTCATCGTCGATAATGGCGGCCAGCAGGGCGCGCCGGTCGTCTACGAGGACAATCCGACCTACCAGAACCTGATCGGCCGGGTCGAGCACCTCGCTCGCTTCGGTGCGCTGATCACCGATTTCAACCTGATCCAGCCGGGCGCGCTGCATCGCGCCAATGGCGGCTATCTGATCCTCGACGCCGAGCGGCTGATCATCGGCAATTTCGGCTGGGCGGCGTTGAAGCGGGCGTTGCAATCGGGTGAAATCCGCATCGAGTCGATCGAACAGGCGCTCAGTCTTGCCAGCACGGTGACGTTGCAGCCCGACCCGATTTCAATAGACGTCAAGGTCGTGCTGGTCGGCTCGCCGATGCTCTATTACCTGCTCGCCGCGAACGATGAGGATTTCGCCGAGCTGTTCAAGATCCCCGCTGATTTCGACGACCGCGTGCCGCGAACCGCGGACGCGACGATGCTCTATGCGCGGGTCATCGCGACGACCGTGCGGCGTCAGCATTTGCGCGCCTTCGACCGCGACGCGGTGGGCCGGGTGATCGAGCAGGCGGCTCGGCTTGCGGGCGATTCCGACCGGCTTTCGACCAGCATGCGGGCAATCGTCGAATTGCTGGAGGAGGCCGACCAGCTTGCCGCCGACGCCAGCAAGGAGGTCGTCGGCGAAGCCGAAATCCAGGCCGCGATCGACGCGCAGCTCCGCCGCGGCGACCGCATCTATCGGCGGATGCAGGAGGAGATCGGCCGCAAGACGATCCGCATCGAAACCGGTGGCGCCGCGGTCGGCCAGATCAACGGGCTGTCGGTGATCAGCCTCGGCAACCTCGCCTTTGGCAACCCGACACGGATCACCGCACAGGTGCGGATGGGGCGTGGCGAGGTCGTCGATATCGAGCGCGAGGTGCAGCTCGGCGGCCCGCTGCACTCGAAAGGCGTTTTGATCCTTTCGGGGTTTCTCGGCGGCCGGTTCGGGGCCACGCGACCCCTGTCGCTGCACGCCAGCCTGGTGTTCGAGCAATCCTATGGCGGGGTCGACGGCGACAGCGCGTCGGCGGCCGAGCTGTTCGCACTCCTGTCGGCCCTCGCCGAGGTGCCGATCAAGCAATGCTTCGCGGTCACCGGCTCGGTCGACCAGCACGGAATCATCCAGGCGATCGGCGGCATCAACGAGAAGATCGAAGGGTTTTTCGATGTCTGCCGCGCCGGCGGTCTTACCGGCGAGCAGGGGATCATCTTCCCGGCGAGCAACGTCAAACACCTGATGTTGCGCGCCGACGTGGTGGCCGCGACGGCCGAGGGCAAATTCCGCATCATCCCAATGACGACGATCGATCAAGGTTTCGAATTGTTGACCGGCGTGCCGACCGCGACCACCGACCAGAAAATCGCCGACCGGCTCGACGGTTTCGCCGCGAAAGCGGCAGCGCTGGCGCGCGCCGCGGCAGGGTCGATACCATGACCGTGCGGATCGAGCGCGTCGTCGTCGCGCTTGACGCCATTTCGGAGAACCGTGCCGCGATCGATACCGCGGCGCGGCTCGCGGCGCGTTGGCACGCGCGGCTGCAGGGCATTTTTGTCGAGGACGACGATCTTCTGCGACTGGCTAATCTGCCCTTCGCGAAGCAGGTATCGCTTGGCGCCGGGGTCGAGCAATTGACCCTGCAACAGGCCGAGCGTCAGCTGCGCGCGTTTGCCGAGCACGCGCGGCGCGACCTGGCGGATGCGGCGCGACGCCAGGGCGTCGCGTGGTCGTTTGACGTTATGCACGGCGTGGCGGGAGCGGTGAGCGCTGGCGGATCGGCGACCGATTTCTTCGTGGCCGGCACCGCGACTCGCCCGATTGGCGCGCATTTCCGCACGGAGCATCGCTGGTGGTCGATGGTCGATCCCGCCGCGACGTCGTTCCTCTTGGCGGCACGCGCGTGGGAGGCACGGGGCTCGGTAGTCGCCCTACTGCGCGACCGTGGCCCGGCGGCTGAACGCTTGCTCGATACCGCCGCGCAGCTCGCCGAGGTCGGCGGCGGGCGGCTTACCGTCGTCTGCCCGGCCGAACTCGCCGAAGCGGAAGGGTTCGGGACTTGGCTCGGCGAACGGTTAGCTGACTGTTCGGCACCAGTCGAGATCGACGTGGCGCCGGCCGACCCGGCGGCGCTAATCCGGCGAATCGTCGAGCTTGATTGCCGCCTTGTCGCGATCAGCGCCGGGGATATGCGCGCTCAACCCGAGAAGAACCTGCGCAGCTTCGTCACCAATGTCGGTTGCGACGTTTTGGTGGTGCGCTAACCGCCTTGCGGCAGGACCGGTTGCCACGGCCCGGCGCATTGCTGCACATGGGGATAATACCCGGCTGGGCTCAGGCAGTAATACCAGAAGCCTGCCCCTGGAGAGAGCGCCGCGCCCGGTACCGGCGGCGGCGCGCCTGGGTACGGCGGATAGGGATAGATCGGCGCATCGAAGGCATACCAGTCATAGCCCGGGACTGCCCACCACCAACCAAACACCCCACCGTGCCAGCCGTGGTACCAAGAGCCACCATGCCAGGCGCCGGCATTGCCATGCCAACCGCCGCCCCCGCCATGCCAGCCGCCCCCGCCATTCCAGTTTCCGCCGCCGCCATGCCCCCACCGCCGCCATTCCATTCGGCCTCGGCCGCGCCCGGGACGGCGACACCGAGAGCCAGCGCAGCGATGAGCATAAGAGAAACCTGTCGGACCCGCTGTGCGTCCGGCCGGAAGCGATCGACAACCCGCCTCATCGCGGCACTCCTTTGCAATCGCGTCTCCGCCGGGTCGCAATGAATACGGCACGGCATCGTACCGATACTACCGCAATTGCCGGCCCGACGCACGCCGCTGGGTTTCGGCGAATTGACGCCGGCAGCCGAGGACGACACTGTGGTGGCATGCAGTCGCAATCCGCTCTTGCCGATGCCGAGCTGATCGCAGAACGGCCGGATGAGCGCCTCGACACCAGCCGATTAGAACCCTATCTGCGGGCGCATCTGCCCGGCGCCGAGGGCGCGCTGTCGATCGCCCAGTTCCACGGCGGCAAGGCCAATCTGACCTACCGGCTGCGCTTTGGCGCCGAAGAATTCGTCCTGCGCCGGCCGCCGTTGGGACCAATCCCGCCCGGCGCGCACGACATGCGGCGCGAGCACCGCGTGCTTTCGGTGCTGCATCAACGCTACCCGCTGGCGCCGCGAAGCCTTCTGCTGTGTGAGGACGAGAGCATTATCCGCGCGGTGTTCATCGTCGAAGAGCGGCGGTTGGGTTTCGTCATCCGCGACGACATACCCGCGGAATTCGCTGGGCGGCCGGAGCTGAACCGCCGCATCGGCTTTGCCCTCGTCGATGCGCTGGCCGACCTGCATTCGGTCGATCCAGCGGCGATGGGTCTTGGCGATCTGGGCCGGATCGAGGGTTATCTGGAGCGCCAACTCTCCGGGTGGACGCGTCGCTGGGACGCCTCGCTCGGCGGTCCCGAGGCCGCGGCGTCACAGGCGGCGATGGCGCCGGTGCTCGAGTGGCTCGCCCGCACCCTGCCGAAGGAACGCGCCGGGGCGTTGCTGCACAACGATTACCGACTCGACAATTGCCTGCTCGACGCGGCGGACCCGGCGCATGTCGTCGCGGTGCTCGACTGGGATATGTGCACGCGGGGCGATCCGCTCGCCGATCTCGGTTACCTGCTGAATTACTGGGTCGAGCCGGGGGACGATCCAAACTGGCGCGAAATCGCGTCGATGCCGACCTGGCGCCCCGGCTTTCCGAGTCGCGCCGAGGCGATCGCCCGCTACGGCGAGCGCACCGGCAGCGATGTCGGCGAGATCCTCTGGTACCAGGTTTTCGCCGCGTTCAAGCTCGCGGTGATCATCCAGCAGATCTATATCCGCTTCGTGCGCGGCCAGACCCGGGACCGGCGCTTCGCAAGCTACGCGGCGCGGGTCATCGGGTTGGCCAAGAAGGCGCAGACCTTGATCGGATGAATTGGGGCTCGGCTAAGCCGCCAGCCGGTCGACGACGACGCTGTTGAACGCGCCAAAGGCGAGGTGGGTCAGTGAGTTCTCCTTGACCCCGACCGGGATGAAAGCGGCGCGGTACAGCTCCATCTTGCCGTCCTCGCGCGGGATCTCGCCTTCCATGCGAACCGGTTCGCGATGAGCGTGCGCGTCGCCGCAGCCCTGCATGAACACGCGCGACAGGTGTCGCGGCAGCTGCCGCACCATCGGCACATGCGGCGTGCCCTTGGGCGGCAAGTCCAGGAGCTTGGCGAAATCAACGCCATAAAGGAGGAGCGAGGAGTTCTCGACCACCGGGTCGACCGCGATCACGAAACGGTGCGACCAATCGGGCGTGTTCATGTCGGCAAGGTCGAGCGCCGCGACGGTCGCGCTCCTGCCGAGCCTTTCGATCTTCTTTTCCCAATAGGCGATCGCGCGCTCGGACTCGCGCCGCTCGCGCCCGGTGAGGACCGGCTCATCCTCGGTTCGAGCGGTTTCGCGTGCAGCGTCCAATGACACGACCGGCGCCTCGGTGATCGACATCGCTTCCCCCAAACCGCTCAGACAATCGCAAATTTGGTTAAGCCCCCATGCTTAATTTTCGGTGAAGATCGCCGATCCGCTTCTTCCGCCGCGGGTAATCAGCTGCAAACGTTAATTTCCTGGCGGGCAAATCAGCGTGCGCCGAGCGCGGCGAGCCTACGCTGGGCATCGTGCACATTGGTCTGCGCTAACGCGCCGGCCGGCTTGAGCACGAAGTCGAACTCGGCCGTATAGACCGGCCCAGTGATCCCGAGTTTGGTTGCTTCCAGTGTCGGTGAGTCGTGGCGGGTAAAGTCGCAGATCAGCGAATCCTTGACCGCGAACACCGCATCGCTCTCAAGGTACGGGTCGGTACGGTCGAAGATATGCGTCGTCACCCCGTCATAGCCGTCGGCTGTTACGACAAAATGAATATGCGCCGGACGCCAAGGATGCCGCCCTGTCGCCTTCAGCATCGCGCCGACCGGGCCATCCGACGGGATCGGGTAATTGACCGGCACCACGGTGCGGATGAGGTAACGGCCTTCGCCGTCCGTGTAGAACTTGCCGCGCATGTGCAGCTCATTCGAGTTCTGGTCTTGCGAGTCGTAGAGCCCATTCGACTGCGTTTGCCAGACATCGAGCTCGGCATTGGCGATCGGCCTGCCGTCGAGATCGAGCACGCGGCCGCTGACCAATGTCGGGATGCCGACCGTGTCGCGATGCGCGATATTGCCGCCGGCGGGCATTTCGGCCGCGCCGAGGCGGTGGAATGGGCCGAATACTGTCGATTCCGTCGCCCCCGCGGGCTTGCGATGACCGATCAGATCGACCACCATCGAAACACCGAGCGTATCCGAGAACAGGATGAACTCCTGTCGCTTATCGCTGCACATCTTGCCGGCTTCGGTGAGGATCTCGATCGCCTGGAACCACTCGGCCTCGGTAAGCTCGACCTCCTTGACGAACTCGTGCAGATGCTTGATGAGGCTGAGCATGATCTTGCGCAGCCGCGGGTCGGGGGTCGCCGAAAAGCGCGCCAGCACCGCGGCGGTGATGTCGTCCTCGGTGGTGCCGCGCCGCATCTTGTCTTGTCCGTCCGGCATGACTGCCTCCCTCGGTTTGCGCCGCCGCGAAAATCGGGCGAACCTTAGAGTAATTTCGCGACGCGCGGAATGCTTCTGCCGCCGAGCCAAAGTGGGGATACATGGCCGAATTCAGGGTTAAGAGCGAGATTGCCGGCTCGGTGTGGAAGATCGAGGTCGCGATCGGCGACCTGGTCGCCGAGGAGGACCCGCTGATCATCCTCGAATCGATGAAGATGGAGATTCCGCTGCTCGCGCCGCGCGCTGGGACGGTCTTGGAAATCCTCGTCGCCGAAGGCGAGGCGGTCGCCGAGGGCGATGTCGCGATCGTGCTGGGATAAAATCGATAACCGCGATGCGGCACCGGCGGCGGAACAATTGCATCGGAGGCGGCGCTGATTTAATTCCGCCGCGCACATGCAACTCGACGCATCACTAGAACCTTCCACCGCTCCCGGTCCGCTGGCGCTTTACCGCGAGCGCTGCGCCACCGGGGCAATCCGCTCCGATCCAGCGCAGGCACGTGCGGTGGAGCGGCTCGAAACCTTGCACCGCGCCTTGCTCAACCACGCGCCGCCCGCGCGCGGCTGGCGCGTCCGGTTCGGGATCGGGGGCGCTGTCGAGGCACCGAAGGGGCTCTATCTGTGGGGGCCGGTGGGGCGCGGGAAGTCGATGCTGATGGATCTGTTCTTCGCCGTGGCGCCTGTCGCCACCAAGCGGCGGGTGCATTTCCACGCCTTCATGCTCGAAGTCCACGACCGAGTCGAGATCGAGCGGCGGCGCAAGTCGCGCCAGCCGATCGGCCGGGTCGCCGCGCTGCTTGCCGCGGAGGCATCGCTGCTCTGCTTCGACGAGTTCCAGGTAAACGACATCGCCGACGCGATGATCCTCGAGCGCCTGTTCCGCGCGCTGTTCGACGCTGGAACGGTCATCGTCGCGACCTCAAACCGCCATCCCGAGCGGCTCTACGAAAACGGCCTTCAGCGCGACCGGTTTCTGCCGTTCATCGCGCTGCTGCAACAGCGGCTCGATGTCATCGAATTGGACAGCGGCCGCGACTATCGCCTGGCGCGGATGATCGGCAAGCCGGTCTATTTCCACCCGCTCGCTGGAAAGGCGCACGCCGCCCTCGAAACGGCCTTCGCGGCGCTGACCGAAGGCAATCCGGAACACAGCGAGACGCTGACGGTCATGGCAAGGCCGCTCGCCGTGCCGCGTGCCGCCGGTCACACCGCGTGGTTCTCGTTTGAGGAGCTATGCGAGCGGCCGCTTTCGGCGGTCGATTACCTCGCGCTGGTCGAGCGCTTCGCGGCGCTCGTCGTCGAGGGGATCCCACGCCTCGGGCCGCGCCAGCGCAACGCGGCGCAGCGTTTTCACATCCTGATCGACACGCTTTACGAGGCGCGCACCCTGCTGATCGCCTCGGCCGAGGTGCCGCCGCCGGAAATCTATGTCGAGGGCGACGGCAGTTTCGAATTCCAGCGCACCGTCTCGCGCCTGATGGAGATGCAGAGCGAGGACTACATCGCGCATCGCAGCGCCTACTCCAGCGCGTTTGACTGGGGTTCGGATGTCGGTCGGGAGATCATCGCGGAATAAACCTTCCGGCCATCATCAACATTCGCCACGGCCGGCAGCGTGTGACAGCGCCGCCGTTAGGGCGTGGCCCCCGCCTTGCCCGGTCTCGGGAATCGCGCTAAACCCGGCCAAATCCAGCGACGAGGAATGACATGGCACGCAAGAAGATCGCGCTGATCGGCGCCGGCCAGATCGGCGGCACGCTCGCTTTGTTGATCGGGCTGAAGGAACTCGGCGACGTCGTGCTGTTCGACATCGTCGACGGGGTTCCGCAAGGCAAGGCGCTCGACATCATCCAAGGCAGCTCAATCGAGGGCTACGACGCCAAGGTCACCGGCAGCAGCGATTATTCGGCGATCAAGGGCGCCGACGTCGTGATCGTCACCGCCGGCGTGCCGCGCAAGCCCGGCATGAGCCGCGACGACCTCATCGGCATCAACACCAAGGTCGTGGCGCAGGTGGGCGCGGCGATCAAGGAGCATTGCCCGCAAGCCTTTGTCATCACCATCACCAACCCGCTCGACGTCATGGTGTGGGTCATGAAGCAGGCCTGCGGGCTGCCCGCGAACCGGGTCGTCGGCATGGCCGGCGTGCTGGACAGCGCGCGGTTCCGCTATTTCATCGCCGATGAACTCGGCGTCTCGGTCGAGGACGTGACCGCCTTCGTGCTCGGCGGCCACGGCGACACGATGGTGCCCTCGATCCGCTATACGACCGTCGCCGGAATCCCGCTGCCGGATATCATCAAGATGGGTTGGACCACCCAGGCCAAAGTCGACCAGATCGTTCAGCGCACCCGCGACGGCGGCGCCGAGATCGTCAATCTCCTGAAGACCGGATCGGCCTTCTACGCCCCGGCGAGCGCGGCGGTCTCGATGGCCGAGGCGTATCTGCTCGACAAGAAGCGGGTGCTGCCCTGCGCGGCGCTGCTCGACGGCCAGTACGGGGTCAAGGATCTCTATGTCGGCGTGCCGGTCGTGATCGGCGCCGGCGGCGTCGAGAAGATCGTCGAGATCAGCCTCGACCCGGGGGAAAAGTCCGCGTTCGACAAATCCTGCGCCGCGGTGCGCGAGCTGATCGATGTGGCAAGGAAGCTGCAAGCCTAAAGGCGGATGAACATCCACGAGTATCAGGCGAAGGATCTGCTGGCGAAATACGGCGTGCCGGTGCAACCGGGCGGGGTCGCCTATACCGCCGCGGAAGCGGAGGCCGTCGCCAAACGTCTCGGCGGCAGTCTCTGGGCGGTCAAGGCGCAGATTCATGCCGGCGGCCGTGGCAAGGCTGGGGGCGTTAAGCTCGTAAAATCGCCCGAGGAAGCGGGCGGCGCGGCTGCCGGCATGCTCGGCAAGCGCCTCGTCACCCATCAGACCGGCCCGCATGGCCGCGACGTCAAGCGCGTTTATGTCGAGGCCGCTTCGGATATCGCCCGCGAGCTGTACCTCGCGCTGTCGATCGACCGCGCGACCGGCCGCACCACCTTGATCGCCGCGGCGGAAGGCGGCGTCGAGATCGAGGAATTGACGGCGCGCGCGCCCGACAAGATCATGCAGCTGGCGATCGATCCGGCGACGGGGATCGAGCCGTTTCATGCGCGCCGGCTGGCCTTCGAGCTTGACCTCGGCGCCGCCGAGGTCAAGGCGATGGCCGTGCTCGTCAACGGGCTCTACCGCGCCTTCATCGAACTCGACGCGGCGTTGGTCGAGATCAACCCGCTGGTCGTGACCGGATCGGGCGGGCTCGTCGCGCTCGACGCCAAGATGGGGTTCGACGACAACGCGATGTTCCGTCATCCCGAGATCGAGGCGCTGCGCGACGAGGACGAGGAAGACCCGACCGAGCGCGAGGGGGCAAAGCATTCGCTGAACTACGTCAAGCTCGACGGCAATATCGGCTGCATGGTCAACGGCGCGGGCCTAGCGATGGCGACCATGGACATCATCGAGCTCTACGGCGGCAGGCCGGCCAATTTCCTCGATGTCGGCGGCGGCGCCACGCGCGAGCGGGTCACCGCCGCGTTCAAGCTGATCCTCTCCGATCCGAACGTCGAGGCGATCCTGGTCAATATCTTCGGCGGCATCGCGCGCTGCGACGTGATCGCCGAAGGCGTCGTCTCCGCGGCGCGCGAGGTCAATCTGCACGTGCCGCTGGTGGTGCGCCTCGAGGGCACCAATGTCGAGCTCGGCCGCAAGATCCTGAGCCAGTCCGGACTGCCGATCATCACCGCCGAAGGCTTTGCCGACGCGGCGCAAAAGGTCGTCCAGTCGATCGCCGAGCCGGGTTGATGGCGATCATCGTCGACGCGCAGACCACGGTTATCTGCCAGGGCTTCACCGGCGCGCAGGGGACCTTCCATTCCGAGCAGGCGATTGCCTACGGTACCAGGATGGTTGGCGGCGTCACGCCGGGGAAGGGCGGCAGCCGGCATCTCGACCTGCCGGTCTGGGACACGGTGCATGAGGCGAAGGCGGCGACCCATTGCACCGCCAGCGTCATCTACGTGCCGCCGCCATCGGCAGCCGACGCGATCCTCGAAGCGATCGACGCCGAAATCGCATTGGTCGTTTGCATAACCGACGGCATCCCGGTGCAGGACATGGTGCGGGTCAAACGCGCGCTGTCGGGCTCGAAGACAATGCTGATCGGCCCGAACTGCCCCGGTGTCATCACCCCCGACGAATGCAAGATCGGCATCATGCCGGGGCATATCCATCGGCGCGGAAGGGTCGGCATCGTGTCGCGATCGGGCACCCTGACCTACGAGGCGGTGGCGCAGACCACGGCCGCCGGCTTGGGCCAATCGAGCTGCGTCGGCATCGGCGGCGACCCGGTCCACGGACTCGACTTCACCGACGTCATCGAGATGTTTCTCGCCGACAAGGAAACCGACGGGATCGTGTTGATCGGCGAGATCGGCGGGCACGGCGAGGAAGACGCGGCAGCGCTGATCAAATCGGCGCGACGCAAGAAGCCGGTTATCGGCTTTATCGCCGGCAGCGCGGCGCCTCCCGGACGCCGCATGGGCCATGCCGGCGCGATCATCGCCGGCGGCAAGGGCAGCGCCGCCGACAAGATCGAGGCGTTGAAAAGCGCGGGCATCACCGTCGCCGATTCGCCCGCCGCGATCGGCACCACCGCGAAGACGGTGTTCGGCTAGCTTCGAGCCCTGGGGTGCGCCGCCTGGTAGACCGCCAGCAGGTGTTCCGGTTCGACCTTGGTGTAGCGCTGGGTGGTCGACAGGCTGGCGTGACCGAGCAACTCCTGGATCGCGCGGAGGTCGCCACCACCGCTGAGCAGATGCGTTGCGAAACTGTGGCGCAGCGCGTGCGGCGTCGCGGTGTCGGGGAGGCCGAGCATGGCGCGCAGCATCTGCATCTGGCGCTGCACGAGGCGTGGATTGAGCGGACCGCCGCGTGCGCCGACAAATAGCGGGCCGTCCCTCGTCAGCGGGTAAGGGCAGGCGGCGAGATAATCGGTGATTGCCTCGGCGACCGCGGGCAGCACGGGTACATGCCGCTGCTTGCGCCCCTTCCCGGTGACAACCAGCACGTCGCCACGTGGCGCCTCGCCGAAGCTCAAGCCCAGCGCCTCGGAAATGCGCAGCCCGCAACCGTAAAGCAGCGTCAGGATCGCGATGTCTCGCTTCTGCTGCCAGGCGCTCGCCGAGAGCTCGCCGGCGGCATCGATGGCGGCGCCGGCATCCGCGATGGTCAACGGCTTCGGCACGCTCGCCGGCAGTTTCGGTGAGCGCAACACGGCCAAAGCAGGCGCGGCGGCGAGCTTGCGTCGTTCGAGAAACCGGACGAAACCGCGCAGCACCGAGAGGCCGCGCGCAAGCGTCGTGCGCTCACAACCCTGACCAGCGCGCTGCGCGAGGTAGGCGCGGAAATCCGCCGGGCTGAGGATCGCCATGCCGGCGAGGCTCGGCACCTCGCCGCGATGAACCCCGAGAAAATCGAAAAACGCCGCGAGGTCGCGGCCATAGGCGGCGATGGTGTGGGCCGAAGCGCGGCGCTCCGCCGACAACCAGTCGAGCCAGGACCCGATCGCCCCGCGCAAATCCTCGGCGACCTGAAAGCGGGCCAGCGGCAACGGTTCGGGGAGAGAGGGGAAAGGCTTTTGGGGGGCTGCCTGCGCCGGTTTCAGCGCACCGGGTTCAGCCATAACCCGATCGAGAGGCCGACGATGCGCGCCAAAAATCCGAGGAGCTCGGTACCGAGCCCGGGATGAAACCGTCCGGGCTTGCGGGTGCCGATGCACAATAGACCTATCGGTGTCTCGCGACCGAACCGCAGCCGCAACAGCGCCTGGGAGCGAACCAGCCCGGCGGCGCCGCCGAACAGCGCCGGATCGCCCGCGACATCGGCCTCGTAAAGCACCGCGCGCTCCTCGCCGAGCAATTCTTCGACGGTGCCGGATTTGAGCAGGTGAATGCCGCTTACCGCGAAGCGCGGAGTGACCCCGGCGATGTTCTCGACCGCCAGCGTCACGACATCGACATCGAGCACCACGGCAAAGTCGGTCGTGACGATCTGCAACAGCTGGCCGAAACTCGGCGCGGCGAGCATCGCCAGAGCCGCCTTGTGAACCCGGTTCTGGCTCGCCAAATTGCCCCGGCTGACCGCGATCAGGTTGCGGTATTCAAGGTTGAGCCGGGTCACCTCCTGGCGCTGGCGTTCATAGAGATAACGCTGAAAATCCACGACCCCGTCGCCGATCTCGCGGCTTTGCGGGCGCAGCAAGCGCAGCGCTTCCGGATGCTCGTCAAGAAAATCGGGATGCCGGCGCAGATAGGCCAAGACGTCGCGGCTGCCGATGTCGCGCGCGGCCTCGTCCAGCGCGCCGGCGGCGCGGGCGGTCCCGGTCTGGTCGCGAGGATGCTCAGCCATCCGACACCCAACTGCTCTCCTGCCAGCGGCGCGGTACAGCTACCCTTGCAGCCCGCCGGCTCGCGCGCGAGTGTAGCCGATGGCCGATCGCCCTGCCAACTGCGGCGGCCTGGCTGAGGCGCCATTCGAGGCGCGCGACCGGGTGCGCGTTTTACTGCCGCTGCCTTTGCCGGCCGCGCTCGACTACCGCGTACCGCCGGGCGAGACGGCGCCCGAACCCGGCCGATTTGTCCGGGTCACCCTCGGGCCACGCCAACTGATCGGCGTGGTATGGGAGGGCGAACCCGACGAGTTGGCGGCCGAGCGGCTGAAACCGATTGCCGAGGTGCTGCCGGCGCCGCCTCTGCCCGCCGAGTTGCGCCATTTCATCGATCGGGTCGCCGCCTACACACTATCCCCGCCGGGGATGGTGCTCAGCATGGCGATGCGCAGCGAGGCCGCGCTGCTACCGCCGCCGCCGCGCCGCGTCTGCGCGATCACCGAGGCCGGAACGGCGGCTTTGGCCGAGTCGCCGCCCTCGAAACGACTGACTCCGGGTCGCCGGCGGGTGCTCGAAGCGTTGCGAGATCGCCCGGCCGCATCGATCGCCGAGACCGCGCGCACAGCGGGGGTCGGCGCCCCGGTCGTGCGCGGCCTGATCGCCGCCGGGTTCGTCGCCGAACACTTGGCGCCTGCCATCCTCCCACGAATCGAGCGGCCCGACTGGCAAGCCGCCGGCCCGGACCTGTCGCCGGCTCAGGCAAAGGCGGCAAGACGCCTCGTCGAGCGGGTCGAAACCGGCGGCTTTCATGTCACCGTGCTCGACGGGGTCACCGGATCGGGCAAGACCGAGGCCTATTTCGCCGCGATTGCCGCCGCCCTCGCTGATGAAAAGCAGGTGCTCGTTCTGTTGCCCGAGATCGCGCTGTCGGCGCAATGGCTGGAGCGCTTCCGCCGGCGCTTCGGCGCCAACCCCGTCGAATGGCATTCCGACATCGGCCAGACCCAGCGGCGCGACGCGTGGCGCGCGGTCGCCGACGGACGAGCGCGGGTCGTCGTCGGCGCACGCTCGGCCTTGTTCCTGCCCTTTCCTGAATTGGGCCTCATCGTCGTCGATGAGGAACATGACCTTTCCTACAAGCAGGACGACGGGGTCTGCTATCAGGCGCGCGACATGGCCGTGCTGCGGGCATCGCTGGCGGGGGTTCCGATCGTGCTGGTGTCGGCGACCCCGTCGCTCGAAACCGTGGTCAACGCATCGCGCGGCCGCTACGAGCGTGTTCACCTGCCGGAGCGCCACGGCACCGCCAGCCTGCCGGCCGTCTCGCTCGTCGACATGCGCAAAGAAAGGCTCGTGCCTGGCCGGTTTCTGTCGCCGCCGCTGGTCGCGGCTGTGACCGAGACGCTCGAAGCCGGCGAACAGGCGCTGCTGTTTCTCAATCGCCGCGGCTACGCGCCGCTGACCCTGTGCCGCGCCTGCGGCTACCGTTTCCAGTGCCCGAACTGCACCGCCTGGCTGGTCGAACACCGTTTCACCGGCAGGCTCTTGTGCCATCACTGCGGCTATTCGGTAAACGTGCCGCCGTTCTGCCCGGAATGTCTCGCCGCGGGGACGCTGGTGCCATGCGGGCCCGGGGTCGAGCGCTTGAGCGAGGAGGTCGCCGAACGTTTTCCAGCCGCACGCACGGCGCTGATGGTCAGCGACGCACTGCCCGGACCGCGCGCCGCCGCGGAACTCGCCGAGGCGATGGCCGAGCACCGCTACGATGTGCTGATCGGCACGCAAATCGTCGCCAAGGGGCACCATTTCCCGATGCTGACCCTGGTCGGGGTCGTCGACGCCGATCTCGGCCTCGGTGGCGGCGATCTGCGTGCCGCAGAACGCACCTACCAACTCTTGCATCAGGTCGGCGGCCGCGCTGGACGCGCGGAGCGGCCAGGACGCGTCTTGATCCAGACCTATATGCCCGAGCACCCGGTCATGCAGGCGCTCGCCGCCAGCGGCCGCGATCGGTTCCTCGAAGCCGAGGCCGCGCAGCGCCGCGCAGCGCATCTGCCGCCCTTCGCGCGGATGGCCGCGCTGATCGTCAGCGGCAACGACGCGGAGAGCGCCGATTTCGCGGCCCGCGCGCTCGCCCGCGCCGCACCGCATCTACCAGGCGTCACAGTGCTCGGCCCCGCGCCAGCGCCGCTGGCGATACTGCGCGGCCGGCACCGCCGCCGCCTTCTTGTGCAGGCCGAGCGATCGGTCAATTTGCAGGCGGTTCTGCGCGAATGGCTCGCGAAGGTGCGGTTCGCCGGCTCGGTCCGGCTGCAGGTCGATATCGACCCCTACAGCTTCCTGTGACGCGGGGTCACGAGCGCAAAGCAGCTAAGCCATTGAATTCCTGCAAGGCCCCGGCGGTTGCGCGGGGGGGCGAAAAATGTTAGGAACCGCGCGGATCTCGCGGGGCCCACGGCGTATGGCGTGGCCCCGAGGTCGTCTTTAGCCGAGGTCCCTTACGGACACCATGCCGCGACCCTCCGCTCCCCGGCGCGCTGATCGAGGACCGTCTCACTTTGGCTGCTGAATCGACAGGCATTTCCGGCCTGGCAGAACGTTACGCGGCGGCATTGTTCGAGCTCGCCGATGAGCAGCATGCGCTCGACGCGGTCGCCGGCGATCTGCGCGATTTGCGCGCGATGCTGCACGACAGCGGCGATCTCATGCGGCTGGTGCGCAGCCCGGTCCTGGCGCGCGCCGAGCAGGGCAAGGCGATGGCGGCGCTCGCCGACAACGCGAAACTTTCGAAGCTGACCGCCGATTTCATCGCGATCGTCGCGCGCAACCGGCGGCTGTTCGCGGTGCCGGCGATGATCGAGTCCTATCTCAGCAAGCTCGCGGAGCGGCGCGGCGAGGTCACCGCCGAAATCGTCGCGGCACAGCAGCTGAGCAAGGAACAGGAAGGCGCGCTCGGCGAGCAGCTGCGCCGGGTGGTCGGCAGCCGGGTGACGATCGATGTGCGCGTCGACCCGAGCCTCCTGGGCGGCATGGTCGTCAAGATCGGCTCACGCATGGTCGACGGATCGTTGAAAGGCCAGCTGCAACGGCTGCAGCTGAGCATGAAGGGCATTGGCTAGGGGCCAAACTCAAAGGAAAGCACATGGAAATCCGCGCGGCGGAAATCTCCGCCATCCTCAAGCAGCAGATCGCCAATTTCGGCAGCGAGGCCGATGTCGCCGAGATCGGCCAGGTGCTGTCGGTCGGTGACGGCATCGCCCGCGTCTACGGGCTCGACAAGGTCCAAGCCGGCGAGATGGTCGAATTTCCGAACGGCACGCGCGGCATGGCCCTCAACCTCGAAGCCGACAATGTCGGCGTCGTGATCTTTGGCGACGACAGCGGCATCGGCGAGGGCGACACGGTCAAGCGCACCGGGTCGATCGTCGACGTGCCGGTGGGCCGTGGCCTGTTGGGGCGCGTCGTCGACGGGCTGGGCAACCCGATCGATGGCAAGGGCCCGCTGACCGACGTCACCCGCATGCGCGTCGAGGTCAAGGCGCCAGGCATCATCCCTCGAAAATCGGTGCACGAACCGGTGCAGACCGGTTTGAAGGCGATCGACTCGCTGGTGCCTATCGGGCGCGGCCAGCGCGAATTGATCATCGGCGACCGCCAGACCGGCAAGACCGCAGTCGCGATCGACGCGATCCTCAACCAGAAAGAGATCAACGCCGGCACCAACGAATCGAAGAAGCTGTATTGCGTCTACGTCGCGATCGGGCAGAAGCGCTCGACCGTCGCCCAGATCGTCAAGACCCTTCAGGATTACGGTGCGCTCGACTATTCGATCGTCGTCGCCGCGACCGCGTCCGAGCCGGCGCCGCTGCAGTTCCTCGCGCCCTACACCGGCTGCACGATGGGCGAGTTTTTCCGCGACAACGGTATGCACGCACTGATCATCTACGACGATCTGTCGAAGCAGGCGGTCGCGTATCGCCAGATGTCGCTGCTGTTGCGCCGCCCGCCCGGCCGCGAGGCCTATCCGGGCGACGTCTTCTACCTGCATTCGCGGTTGCTCGAACGCGCCGCCAAGATGAGCGACGAGCACGGCGCCGGCTCCCTGACCGCGCTGCCGATCATCGAGACCCAGGCCGGCGACGTGTCGGCCTATATTCCGACCAACGTCATTTCGATCACCGACGGCCAGATCTTCCTTGAGACCGAGCTGTTCTATCGCGGCATCCGCCCGGCGATCAATGTCGGGCTCTCGGTGAGCCGCGTCGGCTCGGCGGCGCAGATCCGCGCGATGAAGCAGGTCGCTGGCCGCATCAAATTGGAACTCGCGCAATACCGCGAGATGGCGGCGTTCTCGCAGTTCGCTTCGGACCTCGACGCCTCGACGCAGCGCCTGCTGGCGCGCGGCTCGCGCCTCACCGAGCTGCTGAAGCAGCCGCAATTCTCGCCAGTGCCGGTCGAGGAGCAGGTCGTGTCGATCTTTGCTGGCACGCGTGGCTTTCTCGACAGCATCGCGATCAACGACATCAACCGCTTCGAGGCCTCGATGCTCGGCGAGTTGCGCTCGGCCAAGCCCGAGCTGCTTGGCGCGATCCGCTCCGAGGGCACGATTTCCGACACCTCGGAAAAATCGCTCGGCGAGTTCCTCGACAATTTCGCCAAGACCTTTGCGTAGGAGCTGATGCCCAGCCTCAAAGACCTGCGCGTCCGCATCCGCAGCGTCAGGTCGACCCAGAAGATCACCTCGGCGATGAAGATGGTCGCCGCCTCACGTCTGCGCCGCGCGCAGGAGCAGGCCGAGGCTGCCCGCCCCTATGCCCTTCGCATGGAGCGGGTGCTGGCGTCATTGGCCGCGCGCATGTCGGGCCTGTCGGGTGGACCGCCGCTGCTCGCTGGCACCGGCAAGGACCGGGTGCATCTGCTCGTCGTCGCGACCTCGGATCGCGGCCTCGCCGGCGGGTTCAACGCCTCGATCCTGCGCGAGGCGCGGCGCCAGATCCGCACGCTGACCGGTGCCGGCAAGGAGGTCAAAATCCTGACCATCGGCCGCAAGGGCCGCGACGGGCTGCGCCGCGACTACGCGCGGCTCATCGTCGACAGTTTGACCGATATCGGCCGCCGCCGCGTGTCGTTCGACGAGGCGCGCGATATCGCACAGCGCCTGTTGACAATGTTCGAGGCGGGCGAATTCGACGTCTGCACGATCGTCTTCAACCGCTTCCGCTCGGCGATCACTCAGATCGTCGCGGCGCAGCAGCTGATCCCGTTCGCGCAGCCCGAAAATGCTGAGGCGGCGACACCGGAAGGCGGCGCGATCTACGAGTTCGAGCCGGACGAGGAGGAAATCCTCGCCGAGCTTCTGCCGCGCAACCTCGGGGTGCAGATCTACACCGCGCTGCTCGAAAACGCCGCGAGCGAACAGGGCGCGCGGATGACCGCGATGGACAACGCCACCCGCAACGCCGGCGAGATGATCGACCGGCTGACGATGAACTACAATCGCACCCGCCAGGCCGTCATCACCAAGGAGCTGATCGAGATCATCTCCGGGGCCGAGGCGCTCTAACACCAGGGATCAGGAGAACATGGCCAGCAATATCGTCGGCACGATTACCCAGGTCATCGGCGCGGTCGTCGATGTGCATTTCGATGGCGAATTGCCCTCGATCCTCCATGCGCTGCATACTGACAACGCCGGTCGCACCCTGACGCTCGAAGTGGCGCAGCATCTTGGCGAGAACACCGTGCGCACGATCGCGATGGACACCACCGACGGGCTCGTGCGCGGCGCCCAGGTCGTCGATACCGGCGGCCCGATCATGATGCCGGTCGGCCCGGAGACCTTGGGCCGCATCCTCAACGTGATCGGCGAGCCGGTCGACGAGCGCGGCCCGGTGACGACCAAAATGAAGTTGCCGATCCACCGGCCGGCGCCCGAATTCATCGACCAGTCGACCGAATCCGAAATCCTCATCACCGGGATCAAGGTCGTCGATCTCCTGGCGCCCTATGCCAAGGGTGGCAAGGTCGGGCTGTTCGGCGGCGCCGGGGTCGGCAAGACCGTCATCATCATGGAGCTGATCAACAACATCGCGAAGGCACATGGCGGCTACTCGGTGTTCGCCGGCGTCGGCGAACGCACCCGCGAGGGCAACGACCTTTATCACGAGATGATGGAGTCGGGGGTCATCGTCGCCGACGGGCCGGGCTCGAAGGCGGCGCTGGTCTACGGCCAGATGAACGAGCCGCCCGGCGCCCGCGCCCGTGTGGGTCTCTCGGGGCTGACGCTCGCCGAGTATTTCCGCGACGAGGAAGGCCAGGACGTGCTGTTCTTCGTCGATAACATTTTCCGTTTCACCCAGGCGGGCTCGGAAGTGTCGGCCCTCCTCGGCCGCATCCCGTCGGCGGTGGGCTATCAGCCAACCCTCGCGACCGATATGGGCGCGCTGCAAGAGCGCATCACCACGACCAAGAAGGGCTCGATCACTTCGGTGCAGGCGATCTACGTGCCGGCCGACGATCTGACCGACCCGGCGCCGGCGACGTCGTTCGCTCATCTCGACGCCACCACAGTGCTGTCGCGGCAGATCGCCGAGCTCGGAATCTATCCGGCGGTCGACCCGCTCGACTCGACCTCGCGCATGCTCGATCCGCGCGTCGTCGGCGACGAGCACTACGCGGTCGCGCGCGACGTGCAGCGCGTACTGCAGACTTACAAGTCGCTGCAGGACATCATCGCCATTCTCGGCATGGACGAGTTGTCGGAAGAGGACAAGCTGACCGTGGCGCGGGCGCGCAAGATCCAGCGTTTCCTCTCACAGCCGTTCCATGTCGCCGAGGTGTTCACCGGCTCGCCGGGCGTCTTCGTCAACCTCGACGACACGATCAAGGGGTTCAAGGGCATCGTCGCCGGCGAATACGACGAGATGCCGGAAGCCTCGTTCTACATGGTCGGCACGATCGAGGAGGCGGTCGACAAGGCCCGCAAGATGGCCGGCGAGGCCGCCTAGGGGATTTCGCCATGGCCGATCGCGTTCAGTTCGAGCTGGTGACGCCGGAGCGACTGATCCTCTCGACCGAGGTCGAGATGGTCGTTGTGCCCGGCACCGAGGGCAATTTCGGCGTGCTCCCCGGCCATGCGCCGCTGATCTCGACGATTCGGCCGGGCAACATCGAGATCTACGAAAACCGGGTGGTGACGGAACGCATCTTTATTGTCAGCGGCATCGCGGAGGTAACCCCGGAGCGCTGCACTGTCCTGGCCGAGGAGGCGATGGACCCCGCTACGCTCGATCGCGCGACGATCGAAGCGGAATTACAGGTCGTCGAAGGCAATCTGCCAAGCCTGCAAGAGCAGGTCGGGCGCGCGACCGGGACCGACCGTGACCGCCTCGTCGCCGAACTGCGCGGGCTCGAGCACCAGCAGACGGTCGCCCGCGCCAAGCTTCAGGCGATCGCCGCCGAAACCGCGCATTAGGAATAAGCCGTCATTGCGAGGCGCATAGCGCCGAAGCAATCTCCTTCCGACTTGACCTCCCACGGCGGGAGATTGCTTCGTCGGCTGACGCCTTCTCGCAATGACGACGATAAAAGCCTGCTGATGCTATAAACACAGTATGGCTGCGTGGGCGCTCGATGACATTCCCTGGCGGAGTTTCGATGCCGCGCGGCTCGATCCCGCGATCGTCGCGATCGTCAAGGCGGCGAGCCTTGTCGAGTACAATGGCGCCGCATATGCCCATCATCTCTGCCGCGTCTTCGCCGACGATCCAGCTTTCCAGGAGAACGCCCGGCGGTGGGGCGCCGAGGAAGTGCAGCATGGCGCGGCCTTGGCGCGCTGGGCGGCGCTCGCTGATCCGAGCTTCGATTTCGCCGCGGCGTTCGCCCGGTTCCAGGAGGGCTACCGGATCGATTTCGACAGCGCCCGCTCGCGCCGCGGCTCGCGCGCTGGTGAGATGATCGCGCGCTGCATCGTCGAGACTGGGACCAGCTCCTACTACACCGCGCTGCGCGACGCCGCCGCGGAGCCGGTGTTGCGCGAAATCTGCGGCCGCATCGCCGCCGACGAGCTGCGCCACTACCGGTTCTTCTACAAGACGCTGCGCCGCTGCCTCGAACGCGAGCGGCTCGGCCGCTGGGCGCGCTTGCGGATCGCGCTCGGCCGCCTCGCCGAAAGTGAGGATGACGAGCTGGCCTACGCCTATTACGCCGCCAATGAGGACGCGCTTCCCTATGACCGGCGCCGCTACTCGCGCGCCTACGCGAGCTGCGCGTTCGCGCTCTACCGGCCGCGCCATGTCGAGCGCACGGTGGCGATGGTGCTGAAGGCGGTCGGGCTGACGCCGAATGGTCGCTTGGGGCGAACGATCAGCGCCATGGCCTGGCGCGCGATCCGCTACCGCCTCGGGCGGCTCGCCAAAGTCGCGGCGTGAGGCCGCCGCACGGTCATTTTCGGCCTCGCGCCTTGCGCGCGGCATAGCGGGCATCGCGCGCGATCTTCTGCTCGCCTTCCAGGGCCAGCGCGGCGGCGGCATCACTGACAACCTGCTCGGCAGCAGCGACATCGCGGGCAGTCTGTTCGGCTGCGAGCGCGGCGGCCTGAGCTGCCGTTTCGGCCGCCGCATGCGCTTCGTTTTCCCGACGGACGGCCCGACGCTCGGTCACGCGGATTTCGCGAGCGGCCGCGATTCTCTGCCGGGCGGTCTGCCGTTGGGCCAAATCTGGATCGTTCGCCGCGGTCTTCGCGAGAAACTTTTCCAACAACGCCTTTTTGGCATTGGCGGCGGCGGTTAGCCGGTCGTCAAACCGGCTTTCCTTCGATCGCTTCATCTCGCTTTGCTTGGTATGAGCTGGCTGCATTGATCCTTGATGGGGATGGCAGCCCGCGGGTTCAAGACAGCGCCCTGCTACGCCCGGCGGCGTGCGTGGTGGTCGGCGAGCACGCGGGCGATGATTTCGGTGATCTTCTTGCCGGTCGGGATGTGGAGGAATTCGTTGGGGCCGTGCGCATTGGAATGCGGGCCCAACACGCCGGTCACGACGAATTGCGCGGCCGGGAAGCGCGCGCCGAGCATTGCCATGAACGGGATGCTGCCGCCTTCACCGATATAGGCGGGCGGCGCGCCGAACGCTTCGTTCGACGCCTTTGCGAGCGCCGCTTCGAGCCATGGCGCCAGCGCCGGCGCGTTCCAGCCCGATGACCCGACCTGCCCGAAAAAGCTCACCTTGGCGCCATAAGGCGGGTCGGCTTCGAGCAGCGACCTGACCGTCGCGGTCGCTGCGTCGGCGTCGAGGGTCGGCGGTATCCGCAGACTCAGCTTCGCGGTGGTGAACGGCAGCAGCACATTGCCGGCGTCGCCCGGCAGCGGCAATCCTGCCATGCCGGTGACCGCCAGTTGCGGCCGCCAACCGCGGTTGAGCATCAGCTCGGTCAGATCGTCGCTCACCGCACCCGCGCCCGGCACGAACGGAAATTCGCTGCTGACAACCGCGCCGAGCGAGGCGGCGGCCAGCCGCGCCTGGGCGACGCGTTCCGCCGGGATTTGCGCGTAAAGCCCTTCCGGCCGCACCGCGCCGGTCGCCTCATCCTCGAGCCGGGACAGCAATTGGCGAAAGATGCGGAAACTCGACGGGACGATCCCCGAGGCGTGGCCCGAATGCACGCCCTCGCTCAAGATCTCGACGCTGAGGGTGCCGGCGACGACGCCGCGCAGCGAGGTGGTCAGCCATAGCTGGTCGTAATTGCCGCAGCCGGAATCGAGGCAGACCACCAGCGACGGGCTGCCGATCCGGTCGGCCAGATGATCGACGTAGAACGGCAGATCGTAGCTGCCCGACTCCTCGCAGGCCTCGATCAGCACGAAGGCGCGGGCATGCGGCGCGCCCTGGTCCTTGAGCGCGGCGAGCGCGGTCAGCGCGCCGAACATCGCGTAGCCGTCATCGGCGCCGCCGCGACCATAAAGCTTGTCGCCCTCGATGCGCGGCAGCCACGGCCCGTAGCCCTCCGCCCAGCCGACCATCTCCGGCTGCTTGTCGAGATGGCCGTAGAGCAGCACCGTGTCCGGCGTATCTCCGGGGATATCGATAACAATGACGGGGGTGCGGCCGTCGAGCCGGACGACCTCAAGCGTCGCGCCGGGGAACCCGGCGATCTTGCCGCGCGCCCAGGTCTCGAACATCGCGACAGCGGCGTCCATGTAGCCGTGCGCCGCCCACTCGGGATCGAACATTGGCGACTTGTTCGGGATCTTGATGTATTCGACCAGGGTCGGGACGATCTCGTCGCCCCACATCTGATCGACAAACCGTTTCGCTCTGGCGCCATCCAGCATGAGACCTCTCCGGGAATTTCCGGCAATCTATCATCGCCGCGGCACGCCGCCATGATCGTCGTCTTCGGCTCGATCAATGTCGACGTGCTGGTGCCGGTGTCGCATCTGCCGGTGCCGGGCGAGACCGTGCTCGGCGCCGATTATCGGATCGCGCCCGGCGGCAAGGGCGCCAACCAGGCGCTCGCGGCGCGCCGCGCCGGCGCGGCGGTGACGATGGCGGGCGCGGTCGGCAACGATGCCTTTGCCGCGATCGGGCTCGATCTGTTGCGCCGCGACGGGGTCGATCTGAGCCTCATCGCCACGGTCGAACGCCCGACCGCGTGCGCCGTGATCGCCGTCGACCCCGCCGGCGAAAACCTGATCGCGGTCGCGTCGAGCGCCAATCTGCTGCCCCGCGCGGCACAGGTGCCCGACCGCCTGCTGACCTCCGACACAGTCCTCGTCCTCCAGCGCGAGGTGCCGGACGCGGAGAATGCGGCGCTGATCGCCCGAGCGCGCGCGCATGGCGCACGCATCGTCCTGAGCCTCGCCCCGGCCGGCCCGATCGAGCCGGCGCGATTGGAAGACATCGATCTGCTGATCGCCAATCGCGGCGAGGCAGCGACGCTCGGCGGCGACGCTTCCGGCATCGGCCGCCGCTTGCGGCAGGCGCTCGTCGTGACGCGCGGCGCCGAGGGCGCGACGGCCTTCCTCGTCGATGGCGGCGAGATCACAGTGCCGGCTCTCGCGATCGAGCCGGTCGATACCACCGGCGCGGGCGACACGTTTGCCGGCGTGCTCGCCGCGGGCATCGACGCCGGGCTGGCGCTCGACCAAGCGCTGCGGCGGGCCAGCGCGGCGGCGGCGCTCGCCTGCCTGGCGCTCGGCGCGCAGCAGGCGATGCCCGAGCGCGCCGCGATCGACGCGGCGGTCGCGCGGCTCGGGCAATAGAACGCGATCGCACCACCCTTGAAAAACGAACCGTCGCCGTTGCGTTTAACCTGCATCTGTTGGGAATCAGCAGGCGCAGGCGCTCCTTCCTTGCATCGCCGCAACGCGTTTCTGCGCGACTATGCGGCGCTGGACACGGCCTGCTGACCGCACGCTACAATCGCGGGTTCTGCCGAAATCACCTATAGAACAAAACAAGAATATTGTCAAGAGAATCCGACCGGCGTTGACTCAGGTTGAACGCGGGTTTGGTCACAGCATGTTCTTCACTCGAGCCAATTCGGAACAATTTCGACGAGCGACTGCTCCGGACGGGCTGCGAGATCATCCAGCAACGCAACCTCATGCTCGTCGATCGCTCGCTTTGACGATGGTGCCGCCCGCCAGCTGTCCCATGCCGAAGTCTCGTGGGCGTTCAGAACGTAGTGATCGCGCAACACGTTGACCTTTATGAACCACAAGCCGGTGACTTCGCCTTGACCAAAATGATTGGGATCGGACCTAGCACCGCGACAATCTAGCCACGCCTGTCCTGCCGTCATAAAGGCTTGGCGCGGAACGTCTTTCGGGTCGAACTCGATCCGCAATTGGTCCTTCAGCGACGCATCGATCTGCGGATCGCTCAGCCGCCATCTTTGCGCTTGCCGATCCCAATACTCACAAACCCAATGATCTTCCCAACGATTGCCGAAGTAGGCCGCGCAGACACAGCGCACCCGGGACGGAATGCCTTTGCTGCGTAGAAAGGAACACAGCATGAGCGCGAAATCCCGGCAGGTACCAACCGCACGCATATCGGGTGGCCGCCCGATTAACAGGGGCCGCGCATCCTTTTCGAAGATACTGCCTAGTCGATCGGCGACGGGCAGAGTCGTGCGGGAGGCAGCATGAGACCTGGAGTCATCAAGCCCATATGCGGCAAGCCAGTCCGCATGGACAAGAACGCCTTGCACAATGCCATTTAGGATGCCGATGTCAGACGGAAGCTCGGCTACGACAGCGGCGTAACCCGCCGGATCGGACATCAGGCTATGGTGGGTCCATTTTTCGACGTTCGGCATGCTCCACCCGAGGCGACCGTTGCGGAGTTCACAGGACGCGCTCTGCCGCGTAGCGCAAAGCCAAACTGGGCACTACCCGACTATCCCGCCAGTTTCACCTCTTAGGGTCGAGGTGCTCGCGGAACTCATCGAGGATCGCGACATAGATCGCCCGCTTGAACGGGACGATCAAGTCCGGCCACTCGCCGGGCGCGACCCATTTCCAGGTATCGAATTCGGGGTGCTCAGTCGCAATATTGATATCGATATCTTCTCCGAGAAACCGCATCGCGAACCAGATCTGCGTCTGGCCGCGAAAACGGCCGCCCCACATCCGCCCGGCGATCTCCGACGGCAGGTCATAGCGGTGCAGCACGCGGCTTTCGGCGAGGATCTCGGCCTTGTCGGTGCCCACTTCCTCGCCCAGCTCGCGCAAGGCGGCCTGGCGCGGGGTTTCGCCGGGATCGATCCCGCCCTGCGGCATCTGCCACGCCGATAGGCCGGCGGGCATGTCGATGCGCCGGCCGGCAAAGATCCGGTGGTCACGATTGATCAGGACGATGCCGACCCCGGCGCGGTAGTCGGGAAAATCGTCGGCAGGCTTGGCCGCGCTCAGTTGTTCACCACCCGCCCGCTGAACAGCGCAATGCCGCGCAGCATGTCGACCGCGCGCTCGAGCTGGTAATCGTCGGGGGTTCCCATGATCGTCGGATCGACCGAGCCCTGCTCAGCGGCACCCTCGTCGTCCTTGCCGTCGGTTTTTTTCTGGTCGGCGTCGCCGGCCGGATGCTCGATCTTGGCGGCCTCGACCGCAATATCGGGGTCGATGCCCTTGGCCTGGATCGACCGCCCCGACGGCGTGTAGTAGCGCGCCGTGGTCAGCCGCATCGCGCCATGTCCCGGCAGCGGAATGATCGTCTGGACCGAGCCTTTGCCGAACGAGCGAGTCCCCAAGAGGATCGCGCGGTGATGGTCCTGCAGCGCGCCGGCAACGATTTCGCTGGCCGAGGCCGAACCGCCATTGATCAGCACGACCATCGGCAGACCGCCGGTGATGTCGCCCGGGTGCGCGTTGTAGCGTTGCGCGTCGTCGGCGCGCCGCCCGCGGGTCGACACGATCTCGCCCTTGTCGAGAAAGGCGTCGGACACCGCGACCGCCTGATCCAACAGCCCGCCCGGGTTGTTGCGCAGATCGAGGACGACCCCGGTGAGCTTGTTGCCGGCCTGCTGCTTCAGATTCTTCAGTGCGTTGTTGAGGCCGACATCGGTCTGCTCGGTAAAGCTGGTGATGCGGACATAGCCGATCGTGTCGCCTTCCATGTGCGAGCGCACTGACTGGATCTTGATCTTGGCGCGCACCAGCTTGACATCGAACGGGTCCTTCCCGGTGCGGCGGATGCGCAGCGTCACTTCGCTGTTTTCCGGCCCACGCATCTTCTCGACCGCCTCGGGTAGGGTCATCCCCTGCACCGGGTTGCCGTCCAGATGGGTGATCAGATCGCCCGGCTTCAGCCCGGCGCGCGCGGCCGGGGTGTCGTCGATCGGCGAGACCACCTTGATGAGCCCGTTCTCCATCGACACCTCGATCCCGAGCCCGCCGAACTCGCCGCGGGTCTGGACCTTCATGTCGTTGAAATTCTTCGAGTTGAGGTAGTTCGAATGCGGATCGAGCGAGGTCAACATGCCGTTGATCGCGCCCTCGATCAGCGTGTCGTCGCTGACCTCGTCGACATAGTCGCTGCGCACTTTCTCGAACACGTCGCCGAACAGGTTGAGCTCTTTATAGGTCTCGGCGGTGTTTGTCGTCGCCGCGGTCGACGCCGCGCCGCCATCCTGCCGCATCGGCAGGATCAACACCGCCGCGGCCAGCGCCGCGATCAACCCTAATCGTTTCATTCACCCACCTTGCTGTTCCCCGAGCCATCCTCGGACCTGTCATCGCGGTTCGCCAGCAGCAACCGCGGATCGATCGGGGGGCCGTCCCGATGCAATTCCATTTAAAACGACACGCTGGCGTTCTTATCGTCGCCGCCCATCAGGGGCCGCCGGCCGCTCGCCATATCGACCTGGCCGAACCCCGCCAGGAGCGAATGATAGCCGGCGCCGTGGCGAATGATCAAGCCGGCCGAAACCCGCGCCCCACGAGGTTCACGCCAGCCTCACCCTACGGCGCGCCGCTGCGTCTCGCCGGAGCCCAACAGCGAATGGCCGGTCATCGCCGGCGGCAGCGGCAGGCTGAGCAGCGCCAACAACGTCGGCGCGACATCGGCGAGGCGCCCGTTCTGCACCTGGCGGATCGCGGCCGGCGGATTGACGACGAGGAACGGCACCGGGTTCAGCGTGTGCGCGGTGTGCGGGGCGCCGGTCTCCGGGTCGCGCATCATCTCGGCATTGCCGTGATCGGCGGTGATGACGAGCGTCCCGCCCGCCGCCTCGACCGCCTGCGCCAGCCGGCCGAGACAGCCATCGACCGCCTCGACCGCGTGTTCCGCCGCGACGAACAGCCCGGTGTGACCGACCATGTCGGTATTGGCGTAGTTGAGCACGACGACGTCGAATTTTCCCGACTGGATCGCGGCGACCACCTTATCCGTCACTTCGGAAGCCGACATTTCCGGCTGCTTGTCGTATGTCGCGACCTTGGGCGACGGCACCAGTATGCGCTCCTCGCCAGGAAACACGGTCTCGCGCCCACCATTAAAGAAGAACGTGACATGCGCGTATTTCTCGGTCTCGGCGATGCGCAGCTGGGTCATGCCGGCGCGCGAGACGATCTCGCCGAAGGTGTCTTGGAGATTGTCCGGCGGAAACAAGGTCGCGAGAAAACGGTTCAGCTCCTCGGAATATTCGACCAGGCCGAGGGCCGCGGAGAACGCGATCTGCTTGTTGCGGACAAAGCCCGAAAAACCCGGATCGAGCAGCGCCCCAGCGATTTCCCGGATGCGGTCGGCACGGAAATTCGCCAGAAGCAGCCCGTCGCCATCGCCGATGCCGGCAAAATCGCCGATCGCGGTCGGCAGCACGAATTCGTCGGTCTCGCCGCGCGCGTAGGCCGCCTCGACCGCGGCGACTGGGTCAGGCGCCCTGTGCCCAGCCGCCTCGGTCAACATCAGGTAGGCTTTTTCGACCCGGTCCCAGCGCTTGTCGCGATCCATCGCAAAGTAACGGCCGCTGACCGTGACGATCTTGATGTCGCCGGCGTCGTCGGTGTCGGATTTGAACTGCTTGAGATAGCCGATCGCCGATTGCGGCGGGGTGTCGCGGCCGTCGAGCACGGCATGAACCGCGGCCGTAAGTCCCGCCCGGGCGAGGATTCGGCTTAGCGCGGCGATCTGGCCCTGGTGCGAATGCACCCCGCCGGGCGACATCAGCCCGAAGACGTGAGCGGTGCCGGACCCGGCCTTGACCTTGGCGATAAATGCGGCGAGCGCCGGCATGTCGGCGATCTCGCCGGTCGCGATCGCGGCGTCGATGCGCGGCAGATCCTGCATCACCACGCGGCCCGCGCCGAGATTGGTGTGACCGACCTCGGAATTGCCCATCTGCCCGTCGGGCAGGCCGACATAGTGTTCGCTGGCTTGGAGATGCGCGTGCGGCCAGCGCGCCATCAGCCGGTGCCAGACCGGCGTCTTCGCCCGGGTGATCGCATTGTCGTCGGCATCCTTCCGCTCGCCCCAGCCGTCGAGGATGCACAGCACGACCGGGCGGGGGCGATGGGGCATTGTCGGCAAGACCTAGTGCGGTTAAGAGCCGGAGATATATACGCGAAACACCTTGCGCCGCGATATATCCCGCTCAATCGCGGTGATAGGGGTGGCCGGCGAGGATCTGCTGGGCGCGGTAGAGCTGTTCCAGCAGCAGGCTGCGCACCAGCAGATGCGGCCAAGTCATCGCGCCCAGCGAGAGCACCGCGTCGGCGCGCTCGATGACAGCCTGCCCGAGCCCGTCGGCGCCGCCGATCGCAAAGGCCAGGGTCGCGACCCCCTGATCGCGCCACCGCGCCAGCCGCTCGGCGAGCTCGCGGCTCGACCAGGCGGCACCCTTTTCGTCGAGCGCGACGAGGCGGGCGCCGGGCGGCATGGCGGCGAGGATCAGCTCGGCCTCGCGCGCCTTCAATTGCGCCGGCGGCAGTTTGCGTTTTTCGTCGAGCTCGATGCTCGCTGGCGGCGGTACGATGCGCTTGAGATATTCAGCCTCAAGGTCGCCCAGCGGACCGCGGCGCTGCTTGCCAACCGCGAGGATAACGATCCGGATGGCGGCGGACCCTACTGCCGCGCCGCTTCGGCGTCGGGCAGATCCGAGCCCCACATCTTTTCGAGGTTGTAGTAGGCGCGGATCTCCGGCCGAAACAGATGGACGATAACGTCGCCGGTATCGATCAGCACCCAGTCGCCCTGCGCCTTGCCCTCGATCGAGACGCGCCATTTGCGTGGCAAGGCCTCGACGAGGTGCTCGGTCAGCGCCACGACCTGGCGCGCCGAGCGGCCGCTCGCCACCACCATGTAGTCGGCGATCAGGGTTTTGCCGGTGAGGTCGATGGTGACGATCTCCTCGGCCTTGCCGTCTTCGAGGCTGGCGAGGATGCGGGACAGCAGCTCCGGCGCCGGATGCGCCTCGGACTGCGCCTTGCGACGGCGGCGGGCGGGAAGAGCAGCGACGATCGTGGCGGTCTCCTTCGGTTTTTTCGCTCGGCTCACCCGCTTGGCGCGGATCGCGGTCGCCGAAGTCGGATCGAGCCTTGCATGAATGAACGCCCAGGCGGGCGGTTTCATCTCCGCCAGGCGACGGCTTTCGGTTTCGGCGACCCGCGCCCGCGCATAGCGCTGCGCAGCGATGCCGGAAAGCGCGCGCTGCGCCGTTTGTGGCCGGTCGAACACGGCGATCGGCACGCTCTCGGCGATCTCCGTCCAGCGCCCCCAGCGCGGCAACTGCGCAAGATTGTCGGCGCCCATCAGCCAGACGAAGTGGGCTCGTGGAAAGCGCCGGCGCAACGCGCGGATCGTGTCGGCGGTGTAGCTCGTACCGAGCGCCGCCTCGATCGCGCTTACCGCGATGCGCGGATGACCCTTGGCGAGCGTCGCGGCCGCGGCGATCCGCTTGGTGAACGGCGCCATGCCCTTCACCGGTTTCAGGGGGTTTTGGGGCGACACCAGCCACCACACCTCGTCGAGGCCGAGACGCTGCAGCGCCAATTGGCTGATGTGCAAATGACCGGTATGGGCTGGGTTGAACGATCCGCCCAGGAGCCCGATGCGACGATGCGGCCTGCCGTAGATTTGGGTCAGGGGCGCACCTGCCCGTTGCCACGCACGAGATACTTGTAGGTCGTCAGCTCGGCGGCGCCGACCGGCCCGCGCGGCGGCAGGCGTTGGGTCGAGATGCCCATCTCGGCGCCCATGCCGAACTCGCCGCCATCGGCGAACTGGGTCGAGGCGTTGACCAGGACGATGGCGCTGTCGACCTCGCGCAGGAAGCGCTCGGCGACCGCCTTGTCCTCGGTCACGATTGCGTCGGTGTGATGCGAGCCATAGTGCTCGATATGGTCGATCGCGCCGGCAATACCATCGACAATCCGCACCGCGAGGATCGCGTCGAGATATTCGGTCATCCAGTCGGCTTCGCTCGCCGGAAGCGCGCTGGGATCGAGCTTTAGGACTTCGGGGTCGCCGCGCAATTCGCAGCCGGCCTTCCTCAGATCGGCGAGGATCGGCGGCAGCATCGCTTTGGCCGCTCGATCGACCAGCAATGTCTCGGTCGCGCCACAGATCGAAACGCGCCGCATCTTGGCGTTGAGCACAATCGAGCGCGCCTTCTCCGGGTCGGCGGCACCGTCGATATAGGTATGGCAGAGCCCTTCCAAATGGGCGATGACCGGAATGCGGCTTTCGCGCTGCACCCGCTCGATCAGCGATGCGCCGCCGCGCGGCACGATGATGTCGATGACGCCGCTCATCGCGAGCATGTGGCCGACCGCGTCGCGGTCGCGGGTCGGGACGAGCTGGATCGCCGCCTCGGGCAATCCGGCCGCGCGCAACCCGTCCTGCAACGCCGCGACCAGCGCACGCGACGAATGAAAGCTCTCGGAGCCGCCGCGCAGGATCGCGGCGTTGCCCGATTTGAGTGCCAGCCCGCCGGCATCGGCGGTCACGTTGGGCCGGCTCTCGTAGATGATGCCGATGACCCCGAGCGGCACCGAGACCCGCGATATGGCGAGCCCGTTGGGCCGCGTCCATTGGGCCAGCACGCGGCCCACCGGGTCGGGCAGCGCGGCGATGTCTTCGAGGCCTCTTGTGACGTCCTCCAGCCGCTTCGGGTCGAGCGCCAGGCGGTCGATCAGTGCCGCGCCGATGCCCTGGGCCTTGGCCGCCGCGACATCCTCGGCATTGGCGGCGAGGATCTCATTTTGCCGGGAGCGGACCGCCGCCGCCGCGGCCTTGAGCGCGGTCACCTTTGCTTCGGATGAGGCGAGCGCAAGCTGAGCGTAGGCCTCACGCGCCTTGCGGCCGAGCTCAGCCATCGTCTCCACGAGAGTGCTCGCGGAGGGCGGTTTTTCTCGGATCAAGGTCTCGGCGCTCATGGCGTCTCGGTTAGCACCAGGTCGTCGCGGTGGATAATTTCGTTGCGGCCACGATAGCCGAGGATGGCCGCGATTTCACCGCTCTTGTGCCCGGCGATACGGTGGATGTCGCCGCTGGCGTAGGCGGAAAGTCCCCGCCCGGCCTCGACGCCGGTTTTGGTGCGGATGACGACGCAATCGCCGCGCTCGAACGCACCCTCGATCTCGACCACCCCGGCGGGCAACAAGCTCTTGCCCTGACGCAAGGCGCTCGCCGCGCCATCATCGACGACGACCGTGCCGGCGGGATTGACCGTGCCGGCGATCCACGCCTTGCGCGCCGAGCGCGGCTCGGCCCGCGGCAGGAAGAGGCTGGCGCGGGCGCCGGCCTCGATCGCCGCGAGCGGGCCCTCGGTGCCGCCCTTGGCGATCAGCATGTGGCAGCCGGCGCCCATCGCGATGCGCGCCGCGGCGAGCTTGGTCACCATGCCGCCCGAGCTGTAGCCCGGCGGCGCGGTGCCGGCCATCGCCTCGATCTCGGGGCCGATGTCGCGGATCAGCGGGATATGCGTCGCCGCCCCGTCATGGCGCGGGTCGGCGGTATAGAGCCCGTCGATGTCGCTGAGCAGCACCAGCATGTCGGCGCTGGTCATCTGCGCGACCCGGGCGGCGAGCCGGTCGTTGTCGCCGAAGCGGATCTCGGCGGTGGCGATCGTGTCGTTCTCGTTGACCACCGGTACCGCGCCGAGCGCCAGGAGCTGCGCAAAGGTGGCGCGGGCGTTGAGATGACGCCGGCGCACCTCGGTATCCTCGGGGGTCAGCAGGATTTGCGCGACGGTGATGCCGTGGCGGCCAAGCGCCTCCTGATAGGCGTGCGCCAGCCGGATTTGCCCGGTCGCCGCCGCGGCCTGTTTCTCCTCGAGGCGCAACGCGCGGCCGCTGAGCCCCAGATGCTGCCGCCCGACCGCGATCGCGCCCGACGAGACCAGGATGATGTCCTGGCCGCGGGCACGGCAGCGCGCGACATCCGCGACCAACGCGTCGAGCCAGGCACGGTGGATCTCGCCATCGTCGGCGACCAGCAGCGCCGAGCCGATCTTGACGACGAGTCGCTTCGCCGCGGCGAGCGCCTGCGCGGGACTAGGAGCAATAACCACTGGCTGAGGATGTTGCCGGCCCCCTCCCTCCCGCTGCGCGGGTCTCCCTCCCCCGTGGACACGGAGGAGGGTTGGGGCGGGGGCCGCCTCGGGGGCTGATGATCGGCCCATCAGGCTTCCAAAAGGGCGGAAACGGGTTCTTCTTTGCGTTCGGTCTCGATCGCGGCGAAAAGCGCGCCGACAACCTCGGGCACGCCGGTGCCGCTGACCCCCGAGAGCGGCAGCACGGTGGCGCCGCTTCCGGCGATTCGGGCGAGCGCGCGGCATTTGCGGGTCACCTCGTCGGGGTCGATCGCATCGATCTTGTTGAGGCCGATCACCTCGGGTTTCCCGGCGAGATCGTGACCATACGACGCCAGCTCATGCCGGATCGTCTTGTACGCCCCGACAATATCGTCCTCGGTGCCGTCGATCAGATGGAGGATCACCGCGCAGCGCTCGACATGGCCCAGAAAGCGTGTGCCAAGCCCGGCGCCATCGCTGGCGCCCTCGATCAGTCCCGGCAGGTCGGCCAGTACGAATTCGCGATCGTCGAGCCGCACAACGCCCAGCTGCGGGCGCAATGTCGTGAACGGGTAGTCGGCGATCTTCGGTTTGGCGTGCGACAGCCGCGCCAAGAGGGTCGATTTCCCGGCATTGGGCAACCCGACCAGCCCGGCATCGGCGATCAATTTGAGCCGCAGCCACACCCAAGCCTCAGCCCCCGGCCAGCCGGGATCGACGCGGCGCGGCGCCTGGTTGGTCGCGCTCTTGTAATGCGCGTTGCCGAACCCGCCATCGCCGCCGCGCAGCAGAACGCGGCGCTGACCGGGCCGGATCATATCGGCGATCACGGTCTCGCCGTCCTCGCCGATGATCTGGGTGCCGACCGGCACCTTGAGCACGAGGTCGCGCCCCCCCGCGCCGCTGCGGTCGCGCCCGGCGCCCCCGCGCCCGTTCTGCGCGCGGAAATGCTGCTGGTAGCGATAATCGATCAGCGTGTTGAGGTTGTCCTGCGCGACAAAGATGATGTCGCCGCCCTTGCCGCCATCGCCGCCGTCGGGCCCGCCGAACTCGATGAACTTCTCGCGCCGGAAACTCATCGAGCCGGCGCCGCCGTCGCCGCTCTTCACATAGATCTTGCACTGGTCGAGGAATTTCATGGCGGTCTTCTACAACAAAAAAGGGAGCGGCGAGCCGCTCCCTTGCTGATCCACTTTGCCGGGAACGGCTATTCGGCAGCCTCCGCCGCCGGCGGCACCACAGAGATATAGGTCCGCCCGCCCAATCCCTTGTGAAATTTCACCGCGCCGTCGATCAGGGCGAACAGCGTGTGGTCGCGGCCCATCCCCACTTCGGCGCCCGGGTGGAACTTGGTGCCGCGCTGGCGCACAATGATATTGCCAGGAACGACGATCTCGCCGCCGAACTTCTTGACGCCGAGCCGCCGCCCGCGGCTGTCGCGCCCGTTGCGGGACGAGCCGCCCGCCTTCTTGTGAGCCATCTCGAACTCTCCTCGGCCGCTCAGACCCCGGCGTTGATCCCAGTGATGCGCAACACGGTCTCGTGCTGGCGATGCCCGTTCTTGCGCCGGTAATTATGCCGGCGCTTCTTCTTGAAGATGATGATCTTGTCGCCGCGGCGGTGCTCGACCAGCTCGGCGCTGACCGAGGCGCCTGAGACCAGCGGCACGCCCGCCGAGACTTGCGCGCCCTCGCCGACCATCAGCACTTCGGCGAGCTCGATCGTCGCGCCCGGCTCGCCGGCCAGCTTCTCGACCGCGATCACATCGCCCTGGGCGACCTTGTATTGCTTGCCGCCGGTGCGGATCACTGCGAACATTTTCAACCGCCGCTGAGAAGTGTCGCGCCCGCTTACCGGCGCAAAAACACGACGGACGGGCCGCGCCCGTCCGGGAGCAGGGAATATAAGGGCGCGACCTTTGCTGTCAATCCCGCAGGTGCCGTGCGGCGCGGCGACCAACGTTGACCGGCCGGCTTTGACGCGAGGCTTGGGCCGCGCCTACACTTGCCGCTCGCCATAAACGAAAACGACCGTGAGGAGCGCTGGGGCGCATGGACACCGGCAAGATTAGCGCCACCGAAGACGAGGCCCTGCAATTCCATGCCAATGGACGGCCCGGCAAACTGTCGATCGCGCCGCACAAGCCGCTGGTGACGCAACTCGACCTGTCGCTCGCCTATTCGCCGGGCGTCGCCTATCCGTGCCTGCGGATCGAGAAGGACCCCTCGGCCGCGTTCGACTACACCTCCAAGGGCAATTTTGTCGCGGTCGTATCGAACGGCACCGCTGTCTTGGGCCTCGGCGATCTCGGCGCGCTGGCGGCGAAACCGGTCATGGAAGGCAAGGCGGCGCTGTTCAAGCGCTTCGCCGACATCGATTCGATCGATCTCGAGATCGACACCAAGGATGTCGACGAGTTCGTCAATTGCGTGCGTTTCCTGCACCCGGCCTTTGGCGGCATCAATCTCGAGGATATCCGCGCGCCGGAATGCTTCGTGATCGAAGAGCGACTGCGCGAGCTCATGGACATCCCGGTGTTTCACGACGACCAGCACGGCACCGCGATCATCGCGACCGCCGGCCTCATCAACGCGCTGCACCTGACCAAGCGCGAGCTCAAGGACATCAAGATGGTGGTCAACGGCGCCGGCGCCGCGTCGATCGCCTGCGTCGAGCTGTTGAAGACGATGGGATTACCGGGCGGCAACGTGATCCTGTGCGACACCCGCGGCGTCATCTACCGCGGCCGCACCGACGGGATGAACCAGTGGAAATCGGCGCATGCGATCGAGACCGAGGCGCGCACCCTCGCCGACGCAATGCGTGGTGCCGACGTGTTTTTCGGGCTCTCGGCCAAGGATGCGGTGACGCAAGACATGGTCCGCTCGATGGCCGACCGGCCGATCATCTTCGCGATGGCCAACCCCGACCCGGAGATCACCCCCGAGGACGTCCGCGCCGTGCGCTCCGACGCGATCATCGCCACCGGGCGCTCGGATTACCCGAACCAGGTCAACAACGTCCTCGGCTTCCCGTACATCTTCCGCGGCGCGCTCGACATCCGCGCCTCGCAGATCAACGACGCGATGAAGATCGCCGCCGCCGAGGCGCTGGCGCGCCTCGCGCGCGAGGACGTGCCGGACGAGGTCGCCGCCGCCTATTCCGGTCAGCGCCTGCGCTACGGGCCGGACTACATCATCCCAGCGCCGTTCGACCCTCGCCTGATCTGGGCGGTGCCGTCGGCCGTCGCGCAGGCGGCGATGGATTCGGGGGTCGCGCGCAAGCCGATCGCCGACATGGCAGCCTACAAGCGCGCGCTGCGCGCGCGGCTCGACCCGACCGCCGACCGGCTGGAACTGATCTTCGACAAGGTGCAGCGCCAGCCGAAGCGCGTCGTCTTCGCCGAGGGCGAGGAGGAGATGACGATCCGCGCCGCGCTCGTCTATGCCGATAGCGGCTACGGCACGCCGGTGCTGGTCGGCCGCGAAGATCGCATCCGCGCGACGATGGCGGCGATGGGCCTCACCTCCGAGGCGCCGCTGGAAATCCACAATGCTCGGCTGTCGACCAGCAATCAGCGCTACACCGAGTTTCTCTACAAGCGCCAGCAGCGTCGCGGCATGCTCTATCGCGACTGCCAGCGCCAGGTGAACCTGGACCGCAATGTCTTCGCCGCGTGCATGGTCGCGTGCGGCGACGCCGACGCGATGGTGACCGGGGTGACGCGGAACTCGTTCGATATCCTCGACGACGTTACGCGCGTCATCGAAATGAAACCCGGCTGCGAGATGTTCGGCCTGACCGTGCTGTTGGCGCGGGCGCATACCGTGCTGATCGCCGATACGCTGGTGCATGAGAACCCGAGCCCCGCGCAGCTTGCGGACATCGCGATCGAAGCAGCGGCGAAGGCGCGCGAACTGGGCCTCGAGCCGCGTGTCGCGTTGTTGTCTTACTCGAACTTCGGCAACCCGATGACCGATGGCGGCGGCCGCGTCCGCGAGGCGGTGGCGCTGCTCGACGGCCGCGATGTCGATTTCGAGTATGACGGCGAAATGAGCGCCGATGTCGCGTTGGATCGCGGGCTGATGCGGCGGCTCTACCCGTTCTGCCGCCTGTCGGAGCCGGCCAATATCCTGGTCATGCCCGATTTGCACAGCGCCAATATCGCCGGCAAGCTGCTCGCTCATCTTGGCGGCGGCACGGCGGTCGGGCCACTGCTGATGGGCCTCGCGCATCCGGTGCAGATCGTCAATATCGGCGCGACGGTCTCCGACCTCGTCAACCTCGCCGCGCTCGCGGCCCACGATGCGATCCGCTAACGCGGGCTTTCCGATCGCCGCGACCGGCTCGCTGACGCGCGAGCGGCGCATTCGACGACTGAATTGGCGGGGCCTGCGGCGCGTGCCGTTCTTTGCGCTCGGCGTTGCGCTGCCGAGCGTCGCGGTGCTCGCGGTGTTGTTCGCGGCGGGATGGCTCGATCTCACCGCGGCGCTGATCGCGGCGGCGGTCGTTCTGGCGATGCTCGCGCTGGCGGTTGCGCCGCTCGCGTTGTCGTTGGCGGCCGTGCAGGAGGCGATCGAGGCGATCGGGCCGACCGCCGATCCCGGCGCCGAGGCCGCCGCAACCCGCCGGCTCGGCCATGTCGGGCGCACCGCCGACACGCTGTGGCAGGCGGTATTGCGCCTATCGCGCGGCTGGCGCGAGCGGAGCCAGCGCGCGGAAGCGAGGCTCGCCGCGGTCGAGGCGGTGTTCGCGGCGATCCCCGATCCGATGATCCTGATCGACGGACGGCGTCGCATCGTCCGAGCCAACCCGGCGGCGATCGAATTCGTCGGCATCGTGCCCGAAGCGAGCGACCTCGCCGCGTCGCTGCGCAACCCGGTGGTGCTGGCGGCGGCGGACGCGGTGATCGGCGGTGAGCACGCGCGGATCGTCGACTTCGCGATATCGGTACCGGTCGAGCGGGTGATGCGCGCGCGGATCGCGCGGATCGCGGAGGCGTCGTTCGGCGGCGCGGCGGCGATCCTGACGCTACACGACATCACCGCGTTGAAGGTGGCCGAGCAGATGCGCGCCGATTTCGTCGCCAATGCCGGGCACGAGCTGAAGACGCCGCTGGCGACGCTGGTCGGCTTTATCGAGACGCTGCAGGGCGCGGCGCGCGACGACGCCGCGGCGCGCGACCGATTTCTCGGCATCATGCGCGGTGAGGCAGGTCGCATGTCGCGCCTGGTCGACGATTTGTTGTCGCTGTCGCGCATCGAATTGAACGAGCATGTCGCGCCGACCAGCCAGGTCGAACTGGCGCTGGTCGTCGAGCAGGTCGCCGAGGTGCTGGAATTGCGTGCCTCCGAGCGCGGCATCCGCCTCGAATTGACGCTGCCCGACAAGCTTCCCGACGTGCTCGGCGACGAGGATGAACTGGCGCAGGTATTTCAGAACCTGATCGACAATGCGATCAAATACGGTCGGCCCCAGACGGTCGTGACGGTTGCGGCAGATTGTCCCGCCGGCGCCTCCGGACTCGCCGCCAGCTTCGTCCGCGTCGCCGTGAGCGACCAGGGCGAAGGCATCCCGAGCGAGCATTTGCCGCGCCTGACCGAGCGGTTCTACCGCGTCGACAACGCCCGCTCGCGCCAGCTGGGCGGCACCGGACTTGGCCTGGCGATCGTCAAGCACATCCTCAACCGTCATCGCGGCCGGCTGGAGATTTCGAGCACGCTCGGCGCCGGTTCGACCTTCACCGTGTGGCTGCAGATGGCGGGGCTCGAGCGGTTGGAAAGCGTCATCGAACGGTAACAAAATTGCCATATAACGGTCGCGGCGTCCGCGTAGAAAGCGGGCGGCCGAACTCCTGCCGGTCATCCTTGAAAACCATCACGGAGAGTGCCGTGCTCCTCAGCCGCAGCTTGCTGTCAGCCGCAATTGGCGTTGCTTTATGCGCGGCGATCCCGGTCCGCGCCGCCGAGATTTCAGGCGCCGGCGCCACCTTTCCCTATCCGATCTACGCCAAGTGGGCCGAGGCTTATAAAGAAAAAACCGGCACGGCGATGAATTACCAGTCGATCGGTTCGGGCGGCGGCATCAAGCAGATCGAGGCGAAGACCGTCGATTTCGGGGCGTCGGACATGCCGCTCAAGCCCGAGGACCTCGATAAGAACGGGCTGCAGCAATTCCCGATGGTGATGGGCGGCGTCGTGCCGGTGATCAATCTCGCCGGGATTGCCCCCGGTCAGCTTAAGCTCGACGGCAAGGTGCTGGCCGGCATGTATCTGGGCACGATCGCCAACTGGAACGATCCGGCGATTGCCGCGCTGAACCCCGGGGTCACCCTGCCCGACAAGGCGGTCGCGACGGTGCACCGTTCCGACGGATCGGGTACCAATTTCATCTTCACGCACTATCTGTCGAGCATCGATCCCGAGTTCGCGGCAAAGGTCGGCGAGAACACCTCGGTCGAGTTCCCGGGCGGCCTCGGCGGCAAGGGCAATGAAGGGGTCGCCGCGCTGACCAGCCGCACCGATGGTGCGATCGGCTATGTCGAATATGCCTACGCGCTGCAGAACAAGATGACCTACGCGCTCTTGAAAAACCACGACGGCGCGTTCGTCGCGCCTGAAGCGAAGACCTTCCAAGCCGCGGCCGCCAATGCCGACTGGTCGAAGGCGCCCGGCTTCTATCTGCTGCTGACCGACCAGCCGGGCGCAGATAGCTGGCCGATCACCGGCGCCACCTTCATCCTGATGCACCACCAGCAGGACAAGCCGGACACCGCACACGAAGTGCTGAGCTTCTTCGACTGGGCCTACCACAACGGTAGTCAACTGGCCGAGCAGCTCGACTACGTGCCGATGCCGGCCCCGGTGATCAGCGCGGTCGAGGCGAGCTGGAAGACAATAGTCGGCGCCGACGGCAAGCCGGTGTGGGCCGGCAAGGGCTCCTGAGCCCCGCGCGTATCGAGCGGCGGGTGGATAATTCGGTCTCCTCCCGGTTCCCCCTTATGCGCGGGAGAGTTCAGCGTGGCGGCTGAGGCGGAAATGGTCGCGATCCCGGAATCGACAACACAGCGGCGGCCCGCCGGAGGGACGGGCGACGCGGTTTTTCGCGGGCTGACCATCCTGTTCGCGCTCGTGGTCCTGATGATCCTCGGCGGGGTCATCGTGTCACTGGTCTATGGCGCGCTTCCGGCGCTGCGCAAATTCGGCTTCGGCTTCATCGTCAACGGCGCCTGGAACCCGGTCACCGACAATTTCGGCGCGCTGGCGCCGATCTATGGGACCTTGGTGACATCGCTGATCGCGATGCTGATCGGCATTCCGGTCGCGTTCGGGGTCGCGCTGTTCATCACCGAGTTATGCCCGAAATGGCTGAGGCGGCCGCTCGGCACGATGATCGAGCTGTTGGCCGCGATCCCGAGCATCATCTATGGCATCTGGGGCCTCTTCGTCCTCGCCCCGTTCATTCAAGCGTATGTCGAACCGGCGCTGATCGACACGCTCGGCAAGATCCCCGGCTTCGGCGTTCTGTTCGCCGGGCCGCCGCTCGGCATCGGCGTGCTGACCGCCGGGTTCATCCTGGCGATCATGGTGCTGCCTTTCATCGCCGCGGTGATGCGCGACGTGTTCGACACCGTCCCGCCGATGCTGAAGGAGAGCGCCTATGGCCTCGGCGCGACCACGTCGGAGGTGATGTGGGGGGTGGTGCTGCCGTTCACCCGAATCGGCGTTGTCGGCGGCATCCTCCTGGGGCTCGGCCGCGCGCTTGGCGAGACGATGGCGGTAACCTTCGTCATCGGCAATTCGCATCACGTCCACGCCTCGATCCTGCAGCCGGGAACGACGATCTCGGCGGCGCTCGCGAATGAGTTTACCGAGGCGGTGGGCGATCTCTACCAATCCTCGCTGATCGCGCTCGGCTTCATCCTTTTCGTGATTACCTTTGTCGTGCTGGCGGCGGCGAAGCTGATGCTGATCCGCCTGCAAAAGGGCGCCGGGGCCTTGGCATAATGGGACTCTATGGCCGCCGCCGCTTGGCGAATTATGTGATGGTCAGCCTGTCGCTGGCAGCCACCGCCTTCGGCCTGCTGTTCTTGGTCTTCGTGCTTGGAACCCTGTTGAAGAACGGCGTTGGCGCGCTGAGCGTGACCTTGTTCACGCAAGCCACACCGCCGCCCGGCAGCCAAGGCGGATTGATCAACGCGATTTTCGGCAGCCTGGCAATGACCGTGATCGCGACACTGGTCGGGACGCCAACCGGCATCCTCGCCGGCACCTTTCTTGCCGAATACGCGCATGACAGCCGGCTCGGCGAGTTCGTGCGCTTTATCAACGACATCCTATTGAGCGCACCGTCGATCATCATCGGGCTGTTCGTCTACTCGATCATCGTCGTTCCGATGGGCCATTTCTCGGCCTGGGCCGGCTCGATAGCGCTGGCAATCATCATGATCCCGGTGATCGTGCGCACCACCGAGGACATGTTGAGCCTGGTGCCGAATACGCTGCGCGAGGCCGCCGCCGCGCTTGGCGCGCCGAAATGGAAGATCGTCGTCACCGTCACCTACCGCTCGGCGCTGCAGGGCATGCTGACCGGCGTGCTGCTGGCGGTGGCGCGTATTTCCGGCGAGACCGCGCCGCTCTTGTTCACCGCGCTCAACAACCAGTTCTTCAGCACCGATCTCAACGCGCCGATGGCCAACCTGCCGGTCGTCATCTTCCAGTTCGCGATGAGCCCCTACGCGGATTGGCAGGGCCTCGCCTGGGCCGGCGCGCTGCTGATCACCGCGACGATCCTCTGCCTCAACATTGGCGCTCGCTTGCTCGCTTCCTGGAGTGGCCTCGAAAGATGAGCTTATCCTTGGCAACCAGATCCCCCATGCCGCCCGAAGAAGCAGCCGAACCCACTGCCGCGGAAAGCCCGCTGCCGGTGAAGGTGCAGATCAAGGATGTCGGCTTCCGCTATGGCAAGTTCGAAGCCCTCAAGGGCATCAGCCTGCCGCTCTTTGACCGGCGGGTGACGGCGTTCATCGGCCCGTCGGGATGCGGCAAGTCAACCCTGCTGCGCATCCTCAACCGAATTTACGAACTCTATCCCGGCCAGGTCGCGACCGGCGAGGTGCTGGTCGACGGGATGAACATCCTCTCGCCCGGGCTCGACCTCAATTTGGTGCGCGCGAAGATCGGCATGGTGTTTCAGAAGCCGACGCCGTTCCCGATGTCGATCCACGACAACATCGCCTTTGGCATCAGACTTTACGAGCGGCTGCCGAAATCGGAGCTGGACGACCGGATCGAATCGGCGCTGCGGCGCGCCGCACTGTGGGAGGAGGTCAAGGACAAGCTCAGGCAAAGCGGCCTCGGCCTCTCGGGCGGCCAGCAGCAAAGGCTGTGCATCGCCCGCGCGATCGCGGTCGAACCGGAAATCCTCTTGCTCGACGAGCCGGCCTCGGCGCTCGACCCGATCTCGACCCAACGCATCGAGGAGCTGATCGCCGAACTGAAGAGCGACTATTGCATCGCCATCGTTACGCACAACATGCAGCAAGCGGCGCGCAGCTCCGACTACACCGCCTTTATGTATCTGGGGGAACTGATCGAGTTCGACGTGACCGAACGAATCTTTACCGCACCCCGTGTTAAGCGCACCGAAGACTACATCACCGGCCGCTTCGGCTGAGGAAAGGCACGAGAATGGCCGCCGAACACATCATCAAGAGCTACGACGAGGAGCTGAACCGGCTCAACAAGATGATCGTCGAGATGGGTGGGCTCGCCGAAAGCCAGCTCGCCGCGGCGATCGACGCGGTCGCCAAGCGCGACAGCGAGCTGGCCGGCCGCGTCGTCGAGGGCGATGCCCAAGTCGACGAACTGGAACGCGAGCTCGACAATTTGGCGATCCGCCTCCTCGCGTTGCGTCAGCCAATGGCGCGCGACCTGCGTGAGATCTTCGCCGCGCTGAAGATCGGCAGCGACCTCGAGCGCATCTGCGACTATGCCGCCAATGTGGCCAAGCGCGCGATCGCGCTGGCGCAGACCCCGCCGATCCAGCCGGTGCACGCGCTACCGCGCATGGCTACCCTGGCATTGCACCAAGTCAAGGATGTGATCGACGCTTATGTCGAGCGCGATGCGGACAAGGCGCTCGAGGTGTGGCGCCGCGACGAAGAGCTCGACGAGATGTATTCGAGCCTGTTCCGCGAGTTCCTCACCTACATGATGGAGGACCCGCGCAACATCGGTCCCTGCACACACCTGCTGTTCATGGCAAAGAACATCGAGCGAATCGGCGACCACGCCACCAACATCGCCGAAAACCTCTATTTCCTCGTGCACGGCAAGGCGCTGACCGAAGTGCGGCCGAAGGGCGACAAATCGAGCCTGGAAGTCGTCACCTCGGACCGTGCCGCCCGGTAACGCCGCGCGATGAAACCGACGGTCCTGATCGTCGAAGACGAGGCGCCGCTCGTCACGCTGCTGCGCTACAACCTGGAAAAGGAAGGGTTTGCGGTCTGCTCGGCCGCGGACGGCGAGGAAGCGCTATTGCAGATCGCCGAAAACAAGCCCGACGCGGTCCTGCTGGACTGGATGCTGCCGCTGGTTTCAGGCCTCGAAGTCTGCCGCCAGATCCGCCGGGCGCCGCAGAGCCGCTCGCTGCCGATCATCCTCTTGACCGCGCGCGGCGAGGAAGCCGATCGGGTGCGCGGCCTCGACAGCGGCGCCGACGACTACATCGTCAAGCCATTCAGTCCGAGCGAATTGGTGGCGCGGCTGCGCGCCGTGATCCGGCGGGCTCAGCCGGCGGTCGGCGAGGAGACGCTGCGTTATGCGGATGTCGCGATGGATCTCGCCGCGCATCGCGTCTCGCGCGCCGGTCGGGCGGTGCATTTGGGCCCGACCGAATTCCGCCTGCTGCACCATTTCCTGCTCTACCCCGGCCGCGTTTTCTCGCGCGAGCACCTGCTCGACCGCGTCTGGGGACCGCATGCCGAGGTCGAGATGCGCACCGTCGACGTGCATATCCGCCGGCTGCGCAAGGCGCTCAATATCGACGGCTGCCGCGACCTGGTGCGTACCGTCCGCTCGGTCGGCTACGCGCTCGACCACGCCGGTTGAGCGGCAGGCGGACTCAGCGCACCAGCCGGCCGGTCGCATCCGCCTCGAACGCGGCAAGGTCCTCCGGTCCGAAATAATTGATATCGCCCGGCGTCGCGAGCGCCACGGCGCCGGCATAGGCGGCGAGCCGGATCGCCCGGTCGGGATCGTTGTCGAGCAGGCCATGGATCAGCCCGCCGACAAACGAGTCGCCGGCGCCTATCCGGTCGACGATCTCGACCGGATAGCGTGGGGCGTAGCGGATCGTGCCGCGGGCGAGGAAAATGTCGCCGGTGTCGGCGTCGGGCGGTCTGGTCAACGCGACCAGCGGGGCGCCGTAGCGCGCGGCGATCGCTTCGGCGAGCCGCTCGCCCGCCTCGGCAAAGCCGAGCACGTTCTGCGCATCGCGCTCGGCAAGCACGATGAGCTCGAGATGCGGCGCCACCGCCGCGAGCGCCGCCTCGGCTTCGGTCGGCGTCGTCAGGGTCGAGCGGTAGTTGAGGTCGTAGGACAGCGGCTTCCCGGCGCGGCCGGCGAGCGCCGCGACCTCGAGCACCAGTGTCTTGCAATTGGCACTCAACACCGGGGTGATGCCGGAGAGATGCACCCGGGCGCTCGCTTCGATCAACGCCGGCCAATCGGCGTCCTCGATTGTCATGCCGGACGCCGCCGAATTCTTCCGGTCGTAGATGACCCGAGCGTTGCGCGGCGGCGGGCCGGCCTCGAAGAACATCAATCCCTGGCGGGCTTCGGCGATCCACCGCACATGGTTCGTGTCGATGCCGTGGCGCCGCGCTTCGCCGTCTACCATGCGCCCAAGCGGCCCCTCGGGCAGGCGCGACACCCACGCCGCGCGCCGGCCGAGCCGGGCCAACAGGCATGCGACATTGAGTTCGCTGCCGCCGATCCCGACCTCGAACTGCCGCGCCTGATCAAGCCGCTGCATCCCCGGCGGCGAGAGCCTGACGAGCGTCTCGCCGAGGGTTAGGAAATCGTAGGTGAGTGGTTCGGGCATCGTGCCGCCGCCCATTATTCGTCTTTCCCGCATAGGCGGGAACCCAGGGCAACCGTTGCGTCGCTCGCCCCTGGCCCCCCGCTTACGCGGGGGTGACGAGAGCTTAGACGCGCCTCGGCCACGCGATCACGCCCTCGGACCGCCGGCGATGTAGATCACCTGCCCGGAAATGAACGACGCCTCGTCGCTGCACAAGAACGCGATCAAATTGGCGACGTCGCGCGGCACCCCGGCGCGCCGCACCGGGATCTCGCGGGCGCGTTCCTCTTTCCATTCCTCCGGGTCGCGGCCGAGGCGGATCGCGGTCGCCCGCGTCATCTCGCTGTCGATAAAGCCGGGCGCTACCGCGTTTGCGGTGATCCCATAGCGGCCGAGCTCGATCGCCAGGGTCTTGGCCATTCCTTGCAGCCCGGCCTTGGCGGTCGAGTAATTGGTCTGGCCGCGATTGCCGAGCGCCGAGACCGACGACAGATTGACGATCCGCCCCCAATTGCGCTTGACCATCTCGCGCTGCGCCGCGCGCGAGCACAGGAACGCGCCGCGCAGATGGACGCCGGCGACCGCGTCCCAATCGTCGTCGGTCATCTTGTGGATGAGATTGTCGCGGGTGATCCCGGCATTGTTGACAAGAATGTCGAGCGAGCCCAGCCGCAGCGCGACCTCCTCGACCATCCGCTCGACCTCGGCGGCAACGCTGACATTCGCCTTGATGCCGATCGCCTTGACCCCGCAGCGCGAAGCGATACCGGCGGCGGTCGCCTCGGCGCCATCGAGGTCGAGATCGCACAGCGCGACGGCGGCGCCATCTTCCGCCAGCCGCTGCGCGGTCGCCGCGCCGATGCCGCGCGCGCCGCCGGTGATCAGTGCCACCCGCCCGTCAGATCTCCCCATGCTTCCTCCCCGCGCGAAATGTCAACCTGGCCTATCGCAGGAGGATGCGCAATCGGGACCGATCAGGGAAGTGTCTGCACGAACGGCGTCACCTTAATGTCGGTCGCGGACTTGTTGAGATTCACCATCTGATTGAGGATGGCGATGATCTGCAACGTGTGATCGTCGACACTGTTTTCGGGAACCTCGTAAGTCTTCCCCCGGTAATTCACCGCAAAGCGCCCGCCCCCTCGCGCCGCAGGCGGGAGATCGAAGAGGGCGCCGCCGACCTCGCATTTCGCGGGACCAGGATTGGGGTTCTTCTCGCAATAGCCGAGAGTTAGAGGGTTGTTGTGATCGGCGAGCGGCTGCTCGGCTAGGCTTTCTTGGTAATAGACCAGATCTCCCAGGAACTGGAACATCTCCCCGGGCGAGCGCGACGGCCCACGCTGCCATTTGACTTGGGGGTCGCCATTAAGGAACCTCTTGAAGATTGTGCAATATTCCGGTGTGTCGTCAACGCTAACCAGTGTGGGATGCGGTGGCGGTTTCACCTCCTCGTCGGATTTACTGTCGACTACCGACTTCGTGCAATCGTCGTCCTGATTCTTGCCGTTGGCCGTCGCAACCGTCTCGGTCGCCGGAAACCCGATCGTTGGCTTCTCGGGTACCCCGTTTTGGGTATTGACTTTCTGCCGCGTATAGCAGAGCGCGATCTTCTGCTCGCTAGAGGGGGCATACAAATTGTAGCTGTAACTATGCGTATGCGCACTCTTCACTCCGATGAGCTGCAACTTTGTCGGGTCGAGCGTGCCGATGGCTCGCAAGTTCTTTCCGACATCAACCTTAAAACCTTCGTCCAGTACCTTTCGCTCACTGTACGAATTAGTGTGGAAATTCTTTATTGCGTTCAACATCGTCAAAAAATTGGAAAACTGGTCTACCGGATAAATCGCTCTATTATTAGCCAAACGACACTCTGTCGGTACATCTGGATGTTCGCGCTTATAGTTATCCATGTTGACGTCGATTGTATTACGCGGCGCGTTCATCACGACAATCTTCTTGCTGGGCTCAGGAGCGTTTTTGGCGCCTTTCGCCGCCAGCCCTGCGGCCCGCGACCCACCCTGTTTGTCTTTTGGCGTGTAAACCAACTCAAACGAGGGGAAGAACAGAAGAAGGATGATCCGCTCGGCGACACCTCTGTCGAGCCAGTACTGGATGTATCTGGAGTCAACCGGCGACGCCATGCCGGTCGCGAAATCCTTGGTGTCGAGATTGTCGAGGTCGAAGCTCGGGGTTATCTGCGCGCTGGCCTGAATCGCCGCCGACTCGCGTGTCGTGGTTTTTTCGAGCGGGCCGAACAGGAATATCGGCGACACGCCGCCCGTCAACTGCAGCGACTCGTGGATCAGGGGGACGTCGGCGAAGTGCATCGGCGCCCGATCTCGGGCGCGCAGGATGTTGACGACCATTAGTTGATCGACCGTTCTCTCGATCGCGTTGTTGTAGTCGCGCGCATCGGTCACGAGCTGGTCGCTCAGCAGACCGCAACCGGCGAGCGTCACGGCTGCCGCGATCGCCAGCAAGCCAAGGCACTTCATGCGTCCCCCCGTGAACCACCCGTTGAGCAAGTGCGAGCCAGCTTAAATTTGAGGTAGGAAAGCGGCAAGCATTGGTTGCGCCAAATCTCTCTGAATTCTTGGACCCGCCCCTGGGATTCTAGACCGCCATCCAGCCGCCATCGACGTTGTAGCAGGCGCCGGTGACGTAGCTCGCGCGCTCGGAACAGAGCCATACCACCATCTCCGCGATCTCCTCGGGTTGTCCCATGCGGCCGACCGGGATCTGCGCCATGAGCTCGTCGCCGCGGCGACGCATCGTGTCCTCGGTCATCTTGGTCTGGATGAAGCCGGGGCAGACCGCGTTCACCCGGATATTGTCGCCGGTGTATTCGAGCGCCGCGGTCTTGGTGAGGCCGAGCACCCCATGTTTCGCGGCGACATAGGCCGATGACGTTCTCAAGCCGATAAGCCCGGCGATCGACCCGGTATTGACGATCGCGCCGCCGCCCCCCTGGGCCAGCATCTGGCGGATTTCGGCGCGCATGCACAGCCACACGCTCTTCAGATTTACCGCGATCATGCGATCGAACGACGTCTCCGACCATTCCGCGGTCTTCTTGCCGCTGGCGTCGACCTGATAGGGCGCGATCCCGGCATTGTTGAACGCGCAATCGAGCCGGCCGAAGGCGACGATCGTGTCGTCGAGCATCGACTTGACGTCCTTATCGCGGGTGACGTCGCCGGTCAGGGTGATCGCCTGACCGCCGGCGGCGTTGATCCTCGCCACGGTTTCAGCCGCCGTGTCCGCCGCGTAATCGGCGACCGCGACCCGCGCGCCCTCGCGGGCGAAGGCGAGCGCCGTCGCGCGGCCGATCCCGCCGCCCCCGCCGGTGACCAGCGCCGATTTGCCGTCGAGCAGCCCGGTCATGATGTCCTCCCTTCGATCCAGATACCACAGCATATACTGCGCGCCTCGCGGATGAGACAGGTTGTGGACATGGGTTGCCGGGCGGTTGCGATTCTAGGCGTGCTGTTCGTCGGATTGACGCTGCTGGCGCGCGGCGCCGTCGCCGATCCAGCCGGCGTGCGGATCATGCGCTCGACCGACCTTGCCGCCCTGCCGCTGATCGTCGCCGAGCACGATCATCTGATCGAGAAGCAGGCTCAGGCCCGCGGCCTCGGCGTCGTCAGCGTGCAATGGCTCGCGCCGGGGAGCGGCACCCCGATGGACGCGCTGTTGAGTGGACAGGCCGATCTGGTCGCCTCGCTCGATCTTGCCGAATTCGTCGCCGCCTGGGACGGGCGCAGCGGGACGCCGCAGGAAATCCGCGCCCTGACGGCGCTGTCGCGGATGCCCTACCTGCTCCTCGCCCGCAATCCGGCGATCACGACGATCCGCGATTTTACCGCGAAGGACCGCATCGCCGTCGCTTCGGTCAAGACCTCGCAGCCGGCGGTGATGCTCGAGATGGCGGTGGCCGACGAATGGGGCGTCGCGCATTACGACCGGCTCGACCCGCTGACCGTCGCGCGCCGCGACGATGCCGGCGACGACGCGCTGCAATCCGGCAAGGGCGATATCGACGCTCATTTCGTGCGGCTGCCCTATGCCGACGACGAGCGCGCCAACGAGGCGATCCACCGCGTCATGGATTCGTTCGACATCGCCGGCCCGCACAGCATCGCGGCGCTGATCGCGACGTCGCAATTTCGCGACGCGAACCCGGGGCTGTGCGCGGCGATCGCCGCCGCGATCGGCGAGGCCGACGATTTCATCACCGGCAATCGCGGCGCCGCCGCCGAGATCTACGATGCGGCGGTCAAGGGCCAGGACATCCCGGTCGAGATACTGAGCGACATGCTTGGTGACCCCGACCTCGCGTATAAGCCGGCGCCGGAGGGCGTGCTCCACCTCACCGGCTTCCTGCATCAGATCGGCCGGCTGCAACACAGCCCCGACACCTGGCAGCAGCTGTTTTTTCCGGAGATCTACCGACTGCCGGGCAGTTGATGACACGCGAAGGTTGAGCGCACGGATACCCGTCTACCTGATAATACAGGAAATTTACAGGCGAATCGCACGCATAGATTGCACAAGGTGAAATCCTCGCGAGCAGCCAAACACGGATGCGGAACCCGCCGCTCAATCTCTAGAACAAAATAGGAACTTCAGTCGAGTTGTCAAGAGCGCAATCAGACCAGCCGAAGGCGATTGGCGGCGGTCTCGGCGCTCTGGGCGACATTGAACGCGACGACCGGCTGGGTCAGACCCTTCAACGACAGCGATCCCAGCTCCTCGAGCACGACGCCGGCTTCGACCGCGGCGGCGACACGCTGGGCGACCAATATCTGCCCGTCCTTAGCCTCGCCACACAGCCGCGCCGCGAGATTGCACACCGTGCCGATCGCGGTGTAGCCGGAGCGCTCGGCAAAGCCGATCTGCCCCAAGGTCGCGTAGCCCTGCGCGATGCCGGCGCCGAAGCCGAGGTCGCGGCCGCGCCGGCGCCAGGCGGCGATCAGATTGCCGGCCGTCTCGCGCATCGCCATCGCCATCTTGACCGCGCGTTCGGCCGGGTCGGGGCAGGGCACGGGGTCGTTGAAGAACACCATGATCCCATCGCCCGAGAACTGGTCGAGCGTCCCTTCGAACTGCGCGACGAGCGGGCCCAGCGCGCCATGGTATTCGCGCAGGAAATCGAGCACCTCCTCGGGCTCGGCGGTCTCGGTGAAGGCGGTGTAGCCGCGCAGGTCGCAGAACACGACGACGATCTCGCGGCGATGGCTTTCGAGGATGTTTTCGTCGCCCTGCGAGACGATGAGCTCGGCCAATTGCGGCGCGAGAAACCGCTTCAGCCGCCCGACCCGGCCCAATTCGTCGACCTGTTCGGCGACCCGCGCTTCGAGATCGCGGTTCAACGCCCCGACCTCCTCGGTGCGTTGACGCAATTCGCCGAGGAGCCGCGCGTTCTCCATCGCGATCACCGCTTGCGCCGCGAAATTCTCGACGAGCGCGATCTCCTTCTGCGAGAATGGCCGCACTTCTCGCCTGGCGGCGACGATCTGCCCGAGAAGGACATCGTCCTTGCGCAGGGCCACGTAGAGGATAGTTCGGATACCGCCCATCGCCACGCCCGCTTGGGCTGTTGGATTGTTGACCTCCGAGAGGTCCGGGCAATGGACCACGCGCTCGCCTTCGACCAACCGCTGGCAGGGCATCGGCTTCGGATCGAAGCCCTGCCGCAGCGCCTCCATCATCCCTTCGGGAAAACCGCGCATCGCGACACCGGTAAATTTCGCCCCGTCCCAAAGCTGCAGGCTGCCCGAAGCGGCGTCGCACAGTGCATGTGCCTTCTCGACGATCGCGTCGAACACCGGTGCGAGATCGCCGGGCGAGGAATTGATGACCTGGAGCACTTCGGCGGTCGCGGTCTGCTGGTCGAGCGCTTCCTGCGTTTCGGAGATGAGCCGCGCGTTTTCCATCGCGATCACCGCCTGCGCGGCGAAATTCTGCACCAGAGCGATCTGCTTGTCGGAGAACGGTTCGACCCGGTCGCGCGCGAGATTGATGATCCCGATGACTCTTTCCTCGCGCAGCAGCGGCACGCTCAGCAGGCTGCGCATGCCGCCGATCTCGAATGCCCCCTGCGCCGTATCGGACACCGCTAAGTCGGGAACCTGGACAAACCGCTCGCCGCTGATCAGCCGACTCGCAAAATGCATGGGGCCAGGGCGATAGCCCTGTCTGAGCCGATCGACAAATGCCGCGGGTAAACCGCGCTCGGCGACCGAGTGGAACTGCTCGCCGTCATATGTCTGCAGGCTACCGAATGCGACCTCGCACAGCCGCATCGCCTTTTCGAGCATTGCGTCGAACACCGGCGCGAGGTCGCCGGGCGAGGAATTGATGACCTGCAATACCTCGGCGGTCGCGGTCTGTTGGTCGAGCGCCTCGCGCGTCTCGGTGATCAGGCGCGCGTTCTCGATCGCGATCACCGCCTGCGCCGCGAATGTGGCGACGATTTCGATTTGACCCGCATTGAACGGCTCGACCCGGTTACGCGCTAGGCCCATCACGCCGATCGGCTCGCCGTCGCGCATCAACGGTACGCCCAGCATCGACCGGACCCCGCCTGCCCGCGCGTCTTCCTTGGCCTCGTAAAGCGGGTCGGACCACGCGTCCTCGATTTGCACCGGGCGGCCTTCGAGCACGGCCCGACCGATCAGCGTACCGGTGCCGGGGCGTATCACAGCGCTGCGTTCACGCTCCTCGGACGCGGCCGTCATCGCGTGGCCCGCCGCCCAGCGGTACTCCCCACCCTCGTTGCGGAACATTACCGCGTGATCGGCGCGGCACAGCCGGTGCGCGGTCGACACCACCGTTTGCAGCACCGCGCTGAGGTCGAAGGTCGAGACGCTGATGACCTGCAACACTTCGGCGGTCGCGGCCTGCCGAGCGAGCGATTCGGCGAGCTGGCGGCGCAGCTCGGCGCACTCCCGTTCAAGATCGGCGGCCCTGTTGGCGAGCCTCGTCATCGATGGCTGCGCTCCCCTTGCAATTCGAACTGTAGCCGCGCCGCGGCTGTTTGGGGAGGCGGTTCGCGTTGATCCGCCGGCATCGGGTCCCTATGTTCCGGCCCAGCCATGACCCCGCTCAGCCACATCCGCAATTTCGCGATCATCGCGCATATAGACCACGGCAAGTCGACATTGGCCGACCGGCTGATCCAGGCTTGCGGCGGGCTCGAGGCGCGCGAGATGCGCGAGCAGGTGCTCGACACGATGGAATTGGAGCGCGAGCGCGGCATCACCATCAAGGCGCAGGCGGTCCGCCTCAACTATCGGGCCAAGGATGGCGAGGATTACGTCCTCAACCTGATGGACACGCCGGGCCACGTCGATTTTGCCTACGAGGTCAGCCGCTCCTTGGCGGCGTGCGAAGGCTCGCTGCTGGTGGTCGACGCCAGCCAAGGGGTCGAGGCGCAGACTCTCGCCAATGTCTATCAGGCGGTCGCGGCGGGCCACGAGATCGTGCCGGTGCTCAACAAGATCGACCTGCCGGCCGCCGAACCCGACCGGGTCAAGGAGCAGATAGAAGATGTGATCGGCCTCGACGCTGCGGATTCGGTGCTGATCTCGGCCAAGACCGGGCTCAACATCGAGGGCGTGCTGGAGGCGCTGGTGACCCGCCTGCCGCCGCCGCAGGGCGACCCGAATGCGCCGCTGAAGGCGCTCCTCGTCGACAGCTGGTACGACCTTTATCTCGGCGTCGTGATCCTGGTGCGGGTCAAGGATGGCTCGCTGATTCCGGGCCAGAAGATAAGGCTGATGGCGACGGGCGCCGCGCACAATATCGAGCGGGTCGGCGTGTTCACGCCAAAGGGCGTCGCGATGCCCTCGCTCGGCCCCGGCGAGATCGGCTTCATCACCGCCGGGATCAAGACCGTCGCCGATTGCCGGGTCGGCGACACGATCACCGACGACCGCAAACCGGCGACGACGGCGCTGCCCGGGTTTCAACCCTTGCAGCCAGTGGTGTTCTGCGGCCTGTTCCCGGTGGATTCGGCGGATTACGAGAAACTCCGCGAGAGTCTCGCGAAACTGCGCCTCAACGACGCCAGCTTCGAATACGAGCCGGAGACCTCCGCCGCGCTCGGCTTTGGCTTCCGCTGCGGTTTCCTCGGGCTCCTGCACCTCGAGATCATCCAGGAGCGGTTGACCCGCGAATTCGACCTCGACCTGATCACCACCGCGCCCTCGGTCGTCTACCGCGTGCACCAGACCAATGGCCGGGTGCTGACCCTACACAACCCGGCCGACATGCCCGATCCGGTGCGCATCGACCACATCGAGGAGCCGTGGATCAAGGCGACGGTGATGGTGCCGGATGACTATCTCGGCCAGGTGCTGGCGCTGTGCGAGGAGCGGCGCGGGACCCAGCTCGACCTGACCTATGCTGGCAACCGGGCGATGGTGGTCTATCGGCTGCCATTGAACGAAGTCGTGTTCGACTTTTACGATCGGCTGAAATCGGTGAGCCGCGGTTATGCCAGCTTCGACTACCAGCTCGACGCCTATGCCGAGGGCGACCTCGTGCTCCTGAACATCCTGGTCAACGGCGAGCCGGTCGATGCGCTGAGCCTCATCGTGCATCGCAGCCAGGCCGACCGCCGCGGCCGGGCGTTGTGCGAGCGGCTGAAGGATTTGATCCCGCGCCAGCTGTTCCAGATCGCGATCCAGGCGGCGATCGGCGGCCGCATCATCGCCCGCGAGACGGTCAAGGCATTGCGCAAGGACGTCACCGCCAAATGCTATGGCGGCGATGTGACCCGGAAACGGAAACTGCTCGAAAAGCAGAAGGAAGGCAAAAAGCGGATGCGCCAGTTCGGCCAGGTCGACATCCCGCAATCCGCCTTCATCGCCGCGCTCAGGATGAGCGACACGTGACCGCGGTCACGACAAAGGCATCAGGGGTTGCGTATTTGCAGTCACGCCTGACGCGTCACCAATCTGCTTCCGCGAACTCGCCTGAGGCTGTTCAGAACCGCCTTCATACACGGCCGTTCGAAGAACCTGAAGGTACCGATAGAAAGAGCTTGCGCCGCGACCGCGGCAACCAGAAGAACGGTGACCATCGGGTAGCGGTTCAACCAATTCTGCCACAGTAAGAAGACGACCGCACCTACCAGGGGGTGCAGCAAATACAGCGCGTAAGAGGAATCGCCCAGTAGTTTGACTGGCGCGGCGAGCCATCGCGGAGGGTCGCGACGAAGGCCTAAGACGGTGCACGCAACGATCGTCGCCGCCGGCAATCCCCACAGGAACAGTCGCGTACCCGAAGGCAGATGTTGCTCGCCCGCCCATAGAATTACGCCGATTGACGCGGGCACCAAAACGATGCGCAAGAGCCCGGGAAGCCGGATTCCGTGGTTGTAGGCGAGGGCAATGAGCATCCCCGAGACAAACTCCAGGATAATGGGATCTGACCAGAACTGAAGCGGCGCGATACTCGGCTGCACCAAAAAACCGGTCAAAACGATAAGCGCGAGCCCAATACTCAGCGCAGTGACCGCGATCTTTCTCGACCACCCTATCGCCATCGCGAACATAACGTAGAAGAACATCTCAAAATTCAGGGTCCAACCGACGCCATGCAGCGGTTGAATATTTCCATCGCCGACGCGATAAGGTATAAAAAACAACGATTTCAAAACAGTTTGCACATCGTAGGGCCGCGACATCAGCCAGATCGCGAGACCCGTCGTAATCCAATAGAGCGGGACGATTCTCGCGAGCCTTCGGGAGAAAAATTCCCGCGCCGCCCCAGGCTTGCCGTACAAGGGCTCCGACGAGTAGACCATGATGAAACCGGAGATGACGAAAAACAGATCGACCCCGGCAGCGAGGCAGGCCAGCGGCTGCGGATCGAGGGAATGGCCGCTCAGCATGAGCCGCACCTGGTCGAAGTGGCACGCGGTCACCGCAAGGGCCGCGAGCGCACGCAGCGCCTGTATCGAAACGATAGTACGAATGGTGTCCCCTCCGCGGCCATATCTACGTGCTTTAACAAGGGCAGGATAGCTAAAACACGGCACGAGCCTTCCGAGGCGAGGGGCGGCGAGATTTGTGTTGCCGCCGCCTGGGCCGGATGCTGGTCGCTTGCGATTCCGCGCCGATTGACTTAATGCCGGCGCGGGGGGTTGATCCGTATGGGTGCGATTCGATTGTTTCTCGCGCTAGCCGTTTTGCAGTCGCATATTTACGGGCATTTTCTGCGACCGGCGCAATTATACGTGAATAACTCTCTGGTCTTGGGCGTTAACGGTGCCTACGCGGTCGCGTTCTTCTTTATTATCAGCGGATTTCTGATCAGTTTTGTTTTGGAAGACAAATACGAACGGCCGGGCGGCACGGCGGCGTTCTATTGCGCGCGGGCGCTGCGCATCTATCCGCTGTGGTGGTGCCTCTATCTGATTGTTCCGTTCATCACCGAAGGCGGGTTGTGGGAATTTGTCAAAACCCACCACTCCTACGATCTGCTCACCGGTTTCTCCATTTACGGGTCGGATTGGCTGCTGAGTTTCAAGGCCTACCCGGCTTCCTACACCAATCCGATGCCGCACGGGCTCGAGCTCGGCTGGACCCTGGCTTCGGAGATGACGTTCTATCTGATCGCACCATTCGTCCTGCGTTCCCGGGTGTGGCCGCTGGTGATTTTCGCCGGCTCGGTCCTGCTGCGGATGTGGCTCAATACCAAATTTCCGCCCGATCAGAAATTCAATGAGTGGAGTAACTGGTGTTATTATTTCTTTCCATCGACTGTTTTTTCTTCATGTTGGGTCATCTGACCCGACAGGTTTACAAAAGAGCGCAGCTGTCTTCGACCGCGGGATGGGTCGGTTTGGGACTGGCTGCTCTTGTTTGCTTGATCCAGGACGCGTATTACTATTTCGACAATGTCGATTTCTATGTGGCCATCGTGATCTTCGCCGCGGTGCTACCGGCGATTTTCGAGGCGTCAAAAAACAATAAAGTCTGCAATTTCCTCGGCGATCTCACCTACCCGCTCTATCTGTCGCACGGCGTCCTGATCGTGCTGCTCGAAAGCGAAGGTTCGCCCCTCTATCGGCTGCAAGAGACGATCTTCGCTGTCGTAAACGCCAATCCGCCGCACCACAAATTTGCCATTTATTCTCACGCCTTTTTGATCAGCGCGAGCTTCTGGGCGATGGCATTGGCGGTCGCGACGGCGGTTCATTTCGCGATCGAAAAACCGGCCGTGGCGGGTCTGCGGCCGGCGCTACGCGCCTATGACGCGGCGCACCGCCAGCCGGCGCGGAACGCGGTGGCGCCGTAGCCGGCGGAAATAGCGTTTCAGACCCGCAGCCGCGGGTCTTTCCGGCCTCCGGCGCATTGGCTATCGTCTGCGAACGCCAGCCGGAGAGGGGAAGAGCATGCCCGAAGCCAAGGACACTTACGATTTCATCGTCACCGGCGCCGGTTCGGCGGGCTGCGCGGTCGCCGGGCGCCTCTCGGAAAGCGGCAAGTACCGTGTTCTGCTGCTCGAAGCCGGCGTCAAGGACACCAACCCGTGGATCCATGTCCCGCTCGGCTACACCAAGACCTTTACCGACCCGAAGGTGAACTGGATGTTCGACAGCGAGCCGGAAAAGGAGCTGAACGGCCGCGTCCTCTATCAGCCGCGCGGGAAGGTCCTGGGCGGCACCAGCTCGATCAACGGCATGGTCTATATGCGCGGCACGGCGACCGATTACGACGGCTGGCGCCAGAGGGGCTGCGAGGGCTGGGCCTATGACGACGTGCTGCCGTTCTTCAAAAAGGCCGAGGACCAGGAGCGCGGTCCCGACGAGTTCCACGGCACCGGCGGACCGTTGCACGTGTCGAACCCGGTGCGCTGCGCGCTCGGCGACGCGATGGTCCAGGCGTCGATCGAGGCCGGCATCCCGGCCAACAACGACTTCAACGGCGCCAAGCAAGAAGGCGTCGGGTATTACCAGACGACGACCACCCACCGCCGCCGCTGGAGCTCGGCGCGCGCCTATCTTGGCGGCGCCGCCAAGGGCCGTCAGAACCTGGTCGTCTCGACCGAGTCGCACGCCACCCGCATCCTGTTCGACGGCCAGAAGGCGATCGGCGTCGAATACCAGACCCCGAACGGCCGCAAGACCGCCTATGCCAAGGGCGAGATCGTCGCCTCGGGCGGGGTCTACGGCTCGCCGCAATTGCTGCAACTTTCGGGGGTCGGGCCCGGCGATCTGCTGCAGGAGTTCGGCATTCCGCTGGTGCGCGACATGGAGGGGGTCGGCAAGCATCTGCACGACCATTTCAACACCTATCTGGTCTGGCGCTGCTCGCAGAAGGTGACGCTCAACGACCTCGCGGCAAGCCCGCTGCGCAAGCTGACCCAAGGGGTGCAATACGTCTTCACGCGTTCCGGCCAGCTGTCGAATGCCGGGATCTATGCCGGCGCCCTGGTCAAGAGCGACCCGCGCCTCGAAGAACCCGATATCCAGATCAACATGTCCGGCTGGAGCGCCTATGAACGGTTGCGCACTGGGATCAAACCGCACCCGTTTTCGGCTTTCACCTTCTCGCCGGTGCATCTGCGCCCCGACGGCCGCGGTACGGTGCGGATCAAGAGCGCCGACCCGCTGGCGGCGCCGGCGATCCAGTTCAACTTTCTCGCCAGCGATTACGATTTCCAGGCGCTGATCTACGGCACGCGCCTCAGCCGCCAGATCGCCGCGCAGCCGGCGCTCAAGCCCTATATCGTCGAGGAGGTGATCCCCGGCCCGCAATGCGACAGCGACGAGGCGCTGCGCCAGGAAATCCGCGAGCGCGGCGTCTCCAACCTGCACCCGGTCGGCACTTGCCGGATGGGGCACGAGGTCGACTCGGTCGTCGATCCACGGCTGCGGGTCCACGGCATCGAGCGCCTGCGCGTCGCCGACGCCTCGATCATGCCGCAAGTCCCCGGCGGCAACACCAACGCCCCCTCGATCATGATCGGCGAAAAATGCGCCGCGATGATTTTGGAGGACGCGCGCGCCGCATAGCTCGGGCGTCGCCCATGCGCCGGTGTGGGTGCTCAGCCCGGATAATCAGCGTAGAGTGATCGCGACAAATTGAACCGGGAGGGCCGCGCTATGCAGTACCGCCGCATTTCCGCCGATTGCCACCTCGATCTGCCGTGGTTGCCGCCTGATCTTTTCACCTCGCAGGCAACGCGCGAGATGAAGGATCGCATGCCGTTTGTCGAGGACGGCCCCGACGGGCCGCGCTGGACGACCAAGGCCGGGGTCCACATGGGCATCCCGGGCGCGGTCGGCTCGGTCGGCGCGCCGTTTGTCCCGGGCCAGAATTACCGCGTCGACAAGATGGCCGAGACCGGGCTCTACGAGGCCGGCAAGCGTGGCGAGCGTCGCCCGGGTGATCCGCATCTGCGCATCAAGGAGATGGAGAAGGACGGCGTCGACGCCGAGATCATCTTCGGCATCCTCGGCGTGGCGTCGCGGGTCGAGGACCATGAGGCCGCCAACGAGATGCTGCGCATCTACAACGATTGGCTGAAGCATTTCTGCAGTTTCTACCCCGACCGCCAGATCGGCCTCGCCTGCCTGCCGTACGGCGACATCGAGGCGGCGGCGAAGGAGGTCTACCGCGTCGCCAAGCTCGGCCTCAGGGGCCTTGAGCTGTCGTGCTCGTGGGACATGGACCCGATGTGGCACCCCTGCTGGGAGCCGCTGTGGAAGGCGGTCAACGACGTGCAGCTGCCGCTGCATTTCCACACCTTCCCGTCGATGCCGCAGCGGGTGCGCAACCAGCTGCCGCCGAGCATGCGCCGTCAGGCACAGTTCACCACCGTCGCCGGGTTCCAGATGAACCTCATCCAGATTATCGCCGCGATCATCGGCGCCGGCGTGCTGGAGCGCTATCCGAACCTGCGGATCGGGTTTGGCGAGAGCGGCATCGGCTGGCTGCCCTACGCGCTCGATCGGATGGATTTCGAGTTCGAGGACCGCTTCCGCGACCTGATGAAGCTGAAGCCCAGCGAATACTGGCGCCGGCAATGCCGCGCGACGTTCCAGTTCGACCGCATCGGGCCGAAGCTGATCGACGAGATCGGGCTCGAAACCCTGATGTGGGGCTCGGACTATCCGCATCCCGACGGTGTGTGGCCCGAGTCTTCGAAATACATCGAAGAACAGTTCGCCGGCCTCCCCGCCGACATGATCCACAAGATCACCTGCGAGAACGCCGCGAAATTTTATGGGCTGATCAACTAGCCTAAAGCGAGACAGGAGAACGTGATGACCTATGATTTGCTGATCAAGAACGGCCGCATCGTCGATGGCTCGGGCGGGCCCTCGTTCCGCGGCGATGTCGGCGTCAAGGACGGCAAGATCGTCGAGATCGGCAAGTTGTCCGGCCCGGCGACGCGCACCGTCGATGCCGCAGGCCTGGTCGTCGCGCCCGGCTTTATCGACAACCATTGCCATTACGACGCGCAGGTCACTTGGGACCCGCTGTGCTCGTTCTCGTGCGACCACGGCGCGACCACCGTGATCTTCGGCAATTGCTCGCTGTCGCTGGCCCCGGTGAAGAAGAGCAGAAAGGAGCAGCGGCGGCTGTCGGAATTCCTCTCCTATGTCGAGGCAATCCCGATGGAGGTGCTCGACACGCTCGAGTTCACCTGGGAGACCTTCCCCGAGTATCTCGACGAGATGGACAAGCATCTCGGCGTCAATATCGGCAATCTGATCGGCCATACCGCGGTGCGCCATTACGTGATGGGGGAGGACTGCCAGAAGCGCACGGCGAGCGACGACGAGATCCGGCAGATGCAGGGCCTCGTGCGCGACGGCATGGAGGCCGGCGCGCTGGGCCTCTCGGTGTCGCGCAACCAGGGCCATTTCGACCCGCAGGGCGTGCACATCCCGGCGATCTGGGCCGACGAGAAGGAGATTTTCGCGCTCGGCGACGTGCTGCGCGAGATGGGCACCGGCCTCATCCAGTCGGGCGGCGGCAACGGCGCCGAGATGAAGGACGCGCTGATGAGCCGCCTCTCCGAGGCGACCGGCCGCACCGTCGTCTACAACAATCTCGGCCAGACGATGCGCCGGCCCGGCCAGTGGCAGAAGCAGATGGAGCAGGTCGACCGCACCACCGCGAAAGGCATCCGCGCCTTCCCGATGTGCACGCCGAACCGCATCACCGACTATTTCCAGATGCGCAACACCCAGACCTTCCGCGGCATGGCCGTCTGGCACCCGATCTGCCTGTCGAGCCCCGAGGATCAGCTGAAGGCTTATGCCGATCCGGAAGTCCGCAAGAAGCTCCACGCCGAGGCGGTCGAGTTCAAGAGCGGGCCGGCGATCGGCATCTGCAGCACCTGGTGGGACTACATGGTGGTGCAAACCGCGGTGCTGGAAAAGAACAAGTGGATGGAGGGCAAGACCCTCGGCGAGATCGCCAAGACCCAGGGCAAGGGCATCATCGATTGCCTGTGCGACCTGACGATCGAGGAGAACCTCGACACCGAATGGCTGCACGGCGAGAACAATGTCGACGACGCCGCTGTCGCGCAAATCCTCAACTATCCGAACGCGATCATCGGCCTCAGCGACGGCGGCGCGCATGTCCAGTTCCAGAGCGGCTTCGGGTTCTCGACCCGGCTGCTATCGGAATGGGTGCGCGAGAAGAAGATCATGTCGCTGGGGCAGGCGGTGCGGCGGCTGACCTTCGAGTCGGCCTCGACCTTTGGTCTCTATGACCGCGGCCTGCTGCGGCCCGGCATGGTCGCCGACATCGTGATCTTCGACCCCGACACCGTAAAGCCGCTGCCGCTCGAAGTGCTGCACGACTTCCCGACCGGCGCCAAGCGGATCAAGGAGCCGGCGCAGGGCATCCACATGACCATCGTCAACGGCCAGGTGCTGTTGGAAGACGGCAAGCACAGCGGCAGCCTGCCCGGCCGCGTGCTGCGCAACAGTTACTATCAGGCGCACCACGCATAGGTTGGGGCGGCTACCCCTCACCCTTCCCACGCCTCACGGCGCGGGCCCCCTACCCTCTCCCGCATGCGGGAGAGGGTGGCGAGCACCGGCATCGCCGGTGCGAGACGGGTGAGGGTCGGCGGACGGAGGCGTGATAGCGAGGAATGTTGTTGGCGAGTGCTCCAGCAGAGGCTTTGACCGTAGCCGACAGCGGCGCCGGCCGCATCCCGGTCCTCGACATCGGCGCGTTCCTCGCCCGGGAGCCCGGCGCCACGGCTTCGCTCGCGCGCGCGATCGCCCGCACCTGCGAGGACACCGGCTTCCTCGTCGTCGCCAATCACGGGATCGCGCCGGAGCTGGTGGAGAACGCCTTTCTCCACGCGGCGCGGTTCTTCGCGCTCGATGAGGCGCAGAAGCTTCCCTACAAGGTGGGTCAATACAATATCGGCTACCTGCCGTTCGGCGCGCAGGTCGTGCGGCATTCGCCGGTCAACCGCAATACCAAGCCGAATTTCAGCGAAAGCTTCTACATCACCCGCGACCGAGCGCCCGACCACCCGGACATCGTCAACAACAAGCCGTTGATCGGGCTCAACCGCTGGCCCGAGGGGATGACCGCGTTCCGCGCCGCGATGGTCGCCTATTACGCGGCGATGGAAGCGATGACCCGACAGCTCGTCCCGGTGTTCGCCGTCGCGCTCGATCTGCCGCAAGATTATTTCGTCGAGGCTTTCGCCGAGCCGAATTGCACGATCCGCCTGATCCATTACCCGCCGCACCCGGCACCGGAGGACAACGAATTCGGCTTCGCTCCGCACACCGACAACAATTTCATCACCTTCCTCGCCCAGTCGAAGCTGCCGGGGCTGGAGGTGCGCACCGCGGAGGGCGAGTGGATCCGCCCGCCGGCGGTGCCGGGCACCTTTGTCGTCAATACCGGAGCGATGCTGGCGCGCTATTCGAACGACCGCTTCAAGGCGACACCGCACCGGGTGATCAACCGCAACGACCGGTCGCGCTACGCGATCCCGTTCTTCCTCGGCCCCAACCACGACACCGAGATCGCCTGCGTCCCAACCTGCGTCGGCCCGGACAACCCGCCGCGTTACGAGCCGATCACCTACGGCGCGTTTTCCAGCCGGCTGCTGACCCTCAACTTCGCGCACCGCCAGGGCGAGAATAGCGCGCCACCGGCGTCAGGGCCTGCACAACCAAACTAAGACGCCTCCGGTTTCGCCCGCGCCTCATGCGCTTGCCGTGCGCTGACGGCCACATTGTTGCACGCTGCAGTCCAAGACGGGCGTCACGAATGATTTAGGCTTAGCGCCCCGAGAAGGCGCTGACCAAGGGGTAGCATGGCAGGCATTGTGATGGCGGCGATCGTCACCGTCTTGGCGATGGTCCTCGGCGCGGCGCCGACGCACGCTGCTTCCGGTCTCGGGCCCGCCGACGCGGAAAAGACGCTTGGCCGCTTAAGCTATCTCTGCATGGTTCAGTCGCTGTGCCCGCTTACTCCCGAGGGCTACGAAACGCTGAAACACGCCGTCGCGGGCCAACGCGACAACGAATATCTGCTGGGCCTCAACCTCATCCTCGGCGACGGCATGCCGATGGATCCCACCGCTGGCATGGCCTGGGTGGTAAAAGCGGCCGAGGCCGGCGCGCCGCTCGCCGCGCGCTATGTCGAAAACAAGCTCCAGAACGGCGAGCATATCGAGATCGACGAAACCAAGGTCGCGGCAATACTGAAGACGCAGGCTGATGCCGGCGACGTTCAATCGATGCGCACGTTGGGGCCGATGATGATCCGCGGCCGCGGCGTCGCGCAGGACCCGCAAGGCGGCATCGCCCTGCTGCGCAAGGCCGCGGAGCACGACACGAACGGGATCGTCGAATACCAGATCGCCGAGCTTTATCTCATCGGCACGAACGGGCTGCCGCACGACCATGAAGAAGGCATGAAATGGTACGCCATCTCCGCCAGCCACGGTAATGTCGATGCGATGGCGACGCTCGGCGGCCTGTGGGTGAACACGCCGATGGTCGACCTCAAAGCCCTGATGAAGACCGGCCAGATTCCCAAGCAAACCTTCGAGCCGGATATCGTGCAAAGCTTTTGCTGGCGCGCGCGCGGCGATGATGGGCAGTTCCCTGGCGCAATTCGAGCTCGCGCTGATGCTCACCCGTGACACTTCCGATCGCCGGGGCAATGCCATCGCGCCCGATCTCATCCAGGCCGATTACTGGTTTCGTCTCGGAGCGCGCGACCCCGAATACGATAATTCTCAGGTGCGCGGCGCGATCGAACCGAAGATGACCACCGCGCAGCTCGACCAGGTGAAAAAAATGGTCGACGACTGCACAAGCTCGATTTCGAGCAGCTGAAGGTGGCCAAGATCGCGATCCCCGGCAATGCGGCGCGGAGCTGCCCGGCGATGAGCTAAGCAGCGATTCTCAGGTTGGTACACGGTAACCGTTGGCGCTCGATGTTCATTTCAGTGACGGCGTTATGAACGGCACGGTCGAGATGATCGGTGTCGGTGAAGGTCTGATGAGCCAG